>Ga0163162_10000096_pt1 | contig 80090 bp, 70 predicted proteins | sample S55metaG_FD_115310 | JGI IMG/M metagenome (GOLD analysis project Ga0163162, IMG submission 115310) | Switchgrass rhizosphere microbial communities from Kellogg Biological Station, Michigan, USA - S5-5 metaG | ecosystem: Host-associated > Plants > Roots > Rhizosphere > Soil | place: USA...
GCATTCACAAAAAAGATCTCATCGGCATTTTGAATGGTATTCAGCCGGTGGGCGATGATGACGCGCGTCGTATGGGCGGGCAGTTTGTCGAGGATTTCCTGGAGGATCTGCTCGGTGATCGTATCAATATTGGCCGTGGCTTCATCCAGGATAAGAAGGTCTGGATGACGAAGCACTGCACGAATGAAAGCGATCAGTTGCTTTTGACCAAGACTGATTCCTTCTGCCGCGATCCCCACAGGAGTATCCAGCCCCTTGTCAAAACCGTTCAGGAGCTTTAGTAAGCCGGAGTTCCTGATAACATGCTCCAGCTGGTCATTGGAATAGCCCGCATACTCTGTATTGCCTAACAGAATATTCTCTTTCACCGTACCTGAGAACAGGATGGGCTCCTGTAAAATAAATCCGATTTTCTGTGTTCGCTCCTCAGGAGAAAAACTACGGATATCCCTGCCATCCAGTAAAACTTCTCCCTGCAGGGGATCGTACAGGCGGGCAAGCAGCGAAGCGGTGGTCGTTTTTCCACCGCCTGTGGGACCGACCAGCGCATACGTCTTTCCCTTTTGCAGTTTGAAACTCACATGATGGAGAATTTCCTGTCCGCCTTCATAACCAAAATGAACATGCCGCAATTCAACCAGGCAGCCGTTTTCGGAATCAGCCGCTGAAGGAATCACCGGCAGGTTTGATTCCATATTCAAAATATGTGATACACGGTCTGCAGCCGCCATGGCAAGCTGGAAGCTGGTCCATAAAGCGGCAATGCGCTGCAGCGGCTGGTAAAAATTATTTGAATAAGCGAGGTAGCTGACGAGAAGTCCAATGGTGAACTGGCCGGTAGAAATCAGATAGATGCCGAAAGTCAGAACTATCAGCTGTGCAATGCTTCCAAAAAATCCGTATACCGGAATAAAAATATTGTTGGCGACGCCTGCCTTCCTGGCGGCCAGGTAATTTTCTTCGTTGGCTTCCGCAAACCGTTTGCGAAAATAATCCCTCCGGTTAAAGGCAATGATAACTTTAAAATTGGCCAGGCTTTCCTGTATCTCGGCACTCAGTCCGCCTGTCGTTCTAAGGCTCACGGCATTTTTTTCCTTTATCCAGGATGCAGTGAACCGGGTAAACAGATAAATCAGTATTGCAGGAGACAGGGCAGCCATCCCCAGTTTGAGATTGATGGAAAGCAGAAAGACGGTCGCGATGGACATGGTAGCCAGCGTACCGACGAATTGCATGAGTGACTGGGCAAAAAACTGGTTGATCTTATCTGTATCATTGTTGATGCGCGAAATCAGGTCGCCTGTTTTATTAGAATTGAAAAAAGCCAGGGGCAATTCCTGCAATTTGAGAAATACAGTATTGCGCAATTTGAAAAGCATCCGCTGACCGACACCACCCATCAGCCTTGCCTGGGCATAGCTGGTGCCGAAGGCACATAAAGCCACCGCGCCGATCAGGGCAGCATTGACCAGTACGCCACGATAATCTTTATGCTGGATATACCGGTCGATCGTTCTTCCTACGAGGTATGGACTCAGAAGCTGCAAACCCGAGTTAAGGAGGATCACACACATGGCTATCTGCAGCGTTGTCCTTTCTTCACGGATCAACCGTACCAGCTTTTGGATGACCTTAAGCGTGGACGTCTTTTCCTTCGGATTAATATGGCTGAGCCTGTAGTTCATGTGTGCTTTGCTGTGACTGATAAATCTGGTTGTATTCGGGACTGGTTGCCAGCAGACCGCGATGTGTGCCTGAAGCGACGATCTCTCCCTCCATCAAAACAATAACCTGGTCGAACTGCTCCGCTGACGAAATTTTCTGCGTAACGGATATCAGTGTAATACCGGGATAGTTCCGGCGGATATTTTCAAGGATCTTCTTTTCAGTATTTGTATCCACCCTCGCGGTGAAATCGTCCAGCAGGAGGATCCTCGGGTTCAGCGTGAGTGCACGCGCCAGCATGAGGCGCTGTTTCTGACCTCCGGAAAGACTCGTTCCGCGCTCACTCACCGGTGTGGACAGTTTTTCAGGAAGCGTTTCAACATAATCACGCAGTTCAGCCGTGGCAATGGCGCGATCAAGTGTATCTCCGGTCATTGTGCCGCTAAATGAAATATTCTCCCGCATGCTCATGTTGAACAGGATGCTATCCTGGAAAACAATTCCCACGTGCCTGTAAAAATTTTCTTTGTCATATTCATCCAGGGGCCGCCCGTCGAATAGGATTTTTCCCTTTAAAGGTTGTATAAGCCCGCTCAGCAGATTAAGCAGCTGTGATTTTCCGGCAGCTGTCGGGCCGACAATCGCCAGGCTGGTTCCGGCGGGCACGGTGAAATTGATATCCTTCAGCACCGGCTTCTCACCGTAATTCAATGCAACGCCATCCAGCTCAACATTGCCTTTCAGTTCATCGCGAATGCGGCCACGATCTTCCGCGACCGGCATTTGAAGTACGCTTTGCAGGCGCTGGTAGCTCGCATTAGCCTGGGCAATCACGTTGCTCATGAATCCGATCAGTATGATGGGAAAAATCAATAGGGCCAGGTAACTGTTGAATGCCGCAAATTCACCCAGCGTCATGGTGTTATTTATCACGAACCGGCCGCCTATGACGAGAATGGAAATATTGGCCATAGATGCCGTCAGTACGATGATGGGGATCAGCCAGGCAAAAAGTTTAAGAACACTCATTCCAAGTCCCTTCGCTTCCGTATTTGCGGAAAGGAATTTTTCATACTCGGGAAGCTGGGCATTGACTACCCGGATCAGTGCGGCTCCGAGGATGCTTTCATTGATTACCTTGTTCAGGCGGTCGATGATCTCGCGTCCCTTGATAAAAATGGGCCGGATCCTCCGCGTGACCATAAAAAAAGTTATGCTGATGATCGGTATAATGGCAATAACCGCCAGGGCCAGCCTCCAGTTTAAGGAGAACAGCATGATACAGGTGCCCACGATAACAATCAGCGAAGACGCAATCGTTACGATAGCCTGTGAAATAAATAATTTTACCGAATCGACATCTGCAGTCAGGTTGGTCAGCAGCCTGGACGGATTGGATTTTTCAATCATCGAATAACTCTGGTCAGAAATCCGGTCACTCAGTCTTGTACGCAAATCCCGCGCGACTCTTTCGGCCGTATTGGTCTGCAGTATGCTTTGCAGATAGGTAAAAACAAAAACAAAAAAAGCGGCAGTAAAAAATTTCAGTAATAATTCTCCGGCGTGGTAGCGCGAGGGATAGGAATCAATACCTGCCGCCACCAGGCGGGGAATCACCAGGTTGATCCCATTGCTCAGAAGCGCCAGCAGGATCAGTCCGTAAACGGCCTTCCTGTAAGGTTTCAGCAGGTTCATGAGACCCGGACCTTTCTGTTTTGGCTTTGCAGTTACTTTCTCATTTTTTTGCATAGCGACAGGTGTGCTTCTTGAGAGGACGATTCAACCGTTGAAATATTTTGACGGATGGTACGATTTGCAAATGTCGTAATGATTACAAATCCGTAGCAGTCAGCCACCGAAATTTTACCGAGAAAAACACGGCTTTTCACTGAACCGGAAAATGGACCGGTTTGTTTTATTGGCTACCTTGCATCATCTATGCAACTGACGGCAAAACTTATACAATTGCTCCCCCTGCAAACCGGCACGGGTAAAAACGGGCAGTGGAAAAAACAGGATATTATTGTGGAGACCGAAGCCACGTATCCGAAGAAAGTCTGCATTTCCATTTGGGGCGATAAAATTGACGCGTCCCGCCTGCAACCCGGTAGTCTGCTCAAAATAGATTTTGACGTTGAGAGCCGCGAATTCAATGGGCGCTGGTACACCGATGTGAAGGCCTGGAAAGTTGAACCGGCCGGCAGCGCGGCATCTCCTGCCACAGAAGCTTATACCGACCAGCCTTCACCGGAGAATATTAAGTACGACGACGACCTTCCGTTTTAAGGATACCGGCAAACCGGAAGAGAAGCATTAAATCCTTATCAAAAAGTGCAAGACAGGATAGGTCTTCCAGTTGCTTCTGAAAGACTATTTAACCGATTTCGCAACATTATTCCTCCTTACCGGTCAGATAAATGGTGACCCATACAGAATCCCATCCTCCGGAAGATAAACTACTGGTGAACCGGGTTTTACGCGGGGATAAGGGAGCATTTGGCGTTATTGTCCGTAACACCGAAGCGCTGGTTGCCCAAATTGTAATCAAAATGATTCCGGGAGCCGAAGACCGTAAGGATCTGGCGCAGGATGTTTACCTGAAAGCATTTAACCACCTGGGCTCTTTCAGGTTCCAATCCAAACTGTCTACCTGGATTGCCCAGATAGCCTATAACACCTGTCTGTCATGGATTGAGAAGAAAAAACCTACGCTTAACGGTGACCTGCAGGATATGGAATTTCTGATCAGTGAGGGAGGCAGCACACCGCTGATGCGCATATCTGAAAAAGATCCTGAGAGGCAGATGGCGGAGAGGGATCTCTCCCGGATCCTTCAGAAGGAAATAGAAAAACTCCCTCCCATTTACCGGGTGCTCATTGTCCTGTTCCACCAGGAGAACATGCGTTATGATGAACTGGTAAGCATCACCGGTCTTCCGGAAGGCACTGTAAAAAGTCATTTGTTCAGGGCAAGGAAAATGCTCAGGGAAAATCTGTTGATGAACTATCAAAAAGAAGCTTTATGACACATCCCGGCGAAAAGGAAATACAGGAATTTTTATTCGATCCTGAGCGCATATCAGGAGAAACAGCAGCCCATCTGCAGTCCTGCCCACAGTGCAGGGAAGCCATGGAATCTTACCGGATCTTATCAGCCGGACTAAATAAAATGCCCGTTTCGAAGTTTGAATTTAATATTACCGAACTGGTTATGGCCCGGTTGCCGGACAGAACGGTAAATCCTGTTGCGGAAAAATTCGTTTTCGCCTTTCTCATATTCTTTGCTTCCTGTTTCGTTGCCATTCCAGCCTACCTGTTTCGGCAATATGTTCTCAACCTGTTCTCCGGCATTCCGCCTTTTTTTATTTATTCCATTACCCTTAGTGCAATTCTCGCGGCTTCGTATAAATCGATCGATATGTACAGAAAATTCCGGAAGCAGATGCGTGAACTGAATTTTTCGTGATTAATCGAAACATAATAAACCAACGCCGGTCTAATTAATAAACAGTTTGTTTTCAACAGAACACCATGAAAAAAATCCTCAGCCTTGCTTTCATTTGCCTGCTGACCCTCACAGTACAGGCCCAGGCGCCTGACAATTTTGATCCCCTTCGCGACCGCCAGATGTATTTCGACATCCTGAATATATGCGGTATCCTGGCTGCTATGTTTATCATTGCTTCCTTTATACAACAGATCATTAGGCAGTACTATGCGTACAGGATCCGCAACCGCATGCTCGATAAAGGGACCGAAGAGAGTATTGTCCGTGAAATGCTTAAGCCGGAAAAAAAAGACAGCCGCCAGGTTATGCTGCAATGGTTTTGTATTCTGGCTTCCATCGGGGCCGGACTTCTTCTGGTTACCCTGATCAGACCCTTTGGACTGCATTCTCTGGCGATACTTGCCATCAGCATCGCTGCCGGCTTTGGCGCCAATTATTATTTTACCCGGCAGGCTGCCCGCTAAAACAAAACAGTTTATATCATGAAGCTTGCATTTTTCCTGATTGCCTTTTCACTGGTTTCCATCAGGGTTTATTATTCCTGGGCAGGTCTGGACAGGAACCGGCGCGGTGAAAGCACGGCCAATATCGTGATCGAGTCGGATCATTTATATGAAGAAATAAAATATTCTGGAAAAATTGAACTGAACGATTCAGAAACTGCTTTCAAATCCATGTCGCCGGGTTCTTATTTTAAATTCCGTTTGAATGACCTGCGGATAAAAGCAGAAAGCAACCTGAAAGGTGAAATCGAATACAGTGTATGGAATAAAGACAACATCATTCAGTCACCCGAAGAAATCCGTGCTTTTACCGCTACCGCGATTCAACAAACGCTCTGGTGGGGTTTTGATGCGGAGGCTAGAATGGAACGGCTTTATAAAAAAGGCGGGACCGCACTCCTGTTAAAAGAAGCGGATAGTATCCGGCCCGGAAATCTTAAGATCCGTTACTATGAAAAGGTTCTGAATTCCGATACGGGTCTGAATACCGATCTGCCACGGATTCTCATAGCTATTGGAAGAACAGATGATAATATGTCGAAATCCATTATGCTGAAAAAAATCACTCCTTCACAGCTCAATGATTCCCTCGTGGCGAATGCATGGTTTGACGTCCTGAAAAGCATACCCTCGGATGTCGATAAAGCAGGCGCCCTGAATTTTCTGATCGATCAGGATTCCGTTGCACAAACGCTGGTCCTGCAGATCCTTAACGCCGTTTCGCTTATTGAGCCGGATATCGACAGGGTACATATCTACGATAAGCTTTTGGATAAACACCTGATCGGTACGCTTCATTTCGACTATCTGCTAGACCGGATTGCCACGATCGGTTCCGACGTGGACAAACAAAATCTTTACCGCAGGCTGACCGACGAAAAAGATCTGCGCCCGGATCAATGGGTCCTTCTTCTGATGCAAATCTCCCGGTTGGGATCGGATGTGGATAAAACCAGTCTGCTTGTCGAAACGGCGCAGAAAATGCCCCTCGATGCGCAGACAAAGCCGGCCTACCTGAGTGCCGCGAAAACCATCCACAACGATATGGACTATGGCCGGGCTATGAGGGCTATCAATTGAATATCAGGTCGTTATAACAATTAAAAACGGAAGGTTACAATGGTACCCGTTGCGGTTACTAAAGTCGTTACCAAACCTCAATAACCTCAATCCGTTTTTATGAAACACAATAAGGTATCTCCCTCTATCCTGATCATCCATTTCACCCTGGGTATGGCTTCTGCGCTGGTTTGCTTTGTCGGATTTATTACGATTTATGAGAATACTTCAGACGCTTCCGCAAAATTTACCGTGGAAAACTACAGGCCCTATGTACCGCATATCCTGCGGGGCGCCAATGAAGGTTCGAATTTGAAAGAATATTTCCTGGATGGCAAGACAGACAGCGTCATCAGCGGATTCAATACGCTGAATGCTCCCCAGCCTGAAGACTATCTGCTGGCAGGTATTTCTTTTCTGGAAAAGAAACAACCTTCAAAAGCCATTGAAATGCTGACATCGCTTATTCAGAAAAACAAACAGAAAAAAACGGACGATTTCGAAAGAGACGCTGAATATTATCTTGCTATGAGCTATATAAGCAACGAAGAACCTGAAAAAGCCATGCCCCTGCTGGAAAAAATTCAGGCAGATCCTGAAAATCCCTACTATGATACCGTGATGGAACTGCCCGTCATGCAGATGAAAGAATTTATAGCAAAAAAATAGTGATTCCCATAGTTTTTAAGTGTGGCCCATGATCTCTATCATGGGCCTTTCATTTTTCCGCACGTTCGATTTTCCGGCGGATGATCTGTCTGGCAGATTCTGTTCTGACCATCTCCAGGGCTTTTCGGAAATGCATAGCTGCTTTCCTGTTGTCTATTCCCGTATTCAACTCTCCAAGAAGTAAAAAATAGAAGGGGTTGTAATTCATCGCCAGCTTTTCGGCTTCCGGCAGGGCAAATTCTTTCCCCTTAACTTTTGACAGTGCATAGATCCTGTTTAGCATGGCTGCAGGCGAATACTCCATTCCGAGAAAACGGTCATAGAGTTCCAGCACGTTTTCCCATTTTTCCCTCGTATCGTTCTTTTGTGTGCTCCAGAAAGCAATGCTGGCTTCAAGATGATACCTTGACAAAACATCCCCGGTGGCAGAACGTTTCAAATAGAAACCTCCATGGCTGATCAGTTCCTGGTTCCACAGGCTTTCATCCTGTTCGTCGTAAAGCACCGGTGTTCCCTGCTGGTCAATCCGGGCGTCGAAACGCGACGCATGAAAGCACATCAACGCCAGAAGGGCATTTACAGAGGGTTTGTCTGTGACAGGGTTTTCCACGAGCATATGGCAAAGGCGCATGGCTTCAAGACAAAGATCTTTTCGAAGGCCTGAATTATCGCTGACGGAAAAGTACCCTTCGTTAAAAAGCAGGTAAATGGTAGTCAGTACGGTGTCCAGGCGCTCTTCCATCTGACGGGTATCCGGCATGACAATTTCAATTTTTTCAGCGCGTAGTTTTTCACGCGCCCGGAACAGTCTCTTATTGATCGTATCTGTGCTGGTCAGGAATGCGTCTGCAATTTCATTTATTCCGAAACCGCAGAGGATACGCAGGGAAAGTCCGATCTGCGCTTCAGGGGGAATGGAAGGATGGCAGATGGCGAACATCATTTGCAACTGGCTGTCTTTAATGTTTCCGGGAGAGAGATCGATCTCCGGTTCTTCTGAAATATTTGAAAGATGCGTCAATTCCTTTTCCACTTTATTCCTGAAACGATTATCTCTCTGCAGATAGTTGACTGCTTTATTCTTTGCTACCTGGTAGAGCCAGGCTACCGGATTCTGAGGCAGGCCGCCAATACCCCAGACCTGTGCCGCGGCGAGAAAAGTATCGCTGGCCATGTCTTCGGCAATTTCGACCTGCCCGAATCCGAATTTCCTGGCGAGAACAGAAACAATATTCCGGTACTCGGTCCTGAACAGATGTGGTATCAGTTCCTGTTGATCCATTTTTAGTGAATGCCGTCCCGGCGGGCTATCTTTCTCACTTCAACCGTATTGCCGTCACCCTGAAGCACAGGACAGCCTTTTGCAAATTCCACGGCTTCTTCCAAAGAATCTGCTTTGACGATAATATATCCGCCGATTGTTTCTTTAATCTCACCGAAAGGACCGTTGGTGACCAAATTTTTGTGATGAACCACGCGCGCATCATCAAATGGAAGGCCATTGCCGCCTACAAATTTGTTCTTTGCCGTGATGCCGCCGATCCAGTCCATAGTTTGTTTCATCCATACCTGGATCTGTTCGGGTGAAGCGACCTTGTTCCCGTCTTCATGACGGAAGATTAAAATAAATTCGTCCATGTTTAAAAATTTACCGGTTAACAATTAAATACTCCGGCGACGGAACCCCACCAGCAATATGCCCAGGAACATAGCAACAACAGCAAACACGGCCAGCGGTATAAAGATCAGAAATAGCTGAAAGAGCCTGCAATATTTTGCCATGTTTCGGATCCGCGGTTTTATTTCCTGCCGGATAACACCTGTATGACAAACGAATCTTCCGGTTTTGGACAATCCGGGGCCAGATTGTTGTCTTAAAATATTCTCTTATCGCTACGGATTCCCTTTCCAGGTTTTTTTGAAGAAAAAATAAAAAGGCAGGCCCGAAAACATGAGGAGAAGTCCAAGGATGGAGGCTTTGGTCTGGACGACCAGTGTATTGATCATGAGCGTGAGGCAAAACAGGATGATGATAACCGGTACGACGGGATACCCTATCACCTTCTGGACGATTTTTTTTTGTCTTTTCATCTTTATTAAACCCAGTGCCGCGAGCCCGAAAAAGAAATATCCCGAAAAAACGACCAGGTTGGTAATCTCGTCAAAGGTTCCGGTGAGGACCAGCACACAACTCCACAGGCAGGTATAGATCAAAGCGACATATGGTGTCTTAAAGACCGGATGGACATAGGCTGCTTTTTTAAAAAAAACTTTTTCCTGTGCCATCCTGTAGCTGATACGCGGATAGGAAATGACACACCCGTTCAGGGCGCCGAAGGTGCATATCAGTATAAGCACAATGATCAGTGTCGCGCCCGCATGTCCGAAGAGGGATTCCGACACTACGGCCGCGGCAATGCGATGTTCCGGGATGGCTGAAAGCTGTTCAAGTGTAAGGACTTTCATATAAACCCAGTTCAGGGTCACATATAAGAGGGTGGCAATACCCACTCCGCCGATAACGGCATAGGGCAGGTTGCGCTTCGGATTTTTTATTTCACCGGTTACAAATGTGATGTTGGCCCATCCGTCGTATGCCCATAGCGCGCTGAGCAGGGCGGAAAAAAATCCACTAAACAGGGCTGTTCCTCCGATTACGGGCGTGATGGAGTTCCCGTTGTCCGACGGATGACCATAGAATAGTCCGGCGACGATCAGCAGTACGATCCCCAGAATTTTTGCCGCCGTTACCACATTGTTGAGATTGCCCCCCTTTTTTATCCCGCGTATATTGTAGCCCGTGAGCAGGACAATCATCGTGATGGCTAGCAGTTTTACTGCAAACCCGCGGAAAGGGTAGATGAAATGGCCGATGGAAATATCCTGCTGATCACCAAAAAGAACCGGGAAGTGGAAAAGCGCATCTGCGGACTGGGAAAAAACAAATGCCAGGGCTGCTATCGAACCCGTACCTACGATCATAAAATAAGTCCACCCGAGGAGAAAGGCCGGAAGCTCCCCGAAAGTCAGCCTGATGTATTCATACGTCCCCCCGGTATTTTCGGTCAGGGACGATAATCCACTATAGGTAAAGGCCCCGAAAATTGTCATGATGCCGGCGGTGATCCAGGCTGCGAGAATGGCCGGTTCGCTCATCAGGGAATGCGACATCGGCGCAATCTTCTTGAATACCCCCGATCCGATCATGATCCCGGCCACCAGTAAAATACCGGTAGGCAGGTTGATCGCTCTTTTTAAATGGATCTGACTTCGGTCGGCTGATTCGGATGGGTTCATATCCAACGGTTCACTAAGCTAACCCTAAACATGCAAAATCCCATCAGTCTTTCTTTTTGACAGGTAATGTATACGACGGGTGTTCATTTCAGAAAGCAATAAAAAAATCCACAATGACTTGTGGATTTTCACTTGAAACTAAAACCAACAAACACGCGTCCCGTTTTCCCGTTGGGATTATTTTTTGTCAGGCCCTGACCACTTTCCGTCCGGCTCCCTCACGTCCATGGTGATGATGAGCTCCGTGGCGGTAAGCCAGTCTCCTGTCGTGGCGGTGATGGCGGCCATGCGCCCTGCTATAGTATCCATGTCTTGCATGGCGGTGATGATAATGATGGTGATGGTGATGGTGCGGTGGTCTGAAATCCGCAGTGGCCGATGTCGTCTCTGTTAACCTGCCGGCACGGCTGGTCTGGACAAAGGCGAGAAAAAAAACGAACAGCGCGGAAAAGAGAATTCTAAATTTCATAGTTACTTTTTTTAATGCTTTCGGGCACTCAATAGACCGGGAAAGGAAACAAAGGTTTAAAGTCTCCCGGAATTTTAATCTGACGCCGACCCCTGCAGTTTATCCGGCAATTACCCGGTTGATTGGGGGTAGCTGGCAGGGCCTGTCACCGGTGCCGGCTCGTGGGCCCCGGGGAACCAGGATATCTGTTTCCCCGGTTTACCACTTTCGTTGTATTGACCGGAGGGGCTAAATAGCTTCTCTTTGTAAAACAGTCGCCGAAAGCACCTGTTGGCACCGCCAAAATAATTAGCGTTTACTTACTAAAATTATTAGTGTGAATAAAATATTTGTACTACATTTGAGGAATCAACTACTTTGAAAGACTAAAAAAACGAGCCATGTCAAATGCAGAAAAACTAAAAGCGCTTAAGCTGACCATTGATAAAATAGATAAGGACTTTGGGAAGGGTAGTGTGATGATGATGAATGAAAAAAGTACCGATCCGATGGAAGTTGTTTCCACCGGTTCCATTGGGCTGGATGTCGCGCTGGGAATCGGCGGACTCCCCCGGGGAAGGGTAGTCGAAATTTATGGTCCGGAATCCTCCGGAAAGACAACGATTGCCACGCATGTCATTGCGGAAGCGCAGAAAAAAGGCGGCATGTGTGCCATTATTGATGCGGAACATGCATTTGACAGCAACTATGCGCGAAAACTGGGTGTGGATGTGGACAATCTGCTGATCTCGCAGCCCGATTACGGTGAGCAGGCCCTGGAGATAGCCGACCGGCTTATCCTTTCAGGTGCGCTGGACGTGGTCGTGATCGACTCGGTCGCCGCCCTTGTACCGAAGGGAGAACTGGAGGGCGAAATGGGTGACAGCAAGATGGGATTGCATGCCCGGCTGATGTCTCAGGCCTTAAGGAAGCTGACGGCCACGATCAGCAAGACCAATACCATCTGCATTTTCATTAACCAGCTTCGTGAAAAGATAGGCGTGATGTTCGGCAATCCGGAGACCACCACCGGTGGCAATGCCCTGAAATTCTACGCTTCCGTCCGGCTGGATATCCGTCGCCTGGCCCAGATAAAAGATGGTGAGGAAGCCATCGGGAATCACGTGAAAGTAAAAGTGGTAAAAAACAAGGTTGCACCCCCCTTCCGCAGCGCCGAATTCGATATTATATTCGGAGAAGGCATCTCCAAAATGGGGGAAGTGATCGATATGGGCGTGGAACTGGGTATTGTCCAGAAAAGCGGCAGCTGGTTCAGTTACGGAACAGACAAACTCGGCCAGGGCAGAGATGCCGTCCGGCAATTATTACTTGACAATCCCGAACTCGCCACCGAGATCGAAGCCAAAATCCGAGCAAAAATCAGAGAGTCCCAGGAAGGGGCAACGGTAGAAAAATAAATATCAAAAACTTGGGTTGGTAAGTATATGGGCTGTCTGAAAGGACGGCCCTTTTTGCGTCCGGAAAGAGGCAGGTAAGCAATCGCGGTATACTAAGGTGATCCTGCGGATGCCGTATAAAACTTTATGAGAGTAGCCGATGAGCATGGGCAAAAAAAAAGGGGTCAGAATAAAAATTCAACCCCGTTTTAAAATCCAATATCCTATGAAAAACCGAGGTAAAGATATACGTAAAGATTCAATTCCGCAATATGGGAAACGAATTACGTACTCTCTTTTAATTATTTTTTACAAGTTGTTCTGAATAGCTCGCGCTGGTAGTCTTGTCCGTAGCTTTCAGGATATAATTTCCTTTTTGTAATCCTGACACATTCAGGATCTGCATACCCGGCTCGAGTTCCTGGTTAATCAGCACAATACCATAACTATCCATAACCTGGATACTGATCGCATGCGCCGTTCTTACAATCAAAAGTTTGTCGACCGGGTTTGGGTAAAAACGGAATTCGACAGGAGTTGAAGCCTGTGTATTTATAACACGCGAATAGAGTTCACGTCCGCTCCTTCCTGAAATTTTTATGCGGTAAAATATCGTCCCCGTACCCGCTGCATTGTCCGTTAGTGTATAGACCGAATCCTGTGCAGAAGTTGCGCCTATCGCGCTGAGCATTTCAAAATGCTCGGCGTCCGGGCTCTTCTCAATTATAAAGAAATCTTCCGACTGAACAGGCGCTGACCAGCGCAGCAATGCCCGGCCGTTCTGGAAGCTGACTGTAAACAGGCTGAATGGATTGTCTTCCGGTACCGCAGCGGGGCGGTCTTTGGAAGGATCGGAGTTTTGACCGAAGGCTGCGCAGTATAATAATACTGACAGGAGCCACAACTGAAGTTCCTTCATGGGATAGTAAATGTGGATAAGCTGTGAACAAATTCCATGCCGTTCCAAAAAACTTTTTGTATGGCCGCCTGTACACCCGGCTTCCGCAACAACGGGACGGTCATGACCTGTAGCGCTGAAACCCGCGCCTGGTAAATGTTTCAGCGGCATCAGGTAGACTGCGAACCATGTGCAGATATTTTCAAAACTAATTTCCGCCGCAATCCATCGAAGCCTTGGACTATCTTGCGTACATGAGCAGCATTTATAAAATGGACGCCAACAAACGCATTGCCCTTGTTGCCCACGACAATAAAAAAACAGAGCTTATCGAATGGGCGGTTTATAACAAGACGGTCCTTTCGAGGCACAGGCTTTTTGCAACCGGCACCACGGGAAGGCTGTTGGAAAAAGCGCTAGGCGTTCCCATCACCAAATTCATGAGCGGGCCACTTGGAGGGGATCAGCAGATCGGCGCCCGGATCGCCGAAAGAAAAATCGATGTGCTGATCTTTTTCTGGGATCCGATGGAAGCCCAGCCGCATGATCCCGATATCAAAGCCCTCTTACGTCTGGGTGTCGTCTGGAATATTCCTTTTGCCTGCGACCGGTCGACTGCAGACTTCCTGCTGACCTCCCCTCTTATGCATCAAGACTATGATGTCGTTCAGCCCGACTATAGCCTGTACGTGAAAAGGGTAATGAAATAAACCGGGTTGGACCGGCCCGTATACCCCCGCGCATTCTTCCTATCTTTAATTCTCCTCTTTAAGTCTCCGGACCAGAAATCACTGAATATGAAAAGATTTATCCGGATCAGCCTCAGGGTTCTTGCTGTTATCGTCTGCCTTCTGATACTGGGCTTTATCGGCGGCTGGATCTATCTGGCCAAACACAAGAAAGAAGTCATCACCTTTATTGAATCCAAGGCAAAGGAAAATCTCAACGGAGGTGAGATCCTCCTCAGCGACATCAGCCTGGGATTCGGTCATACCTTCCCCCGTATCTCCTTTACCATCGATTCACTCGTGGTGCGGGACAGCCTCTGGAGCCAGCATCATCACGACCTGGCCAAAATTCCAAGAGCCTATGCTTCCCTGAATTTTTTTAACCTGATCTTCGGCAAAATTGCCATTGGCCGGATTGATCTGGAAAAGCCCGCTATTTATTTGTTTACAGACAGCAATCACTACGACAATACCTCCATGTTCAAACAGCGGGGGCAGCCGAAAAAAACAGATTCAAAGACGACCGAGTTTCCCATCATCCGTATTTCCGACGGGTTAGTTACGATCGATAAGCAGGATAAACATAAGCTTTTCGGATTTGAAGTGCATCGCCTGGAGGCAAAGATCCGTGGCAATGAAGAAGACAGGATCCTGGACATCGACCTGAACCTGGATTGTAAAGTGCAACACCTGATATTTAATATGGAACGGGGTCCCTATCTCGAAAACAAAGCCGTCAGTGGCAGGTTTCCGGTCCGGTTCAACCCTGCCACAGGGATCCTGGAGTTTAGAAAAATCAAACTAAAAGTCGATAACCAACCCTTCACTTTTACGGGTAAATTTTTTCTGAAAGAAATTCCGACCCCATTTAAACTGGACTTCGAAACAGAACGGCTTGCTTTCAGAAAAGCGGCATCGTTTCTCGCAACCAATATCCGCGAAAAGCTTAAGCCATACGATATCTCGGGTACCATCACGCGTCTTACCGGGTCACTCGACAACTCCGAAGCACAATACCTCACGCCGCAGGTGCATATCCGGCTCAATGTGGAAGACCAGACCGTCATCACACCGATGGCCAATATCGGCAACAGCAGTTTTACCGCCACATTTAACAACGAAGAGATCCGGGGAAAGGGCCATGAAGATTCCAATACCGTCATGCATTTTTCACCACTCAGGGCAAACTGGAACAGCATGGATTTTCAATGTGATTCCCTGGTGATTCGCAACCTCATCCACCCACGGATGTATATGCACGTCACCTCCCGCTTTAGGCTCGAACCCCTCAACAATATTTTCGATGAGACGGTGCTTTCCTTCCCTTCAGGTTCCGGAAGAGTTGACCTTTTGTACAATGGTTCCCTGGAATCTCAATACGACAGCCTCCGGATGCTGAGTGGCAGTTTCAATCTCGATTCTGCAACAATCCAGTACGTTCCCAGGAAATTGCTTTTCACCAATGGGACCGGGGTAATAAGATTTACAGGCAAGGATATGATTGTCGACCAGCTGAGTATGAATTCGGGGACCACCGACCTTGTGATGTCGGGCTCGGTCAAAAGTCTTTTTTATCTGATAAGTCAGAAGAATAAGAAAATGGCGTTTGAATGGTCAATCCGTTCAAATAAATTAAATCTGAATGATTTTACCAGCTTTCTCAGCAAAAAACAGCAGAAGGTCTCTGCCAAAAAGAAACAGGTGCTGCTCGCAGAAACTATGAAACAATTCACCAACCTGCTCCAAACAGCGAACATTCAGTTTAACCTCGCGGCCAGGCAGATGATCTACAAAAAGTTTAATGCCGAAAACCTGATGGCCAGAATCAATATGGATGATGATGCTATCCGGCTCCAGGACATCAAACTTCAGCATGCCGGCGGAACCATATCCCTGCAGGGAAGCCTTCTTAACGAATCATCAGGAAATCCCTTCTCGGTACAAGCCGAGCTGAAAAACATAAACGTCAGCCGGATCTTCTATGCGTTTAACAATTTTGGTTTGAAATCACCCACTGACAAAAACCTCAGCGGTCTGCTTTCGGCTGATATTACCATGAAAGGCGGATTCACCAGCAAGGCAGTGCTGATTCCGGATCAGACCCATGGATTTGTAAAATTCAACCTGCAGGACGGGCAGCTGATCAATTTTGAACCCGTGCAAAAAATACAGGAAACGGTTTTCAAAGAAAGAAATTTCTCTGATGTCCATTTCGCGGAGCTGCATGATTTGCTTGAAATCAATGGAGAAGATGTCCTTATCAACAGGATGGAGATCCGGTCTTCCGTAATCACCATGTTTGTGGAAGGAAATTATAATATAAAAACGGGGCCGGACCTCAGTATCCAGGTCCCCCTGAACAATCTCAAATCAAAACGCGACACGACGCTGGTGAACAAAGGGATAAACAGCAAGACGGGAATCAGCGCAAGACTCCGGGCAAGACGCGGTGATGACGGAAAGGTTAAAATTGCCTGGGATCCTTTTAACAAAGCCGGGAAAGAGAAAAAGAAAAAAAAGAAGTAGCCCACAGGCATTAAAAGACGTTTTTCACTTCTTTCGCAAGTGTCTGAAAAGGCCAAATTTCTTAACTTACAGGTTCTCCAAAATCGAAAAAAATTGAAGTTTAAAGTGCATTCACCCTATGCACCTGCAGGGGACCAGCCGGACGCGATCCGGCATCTGACCCGTGGGCTCATGGAAGGAGAAAAATACCAGACATTGCTGGGCGTGACGGGGTCGGGGAAGACCTTTACCATTGCCAATGTAATACAGGAAGTGCAAAAGCCTACCCTGGTGCTTACACACAATAAAACCCTGGTGGCCCAGCTCTACGGCGAATTCAAATCGTTTTTCCCCGATAATGCTGTCGGCTATTTTGTTTCGTACTACGACTACTACCAGCCCGAAGCCTATATGCCGGTGAGCGACACCTATATTGAAAAGGACCTTTCCATCAATGAAGAACTGGATAAACTGCGACTTCAGGCTACCACCCAGCTTCTGAGCGGGCGAAGAGATATCATCGTCGTTGCTTCCGTGAGCTGCATCTATGGAATCGGAAATCCCGACGAATTCGAAAACGGTATCGTGCGGATCAACCGGGGTCAGGTCATTTCCAGGCAGGGATTTCTGCATTCCCTCGTCAATGCACTCTACAACAGAGACCAGTTCGAATTTAAAAGGGGCAGTTTCAGGGTACAGGGTGATACCGTAGACATCAACCTTCCTTACCTGGACTATGGTTACAGGGTCTCATTTTTTGGGGATCAGGTGGAGGAAATTGAAAGTTTTGAACTGAAAACGGGTAAACGTATTGCTCCTATGGACAACGCGGCCGTCTTTCCTGCAAACTTATACCTGGCACCTAAGGATGTTATCAACCAGGTGCTTGCCGAGATCCAGGACGAGCTGGCTGCCCAGGTCGGCTATTTTAAAAGCACTGGCAAATTCATAGAAGCCCAGCGACTCAGCGAGCGCGTAAATTTTGATGTTGAAATGATCCGTGAGCTTGGCTATTGTAACGGGGTGGAAAATTATTCCCGGTTCTTTGACCGTCGCAAACCCGGCACCAGACCGTTCTGTCTGCTGGATTATTTTCCTAAAGACTTCCTTTGCGTGATCGATGAGAGTCACCAGACGATTCCGCAGGTCAGCGGGATGTACGGCGGCGACAGAAGCAGAAAACTAATTCTCGTGGATTATGGCTTCCGCCTTCCATCGGCTTTAGACAACCGGCCGTTGAATTTTCATGAATTTGAATCCATGACCGACCAGACCATTTTCGTCTCCGCTACTCCCGGCGATTATGAACTGGACAAATGCGGCGGGGTTGTGGTGGAACAGGTAGTGAGGCCGACCGGGCTGCTCGATCCGCCTATTGAAATACGCCCCAGTGTGAATCAGATTGATGATCTCCTTGAAGAGATTGACCAGCGTATAGCCAAAGGCGGCCGCATCCTGGTTACCACGCTGACGAAAAGAATGGCAGAAGAAATGGATAAGTACCTGCACCGCCTGAATATCAAATCCCAGTATATTCACAGTGAAGTGGACACGCTGGAAAGAGTGGAGATTCTAAGAAAACTGAGGCTTGGAGAAATCAATGTGCTCGTGGGAGTAAACCTGTTACGCGAAGGGCTTGACCTGCCGGAAGTGTCGCTCGTCGCCATCCTCGACGCAGACAAGGAAGGCTTTCTCAGAAATGAAAGATCGCTCACCCAGACGGCCGGCCGGGCAGCGCGGAATGTGGAAGGACTGGTGATCTTCTATGCTGATAAGATGACGGAAAGTATGCAGCGGACAATTGATGAAACCAGCCGGCGCCGCGAAAAACAGATCAGCTATAACGAGGAGCACGGAATCACACCGAGAACTATATTAAAGTCAAGGCAGGATGTCTTTGCTTCCACTTCGGTTCTGGACATCAAAGGATTCGATGAAAACAATCCGCGGGCCATCGCCGCCGGTCAGGACCTTGTGACCGTGGCTGCCGAAGAACAAACCGAATACCAGACGATTCCCCAGATGGAAAAAGCGATCAGCCGGATCAAAAAAGAAATGGAAAAAGCAGCCCGCGACCTCGATTTTATGGAAGCGGCCAGACTGCGGGACAATATGTTTATCCTGCAGAAGAAACTAACGGAAATGAAAAACTAGCCCGGTTATGGAAAAAAAATTATTTCTGCTCGATGCCATGGCGCTGATATTTCGTGCCTATTATGCGCTGATCCGCGCGCCGCGCATCACATCCAAAGGAAAAAACACCAATGCACAGTTTGGTTTTACCAATACCCTCGTGGAGCTGATCAATAACCAGAAACCTTCCCACATGGCGGTATGTTTCGATACGGAAGCGCCTACCGACCGGCATATTGATTTCTCTGACTATAAGGCCAACCGCCAGGAAGCGCCGGAAGATCTTGTCATCGCCATCCCCGATATCAAGAAAATAATCCGCGGATTTAATATTCCCATCATGGAATTGGATGGTTTTGAGGCCGACGACGTGATCGGGACCTTAAGCCGGCAGGCAGCAGCAGAAGGTTATGAAGTATTTATGGTCACGCCGGACAAAGACTATGGTCAGCTGGTGAACGAAAAAGTGAAAATTTATAAACCCGGCTACCAGGGCGGCACGGTGGAAATTATCGGACCGCAGCAGGTGTTGGAAAAATGGAATATACAATCGGTCGATCAGGTAATTGATATCCTGGGACTCATGGGAGACAGCGTGGATAATATACCAGGCATACCGGGCATCGGCGAGAAGACAGCCGCAAAACTCCTCGGCGAGTTTGGAAGCCTTGAAAATATCCTGGCCAATGCCGAAAACATTAAGGGCGCAGTAGGTGAAAAAGTGAAAGCGGGTAAAGAGCTTGCGCTGATGAGCAAGAAGCTGGCTACGATCATCACCAATGTGCCGGTAAGTTTTCACGAAGAGGATTTCAGGTTAAAAGACATGAACCGGGAGGCGCTGCGCGAGGTATTTGTTGATCTGGAATTCCGGACCGTAGCCAAAAGGATTTTGGGTGAAGAGCTGCCCGGCGCCAACGGTCTTAAACCACAACCGGAAGGCGTGCAGCAGGACCTGTTCGGAAATGTTGTTCCACAGGCTGTGGTGGCTGCCGATACACAGGAGGAAGAGGACGAGGCGCCGGCCATTGTCGCCGAGAAAAACGTAAAAAACACGCCGCACACGTATACCAGCATAGAAACGGCAGAAAAAAGAAAATCCCTGATCCTTCAGCTCGAAAAACAGAAGGAAGTTTCTTTTGATACTGAAACGACCGGTATCGACGCCAACAATGCCGACCTGGTCGGGCTGAGTTTTTCCTGGAAGTCGGGCGAAGCCTGTTATGTTCCCGTGCCCCAGGACCGCGAAACGGTTCTAAGCATTCTGGAAGAATTTAAACCCCTGTTCAATGATCCGTCGAGGACCTGGATAGGACAGAATATAAAATATGACCTCCTTGTACTAAAATGGTATGGAATCGAAATTCTTGGAAATGTTTTCGATACCATGCTGGCGCATTATGTTATCGATCCCGACGGGAAGAGAAGCATGGATTTGCTGAGTGCCCAGTACCTCGGATATATACCCGTGCCGATTGAAGACCTGATAGGTAAAAAAGGAAAGGGCCAGGGGAATATGCGTGATGTTGCACTGGAAAAGATAACGGAGTACGCTGCAGAAGACGCCGATGTCACCTGGCAGCTGAGAGATTCCTTTAAACCACTGCTCGACAAGAAATCCGTCAGGAAAGTCTTCGAAGAAGTGGAAAATCCTTTGGTAAAAGTGCTGACCGCTATGGAATTCGAGGGAATCCGTGTAGATATGGATTTCCTGAAAGAATATTCAAAGGAACTGGAAAAAGAAGCAGCCGCCGCGGAAGCCAATGTTTACCGCGAAGCCGGTGTCAGATTCAATCTTTCTTCTCCAAAGCAGCTTGGTGAAGTGTTATTTGAAAAACTCAAGCTGGATCCAAAAGCTAAAAAAACAAAGACCGGCCAGTATGCAACCGGAGAAGATGTGTTGCTGAAGCTGGCGCATCAAAGCAAAATCGTTGACGATATCCTGGCTTACCGGGAACTGACCAAGCTGAAATCCACTTATGTGGATGCATTACCGGCCATCGTTAACCTGAGGTCGGGCCGCGTTCATACAAGCTATGCCCAGGCCGTGGCAGTAACCGGCCGCCTTTCGAGCAACAATCCAAATCTTCAGAATATTCCTGTGCGTACGGAAAGGGGGCGGGAAATCCGGAAAGCATTCATCCCCCGAGATGACCGCCATGTTCTGGTGTCTGCAGATTACTCCCAGATCGAATTGCGCATCGTGGCCGGTATCAGCGGCGACCCCAATATGTGTCGCGCTTTTAAAGAAAAAAAAGATATCCATACGGCTACCGCCGCCAAAGTTTTTGGCGTGGAAGAAAAAGACGTTACCAAGGAAATGCGCTACAAGGCCAAAAGTGTAAACTTCGGGATCATCTACGGACAGGGCGCTTTCGGTCTGGCCGACAACTTGGGAATTTCCAGGAGCGAAGCCAAAGAAATCATTGACAACTACAAAAAACAGTTTGTCAATATTCAGAAATATATGGATGACACGATCAACCAGGCCAGAGAAAAGGGATATGTGGAAACGCTGATGGGCCGGAAACGGTGGCTTCGTGACATCAATTCTGGAAACTTTACCGTCCGCGGCTTTGCGGAAAGAAATGCCATCAATTCACCGATTCAGGGCACGGCGGCGGATATGATCAAACTGGCCATGATCAGAATTCATGAAGCTTTTGAAAAAAAAGGTGTTAAGTCAAAAATGCTCCTGCAGGTTCATGACGAGTTGGTTTTTGATGTTCTTAAAGATGAACTCGAAATGATCAAACCCATTATTATTGAATGCATGCAGACCGCCCTCCCGCTGCCCAACAATGTGCCCGTGGAGGCAGAAATTGGTTCAGGCCTGAACTGGCTTGAAGCGCATTGATCTCACTGCCCTGGAAAACCTCATAATTGTTAAGGCCTCAACTCGCTTGAAGCGCATTGATCTCACTGCCCTGGGAAACCTCATAACCCATTAGCCTGTAATTCTATACCAAAGGGCGAACATCTCCGTTAATGAACGGGAGACGGTCAGTTCATTAGGACCGGTAGGATTTAACATTTCCTTTTGTTCAAAAGGCTAAACTTTTGACCTTTCATCAGGTCTTACCCTTACACGGACCCCCTCTTTTGAGAAAGGGACATAATATATTGATTATCAATTTTTACCATGCACCCAAAACTCTTACATATGAAAAAATTTAACCCGTTGCTGTTTCTGCTTCCGGTTCTCCTGCTTTGCTTCGGCTTTGCCAGGGCTTCCGATGAATGGCCAAAGGAAATCAGCACTAAAAACGGCCTTATCAAAGTATACCAGCCTGAGCCGGAATCGTTCCAGGGTAATACCCTGAAATTCCGCTCCGCCATTTCCATCTTATACAATGGCAGCAATGATCCCGTTTTCGGCGCCTTCTGGGGAACGGCGAAAGTGGAAACGGACCGGGATAACAGAACGCTTGCCGTTCAAAACCTCGACGTGACATCCATTCGAATTCCTGCCATCGATGGCCAGGATTCAATTGATTTCATTGATGATGCGCTGGAAACCGGATTTCCGGAAGCCGCCGGCCTGATCTCACTGGATGAAATCGTTGCTTCACTTAACCAAAACCAGCAGGAAACAAAAATTTCCCAGAACATCAGCACCAAACCACCGAAAATCATATTTGTAACTCATCCATCGATGCTCGTATTGATCGATGGAACACCGAAGTTGCAGCACAACAAAGAGCTGAACCTGGACCTGGTAGTCAACACACCGTTCACCATCCTGAAAAACAGTGACGGGCTTTTCTACCTCTACGGAGCAAAACACTGGTATGTATCCAATGCGGCTACCGGCCCTTATAGGAAAGCCGGTGAACAGGTTCCGGAAAACGTGCGTGCGGCAGAAAAAACAATTACAGAAAATTCAAGAAATAACAACGCATCTGCCGCTAATAACGGGCAGAGTTCCTCTGTTGTGCCGGACATTATTGTAAGCACAACACCTGCGGAGCTGATCCAGTCTAACGGAGAACCCGGCTTCACCCCGATAGAAGGAACGAATCTGTTGTATATAAGCAATTCGGACAATGATATTTTCATGGATGAAAATTCACAGCAGTACTTCGTGCTGATCTCTGGAAGATGGTATCAGACAAAAAATCTGAATTCAGACAACTGGCATTTTATACCTGCTGACCAGCTGCCGGCCGATTTTGCAAAGATTCCGCCGGGTTCAGCAAAAGACAATGTACTCGCCAGCGTGGCGGGTACCGATGCTGCCAGAGATGCCGTGATGGATGCCGAAATTCCGCAGACCGCGAAAGTGGACCGGCACTCAACCAATACAACAGTAACTTATGATGGTCGTCCAAAATTTACTGATATCGACGGTACGAACCTCCAATATGCAGTAAATACGGCTTCAACTGTTCTCCGTAATGGCGGCGACGGATTGTTCTATACCGTTGACAACGGCGTTTGGTTTGTTTCACCGAATGCAACGGGTCCCTGGTCGGTGAGTACAGTTCGTCCAGTGGATGTTGACCTGATTCCACCGAGTTATCCCGTTTACAATGCCAAATATGTACATATCTACGATGTGAATTCTGATTACGTGTATGAAGGGTATACACCCGGATACCTCAACAGTTATGTGTATGGTCCTACCGTGGTTTATGGAACAGGATACTATTATGCACCCTGGTATGGAGCCTACTATTATCCAAGACCATGGTCATGGGGATTCAATTTCGCTTATACACCATACTATGGCTGGGGATTTGGCTGGGGATTCGGCTGGGGTTATCCTCAAAGCTGGTTTAGTATAGGTTTCGGATACGGTTATGGTTACGGCTACTATGGTTATGGTTACCATGGATGCGGATGGTGGGGTCCTTCATATTATCATCCTGCCTGCTGGTACGGAGGTTACAGGCCTTATGGTTATTACGGAAACAGCTTTTACGTACATAATAATGTTCACGTAAATTATTACAACAACGTCTATCGCTACCGGGGAGGCGTGAGCACCCAGACCTATGCACGTACAGGAGGTATAGCCACCCGCACAATGAATTACAATCGTCCTACAGCCAGCAGAGGCAATATACCGAACAGCGGATCTCCCCGTATAAACGGGAATAGCAACAGGCCCAATTCTTCTAACAGAAGCGGCAACAACGGGTATCCGGGTCGTTCTTATTCTTCAGGAGGATCAGGCAGCAATTCCGGCAACCCGCGGCCTTCTGTGTATTCAGATCGCCAGGGCAATGTATATCAGCGCGCACAGTCCAACAGCAGTTGGCAACAGCGACAGAACAGGTCGTGGTCGCCGGTAAACAGCGCAAGACCCGAAGTCCAGAATCTCGACCGTCAGCAAATAAACAGGAGTCGTGGCGAAATGAGGGCACAGAATTTCCAGAGAATTCCTTCCAGTCCTTCTTCTGGTGGATTCAGGCCTTCTTCGGGGGGCGGCGGAGGATTCAGACCTTCTTCCGGCGGTGGTGGCGGTGGTGGCTCGGCATCCCGTTCCGGTGGTGGTGGCGGCGGAGGCGGATCACGTGGGGGAGGAAGCAGATCAAGATAGTTGGTTTGGTCATCAATATAAATATGAAAGACCCGGAATTAACCGGGTCTTTCCTTTTTTCCCCGGTCGTACCGGGTGATAAGGTCCTTTTAGGTCCTTTCTTTTTCTCAGGCAAACTGATTTCTCAGATCCCTGATTTCATCGTGGGAATCTTTGAGCGTAGCCTGTTGACGGGTCAGCATCTCTCTGATAAAGGCCGGGAGGGAATCCGACTGAAGCGCTTTGGAATAAGCTGACTGGGCTGCATCCTCCCCTGCTTCACAATTTGACAATACGGTATGCCGGTTCTCGCCAGTGAAAACAGCTTTGACGTCCATCCAGGCGCGGTATATTTTACCCATGCCCGTAGTTCCTTCCTCTACATTTCCACGTAAAACCTGGATTTCGCGGGTGAGATCGGATTTGATCTGCTGACTTTCAAGGATCATCTGATCAAAAAGAGAACGCAGGTCGTTGTCTTCCTGTTTCAGCTCCTTTATTGCACGTTGATAACCGACAATCCGGTCATTATTGATCAGGACCAGGTCATTCAACACCTCAATTATTTCCTTCGATTTTTCCATAAAACAAATTTTTAGTATTCAACATCCAGTAAAAAATCATACCAGCACCCCGGACCTCTGCGCGATGACAGGTTCCTTTTTTATCTTTAACTTGCACCTCGCTTAACTATTTAGTTCATTATTATGGAATATTCGAAGATTATTGCGATCACGGGCCTTCCCGGATTGTTTGAACTCATCAGCAGCAAATCAGACGGCGGGATCGTCAGGTCTCTGGACGATAAGAGCACACGCTTCGTTTCGAGCAGGGTGCACCAGTTTTCCCACCTTGAAAGTATTGAAGTATATACTACCCGGCATAACGTAAACCTCGTCGATATCCTGAAAGCCATGCAGGATTCAGGGGAAAAACTTCCCGACGAGAAAGACGCCGATGGTTTAAAGTCTTACTTTGAAAAAGTATATCCTGAACTCGATTTTGACAGGGTTTATACCAGCGATTTAAAAAAGATGGTAAAATGGTTCGGTGTGCTGGACAAGAACCAGGTAGAACTGAAACTATCCGAACCATCCGAAGAGGAAGAGGTCACGGAAACGGCTTCCGAAGTGACGGAAGAAAAACCCGCACGCAAGACCAAACAAACAAAAGAGGAAGAAGTTAAAAAACCGGCGAAGAAGGCAGAGGCTAAAACTGAAATAAAAGAGCCTGAAAAAAAAGCAGCGAAAAAGGCGGAGCCTAAAAAAGAGGAAAAGCCTGCGAAAAAATCGGCTGCAAAAAAAGAATCGCCTGCTGAAACAAAAACAGCGAAGAAATCCGCTTCCAAACCTGCGGAAAAAAAACCGGCTAAAAAGAAATGACCTGATGTGGTCATTCATTCAATCCCGTTATTTTTTATGAAGACAGTTCAAACAGCAGAAATCGAAAAACCTGTTCGCGTTTTTCTTCCCGAAAATTTTGCAATTACCGACTGGAATTCAATCGCACCTTATTTTGAAGACCTCGTCGAACGGCCGCTTGATGACCTGCCTGCCATGGAAAAGTGGTTGAAAGACATGAGCGAAATGGAAGCGGTTATCAGCGAAGATATTTCCTGGCGGCATATCCGGATGACATGTAATACGGAAGATAAAAAACTCCAGGACAGCTTTACCTATTTCATGATGGAAATTCAGCCGAAGATTCAGCCCTATGCTGACCGTCTGAACCGCAAACTGATTGCTTCCCCCTGGACGTCCGGATTGGACCAGCAAAAATATTTCACGTATCTGCGCTCTGTGAAAAAGAGCATAGAACTCTTTCGCGAAGAAAATATTCCCATCCAGTCTGAACTCAGTGTACTGGCACAACAATACGGTGCAATTTCAGGCAAGATGACGGTCGAAGTGAAGGGAAAGGAATATACGCTTCAACAGGCAAATAAATTTCTGGAGAATCCTGACCGCGCACTGCGCGAGGAAGTCTATCTGAAGATCCAGGAAAGACGTCTGCAGGATAAGAATACCCTGAACGATCTCTTCACTGAACTCATCCAGCGGCGCGACAAACTGGCCAGGAATGCCGGTTTCGCGAACTACCGTGATTACAAATTCGTGGAGATGGGTCGCTTTGACTATTCAAAGGAAGACTGTTTCCGTTTTCATAATTCCGTCAAGGAGTATATCCTGCCCCTGGTTGAAGTGATCAACCGTTATAAGCAGGAAAAACTCGGCGTTCCGACACTGAGGCCCTGGGACCTGGACGCGGAACCGGCAGGCCAGCTTCCCCTGAGCCCATTCAAAACAGGCGAAGAATTGCTGGAAAAAACCGTTTCCTGCTTCAGAAAGCTGAGGCCCTTTTTCGCAGACTGCCTTCTGACAATGAAAAAGATGAACCGGTTCGATCTCGAAAGCCGGATTGGAAAAGCGCCCGGAGGGTACAATTGTCCACTCGCTGAAACCGGTGCCCCCTTTATATTCATGAACGCCGCAGGACAAATGCACGATGTTACCACAATGGTACACGAAGGCGGACATGCGGTGCACTCCTTTCTTTCGCACCATCTTGAACTGAGCGCCTTCAAGGAATACCCCATGGAAATTGCCGAAGTAGCCAGTATGGCAATGGAGCTTTTCAGCATGGAAAACTGGAGTATCTACTTCAGCAATGAAGAAGATCTTCGCCGGGCTAAGATTCAGCAACTTGAACGCGTCATTACGATTTTCCCATGGATCGCTACCATCGATAAATTTCAACACTGGATTTACGAGCATCCGCAACACAGTCCGGACGAACGTACCGAAAACTGGTTCAGGATTTATAATGAATTCAATTCGAAAACCATAGACTGGTCGGGACTGGAAAAATTCCAGAAAAATAACTGGCAGAAACAGCTTCACCTTTTCGAGGTTCCATTTTATTATATAGAATACGGCATAGCACAATTGGGCGCAATCGGCCTTTGGATGCAGTTTAGAAAAGACCGCGAAAAAGCGATGGATAATTATTCCCGCGCCCTCTCCCTCGGAGGTACACGCACACTGCCTGAACTTTACGAAGCAGCGGGATTGAAATTTGATTTTTCAGGAGAACATATCAGGACCCTGATGAGTTTTGTGGAAGGAGAATTGAAAGAGCTCCTCGCCTGAGAAAGTGTTAAATTTTATAAGTAAAATTACTATGGGGAAATACCACTAAAATGGTAGTGAACATTCTTGTGCGATTGGATTCAGAACTCTATATTTGCAAAGAGTGTCGATGAATTTTAAATAATTAATTTCAAATAGCTACTAATCAGAGCCTTAACCAAAAGTCCCGGTGTTTCCACATCGGGGCTTTCTTTTTTAAACCAATATGGCTGAAAAAATCTTCTGGCTCTTATTTACAACGAAATTTTTTTCCTGATCTTTCTTCGTTAATCTTTTCTGTGAACGAAAAATTTTTTTCGCGCTGATTTACTTACTAAGCATGTTTCTTTTTTAAAATCTGAGTTCATTTCAGAAATTCTTTGCAGCCATTTTTTTCCTGTAATGCGATAATTTTTTTTTCAAAAGCCTGTAGAATCTGCTGCCTGCAGATACATGTGATCAGTTCTCGCGTAATAATTCGTCGATCTGGTTTTGCATTTCCAGTAGCTCGTCTTTTTTCAGCCCGTCAATGATAGAACGAACCCGGCCATTCCTGTCTACCAGTGCAAAAAACTGTGTGTGGATGAACTGCTCGTCGAGAGGTGAATAGTTATTCTTGGGATCGTCGAGCTGGTAACTCAGTCTGGCTGCATAATAAAGAGAATCCTTTCTTCCGGTAAGAAAGATCCAGTGATCCGCCTTCACACCAAGTGAATCTGCATAATGCTTCAGCCGCTGCACAGTGTCGATGGAAGGATTCACCGTATGGGAAAGAATGAGAAAGTCCGGCTGCGATTTATATTTTTCGTAGATGGGCCGGAGATTCGTATTCATTTTTGGACATATGCCCGGACAGGTAGTAAAAAAAAATTCTGAAATATATACTTTGCCCTTTACGTTCGTATTGGTAATCGTGTCGCCGTTTTGATCAAGGAAGGAAAATGGTTTTACCACACTGATTACCGGAAGTTTTGTTTTTGCATATCCCGGAATAAGCCGCGTGAGTGCAAAATAAAATCCGAGGATGAGGACAAGGAAAAAAGTAGTGTAAAACCAGAATTTCTTGGACATGGAAGCAAATTTAACCAAGCCGGACCGGAGCAAAAATTATGTCCCGAATGATTATCTTTGCAGGTCTTACATGAAATTCAGGATCAACGCAGATATTTTAGGAATCGGGGCATCCATTGCCTGCGCCATTCACTGCGCGATTCTTCCCTTATTCCTCTCCGGTTTATCCATTTTCGGGGTCAACATTATCCATCATTTCTGGTTTGAATGCGGGATGATCGGCCTGGCTTTCATTGTGGGCCTGTTTTCCCTGCGTCATGGATTTATCCGCCATCACAGGAGTCCGGTTCCTTTTTTGCTTTTTTCAGCCGGAATGATGTTCCTCTTTGCCAAACAGTACTGGCATGTATATGAACTCATTCTCCTTCCTTTCGCCGTTGTGCTGATCGTTTCTGCGCATTTTATAAACTTCCGGTTTTCCAGGGCCAAAACGCCGGTAATAGCAGAAAATAGTTAAAATCAATTACTTAAGAGGGTTCAAAAGGCAGCCTGGCGTCCAGGATGGGATTACCTGTATTGGGGTGATTCATGGGCGGAAGAGCTGAATCCTGCACGGCTATAGGCCAAAATTGATTAAATTTGCAGCCTAAACAGTGAGAAATGATTAAAACAGGAAATCCGGTGATCAGCATTTATACGGAAATGACGCCTAATCCGGAGACTATGAAGTTTGTTGCCAACAAACTCCTTTATCCGGGAAAGAGCATAGATTTCCCTGATGTTGAGGCTGCAAGACCGTCGCCCCTGGCGACTGAACTGTTTGGATTTCCCTTTATCCGCAGCATTTTCATTGCAAGCAACTTTGTTACCCTCACAAAGACTTCCGATACCGACTGGGCTGATGTAATCCCCTCGATCCGCCAGTTTCTGAAAGAATATCTTGAAGATGGTAAGCCCGTCGTGAATGAGGAAGATATCACGGTGTCTCACGCCGATGGCAATGCCATCGCGGCAGATGATGATGACGTGGTAAAGAGGATCAAAGAGCTTTTGGAAAATTACGTGAAGCCCGCGGTTGAAATGGATGGCGGTGCCATCCAGTTCAGAAGCTATAACGAAGGCGTGGTGAATCTCATGCTGCAGGGTTCCTGTTCCGGATGTCCTTCATCCATGATTACACTTAAGGCAGGCATCGAAGGCATGATGAAACGTATGATTCCGGAAGTAAAGGAAGTGGTTGCCGAAGCGGAATAATGCAGCCCATCATATCCCAATTCTTCAAGGGACTTTATCAAACAACCTGGTACGAATTCATTGCCGTGATCACGGGCATCGCCAGTGTCATCTATTCCCGTAAAGAAAATATCCTGGTTTATCCGGTAGGGATGATCAGTACGGGTATTTTTGTCATTCTTTATATTACTCATGGTCTTTATGCCGATGCGACTGTTAATTTTTATTATACAGTGATGAGCATTATCGGATGGATCATGTGGTCACGGAAATCTGAGGGCAGGCCGGTTCTCCGGATCACTGCGTCTTCGGGCAGGGATTGGCTTTCCGCCCTTATATTTTTTTTCGTCTGCTGGATCCTTCTCTATCAGCTGCTCCGCCATTTTACTGACAGTACGGTACCCTGGGGCGACAGTTTCACGTCTGCCGCAGCCTTTACAGGCATGTGGCTGATGAATAAGAAAAAACTGGAAAACTGGATCTGGTGGATCATTACCGATCTGGCCTCGATACCCCTGAATTTTTACAAGCATCTTGTCTTCACAAGCTTTCAATACCTTGTCTTCCTGATCCTCGCCGTCATGGGCTATGTTGCCTGGAGAAAAAAAACCGGATATGCCGCAGGTTAGAAAGGTGGTCATTATTGGCCCTGAGTCTACGGGCAAAAGCACCCTCAGTGAGCAGCTTGCTAAACACTATCAGACCCGGTGGGTTCCTGAATATGCAAGAGAATACCTGACAAATCTGAACCGGCCTTATGATTATGAAGATCTACTGATCATCGCACAAAAACAGCTTGAGCAGGAAGATAAGATTTCCGCAGTCTGCACGAGTCCGGTGATGTTCGTGGATACGGATATGTATGTTTTGAAGGTCTGGTGTGAATTTGTATTTGGAAAATGTCATTCCTTCATTCTGGACCAGATCGTCAAAAGAAACTATGACAGTTACCTTCTCTGCGATACGGATCTTCCCTGGGTTGCCGATGCGCTGAGGGAATATCCGGACATTGAAAACAGGAAGCGGTTGTTTCACATGTACCAGGACCTGCTCATCAACCAGTCAAAGCCCTGGTCACTTATCCGGGGCGATTATGATCAGCGCCTGCAACTGGGTATCAGTGCCACTGAAAAAATACTGAGGGACTCCCTGATTACTGGATGAGTTTGATCACCTCGGGATCATCCTGGAGATGATGCATCTGGTTGAGCGTCCAGGGGTATTTCTCGACGATGCGGGGACTCATTGGCTTCAGGGTCCACTGTTTGGGATTGGGAAGGCAGGATGCAATCAGTGCGGACTCGCTCCTGTTCAGGTTGCGGGCGTGCTTTTTAAAGTGATATTGTGCAGCCGCCTCGATGCCGAATACCCCTTTACCCATTTCACTTACGTTCATATAAACCTGCAGAATTCTTTTTTTGCCCCAGACGGTTTCGATCATAAAAGTGAAATAGACCTCCAGCGCCTTCCTGAACCATGACCTGCCCTGCCACAAAAAAACATTCTTGGCTACCTGTTGGGAAATGGTACTGGCGCCGTGCAGCGACTTACTCTTCTGATTGTGCTTTAGCGCTTTTTCAATGGATTTGAAATCAAATCCGTCATGATCGGGAAAAAGCTGATCCTCGTGCGCTATCACGGCAAGCTTGGCATAGGGTGAGATCTCGTTCATCCCGACATAATCCCTGCGAAGTCCGTTTCCTGAAAAAAGGCTGGAAAGCTGCGTAAGTGTGATGGGTGGATTTACCCATTTCAATATCAGGATATAAAGGAGTTGTGAAAAAAACAAAAACAGAAAAACCCTCCTTATCCATTTCCATACTCTCGCGATAGTTCCCTTGGGCTGCGTGGCCATGCGTTTAGTTTGGCGGTTCGGTTTTTTTCAAAGGCTGGTTTTCTACCCCGGGATGCTCCATATGCATATTTAGGTAGTGCAAAGTATATTTTTTACCGATTGGATAATTTTTATATCGCGCTCTTTTTAATAAAAATCCGGTGAGGAATAAGGCGCCCGCGGTAATCCATCCGGAAGGTTTCATCCACTGGCCCGCGGATTCCCCGGTATATATTCCGTTGATCACATTGAGGGCGATTACGCCGGCTCCGGCGACCATGAGCAGGGTGCCGTCCGTGACATAATTCCACTTCTGAAAATCCTGGCGTACGGCCACAATTTCATTGACGTGAAAAGGCATATTGTTGATGAAGATACTGTCGTTCCGCAACGCAGTAAGGGTTCCCTCCAGCCATTGGTCATATACGGTTTTCACAATGATATACTGACCCTCGGCGTAGGTCTTCATATTTCTTCCGTGCTTCTGAAGGATAAGCACGTCTGTTTGAGAAGCACAGATCAGGGGAACCAGGAAAAATATGGCCGCGAAAATTTTCTTCATTACAGCGTATAACGGGCCTTATCTTATCCTGTGGTGCGGAAAGATTGAGCCGTATAACAAAAACATTCCAAACCCCACCAGGATGATTCCCGAAATCTTGTTAATGATGGAAAGATTATGAACGGTAAGTTTCTTTTTAAGTTTACCGGCCATCATGACTTTGCCAGTATCTGCGGCCATATTGATCAGGAGACATACAGAGAATATTACGGTTCTCTCCTGCAGTGTATGGTCCGGCGCCAGTACGGTGGCATTGCCGAGCCAGAAAATCAGCACACCCGGATTCAATGTGTTGATCAGAAATCCGGACGCAAAAATCCGAAGCATTTCATGGATGGTCAAATGATCGGCGTGCTCTGATCCTGTAGTGGGTTTTAAATGAATTTTTTTGAAGAAAAGAAAATAAACGCCCATCAGCATCAGAAAGCCGCTGCCTACGAGGCCGACCGTCCTCTTATGTTCCAGGAGCTGGGCTACCCACTCTGTAAAAATATTGCTGAGCAGTACGAGGATGATATCGCTGAGCCACACGCCCACGACAAAACAAAATCCGCCCTTATGGCCAACCGTGATGCTTTGCTTGATGATGGTGAAAATGATCGGGCCTACAGACAATGCGAGAACGATTCCCAGCGCTAGTCCCTTCAATATGGCTTCGATCATGCGAATTCAGGTTTACCGGTAGTATGCGAAAATAAATCAAGCCCGCTAAAGGAAGAATTAAACCCATGTTACCGAAAAAATCAGGAAGAAACCCTGCTGGCATTCTTATCCAGAAAACTTTCCCAGTCTTTTAACATTTTCCCTTTCAGTACGCGCGGGAACTTGTGCTGGCCTCCTTCCTTACCGGCTGACCGCATAAAGTCCATAAAAATTTCCGGTGGAAGGACTTCCACAAATACTTCTTTCAGCGCGCTCTTCCTTTCCACGGCATAGTCGTCATTCAGCAGTTTCAATTTCTCATCCAGTTTTTCGCGGAGTATGGCCGGATCAATTTCAGCATCCGAGGCCACATACCACTGATGTGCAAAGAAAAGGCCATGGGGCATACCCGCCACAGTGAATTCCGGGATTGAAATATTAAGATCCTCGCTGGCCATCTGAATGGCCTGATTCATATTGTCCACACTCAGGTGTTCGCCTACCAGGCTGAGATAATGTTTGGTGCGGCCCGTTATAATGATCTCGGTCTTTTCCTTATCTGTGAACCGGATGGTATCCCCGATCAGATAGCGCCAGGCTCCGGCGGCCGTGCTGATCAATAGGGCATAGTCTTTACCTTCTTCCACCTCATGAATTTCCAGGGTTTCGGGATTCTTTACAATGTTGCCATCCGAATCGAAATTCCTGTTATCAAAAGGCACGAATTCAAAAAATAAATGCTGGCTGGTCACCAGTTTCATTCCTCTCTCATCCTGACGGTCCTGATACGCTATGAATCCTTCCGAAGCAAGATATGTTTCAATATAGGTGATGGGTTTGCCGAGGAGTTTTTCAAAACCAATCTTGTAGGGTTCGAAGGAAACGCCGCCGTGCACAAAAAACCCAAGATTAGGCCAGATCTGATGTATGTTTTTCAGCTTATAGCGTTCGATAATCTTTTCAATGCACATCTGGATCCAAGCCGGAACGCCCACGATAAATCCAATATCCCATCCCGGAGCCTGCTCTACAATTTCTTCAAGCTTCTGCGTCCAGTCCCTGGTTTTTGCAATTTTTTTTCCCGGCTTATAAAAGGGGCTGAACCAGAACGGTACTTTACGCGCGGAGATTCCGCTGAGATCACCTGCATAGTATCCTGCGCCTTTCTGCAGGTCAGTGCTACCCCCGATCATCAGCCAGCCCTTGCCAATACTTTTCACTGGAATATCCTGATAATTGCGGAGCGTGAGCAGCTGACGGATCATCACAATCCGGTTTCCGCGAAGGAGGTCGTTGGTAACGGGTATATATTTGCTGGCCGCTTCGGAGGTTCCCGAACTCAGCGCATAATATTTGATTTTCCCCGGCCAGCATATATCCGGTTTGCCTTCCAGGGTTTTATACCACCATTCCTTATAGATCCGGTTATAGTCGTACACTGGAACATTTTCCTGGAAGCTCTTTACGGGATGCCGGTTCAGCAGAATGCGGTCGAAATGGTATTGTTGCCCAAAAGCGGTGAAGCGGGCTTTTTTCAGAAGTTTTTTCAGGACCTTAATCTGCTGACGCCTCGGGGACTTTTTAGGCAATCGCAAGGCTCTTGCAAGAGAACCTGGTAATTGTACATCGATTAAAGCCATTGTACAATGGTACTTTTCTCAAATGTAAGCTTTTCGACGGAAAGCCGTTTTCACCTTGCAGCCTCAGGGCACTGATTCGGTGGTCGTCAGTGGAAACATGAGCAGGGGAGTACTCTCGTTGTTGGTCGTGCTGATGGCCGTCACAAAATATCTGCGTACCGTGTCGACCGTCAGCTCACGCATGCTAAATGCCAGGGAGGCCTCGGGTACTGCAGGAACAAAGCGGAAGGGTCTGGCCGAATCTATATTAAATACCGCTTCTGCCTTATAAATCGCAAATCCGCGGAGGCTGTCGTTCAGATTTCCTTTTTCAAACCGGAAAATAAGCGAGTCGGGACTACGTCGATAATGGACCTGGGGAACCGATGGGCGCAGGCTGTCGATCCAGGGCATGGGTGCGATCAGCGCGGGATAGTTATAGAAATTATTCCGGAGACTGTCGTTCCAGCCATAAGCATTTCTATAAAAAGAAGTGCTGCTGAAATATACTTCTCCTCCGATTCCGGGTGTATTCCGGATGGCCCGGATTTGTCGCGGCAATTGCGAAACGTCGCGCCAGTAACTGTTTGCTCCCGCTTTAAAAATTCCAAGTCCGATATAACAGGGCCTTCCAAAGCTGTTCCGGCTCCACCAGTCGAGCAGAATACCGAAGGGCGCATTCTTCTGTTCAAATTCCCAGTAAAGCTGCGGTACAACATAGTCGATCCAGCCATTCTTCAGCCACAGGAGGATATCTGCATACAGATCGTCGTAGTTGGTCTGGCCCGCATGGGTATCGCTGCCCAGGCTGTCCTGCGAAACATTCCTCCAGACCCCGAAAGGGCTGATCCCGAATTTGCAGTATTTTTTTGTTTCACGGATGGTATTGTGCAGCATGAGGATCACAGAGTCCACATTGCTTCTTCGCCAGGTTTCCCGGTCGAGTCCCCTTCCGTTTTTCGCATAGGAAGCGTCATCAGGGAATGCCACGCCGCCGATGCGATAGGGATAAAAATAGTCGTCAAAATGAATGGCGTCGATATCATAGCGGCTGAGCATATCCCGGATCACGGCATTCACATAGTTCCAGACTTCCCTGTTTCCCGGATCGAGGTAACCGGTTTCGCCATATTTCAAAATCCATTCGGGATGCTTCCTGCTGACGTGGGTTGGTGAAATCGAGGAGCCCTTCACCTGCACGTATACTTTTTTCCGGTGACGGCCATGCTTTACATAGGTAGTCCTTGTATAAGGGAGCTGAAAAATCGCGCGGTAGGGATTGCACCAGGCGTGAAATTCCATTCCCCTTTTGTGCGTTTCGCGGATCATGAACTCGAGGGGATCGTAGTAGGGAACAGGCGCCCGGCCCTGCTGACCGGTAAGCCATTCGCTCCAGGGTTCCAGTGAGGAATTGTAAAATGCATCGCAGGCAGGCCTGACCTGGACGATCATCGCATTCATTCCATTTCGCTGGTGCATGTCGAGCTGACGTATAAATTCAGCTTTTTGTTCTTCCGTGGAACTGCCCCTAATGGGCCAGTCGATATTGTCCACAGTGGCAATCCAGGCTGATCTGAATTCATATTTGGGTTGGGAAAAAGCGGAATAAAATGTGAACAGAAAACATACAGAAAGAAGTCTTTTCATAAGCACTAGCTGGTAACGGGCGTTCCCCCGTTTTGTTCTTCGGATAAATGATCGCCCGATCTCACCTTATCGAGCAGGGTATTGAGCTGACGTGCGTCCTCTTCGCTGAGGAACTTGAATAAGGCGTCCATGTTGTCCTGAAGCCCGTCCATGGTTTGTAATAATTTTTTTCCTTTGTCGGTCAGGAGGACATCCACCAGACGCCGGTCTTCACGGCATACTGATTTTTTTACGAGTCCTTTTTTCACCAGCCGGTCGACGATGCGGCTGGTATCGCTCATTTTATCGAGCATCCGCTGCCTGATCTGCAGCGTGGAGAGAGGCTGCCCCGCACCGCGCAGGATGCGAAGAATATTAAATTGTTGCTGGGTTATTTCGAAGGGTTCAAAATAATGATTCAGTTTTTCGTTCATCCAGTTGAACGTAAAAATCAGATTGATCATCGATTTCTGGTATTCCGACCGGAATACCTGCTGATTGATGTCTTTTTCTAAGGTCATGGTTCGTTCGGTAGTAAATTAATGTAGAGGCTTAATCGCCCCAGACTCTTACCCCCTCACTGCAATTGGCGCAGATATCAATGCCTGCACGGCCTTTCAATATCTTACGGCGAAAGTCGAGATATTCAGCATTTTTCCATATTTCCCTGAAAGGTTTATTTTCCACACTACCCATCCGGTGCTGCGCGTCCTTATCGAAACAGCAGGGCACGACCAGTCCGTCCCAGGTGATCACCGGAGAATGCCAAAGCCGCCAGCAGTGATTTTCCATCCGGTTTTTGGATGCATAGGTCCCGTCGGACTTCTTCCGGTATCTGGTAAGGGAAGAAGTCTGGGGTATCAGCCGGTTCGGATCTCGGATATAATCATAAATCTGGGCCGTCTTATACCGGATGCCGTCGACTCCGGTCTTTTCTGCCAGCAATTTTGCATCGCGGATCTGGTGTTCATTGGGCCGGACGACGAGGAACTGAAAGAAAACATAGGGCGTACGGCTTTTCAGCTTCTTCTTCCACCTCATAATATTGGCCGCGCCTTCCAGTACTTTTTCGAGTGATCCTCCGATTCGATACTGACTGTAAACTTCCTGCGTGGTTCCGTCAAGTGAAATGATCAGCCGGTCGAGACCGCTCTCCACCGTTTTGCGGGCATTTTCATCATTAAGAAAGTGGGCATTGGTTGATGTAGCCGTGTATATTTTCTTTGAATGAGCATAACGCACCATGTCCGTAAAATCCGGATTGAGGTAGGGTTCGCCCTGAAAATAGAATGTGAGATACAGGATGTCGGGTGCCAGCTGGTCAATGGTATTGCGAAACATGTCGCTGTTGAGCATTCCCTTTGGCCGTGTAAACGACCGAAGCCCGCTTGGACATTCGGGACAACGCAGGTTACAGCTCGTCGTGGGTTCAAAGGCGATGGAGACCGGCGATCCCCACTGAATGGGTTTGCGCGTCCATTTACTCAGGTAATAACTGGACAATACGAGGAGGGCATTGCCGGCTCTCCGAATACTGAGTTTTGAGATAAGGTTCAGGCTATCATTCCAGTTCACGCGCATAGGCTGTGTAAAAATAGTTTTTAAACACGAAAGCGGGAAGCAGTGCCGGCTTTTTCGACGGCGGGCTGACTATATTTGCAAACGTTTACCCTGCTAATGACTAAGAAGAGATTCAGTCCCTGGAAGATCCTGGTTTTTATTTTCAGTGTTTCCCTCATCATCATGCTTGCGGTCATCCTGTATCAGTGGATCGCAGAGCGGCGGTCCGCGTTTGCTGAATACCCTGAATTTGGAATCCCCCTGCCATTAAACTATTCAGTGCATGGCATTGATGTTTCAAAATACCAGGACGTGATCAACTGGCAGGCGGTAAAGGAAATGCGTGTGAAGGATGTCCGCATTCAGTTTGTATTCGTGAAAGCGACAGAAGGGCTGGGAAACGAAGATGCGATGTTCGGGCGCAACTGGAAAAAGATAAGGGAAGCCGGTCTGGTCCGGGGCGCTTATCATTTTTTCCTGCCCACCAAGAGCGGAAAAGCGCAGGCAGAAAATTTTATCAATTCTGTCACGCTCCTGCCCGGAGATCTTCCCCCCGTACTCGACGTGGAACATACCTATGGCGTACAACCCGACAAACTCCGGCAAAGGGTAAAGGAGTGGCTTGAAACCGTACAGGCTTATTACGGCACCCCTCCGATCATTTACACCAATGTCGATTTTTATCAGCGTTATCTGAAAGATGATTTTGACGGATATATGCTTTGGGCTGCCCACTATTTTGCGCCCGCGCAGCCACGCATCTACAGAAACTGGAATTTCTGGCAGCACAATGAAAAAGGCCGTGTGAACGGTATCTATACACTTGTCGACTTTGACGTGTTCAATGGCGATTCCCTCGAATTCAGCAAACTGCTTATAAACCGGTAATTATGAAAAAAGTCTATTGCGTGGGTACATGCACTACCTGTCAGCGTATCATCGCGGATGCCGGTCTCGAAAAAAAGGGGTTCGCGCTGCAAAATATTAAAGAAGAAAAAATAACCCCCGCCCAGCTGGATCAGATGAAGGAAATGATGGGCAGTTACGAGGCTTTGTTCAGCAGGAGGGCCTTAAAGTATAAAGCGATGGGCCTTAAGGATAAAAAACTTACAGAAAAAGATTACCGCGACCTTATCCTGCAGGAATATACTTTTCTTAAAAGACCCGTGGTGATCAATGGAAAACAAATCTTTTCAGGCAGCGAGAAAAAGACTGTTGCCGGGGTGATGAAGATCAAATGAGAAATAATATTTCACCCTGTTGCTTTCCCGTTATGATTTGTCTTTCCTCCCTGATAATCCTCAGCTAGCATGCTGCTCCCGTTATGATTTGTCTTTCCCTTCCTCCCTGATGATCCTCAGCTTGGCATAGTTCAGCATGATTTTCTTTTCGCCACCCAGCTTGAATTGTACTGTGGCAATGGGATTGTGCGCTGAGCCTTCCACGCGGGTGACTTCACCGAATCCAAACTTCTGATGTTCCACCTGGTCTCCCGCAGACAGGTCGCTCGTGTCACTGGGTGTAAAATCCATGGAAGGAACATGGGCGGGCGTCTGGCCTGCCGGCTTGGATGATATATAGGAAGGCTTTGATGGTTCCCTGCTTCTTGACCCTCCGTCATCGGATGAGCCATAACCGCGATTTAAACGGTCATAAGCTGATCTGCCGCCCCAGCCGGAAGAATTTTTTAAGCCCCCACCTGCATAACTCCTGTCAAGCTGATGCTCCGGAATCTCTTCAATAAAACGGCTGGGATCATTTTGTATTACGCTGCCGAACCGGTAGCGGGAACCCGCATAGGTTATCCATAACTTCAGCTTGGCCCGGGTAATAACAACATAAAACAACCGCCTTTCTTCTTCAAGCTCTTCCCGGGTATTAATAGACATGGCATTGGGAAAAAGTGACTCTTCAAGCCCCGCCGCAAATACGCAGCTGAATTCAAGCCCCTTGGCTGCATGAATCGTCATCAGTTTCACCGTGTCGGATTCGGGATCTTTCTGATCGGTATCCGTGAGCAGTGTGATCTGCTGCAAATAGCCCGACAGGCTTGCTTGCCCCTTCTGACTGTCCTGCATTTCCAGGTTGTCGATCAGGATACCATCTTCATCAATCAGTGCGAGATTTTGCTGGGTGTCGACCCACTCTTTGATACTGTTCAGAAGTTCCTGGATATTTTCATACCGTGCAAGCCCTTCTGTTGTCTTGTCATTGAAAAGTTCCCTGACAATATTCGTCTGCTTGCCGATATGAACAGCCACCTCATACGCATTTTTAGTAGCCAGCATACTGGCAAAACTCCGGATCATCAGCACGAACTGGTCGATGGCTTCCAGCGTGGCTCCTTTAAGTCCCATCGACGCGGCATTCGACAGCACTTCCCACATTGAAATATTTTTCTGATTGGCCAGCAGCACGGCTTTGTCCAGCGTGGATTTGCCGATGCCCCGTGCCGGATAATTGATGATCCTCTTCAGCGATTCCTCATCGTTCGGATTTACCGTAATGCGCATATAAGCCAGAAAATCTTTGATTTCCTTGCGCTGGTAGAAGCTGATGCCCCCGTAGATAATGTAGGGAATGGCCATCCTCCGCAGACTTTCTTCAAAAGCACGGCTTTGTGAATTCGTCCGGTACAGAATGGCAAAATCCCTGTTATTGTAATGGTTCCGCAGCTTTTGTTCCTGAATTGTATCCGCTACGAATTTGCCCTCATCATTATCTGTCGCCGTTCGCACCAGCCTGATCTTCTCCCCCTCTGTGTTTTCCGTCCAGAGGTTTTTCGGGATCTGTCCTTTGTTCCTTTTAATGACCTCATTGGCTGCGTTTAAAATACTTTGCGTACTCCTGTAATTCTGTTCCAGTTTTACCACCTTCACATCGTCGTAGTCTTTCTGGAATTGCAGAATATTTTCGATTGTGGCGCCACGGAAGCTGTAAATACTTTGCGCGTCGTCGCCGACCACGCATACATTTTCATAGACGGCACCCAGCAGTTTGATGATCTCGTACTGCGCAGGATTGGTATCCTGAAATTCGTCAATCAGGATATATTTGAACTTGTGCTGGTACTTATGGAGACTTTCCGCAAAATTCTTCAGCAGCTCATAAAATTTCAGCAGAAGATCGTCAAAATCCATCGAGCCGTTCTTAAAACAGCGCCTGGCATAGGCTTCATAGATCTGAGCGATGGCGGGACGGTTGCTGCGGGCGTCTTCCTGCTGGATATAATAGTCCGTAGCGTATTCCGCGGGGCCTACCAGGCCGTTTTTTGCCTGGGAAATCCGGTTGTATACAATATTGGGTTTATAGTGCTTGTCGTCCAGGTTGAGCTCATTGATGACGGTCTTGAGGACACTTTTGGCGTCGTCTGTATCGTAAATCGTAAAGTGGTGGGGATAGCCCAGTTTGGGTGCTTCCGCTCTTAAAATCCTCGCAAACACGCTATGGAAAGTGCCGATATAAAGATTTCTTGCTTCATTGTTACCCAGTATTCTTTCCACCCGCTCTTTCATTTCCCGCGCCGCTTTATTGGTAAAAGTCAGCGCGAGTATATTGAACGCATCGACGCCCGTCGACATCAGGTGCGCAATTCTTGTCGTCAATACCTTGGTTTTTCCGCTTCCCGCACCGGCAACAATCATCAGCGGCCCGTTGATATGCAATACGGCTTCTTTCTGAGCTTCATTAAGTCCCTGGAGATAATCCTGCATGCCCGCAATGTACGAATCGCCGGAGGTTAATCGATTGCCCTCCGCGTTAAAACACTAAGCTTTTCCTGTTTTTTTCGGAACTGGTTTTTTTCTCGCCCAGCGCGACACTTCTTCATTATTCACCGTGAGTATAAGGACCCCGTTTTCTATTTTATAACTGTCTATCCTCAGCAGATTTTTAATAAAGGCAGATTCATTGTAGCCGATGCAGGCCATTCGGGTAGTTATCATATTGTTGCCAAAATGAAGTGAGGTGTCGGTGGCGAGGAAACTTCCCGACATCCGGTTGCATCCGGTATTGCCGGCGAAGCGGCCTGTCTTCACATCGAAATTTATCTCCGGGATTTGCCCTGACGAAGTGTCGCTCTCCAGAACGGGCTGGAGGTACCAGATTCCGTTCAACGATTTGTAGCCCGTTGGAATGGCACCCGCTGAATCCACGCTTACCTGGGCCTGAGAAAACGAGGTAATGAACAATGCCGGCAGTATAAAAGAAATTAACTTTGCAGCCATATTCATTTTATATCCATAATCATACCGAGCCATGCCAGGATTTGAACTTTTTGGTGAAGAAGAACGCAAAGAAGTAAATGACGTGTTATCAACCGGTATCCTGATGCGGTACGGATTCGACGCGGCCCGTAAAGGCATTTGGAAATCAAAGGAGCTCGAGCAGGAGATCGCCGGCCGGTTCCGGTGTGGTTTTGTACAGCTGACCTCCAGTGGTACGTCTGCGCTCACCACGGCGCTCGCAGCCCTTGGCATCGGGGCGGGGGATGAAGTGATCATGCCTTCGTTCACCTTTGTAGCCAGTTTTGAGGCCGTCCTCAGCGTGGGTGCCGTTCCCGTTTTGGTGGACGTTGACCAGTCCCTCACGCTCGATCCTGAATCCGTAAAAAAAGCAATCAGTCCATCGACAAGATGCATCATGCCTGTGCATATGTGTGGAAGCATGGCCGATCTAGACCCTCTGTTGAAAATATGCCGGGAACACGGACTGGTGCTGCTCGAAGACGCCTGCCAGAGTATCGGCGCGATGTATAAGGGAAAATACCTGGGTACCATCGGGGATGCGGGCACTTTTTCTTTTGATTTTGTGAAGACGGTAACCTGTGCCGAAGGCGGGGCAGTACTGACAAATAATAAGGATACATATGTGAAATGCGATGGTTACTCCGATCATGGGCACGATCACAACGGAAATGACCGTGGTGCAGAGCAGCACCCTTTCATCGGTTACAATTTTCGCATATCCGAACTGCATGCGGCGGTGGGGCTGGCCCAGTTTCGCAAACTGGATCAATTTCTCAGCCTTCAGCGGAAAAACCACGCCATCCTGCGGGATGAGCTGTCGAAAATTCCGGAGGTTGAATTCCGGACCATACCCGATCCTTCAGGCGATTCCTGCACGTTTCTCAGCTGGTTTCTTCCTGACCGAACCCTCACTGAATCCCTGGTTGCCGAATTAAAGGCGCAGGGAATCCAGGCGGGGAACTTCTATTGGTTCGATCATAACTGGCACTATATACGTAAATGGGATCATTTGAAAATGAATAAGTCCCTCTACCGCCTGAGCGCCGTTCAGTCGGAAGCCCTGCAAAAATTATCCGTCCAGGATTTCCGGATGAGTGATGAGCTCATTGGCCGCTGCATCAGTACGGCCATCAGCCTGACCTGGACGGAAGAACAGGCGCGGGATAAGGCCCTGAAGCTTGCGGCTGCCATAAAGAAAGTATTGGCTAATGCTTCCCTTCCATCGCATCGCAGTCAGCCAGTGAGCCTATCCTGAAGCGGATAGGGACATGCGTTGCTTTTTCAATTTCCCATTCCCTCCTGCAAAAAAATCCGGAGTGCAGATAAATATAATCTGCCGGCTGCCGGGAAAGGTCAGCTTCGCTGAAAATCGGCCCTGAAAGGCCGGTACCGGATAATTTGCCCTCGCTAACGGACCATCCGCTTCCCGGAGGACGGGTCATTTCCTTACTGACGGTAAAAAGACGCTTTGTTTCACCGTTTGTATTCAGGTACCCGGATCCGGAAGGAAACAGAGGACAGGGAACCAAAAAGCCCTCCGGCAGGAGGCTGGGCGGGCTTCCAGGGAAAGACAAGGTCCCCTCAAAAAAACCCATCCGGACATCCGTCGCCCGCGTATTTTGTCCCCAGCCGCTGGTTAATGAAAACATTGTCAACCAGACAACAAGAAAACAATTCAGACGTTGCGGCCGATTCTTCATATTTGTACGTAAATTTACGGCGCGATTTTTGTGGAAAGGGCGGAATTTTTGAAAACCGATGAGATATAGACCCCTATAAAATTAATGGCTTTAAGTCAATCCTTACAACAGAAGTTACTTCAAAAATTATCACCACAGCAGATTCAGCTGATGAAACTGCTCCAGGTGCCAACGGCAAACCTGGAGGAGCGTATCAAGGAAGAGCTGGAGGAGAATCCTGCACTGGAAGTGGCGGAAGAAGACCACGACGATGGACTTACGGACGATTCGAAGGATGAATTTGAAACGGCCGACGAGGAATTTGAGCCCGAGGGTACGCAGGATGAGTATGACAATATCGACATCAGCGAATACGTAAGTGACCATGATGACGATGTAGCAGACTATAAATTAAGGGACGACAATTATCCGGATACAGAAGACAAGCAGACAGTAACCCATAAGCTGGAAACCAGTTTTTATGAACTCCTGCTCGACCAGCTGGGCTTGCTGAAAGTGGATGACCGTACCCGTAAAATCGCAGAACAGATTGTGGGAAGCATAGATGACGACGGCTACCTGCGGCGCGAAACGGCATCCATCGTGGATGACCTTGCTTTCCGTCAGAACATCGAAGCGACAGATTCCGAAGTGGAAGCGGTGATTGCAAGGATCCAGCATTTTGATCCACCGGGTGTCGCGGCAAGAGATCTTCAGGAATGTCTTCTGTTGCAACTCGACCGAAAAAAGAATGAAGGAAAATCAGTAACCCTTGCCATCAGTGTGCTTTCGGATTACTTTGACGAGTTTACCAAGAAACATTACGATAAAATCCAGCGTGGTCTGAACATTTCCGAAGAAGAATTCAGGGAAGTAATCCGTCAGATTACAAGGCTCAATCCCAAACCGGGTGGGCATATCGGCGGTGCGGGCAGGGGAGAGGGCTATGTGGTTCCTGACTTTTTTATTTTCAACAACGCGGGCCGCCTGGAACTTACGCTCAATTCCCGCAATGCGCCGGATCTGCGCATAAGCGATGGCTATCGCGATATGCTGAAAGACTACGACCGCAGCGCAAAAAAAGACAGGCGCCAGAAAGAAGCCGTACTCTTTATCAAGCAGAAAATCGACGCGGCCAAGTGGTTTATCGACGCGATCAAACAACGTCAGCAGACCCTGTTCAATACCATGCAGACCATCATGGACTATCAGCAGGAATTTTTCATCACCGGCGATGAAACCTCTTTGAAGCCGATGATCCTGAAAGATATCGCGGAAAGAACAGGCCTCGATATCTCCACGGTAAGCCGCGTCGCCAACAGCAAATTTGTTCAGACCGAATTCGGCACCTACCGGTTGAAATTCTTCTTCAGTGAATCCCTGAGTACGGAAAGCGGTGAAGAAGTGTCTACCAGGGAAGTGAAAAAGATACTAAGCGACCTCATCGAAGGCGAGAGCAAAAAGAAACCTCTCAGCGACGAACGCCTGACCGAACTGTTGCAGGAGAAAGGATACAATATCGCCCGCCGTACGGTTGCCAAATACCGCGAACAACTGAATATTCCGGTCGCGCGGCTGCGAAGGGAACTGTAAAAAAGCTTTCCGTCATTTTATTTTCTCCGGCAATCACTGATGGCAGCCCGGTAACGCAACAGGCCGTATTTTGCACTTTCAATGAATACTGCAGTCTACCATACAAAAAAGACCCCGAAGGACGCACATCCTTCTGCCACCCTTCGTTTTTTGTCCCATCTCATCTCCGTTTTATTTCATCCGTTGCTGATCGTCTCTTATGTAATGGCTTTCCTGATCTATGTCCATCCATCGGCTTTTGTGGGCATGGACAGGAGAATCCGGAATTTTCGAATGATCAGTACGGTACTCTTTACTGTGATCTTTCCTGTATTGAGCCTTACCCTTGCCTGGAGACTGCGCCTGATTGGGTCTATTAAGCTGGAAAGCCGTCAGGACAGGCTCGTTGGTTTTATTCTTACCATGTTCTTTTATTTCTGGGCGAACTATGTATTCCGCAATCTTCCGGATACACCACCTGTAGTTGCTCATTTTATCCTGGGCACCTTTCTCGCGGTTTGCGGCGCCTGGATGTGTACTATTTTTTTCAAAGTCAGCCTTCATGCCGTGGCCATGGGAGGACTGGTCTGCTTTTTTATTCTTTTCAGCCTGGTCGATCCCTTTGCTTCCGGTCTTTATCTTACGCTGCCCATACTGGTGGCCGGAATGGTTTGCAGTGCGCGGCTGATACTCGGTGCACATAATAATTTTGAAATGGTCACGGGATTTATCGTGGGTGTTCTCGCACAGGCGGTCGCCTGGCTCATGTAACATTTTACTGCCTGCACTCTATTCCTGCTCTGCAAAAAAAGAAAAGCCCAATACTAGGGTACGAACCTATATTGAGCCTTTTCACCTTCAAACCATCGGAGTTTACGTCCGGTTAACCGTTCAATAGCTTCGATTCATTAAGATATTTTTTTGTAGGATGATAGATAAAAAAGCAGCTCCCTCCTTTGAGGTCTTCGATCAGTTCCTGCACATCGTCTTTTGGTACCGCCGGACAACCGAAACTTCTTCCGCTGAACCGGTTGGACTTCAGGTAGTCTTCGCCCAGATACTTTGAACCATGTATAACGATATTCCGGCGGTCAGCTTTGTCATTAAAGCCTTTCTCGAGTCCGTGCATCTTTAGTGCCAGCCCGTGTTTTCCACTATAGGTCATTTCGGTTACATAGAAACCAAGACTGCTTTTGTGTGAACTTCGCCTGTTGGAAAAGGACCGCGCGAATTCGCCTCCTGAACGACGGCCATGCGCGACATATGTATTAAGGAGGATCTGGCGGCTTTCCAGGTCGACGACGTATAAGCGCCGGTTGCGTGAAGACTGGCTAAAATCACAAATAGTAAGAACATTGCTCTTCTGAATGCGGTGCTGTTCGAGCAGCCGCAGATATCCTATATAAGCGTATTCAAATGCTTCACGGCTCAAACCGGCTTCGTCCAGGTTTGCATCGCAATAGAGTTTGCCAACACGGGCTTCAAACTCCTCTGATTTTTTTACGAGGGAAATTGTGCGGGGCTTTTTTTTCAGTGCTCCTGCCATCAGCCCATTCCCGGATTGAAGGATGGGGGAAAAAAACAGGAGGGTAACAACGGATAACACACGATAAGCGGTTCGCATGACAAGGGTTTTCAAGGGTATTCAATAAACGGGTCGACTGACAAAATATTATTTCATTCTATTTTATGCAATGATTTACTAAATCTTTTTTATTGTATGCAGAATACAAAAAAAATTGACCCAAAAAGCGTAGAAATCCAGGTAAAATCACGATTCTGGCCCGATTTTTTTACTTTCCCTGTTTAGAAGGGAACGTATTTTCACGGAATGCGGGTTTTAAGGCAACTGTGCATTTTCGCATACGTATGAATGTGAGTACAGGCTTAGAAAAATAAACATCAGGAATTATGAAAACGCTGATACTTGTACGGCACGCAAAAAGTTCGCATTCATTCGGCACGTCAAATGATTTTGACAGGCCCCTGAACGACCGGGGATTCCGGGAAGCCGCCGAAATGGGAAAAAAATTATTCAAAAAAAATATACCCATCGATCAGTTTGTATCAAGCCCTGCATTGCGGGCGAAGACAACGGCGGAACTTTTTGCAGGGGAATTCAAGAGCAAATTGAAGGAAATCCGTTTTGAACCCTTCCTTTATCATGCCGACCGCGAAATTTTTTCACATGTAGCTGAAGCGCTGGATGATGCATACAACCACGTGGCGCTGTTTTCTCATAACCCGGGCATTACGGATTTCGCCGGTTCCTTATCCGAGTCACCGATTGATCATATGCCGACCTGTAGTGTATTCGCCGTTTCTGTTGATACCGACCAATGGAAAAATTTCCGGGATTCGAAAAAAAGTTTTCTTTTCTTTTATAAACCTGAGTGATTTTTTTAAAGAAAATTATTTCTCACGCTGTCCATCAGGTTTTTAATCCTCATTTTAAATCCCCCGTCCGGCATGTCCGGAATTTTATAATCCATTTTTCCTGCGGCGTAAAGCGCCTTTTCGAGATTGAATTCATTTTGCGGGACGGCAAGTGCCCAGTTTTTCCTGAAAAGTCCTGCAGCCAGCAATTCCTGTTCTCCCTGTCCGGGTGTCGGGATTAAAATTGACTTTTTTCGCAGGCGCAGTAAATCCATTACCGTGCTGTAACCGCTGCGGGCTACAACGATTTCTGCTTTTTGCAGCACGGCGGCCAGTGCGTTTGCGTCCAGGTGGTTGAATACCTCCACTCCCTTACGCAGGACGGGAGCCGGCATTTGGGCATCCGGCATTCCGCGTAGTACAACCGCCTGCCGTCCGGACTGCATCAATTGGCTGAAAACCTGTTTTTCGAAAACCGTCCGCTGCGGTTCCGGTCCCGAAATAAGAAAGACCAAATGACCGGGTTCATTTTCGGTTACGCTCCGTTGAAATCGGGAAAGAATGCCGATATAGTGTACCGGAATCCCCGGCATAGCGGGCGGATGGGAAAGAGATCCCGCCACAGCGCATGCGCCCTCTTCATCGGGCACCCAGCAGGAAGAAAACCGTTTTATGAACCTGTAATTCCAGTTCATTAGTATACGATCCGCCCACCGGCCAAATCCCGACCGGACAGCCAACTGGTGCGTCATAAAAATGCAGTGAGAACCCGGTATATGCATGCCATACCGGTTGTCCGATACCACGATATCCGGTTTCCAGCTCCGGCAGAGTTCGTTTAGCCAGCGCGACTCTGATCTTATGGACCCCAGGATCCCGGGTGACTGAAGCAGCAGATCCCATTTTAAAAAAGGCCCTTTATGCAGACGGATACCATATCCCGGGATTTCATAACAGATGAGATCCGGAAATTCTTTCTGAATAAGCTGAAGCTGACCAGCGGAAGACGCCACCCTGACAGCCGCGCCCTGAGTAATAAATTCCTTAATTAATGGTATACAGCGTGTTGCGTGTCCCAATCCCCAGTCCAACGGAGCAATCAGCACGGAAACGGGTATTTCTGGGATCATGTTAAATTTCTAAAATCGGGAACAAATCCTGCAATTAAACCCAAAAATTTATAAATTAGAGCAATGAAATCTATGAAAAATCCGTCTACCCTGTTGATATTTTTATTAATAATGATTAGCATTGTTAACGCAAGTTGCGGATCCAGCAATCATATCGGAGGAAGCAGTAAGAAATGTGGTTGTGGTCTGAACAAAGGTATGGTCGGATACTAAAATCTAATTGCAAATGAAAACACCGGATAGAGATTTGCTTGTCCTGATGAAAGATGAATTCGTCACTGAACAGTTCATGGCTAACGAACTGGAAAAATTAAATGATCTCCTCTTTCAGTACGAAACGCCTGAAAATTTTTGTCTCTCCCATGAAGTGTTTGATCTTAACAGGTATAAGATCCTGCGAAAGGCTACGCATATTCAACGGGTTGTAAGACAACAGGAATTAAAGCCTTTCCAGTTTTTGTGTAACAAAAACTGATCACTCCTCAGGTATTCAGCATTAAAGGCATTACCAGCATCAGCAGGTCTTCCGCGGAATCCTGTTCCACAGGTTTGATGATTCCGGCTTTGGTAGGCGTGGACAATTCAATACGTATTTCTTCAGAAGCTGTTGCATTCAGCATTTCAATTAAAAATCTTGCATTGAATGCAATAGACATATCCTCTCCCGTATACTGGCATTTCATCCGCTCATTTCCTTCAAAAGAAAAATCAATGTCCTGCGCAGCCAGCTGTAATTCGCTGCCATGGATACTCAGCACGATCTGGTTTGTACTTTTGTTGCTGAATACACTCACACGCCGCAGCGCACTTTGAAAATCGCTTCTGTTCACCGTCAGTTTATATGGATTGTCCGTCGGTATAACAACTTTGTAATCCGGAAAGCGGGCATCGATCAGGCGGCAGCTCATCTGCAGACCTCCAAAATTTGCAAAGAGGTGGTTGCTGTTATAAGTAAGTTTTACATTTTCATCAGAAGAGGGAAGCGCAGATTTCAGCAGGTTCAGCGGCTTTTTAGGGATGATAAGAGATTCCGTTTTGGAAGATGAAAGGTCTGATCTTTTATAGCGGATAAGACGATGTGCGTCGGTGGCAACAAACTGAATAGCCGAAGAATTCATTTCCATTAACACACCGGTCATCGCCGGCCGGAGATCATCGTTGCTTACTGCAAAAAGCGATTTATTGATGGCCGTTACCAGCACGGATGCAGGCACCTGGAAAGCGGTCGTGTCATCGGCTGTCGGATCCTTGGGGAAATTGTCGGGGTTTTCGCCCATCACTTTGTATTTCCCGTTGTCGCTTGTGATTTCGACGGAATATTGTTTATCGATCGTAAATGCAAGAGGCTGGTCGGGGATATTCTTCAGCGAATCGATAAGGATCTTGGCAGGTATACAAACCTTGCCTGTTTCCCTGGACTCCACTTCGAGGTTTACTTTCATCACGGTTTCGAGATCGGTAGCGACCATGGTAAGTTTGTTCTTTTCAACTTCAAAAAGAAAATCCTCCAGGATGGGCAGAACCGTATTTGCGCTGATGACCCCGCTGATCTGCTGCAGTTGTTTGAGCAAAGCCGAAGACGAAACAATAAACTTCATGAAAACAGACTTTGGAACGAAACTACTGATTTTTTTCTACTGCTTTAAAAACGCCTGCACTACCGTGAAAAACCTTAAAATAACCTCTGTATTTTCTTACATTGGGTCCATGACCGTGTCGGGATCCGGCTCTTTCCGGGGAAAACCTTCCAGGGAAATGGCCCTGGACAAACTGAAGAGATATTGCGCATACCAGAAGAGAAGCCAGGGAGAAGTGCGCCAGAAGCTTTTTTCCATGGGTTTTTCCAAAACTGAAGTGGGGGAGATGGTTTCCGTTCTTATTGAGCTGGGCTATGTCAACGAAGAGCGTTTCGCGCTTCATTTTGCATCGGGAAAATCCAGGATCAAAGGATGGGGAGCACAGAAAATTCGCAACGAACTTAGGTCAAAAGGAATCAGCGAATACTGTATTGAAAAAACACTTAAGTCGCTGGACCAGGATGAATACAAATCGGTTTTTCAGCGCCTGGCCGGAAAAAAATGGCAATCCCTTCATAAGGAAAAGAATATTTTTGTAAAGAAAAACAAATGGCGGCGGTGGCTGTTGCAGAAGGGATATGATGCCGCGCTCATCAACAGCTGGTCACCGCAAGAATAATTGCCTTCTCATTTCATGACCAATCTCAGGATATCGCTCATTCAGTCTGCTCTTTTCTGGGAAGACAAAGCTGCCAATCTGGCCATGTTTTCAGAAAAGATCACGTCTATCCCGGACAAGCCGGAACTCATTCTGCTTCCCGAAATGTTCACTACCGGATTCAGCATGAACAAGGCCTCACTGGGAGAAACCATGGAAGGACCCACCATTGCATGGATGAAAAAAACTGCGGCGGAAAAACCGGCCATCCTCGCCGGCAGCATGATTGCCAGGGACTCCGGTGAACATGCATATTATAACCGGCTGGTATGGATGCTTCCCAACGGTGAATTCGGGTATTACGATAAGCGTCATCTCTTTGCCTTTGGAGATGAAGACGAGCATTACCGTTCCGGAAACAGGCGGCTGATTGCCATGGTGAAAGGCTGGAAGGTTAACCTCCAGATTTGCTATGATCTACGCTTCCCCGTCTGGCTGAGGCAGCATGTTACCGAATCTTCGGATCCCGAGTACGACCTGCTGGTAGTTGTCGCCAACTGGCCCATGGCGCGTAGTCATGCCTGGAAAACGCTGCTGCAGGCGAGAGCCATCGAAAACCAGTGCTTTGTCGCCGGCGTCAACCGGACCGGTACAGATGGAAGAGGTCTGCAGTACGGAGGTGAATCCATGATCGTCGGACCGCTGGGTGAAATAATTGACACGCTGGGATCCGAAGAGGGGATCATTTCGCATACTCTTGACCGTGGTATGCTGGATGAGGTACGCAGCCGGTTTCCTTTCTGGCGTGATGCCGACCGGTTTTTCATTCAATCCTGAGTTATGAAACGCGCATTTCTTGCAGATGAAATTTTTGATGGAAAGGATATGGTGCCATCCCGCGCCCTTCTGCTTGATGAAGGCCGTATCACAGGCATCGTCTCTCCGACTGAAATTCCGTCTGCATTTTCGCGCAGGGATTTCCCTGGATGTTTTCTGGCTCCTTCTTTTATTGACATCCAGATTTACGGAGGCAACGGCAGGCTTTTTTCCCATTCTGTTGACAGTTCTTCCCTGGATGCAACGGCAGCCTATTGCGCGGCCGGCGGGTGTTCCCATTTCATGATCACCATGGCCACAAACGCCATGAGCTGTTTTATGCAGGGAATAGAAGTGGTCCGGGAATATATTTCTTCCGGGAAAAAAGGCCTGCTGGGTCTTCATCTCGAAGGCCCGTGGATCAGTCCTGCAAAAAGGGGCGCGCATATTGAAGCCTATATTAAAAAACCCGGACCGGATGACCTGGCCCCTGTGCTCGAAAAGGGCAAGGGCGTGGTCAGAATGGTTACGCTGGCCCCGGAAGAATGTGACGATGAAATCATACAAATACTGATAGATCACAACATTATTGTATCAGCAGGCCACAGCAACGCCGGTTATGCGAGGGCAAGGGAAGCTTTTCGACTGGGAATACCAGCGGCAACGCATTTGTTTAATGCCATGTCACCACTCCAGGGGAGGGAGCCCGGTATGGTCGGCGCAATCTACGATGATGCGCGCGCCATGGCCAGCATTATCTGCGATGGCGTGCATGTTGACTTTAATTCCGTGAGAATAAGTAAAAAAATGATGGGAGAGCGCCTTTTCTTCATTACGGATGCCGTCACTGAAATCAGGGAAGGAAGCTACCAGCATATTTTCCGGGGCGACCGGTTCACCCTGCCAGACGGTACCCTGTCCGGTTCCTGTATGACAATGATCTCAACCCTGAGAAATGCTGTGCAAAAAGCCGGCATCCCCCTGGAAGAGTCATTAAGGATGTGTTCTTCTTATCCTGCAAAACTGATGGGTGAACCCGGGCTTGGAAATATTAAAACCGGTACTGTTGCCAATTTCAACATTATCCGGAAAGCAGATCTGGAATTGGCGGGCTCAGTTTTTTATGGCCGTGAGCCGGTGGAATAAATAATTCTCCGAACCCTCCGTCCATCCCGACTGTTCGTAAATCTTCACGTTTTTATAAAGGATATAACTCTGGGGAAGGTTATTGGAATGGAGGGACCTGCGCAGGTCTCCGTAGAGATCCACATACGTATCAAATGTCCAGCCATTCATATTGTAGACGGGCCGCATCCTGTTCGCTGTTTTTCCTTCGTCGATAGAAACCGCCATGAACCGGAATGGCTTCGCTGATTGCCAGTTTTGCAGATTGGCGTTAATATAATTGAGTTCCGAAATACTTTCTTCGGAATTAAGCGACCAAAAGCAGACAAGGATAAGGGAATCCTGTCGAGCGATCGATGAAAACGGAAGGATCTTTCCCTGCAGGTTCTTTAATCTTGCCTGCTGAAGGGAATCCTGGGATTGCGCGGAGAGGTTGTGGAGGAAAAACAGCCAGATTAGAATTCGTCTCATGTTCAGGGTTTCGTTTCAGTGCTGTGAAGAGAAAGGGATTCCTGTTGCTGTTTAATAAGTTCACGCACTTTCATCGCTTTAAAATCCACATTATACCGAATCGCATCTACGGAAGGGACTGCCCATACATCCGGAAGGATACCCCGGCCGTTTTTTACCCTGTTCTTGTCAATCACCATTCTGAACCTTGGCAGCCTGAAACGCAGCCCCGTACCGGGCAGGGTTACGTCGGGAATTATCCATGCCGTATTCCCATAGAATCCGCCACCTGTTTCTTCTCCCACCAGTGTTACATTTTTTTGACCTTTCACCGCGCCGGCAAACAGGGTGGTTGCGGAAAATGAATTTCCTCCTATAAGAATAAAAACCTGGCCGTCGTAATGATACTCTTTTTTGGGATGATAGTAGTGCTTTTCAAAATAGTGAAAATGATATTTCCCATCGGATTCTTTTCTTGTCACCAGGCTGATCCATAATCCGTTTATAAAACTTTTCTGCATGTATTTTTTATATTCTGCAGGTGGCTTCACAGTGTAAAGGGAATCGGCCAGTTTAAACGGATGGTCTATGATGTAGCGGGTCAGAAGGGTGGAAAGGCCCGCGTCGCCGCCACCATTCGAACGTACATCGATGATGAGGTTCCTGGTCCCGGTTTTTTTCATTACACGGAAAGATTTCTTAAAGAACCGCCGCAGGTGATCCGAGCGGTCAAAGCTCGTTACCGTCATGAAGGCGGTTTTCATCACCGTATCAAGCTGAAGATTGATGGAGGGCAGGAACAAAACGGGCTTATCTTTTTTCTTTCCCTTCCCTCTTGCCGGTGGACCCTGATTCAGGGTCTTCTTAACCAGGGTGTCTGCATGAAAATCATAAGGCTTTACCCAGGTCTGACGTTCCGTGCCCTCTTCATCCAGGTAACGGATATCCATTGAATCAGTAAGACCGATAATGTTCTTGTAAAGATTGGCGAAAGCAAAACCCGTACTGAGACTCTGGAATTTTCCATTGATGCTGTAGCCATCCGTTGTGATATAATTAAAGAAAGTATCAGTCAGCGCTTTTGCTGTATATCCGTTGATAGAGGTGATTACTGTGCCTCGTTGCAGGATTGAATCACGACGACGCAGATTGGCAGTTACCACCATGGTGTCAGACCAAAACTTCAGGGCAAATGGAAAAGCGATGGAAAAAGCCGTATCCACATAGTGGCCGAAGGCCTTTGAACCCTTCATGCTGGTATGTCCGCAGTCAACATGAGAAATGACATAGGCCAGTTTGTCCCGGAATTGTTGTTCGGTCATGGAATCCCGCAGCGACTGGTAGCCAAAGTCGAAATAATAATTCATACTGTCTTTGCTCGTGTACCAGTAAATGCTCGGATGCGAAGATTCCAGAATTTTCCTGAAGAGTGAATAATCTTCCCGAAGCACTTCGGGTGAATATTTTCTGGCTGGATCATAGTTCACCTTTGAAGAGCTGCAGGAGCTCAGGCACAACCATACCGTTGCCGTAATTAAAAGTGTTTTCAGTTTCCGGATCATCCTCTGCGATTCAAGATAATTTATTTTGAAAAAGCATTCCAGCCCTGGGCCGTAATATCAAACAGGCTGCCTCCCCGCGTAATAATTTTCTTTCCTTCTTCCGGCGGCGTCAGATACCCGATGACGCTCAGGTTTTCATTCAGCGCCAGCTTGTCGTAATCTTCCTGTCTGATTGTAAATAAAAGTTCATAATCCTCGCCTCCGCTCAGGGCGCAGGCCGTAGGGTCGAGTTCGAATTTAAACGCTGCATTGCGCGTCTCTTCGGCAACAGGTATTTTCTCTTCGTACAGGCGGCAGCCGAGGTTACTGTCCTTGCAGATATGCAGGATCTCCGAACTAAGGCCATCGCTGATGTCCATCATAGATGTCGGAACAATTTCCTGCTCCGCGAAAAATTCAATGGTAGAGCTTGCGGCTTCCGGTTTAAGCATCCGGCCAATTACATATTTTTCTCCCTCCAGGTCCGGCCTGATATTCGGATTTTCCAGGAATATCTTTTTCTCTCTCTCCAGGAACACAAGACCGAGATAGGCTGCGCCGAGGTCTCCGCTGCAGCAAAGCAGGTCGCCGGCATTTGCCGTAGATCTTTGTACGAACCGGTCCGGTGTCACTTCCCCGATGGCTGTAACAGAAATAATAAATCCTTTTTGTGACGAAGATGTATCGCCACCGACCAGGTCGACGCCATATTTTTCGCAGGCTGCGTACACTCCTTCATAAAATTCGTCGAGCGCTTCGAGGCTAAACCGGTTACTGATGCCCAGGGAAATGAGTATCTGGGTAGGCGTTGCATTCATTGCATACAGGTCACTGACGTTCACCACCACCGCTTTATATCCCAGGTGTTTCAGAGGCGTATAAATCAGGTCAAAATGAATATTTTCTATCAGAAGGTCGGTAGTGACTACGGTTTGTTTTCCAAAATGGTCAATAATGGCCGCATCGTCCCCTACGCCCAGGATGCTGGACGCATTCTTTATTTCAATGTTGCGCGTAAGATGATCGATCAGTCCGAACTCTCCCAGTGATGAAATTTCCGTGCGCGTTTCCATATTTTTAATTTTTTCAGCCGCTTCAGGATGATGAGCCGTCGATCCATGTTAATAATTCCCTGTGAATTTTACCGTTGGTTGCCACGATCCGGTGCTGGTATGGCGAGTAGGGTTCTCCCCGGAAATCCGTTACCCTGCCGCCCGCTTCCTGTACGATAAGATATCCTGCCGCGCTGTCCCAGGCATTAAGTTTATGTTCATAAAACCCGTCAAAGCGGCCGGCAGCTACCCAGCAAAGGTCCATGGCAGCCGATCCCAGCCTTCGCACCGGAACGCCCCGCCGGATCAGCCGGGAAAATACTTCCAGTGGTCCATTGGGTTCATCCAGATAGGTATAGGGAAAACCTGTGACCAGGCAGGCTCTTTCCACCTTTGTCTCCGCTGAAACGCGGATCAGCTGGTCATTTAGTGTGGCGCCATAGCCTTTTTGTGCAAAATAAAATTCATTGAAGAAGGGATTATACACCGCTCCCATGATCATTTGCCCCTCCTCTTCAATTCCAATCGAAACACAGCATATCGGCAATCCATGCGCAAAATTCACGGTACCGTCCAGGGGATCGATGATCCATTTATAGGGCGACGACGAGGGCATATCTCCCGACTCTTCGCTCAGGATATGGTGATCCGGGAAGTTTCCCCGGATAATCTCCATGATCACTTTTTCTGCTGCATGGTCTGCTTCCGTAACAAGATTGTTTACTCCTTCTTTATTGGAAATTTTAAAATGCTGTCCGTAATATTCTTTGAGTACTCCGCCTGCGCGCTCCGCGGCCTTGATCAGGGTGGCTTTTAACATGCGGCAAAGATAATAAAGCCGCGGCGGAGCGTTTTTCGTGGCGCCATGTACCCAACTACCGATTTTGCCGTGAAATTGAAAAAATCGTACTTCGTAAAGAAGGTTCACCATGACCATTTCCATTGTTCTCATAAATTATAATGTCCGTTTCTTTATCGAACAGTGCCTTTCTTCGGTAAAAAAAGCCATTGAAAGCAGTGCCATGCTGCGTGATAAGGCGGAAGTCATTGTCGTGGACAACGCCTCTGCCGACGGGAGCATGGATTTTCTGCCACCACTTTTTCCCGGATTCCGCTTCGTGGGCAATTCCGAAAATACCGGCTTCGCCCGTGCCTGCAACCAGGGTCTCCGTCTTTGCCGGGGTGAATTCATTCTGTTTCTGAATCCTGACACCCTGCTGGCCGAAGACAGTCTGGAAACCTGTATCAGGGCCTTTGGTCCCCATACGGGCGCGGTCGGGGTCAGGATGGTAGACGGGTCTGGTCGTTTTCTTCGCGAATCCAAAAGAGGTTTCCCAGGTACTGCGGCCTCTTTTTTCAGGCTGACCGGAATGACAGGCCTTTTCCCGAAGTCTGCCTATTTTTCGGCCTATTACCGGGGTGAGCTAAACGAAAACGAGAATCATGAGATTGATATTTTATCAGGGGCCTTCATGCTGGTCAGGAAATCAGTGCTTGATATTACGGGAGGATTCGACGAGCGTTTTTTTATGTATGCTGAAGACATCGACCTGAGCTGGCGTATCCGCCAGGCCGGCTTTCAGAACCTCTATCTGGCGAAAACGTCCATAATTCATTTCAAGGGGGAAAGTACAAACAGGGATGCCCGCTATGCCTTCCATTTTCATGAAGCCATGGAATTGTTCAGGCATAAATATTTCAGGCATCATTCGGCATTTGTTGGATTTCTGATCCGGTCGGCCATCCGGTTTCGTGAGCTGAAGGCCCGCTTCAACGGGCCCTCTCGGCGGAATACCCACAGCCATCCGGTGCGTCGTTTCTGGTTGTCCGGCGATGCCGGGTCGGGAGCAGAATGCCGAAAGAAACTATTGGAAAAAAATTTTATGCCTGCAGAATCGGAAACTGACGCGGAACTCATTATTTACTGTGAAGGCCCGCAGTGCAGCTGGAAATCCATTATTCAGTTAATCGAATCTGCCCCTGTAAAGCAGCCTCACTACTTTCACGGTGCCGGAACGCACTCCCTTATCGGAAGTGCATTTTCTGATGCCCGGGGTGAGGTGATTGAAATATAAACCTGACTGGAAAATTCCACAATGAAAACCTGAACTTTAGGATAACAATTCGTAGGATATGCCAAACTTAAATGATATCAAGAACCTTCTGCAAAACAACCGGCTTACGGAGTTCGTTAAGCTGAATAAGCTTTCTCCCCGGGATATCATTGAATTTACCAATCGCTATACGAACTGGGCCGGAAAGCTCTTCCAGCACATAGATATCAAAAGTGCCGCGCGTGTTTTCAAGTTCCTGCGAAAGAAAAAACAGGAGATCATTATCCGGTCTTTGCCCGATGACAAGGCGGCAGAACTTCTCAATGCACTCCAGCCCGATGACCGTACGGCATTTCTCGGTCTTTTGCCCGGCAATGCGGTAAAGGAACTGCTGAAAGTTCTTTCGCCGGAAACCAGGGCCGAAACACTGATCCTTCTCGGATATCCCGATGGTTCAGTCGGGCGTCTGATGACACCCGACTATCTGGCGATTAAATCAACCGATTCGGTGCAGCAGGTGCTGGATATTATCCGTCAGCGCGGCCAGGCGGCGGAAACCCTGAATTTTGTGTTCGTGGTCGATGACAGCGGTGTTCTGATCGACGACATCAATATCAAGGAGTTTCTAATCGTGGATCCCTCTACCCCGGTGGAGAAACTAATGGACAGGCAATTCATCGCCCTGCGCGTGAACGACGCCCAAACAGAAGCCATCACCATTTTCCGGAACAACAGCCGCTATGCACTCCCGGTAATTAACGACTCGGGCGTATTGCTGGGCATCGTCACACTGGACGATGTATTGCGACTATCAGAAAAGGAAAACACCCGGGAAATTCAAAGAATCGGGGGTTCTGAAGCCCTGGAAGAGCCATATACAACGATTTCCTTTGGCCGCCTCGTCAAAAAGCGCGCTGGCTGGCTTGTTATCCTTTTCCTCGGGGAGATGCTCACGGCCACGGCCATGGGATTTTTTGAAGGAGAAATAAGCAAGGCGGTGGTACTGGCGCTTTTCATACCGCTGATCATTTCCAGTGGAGGTAATTCAGGATCACAGGCTTCTTCCATCATCATTCGCGCCATGGCCCTGGGAGAAATAAAATTCCGCGACTGGTTCTACGTCATGCGCAAGGAAATTTACTCCGGACTCGTACTGGGATCGATCCTCGGACTGGTGGGCTTTCTCCGGATCTTTCTCTGGCAGCACTTTCATTTTTATGATTATGGAGACCACTGGATGCTCGTGGGATTCACGGTTGGTTTTTCCCTGTTGGGAGTGGTGATGTGGGGTACACTTTCCGGTTCGATGCTGCCCATCATCCTGAAAAAACTGGGCGCTGATCCTGCGGCTTCGTCTGCACCCTTTGTCGCCACGCTGGTAGATGTAACGGGGCTCATCATTTATTTTTCGGTTGCTTTTCTTATCCTTAAAGGAACTCTGCTGTAAGGGATCGGTTTAAAATCTGAAACGCTTAGCCTCCACTTCTATCCACCGGCTTTTGCTTTATAAACCGGTACGGTGCTGCATGGCTCGCCATACATGATGGACTTAACCACAGGCCTCAGCAGTTTAGTAATCTCCAGAAAAGCATAGTCTCCTACGGGTCTTTCTCCGCATCCTTTCACTACCACGCGCTGATCCTGATAGTCAGACGGATTCAATGCCTGTATATTACGTATAACGATCTGCCGGGTCACCGTTTCCGATTCACCCAGGATCACTTCTTTCGCAAAGGGCTGAATGTAACTCACCACCAGCATATAGGCCCAGACGGGTATGACGGCATCGGCTGAACAAAAAACACCTACTATCTGATCTTTGTATTGTGTCCAGTCTTCCGCGGCCAGCGCGGCCCTGAAATCTTTTTCTTTAAGAATGAGCTCCATAAACAGGAAAGGCTTCAGGTCGAACAGTCTGATGTTTTCCCTGGGCAGAAATTGTTCCAGATCGAGGGTAATCAGGGAACTCTGGCTGATCTTGTTTATTATTTCTTCCGTCATAAAACAAATTTAGCACCGTCCCGGGCATAAAAAAAGCGGGTATGCCCGCTTTAATAACTATTCATACCCGCTTTTGTTTAGAGAACCTTGCCGCGGTCGTCTTTTATCTTCGCCGTCTTTTTCAGCGCATCTGTACCTGCTCTCTGAATCAGCGATTCCTGTGTCTGCAGAATCGCTTTTCTTGCCTGTTCAATATCCACATTATAATTGGCCTTTGCACTGACGTTTTCCACTTTAAGAACAAAAACGCCCTCGTTTCCACCCACCGGTGAAGAAACCGCTTTTCCGGAAAGCTGCTTGTCGAAAGCATAACCGACCACCCTGGGTTCCGGGCCCAGATTGGGGATGTATGGAGTGGAAAACTGGATACTGTCGACATGCGTAACGGGCTGACCAACTGCCGTAGAAACCGCTTCAAGTGTAGCCGCGGAACCGATTTTAGCCGTGATCAGCTCAGTTTTTTTCTGGTTTCTCAATATTGGGACGATCATCGATTTAGCCTTTGCCAGCGGCATGGTGCCTTTGTTATTTATTTCAGTCAGCACAGCTACGACGTATTTGTCCATAACAGGATAAGATTCTGATACTTCGCCGGGTTTTGCCGAATAGATCCACCGTACAAGGCTGCGGCTGGACCCAAGGCCCTGAATGGTATAATCTGTCGGCAGAATTTCGGGAGACGTGAGAGAGTGCAGTTTTGATTTTTTAACCGCCGCGTCGTAAGCGTTTTTGTCGCGGTTTTCTCCTGCAAACTGGCTTGCCAGTCCTGAAGCATTCTGGTCAGTTTCCTGGCTTGGTTCTATACGTCGGGAGAAATAAGCTACTTTATACGCCGGTTCAAAATTTTTCTGGTCGAGAATTTCAATCAGGTGATAGCCGAACTGCGTTTTTACTATTTTAATCTCTCCCTTTTTTCCATTGAAGCCAAAATCATTAAACTCTTTCACCATCTGGTTGGGACCAAAATATCCAAGATCCCCGCCCTTGATCCGGCTTCCTTCATCTTCGGAAAATTGAAATGCCAGGCTGTCGAAATGCTGGCCTTTGTCAAGCAGTGTTTTAATGCTGTCTATCCGGTTTTTGGCGGTACTGTCATCCAATTTGGGCTGACCCGTTTTCGGATCGTTCACTGAAATAAGTATATGACGTGCTCTTACAGAATCGGGAAGGGTCTTGACATCCATGATACGGGCCAGTACATAATTGTTACCATCCAGGTAAGGGCCGGTAACTCCGCCCACCGGCAGGTTAAGAATAGAGTCTTTTCTTGACCCTGTTACGGCAGTTTTAGGTATATAATGATCTGAAAAGTTAGTCTCCGTTCCGTTTTTAACCATAAAGCCTTCTACATCCTTCGTTCCGGAAAATTCCGGTTTCAGGCTTTCCATCTGCTGAAAAATAGTGGCGCTGTCAGCAGGGGTAGGTGCGGCGCTGAAGCTTACGTAGGAAATGACGCGGGATTCTTCCTGGTCAAACTGCGATTTGTGCGCATCGAGATAGGACTGAACCTCGGCATCGGAAACAGACACCAGAGAATCTGAAATGGTCTGAAAGGGCACTTTCACCAAATTGACCGAAGCGATCTGACTGTTGTCGGCATTTGTTTTTTCGATCATCCATTTTGGGATATAGGTCGTCTGGCCGATCAGGGAAATATACTTCTCGCGCTGGCGCATCCGGATAAACTGCGGGATGGCCTGTTCGAAAAAGTTTTGGGCCATCGGATACGTTTCGTCGTTTTTCTTATTGCCCATATAAATGGTTCGAAGCTGGTTGATACGGGCCGCCGCCTGAGGTGCATCGAATACACCTGTATTGGGGTCCGTAAAAGCTCTTTTTATTTCCGGCAGGGCATCCGGACCCACGAGCATGTCGTTGAGTTCTTTTTCAGTGATATCCAGACCAAGCTTCTGGTATTCCTTGTCCAGAATGGCGTTGTCTTCAAACTGCTTCCATACCTGCTCGCGGATATTTTGGGAAAGCATATCATTTACCGGATATCCCTGGCTTTTGTATCTTTCTTCTGTCTCTGCCACCTGTTTCTGGAAATCAGCATAATCGAGTTTTTCCCCGTTCACTGTACCGATGACTCCGGAGGAAGTGCCCGCGAGACGCCGGCTGCCGACGGAAGCATCCATCAGGAGAAATCCGATCAGACTCACCGCAATCAGAATAAACACGAGCCAGGCCGCCTTATCTCTTATTTTCTGTATGATAGACATATATATATATGATCAAATTTTTGAAAGGATGGCAAAAATATAGGAAAAAAGGTTATGAACAAATTGTGGAAATCCCTGTAATGCCCATGGGTACTCGGTTTAACAGGGCTTTGATCCGTAATAACCAGAAAAGTTTTTCTGACGAAGAATTTACGTGAAACAAAAGGTTGTGAAGTGGAACATGAGTTCTATGAATAGAGGGAATAACCCTTGGAATCTGTGGAAAAACACGCCTTAGCCCCGTTAAAAAACGTGGATCGAATGGGAAAAAAACGATCGTCCGTCCCGTCATTCCAGCAACGCGTGAACAAAGACCTTGTTGTCATGGTTTTTTATTGTGCGTGTGTTGGGAAATAGTTATCCAGACCCGCGAAATGAAGATCGATTGTGTATTTCGCTGGAAACCGTTTTGCGCCTGCTTTATTTGCTGTGCAAAACCGGTTAATTCGGGTGGACAATAATAAATATCCTGAACTTTGTCTCCGGAAGGCACGGTTTATCCACAAACCCAGCGTATAATAGTAGTAGATCTATTTATATAAATAATGTATTTATAATTACTATGGCTGTTATTAACATCGAGGAAGCAAAAATGCAGGTCAGCCGGAAAGGGTTTCTGGATGTGTCGGTCGACCCGGCGCTGGATCTTTTTCAGGAAATAGAAAAACTGAAGAAGGAAAAGAATATGGTCTTGCTGGCGCACTATTACCAGGAAGCTGATATCCAGGACGTGGCCGATTTCATTGGTGACAGCCTTGGTCTGGCTCAGGAAGCGGAACGCACCCGGGCGGATATAATCGTTTTTGCCGGCGTGCATTTCATGGCAGAGACGGCGAAGATTCTTAATCCGGATAAAAAAGTGCTCCTTCCTGATATGAAAGCCGGCTGTTCACTGGCAGACTCCGCTCCTGCTGACCTTTTCAGGAAATTCAGGGAAGATCATCCGGACCACCTGGTGATTTCCTATATCAATTGCTCTGCAGAAATAAAAGCCCAAAGCGACATCATCTGTACATCATCGAATGCAGAAAAAATAATTGAAAGCCTGCCTGAGGAACAGAAAATCATTTTTGCCCCCGACAAAAACCTGGGCGCTTATCTGAAGAAGAAGACGGGAAGGGACATGCTGTTGTGGAACGGCGCCTGCATTGTTCATGAAATTTTCAGTGTAAAAAAAATATCCGAGCTGAAGATGCGTCATCCGAATGCAAAATTCATAGCTCATCCGGAATGTGAAGAACCTGTATTGAAGATGGCAGATTTCATCGGTTCCACCACGGCCTTATTAAAATTCACGCAGAAGGATTCTTCCGGTGAATATATTGTCGGAACAGAATCCGGCATCCTGCACCAGATGCAACTGTTGTCTCCAAATAAAAAATTTATTCCTGCGCCACCTGAAAATAATTGCGCCTGCAATGACTGTCCATACATGAAACTGAACACACTCGAAAAACTATATGTCTGTATGGAATATGAGCTGCCTGAAATTATCATGGCACCTGACCTGTTGGAAAAAGCGCGCCTGCCCATTGAACGCATGCTGGAAATAAGCAGGCGTTACGGACTCTGATCAACGTCCCATATACACCATCAGTATCTGAATATCGGTGGGGTTGACCCCGCTGATCCGGCTTGCCTGTCCGAGGGTGCGGGGTTTGATTTTTTTAAATTTCATCAGCGCTTCCATGGAAAGGGCGGACAAGCGGTCGTAGTCAAAGCTTTCAGGTATGGATAGCTGCTCCAGTTGCGCTATCCGCCCGGCGAGTTCCCTTTCTTTTTTGATATATACTTCATACTTCAGCTGGATTTCAGCCTGCTCAAGCGATTCCCGGCCAAACCCTGCCAGTTTCCCGTCAAGTTGGGGAATTCCATCCTTCAGAGCCGCGAGCCCAAGGTTGGGTCTTAAAAGCAGCGTGGCGGCTTTCTGCTTTTGAAGGAGGGGGGACTGATTTTTTTCGCTTAAAACCTGCTCTGCTTCCTCCGGATCTATAGACACTTCATGAAGTATCCTGTGGATTTGCAAAATGTCATTTTTCTTGCGATTTACTATTTCAAGTCGGTTCTCTCCTGCCAGACCAAATGCGTGACTTTTTTCAGTCAACCGAAGATCCGCATTATCCTGGCGAAGCAGAGTCCGAAATTCCGCCCTCGATGTAAACATTCGGTAGGGTTCTTCTGTGCCTTTGCTGATAAGGTCGTCAATCAGAACGCCGATATATGCTTCACTTCGATTAAGTACCACAGGATCAAGAAAATTGATTTTTTGATGGGCATTTATACCTGCCATCAGACCCTGACAGGCCGCTTCCTCGTATCCCGTGGTACCGTTGATTTGTCCGGCAAGGAAGAGATTTTCGAGATTTTTTGTTTCCAGGCTGTGCTTAAGCTGGGTGGGTGGGAAGTAATCATATTCAATCGCATATCCTGGCCTGAAAGCTTTAAAGTGGGCAAAACCGGGTATATTACGAAGAGCTTCGTACTGAACCTCTTCCGGAAGAGATGTGCTGAACCCATTGACATATATTTCCACCGTGTTCCAGCCTTCGGGTTCTATAAAAAGCTGGTGTCGTTCCTTGTCTGCAAACCGGTTCAGTTTATCCTCAATGCTGGGACAATACCTGGGACCTACTCCGTCTATCCGGCCGGCGAACATGGGACTTCTGTCGAACCCGGTTTTAAGGATGTCGTGAACGACGGAATTGGTATAGGTTATCCAGCAGCTCCTTTGATCTTTAGGCAGAGGGATATCCAGGAAAGAAAATCCGACAATGTCTTCATCTCCTTTTTGTTCTTCCATTTTGCTAAAGTCCAGACTGCGTCCGTCGATACGGGGTGGCGTGCCTGTCTTTAGCCGGTTGGATTCAAATCCTTCCGCAATGAGCTGTTCAGTAATCCCGGTCGCGGCTTTTTCGGCCATTCTTCCACCGCCAAACTGTTTTTCACCAATATGTATAATTCCATTCAGGAAGGTCCCATTTGTCAGCACCACCGCCTTCGAGCGGATTCGGTTATCCATTCCGGTTAGTACTCCACAAACCTTTCCTTTTTCAATGAGCAGACCCTTTACCATATCCTGGTAGAAGTCCACCCCGGGTGTCTTCTCGAGCATTTCCCTCCAGGTTGCGGCAAAGAGCATCCGGTCACTCTGTGCCCTGGGGCTCCACATCGCGGGACCCTTTGACTTATTGAGCATGCGAAACTGTATCATGCTTTTGTCGGTGACTATTCCCGAGTACCCGCCGAGGGCATCAATTTCACGTACAATCTGGCCCTTGGCTACACCACCCATGGCCGGATTGCAACTCATCTGGGCGATTGTCTGGAGATTCATGGTGATAAGCAATACCCTTGAACCCATATTGGCGGCCGCAGCGGCTGCCTCGCAACCGGCATGTCCGGCACCCACCACAATAAGATCATAGTCTGAAAACATCCGGCAAAATTAGGTTATCCTGCTTTGGTAGACGATCTGACGTTTCACGAAGAAGTAAAGGGTAATACCGTGTTTGTTCAGATTTAGTGTGGGCCCAGTATGGTGGTAACGGGCTGGCCAGAACAAATAAGCCAAAATATAGTTCCACGTGGAACAGCGACAACGGGTTTATTTGAATTGGAAGGGCGTTTCACGTGGAACATTACCCGCCGCGGTCAAGTGGACGAGACTGTTTTAAAGTATAACCGTAAACATTTTTCTTCCATTTCTCTCATTTTCTTCTGGTCTTTGAGGGTTTTATCACGGAAACCCAGGAAATGCAGCGCTCCGTGGAATATGACCCGGTGGATTTCCTGCCGAAACGGGCATCCAAGATTCCCCGCATTGTCTTTAACCCGGTCCACGCTGATATAAATTTCTGCCGCCAGGGGCACACCCGGGTCCGACAAAGGAAAGCTCAGGATATCAGTATAATAGTCATGCTTTAGAAATTGCCTGTTTAAGTCGAGCAGGTAAGCGTCGCTGCAAAATATAATCTGTAGGGATTCCAGTTTACGCCCGTGTTTTTTAAAGAGCGAGTTTATCCAGGCCTTGAGCCTTGTTCTTGCCTTAAGCGGGCAGGGTGCGAGAAAATGAAACTGAACAGGAGGGTGTTTTGGCATTTCCGAAAATCGTAAACTGGTTATGGGTCAACAAAGCTACTTTTGTTCTTACGATGAAACGACTTTCAGAGTTAAGAACCGGTGCCCTGGCCAGAATCCATTCTTTTGAAAAAAACGATGTTTTCCTGAAACTTATGGAAATGGGCTGTGTACCCGGGGAAGTTATTAAAGTGGAAAAAATAGCCCCGCTTGGTGATCCTATCTCTATTGCTGTGGCGGGCTACCAGCTTAGCCTGCGGCTGGATGAAGCAGAAAACATATTCGTCGACCTGCTGCCCGCCTAATTACCACAAGTAATTGATATTCAATATATTAGATGAATGTTGGTTTGTATTTTGGATCCTTTAACCCTATACATCATGGCCACCTGATCATTGCCAGTCATGTCGCCCAGTCAGCCGGCGTGGACCAGGTATGGTTTGTTGTGTCGCCCCAAAACCCTTTAAAGCCGTCGGCCGGACTCCTCAATGAATATCACCGGCTTTATCTAGTTAAAGCAGCTATCGAAGGGGAAAAGCGGTTACGGGCGACAGATATAGAATTTAAACTTCCCCGTCCGTCCTATACCATCGACACCCTTACCTATCTCAGAGAGAAATATCCCCAGCATGAATTTTCCATTGTCATGGGCAGCGACAGCTACCAGAATCTCGACCGCTGGAAAAACTACCGGCAGCTTTTAAAAGACACACCCGTGATTATTTATCAGCGGGCCGGTTTCGATCAGATCCCGGAATTCCCGGAAGCAAAAGTCCACCTTTTGAAAGCCCCGCTCCTGCAGATTTCGGCTACCCATATCCGGGAAATGGTCAGGGACGGAAAATCCATCCGCTTCCTTGTGCCGGACGTCGTCAGGGATGAGATTGAAAGAAACCGCTATTATCTCTGAATTGCCCTGATGTATTATTCTCCGGGCTGACACCGCTACATCAGCTTTTTTCTTTCCTTTAAAGGCAGGCTGCGGACAACGAGCGCATAAGAATCATCAATCATTTCCCGAATCTGCCCCGAACTGAGGGTGCCGTCTACGATGATCGTATTCCAGTGTTTTTTATTCATGTGGTATGCGGGGATGACGGCAGTATACGATTCACGCAGCTCCAGGGCTTTTTCAGGATCACACTTTACATTAAACTGCAGGGGATGGTCATTAAGGCTCATGAGCAGGAAAATTTTACCGCTCACCTTAAATACCAGCGTGGATTCTCCAAAAGGAAAAGATTCTTTTACCGATTTCTTTTCCAGACAATATTTGCGGATGATCTCCGGATCCAACCTTGAAAGATTTATTTTTATCGATTACAACCCAGATACAAATATGCGCCTTTCCCTGGTTTTCTTTCTTCTTGCCCTTTCAACATTTTCAAAAGCACAGTCAGCAGCTAAGATCCATTTCGATGGCATTCTGGTAGATACCCACAACGATTTTCTCAGCAAGGCAGTAGAAGACAGCCTTGTATTTGATCAGCAGCTGAAAGGCACTACCTATTCCGACCTTTCCCGTATGGCGGAAGGTGGTGTTAAGGTTCAGGTGTTTTCTGTATTCTGTGACGAACATTTCGGAAAAGGATCTGCTTTTGCTTACGCAAACCGTGAACTCGACACGCTCTATGCTATTGTCGCCCGCAATCCGAAAACCATGAAAATGGTATATACCTATAAAGAGATTCTAAAGGCTGTTCACCATAAGCAGCTGGCATGCCTGTCGGGCATAGAAGGGGGTCATATGATAGAAGACAACCTGGAATATCTCGACAGCTTCTACCGACGCGGTGTCCGGTATATGACGCTTACCTGGAATAACAGTACATCCTGGGCCACTTCGGCTCATGACGAATTCGCGCAGGCTTTCAAAGTGACGCCCTACGGGCTGAATACTTTCGGAAAACAGGTAGTGCAAAAAATGAACAGGCTGGGCATGCTCGTAGATATCTCCCATGTAGGAGAGAAGACATTCTGGGACGTACTGAGTGTTACCACCAAACCGGTTATTGCCTCCCACAGCTCGGTTTACACATTATGTCCGGTTTCCCGAAATTTGAAAGATGACCAGATCAGGGCTATTGCAAAAAACGGCGGAGTGATCCAGGTAAATTTTTATTCAGGGTTTATAGATTCCTTGTTCTTTAAAAATTATCTGGCCCTGCTGCACGCGCACCAGCCGGAACTGGATTCACTTAATGCGTTGAAAAAAACGGATGCACAGATAGCAAAATATTTTGCCACCGTCTACCATTCCGATTTTGAAAACCTGAGGCCGCCATTGTCAATGCTGATCGACCATATTGAATATATCGTCAAACTGGTGGGTGTGGACTATGTCGGGCTCGGCTCAGATTTTGACGGGATCGACTCCGCGCCCCAGGGTCTGGACGGAGTGGAAGACTATCCGAAGATCACCAAAGCCCTTGTCCTTCGCGGATACAGCTCAAAGGATATCCGTAAAATTCTGGGCGAAAATTTTCTCAGGGTTTATAAGGCCAACGAACAGGCCGGAAATCAATAGGCGAGCAGCCTGTCTACTGTTTCCTCCAGTCTGGACGAAGCCAGGAAATTTTTTTCCAGTTCAATATTGAAGGGTATCGCAGTATCAATGGAAGCGCAACGCATTACCGGGGCATCCAGCAGTTCAAAACAATGTTCCCCTATCCATGCGCTGATCTCTCCCCCGATTCCACCGGTAAGCGTGTCCTCGTGCAGGATGATCACCTTACCCGTTTGAGCAACCGCTTCGCGGATGGCATCCAGATCCAAAGGCAACAGGGTTCTCAAATCCAGGATATGAAAAGACAACCCGGGCTTTGAGGATGCAAGCGTCCTTGCCCAGTGTACACCTGCGCCATAGGTTATAATACTGATATCATTACCGGGCTGAACCAGATTTGCTTTTCCGATTTCGGTGCAATAATAGGATTCGGGAACCGGGCCGCTGATGCTTCTGTACAAAGCCTTATGCTCAAAATACAGTACGGGATTGGGATCCAGTATGGCCGCGATCATCAGGCCCTTCGCATCCGCCGGGTTGGAGGGATATACTACTTTGAGTCCAGGAACATGAGTAAACCAGGCTTCATTGCTTTGGGAATGAAACGGGCCGGCTCCAACACCGGCACCGGTTGGCATCCTGATTACCACATCGGCTTTTTGTCCCCACCGGTAATGAATCTTGGCCAGATTATTCACAATCTGGTTAAAACCCGCTGTCGCGAAATCCGCGAACTGCATTTCCATAACGGTTTTAAATCCTTCAAGTGACAGCCCGAGCGCGGCGCCCACCACAGCACTCTCGCAAAGGGGCGTATTGCGGACTCTTTCCTTTCCAAAACGTTCAAAAAACCCTTCGGTGATTTTAAAAGCTCCACCATAGGCGGCTATATCCTGGCCCATCAACAAGAGGTTATCCTGCTTTTCCATACTCTGCCAAAGACCCTCACGTATGGCTTCAAAAAATTTTTTTGACGGCTGTTCTTCGGATTCTTCATCCGTGGGCGGAAAACCATACGGACCCGTGACGGCATACATGTCCCGCAGTTCCTTTCTCGTATCGGGCACAAGAGGCGGTTCTGCAACAGAAACGGCTTCGTCAATAATGCTTTTGAATTCGTCCCTGATGTCCTTTATCAATTCTTCCCTGAGGATGCCCTTTTCCATCAGGAATTGGCCATAGGTGGTAATCGGATCTTTCTTCGACCATTGTTCAAACAGTTCCGGAGGTATATACCGTGTACCGCTGGCTTCTTCGTGACCCCTCATCCTGAACGTCATGCATTCTATCAGGTAGGGTTTTTGTTCCCTGATGCAGTATTCGCGCACTCCCTTAATTGTATCGTACACATCCAGCACATTATTTCCGTCGATCTGGATAGATTCCATCCCGTACCCGATCCCCTTATCCGCAAGGCGGCTGCAGCGATACTGTTCTGAAACCGGGGTACTGAGTCCGTAACCATTGTTTTCGATAATAAAAATAACCGGAAGCTCCCAGACTGCCGCAAGATTCAGTGCTTCATGAAAATCGCCCTCGCTTGTTCCGCCTTCGCCTGTGAAAGCCAGTGCAATTTTTTGTTCCCCTTTTAATTTGGCAGCCAGTGCGGCACCATCTGCCAGCGCGAGCTGGGGACCCAGATGGGAGATCATCCCGCAGATATGATACTCGCGGGATCCGAAATGAAAACTTCTTTCCCTTCCCCGGCTAAAACCCTGTTCGTTGCCCTGCCATTGAAGAAACAGTTTATGCAGCGGCATCTGCCTGCCGGTGAAGATGCCCAGATTTCTATGGAGGGGCATGATCCACTCATCCTGCGCGAGCGCTTTGACCACGCCGGCTGAGATTGCTTCCTGTCCGATTCCGCTAAACCATTTGCTAATCCTTCCCTGGCGCAGGAGAACAAGCATTTTTTCTTCAACCATACGCGGGAAAAGAAGGCTTCTGTACAGATCCAGCAGTAATTGGTCGGAGAAATCTTTACGGTCGAAAAACATAGTGGATCATGGTTAATGGCGCCGGTCTTATTTTCCTGTTTCTGTGGATTTGTTATACAGAAATGAAGTCAATAACGAAAGCAGGAGGCTGAAGAGAAGAGCCCACCAGAAACTATCGACACGGAAACCATTGACGAATTTGGCGGCCAGCAATACGATAAGTGCATTGATGACAAACAGGAAAAGTCCGAAGGTAAAAATGGTGATCGGCAGGGTAAGTATAATGAGTATGGGCTTTACAAAAAGATTTAAAAGCCCCAATACCACCGCCAGAATCAGTGACGTGACGAAGGATTCGATATGAACGCCGCCCAGGATATGGGACAGGGCAAATGCCACTACTGCAGAAATGACAATTCTCAGCAGGATATTCATAACTGCGATTTTACAAGTGAAAATACTGAATCCGGTCCTTAAAACACGGCCAGCTCGTAAAAATCGGCCGCGACAAGATATTTATTGGCCAGCTCCTGCAATTCCTGTGGCTTTATGTTCCGGATGGTCTCAATGCCCCGGTAGAAGTAGTCTGCAGAAAGTCCGTTTAATACCAGACTCTTCCACCTGCCGCAAACCTGGAAGGGTCCGTCGAGGTCCCCGAGCAGGGTGCCGATCATAAAGTTTTTTGAAGTGAGCAGTTCTTCTTCCGGAATCGGTTCATCGCATATTCTTTTCATCTCCTTATAAACTTCCGCAATCGTTTCCTCCGTCACGTCCCTGCCGGCTTCGGTAGAAATCATGAGGGCCGAATCCTGTATCAGGTTGGCGAGATAAGCATGGATGCCGTAGGTATACCCTTTGTCTTCCCGGATATTGCTCATGAGGCGCGATCCGAAAAATCCACCGAAGACGTTATTAAGCACCTGCATTTTCTGGAAATCCGGATGATGACGGTTCGGAAAGTTGCGCGCCATGCGGATCGCGCCCTGCACGCTGTCCGGATCGTTGGTAATCCTGTATTTTTTTTCCGTTGCCGGCAGGATCGCACCGGAACGATCATCGGGCCGGCCGGAACCGGTCAGCGGAAGATGACCAAAATTCTTTTCTATATCCTGTTGTATATTTTCCGGCAGCGGCCCCGCTACAAAGATCACGCAGCGTCCATGCTGGTAGTATTTTTTATAAAACTCCTTCAGACTCGCCGTATTTAATGCCTGGTAATCTTCGGGGCTGCTGTACCTGCCATAGGGATGTTCTTTCCCGAAAAGATAAGAGTCGATCAGACGGCCGGCGACATAGTCGTTTTTCCTAAGGTTTACCTGCAAACGCTGTTGCATATTCCTTTTATAAATCTCCAGTTCTTCGTCGGGAAATATGGAATCTGCAATGAGTTCAGCGATCACAGGGGTAAGCTCTGAAAAATGTTTTTTCATACAATGGAGGCTGATCTCCGCAGTCTCATGTCCTGCACTCCGGTTGAGGTAAGCCCCATAGTACTCAAAATATTCATTGATTTCAAATGCATTTTTTTTGCTGGTGCCGCTTTTCAGCATGTAGTTCGCGGCTGCCGCTTCGGGATTTCTCTGTTCGTAATTGTTTCCCGCGTAGAAGACGAAATTCAACATCAGGGTATCCACCGTACCCATATCCACCATATAAACATCCACCCCGTTCTGAAGTGTGAACTGACGGGAAGGAGGAAGACTCAATTCAAATTTTACCGCATCGGTTATGACCGGCGCGGTTTTCCGGTTCAACATATTCAAAGGGTTTAATTGTTGCTATAATAAAATAGCGTACTCGAATTCCTTTCGTCAAATATTTTATTGGCCAGGGTATGAACCTCCCGGGGGGTTATACCAAGGTATTTTTCCAGTTCGGTATTCATCAGACCCGCATCTCCCATCAGTTCATACATAGCCAGGTTGGAGGCACGGTTCATCAGGCTCATGTCTTCAAAGAGGATCGCGGATTCGGTTTTGTTTTTCACTTTCATCAGCTCTTTTTCGGCGATTTCGGCAGAACAGAGTCTGTCCAGCTCTTCCCGGATGGCCAGATCGGCTGTTGTCATGGGCACACCCTTAATAAGCTTTCCCTCGATCATCAGCAGACCAGGATCGGATGACCCAAAATGATAGCATTCGATATTGCTGAAAAGTTTTTTCTCTTTCACGAGCGATTGAAAAAGGCGTGAAGAGCCGCCACCGCCGAGAAGTTCGGTGATCAGATCCATCGCGTGATACGATTTGTCGGCCCTGGCCCCCACATGAAACGCTTTATAGAGGGCATCCAGCGGTACATCCGACCTGGCTTCAAGTATGCGGGCCTGGGTCTGTTCGGGTTCTACCGGAAGTCTCCTTTCGTATTTCTCTCCCGGCGGAATGGATCCAAACCATTTTTCCGCCAGGGCCAATGCCCGGTCCGTTTTTATATTCCCCGCAATGACCAGGATGGCATTGACAGGGCAATAATGTTTTTTAAAAAAAGCTTTTACATCCGAAAGCCTGGCATTTTCGATATGGCTTAATTCCTGCCCGATAGTCATCCAGCGATAAGGATGGGCTTTAAAGGCCAGCTCCCTTACTTTAAACGCAACGTCGCCATAAGGGCGGTTGATGTAGTGTTCTTTAAACTCCTCGCAAACCACTTTACGCTGTACATCCAGGCTTTTTTCACTGAAAGCGAGGGAAAGCATCCGGTCGCTGTCCAGCCAGCAGGCGGTTTCGATATTCTCCGCAGGCAACTGGATATAATAATTGGTAAGGTCGTTGGTGGTAAAGGCGTTGTTCTCGCCTCCAGCCATCAGGAGGGGGTTTTCAAAATCCCTGATATTCACGGAGCCTCCGAACATCAGGTGCTCAAACAAATGGGCAAATCCGGTCCTGGAAGGGTCCTCGTCACGGGCGCCCACATCATATAACACATTTACCACGGCCATGGGCGTGCTGTGGTCCTCATGCACGAGGAGTCGCAATCCGTTACCCAGGGTAAACTTTTTGAAGTCGATCTGCATAGTAATCCTGTTTCGTTCCGGTAAAAGAACTGCAAGGTAACAAGAGTTGAAATAATGCCTGAAGGAAAGCTTAGAGGATACTCTTAATTTTCATATTCAGCTCGACCAGGCCCTCAGGCCTTTTTACGACAAAGCGCACTTTGTCGCCTGCATTCTGAAGCATGGATTTATAAAGCTGGAGATTCTGCGAAAGATTGTTGTTTACCGCAATGACGACATCGTCCACTTTGAATCCGGCCTTATCTGCCGGTGAGTCCTTCATGACGTCTCCCACGCGGATTTCATTATCCACCCAGTACAACCCGAGCCCCGTATAGGAATAATCGAAAGGATCCCTGTAGTGGGAGTTGGGCATGAGGTAAAAAGTTCTTTTATCGTAGTTCAGGATAATATTGAACCTGCGTAGGATATCGTTTCCTATCAGACCGGCCAGGTAAGGATAGGAAGTCACGTTGTATTCGTCTTCGAAAATGTGAATGGGGATGTTTTTGAATTTATAGGGTCCCAGGCGGAATTCCTTCATGGTGGTTACCATCATATTGGTCTTTCCTCCCATGCCCTGTGCCTGCGTGGGCAGCGGCTTTTTTTCCTGATTAAGAATGGAACTGTCCCGGATAAAATCGGAATTCAGCAAAACACAGAGGCCGGCGCCCGTATCGAAATAAAAACGGGTACTTACCTCACGGGTATCCCTTATATAGCCGCCCTGCACGGGCAGGTTTATCATCACGGGGTTCAGCATCAAACCGCCCTTAGGATATTTGAAATTACCCCGGTTGTAGACATAAAGAATATTGCTGTCGTAGTCGATGCGGACAATATACCGGGAGAAAAAACTATAGCCGATGATTCCGTCTATGCGGTCCCCGTATACGCTGCTGAGAATGTCATAGTCGCTGACGTGGAAATCCAGGCTGTCCACCTGAATATTACCATAAAGCAAAGAGAGGTTTCTCACATAGCTGAGCTGTCTTACACCTCCGATGCCCATGATAAGCTTGTCGGTTAGTTCCGGTTTAAGTTTAAGCCTGAGGCAGGTAGAAGAATCAAGCGATATGCCGGCGCTTCCCGTATCCATGATAAAATTGAGTGTATCGGGATGGCCCAGGAGACGGGCTTTCACCACGACAACGCCGCCGGTAAAAGTGGTAAATGGTACCTGTGTGATTTCAGTTGCCTTATAACGGCCCTGCTGTGCCTGTATGGATGAGAAAAAAAACAGGGCGGGCAGAAAACTGCTGAGAAAATGGATTGCAGCAACTTTCAAACAAAACGGATGCGTTTGGTTGGAAGCGTTCATAATCAAACCGGCGTTAGTTCTGGTGCAGACTACAATGGTAATCTTTCACTTAAATCTACCAATTTTTTTGCAGTTGTCCTTTCCGTCTACATAAATATTGATATGAAAACCCGCTGAATTACATTTGTAAAATTCCAAATGAAGTGAGCTGATGGAGGTTTTATATGAAAAGGCCCTGAATTTTGAATTTCTTACAGTAGAAGAAGGCGCGAGGCTGTTCCGCGAGGCTCCTCTCACTGATCTCATGTTTGTCGCCGACCAGTTGAGAAGGAAACAGGTGCCTCATGGAATGGTTACCTGGCAGATAGACCGCAATGTAAATACCACCAACGTATGCATCGCCAACTGTAAGTTTTGCAATTTCTACCGTATTCCGGGGCACCCTGAAGCCTATATCACGGATATAGATACATATGTAAGAAAAATTGAAGAGACTTTTCGCTGGGGAGGAGACCAGCTTCTTTTACAGGGGGGACATCATCCGGGATTGGGCCTGAAATTCTATACAGATCTTTTCAGCGAACTGAAATCCCGCTTTCCACAACTCAAACTTCACACACTCGGCCCACCCGAAATTGCCCACATCTGCAAGCTGGAAAATAAGACGCACCGGGAAGTGATCCATGCATTAAAGGAAGCAGGCATGGATTCCCTGCCGGGTGCCGGTGCGGAAATCCTGGTAGACAGGGTGAGGCGGCTGGTGAGTAAGGGAAAATGTGGCGCGAGGGAATGGCTGGATATCATGCGGGAAGCGCATCAGCAACATATAACCACTTCGGCCACGATGATGTTCGGCCATGTGGAAACCATCGAGGAAAGGTTTGAACACCTTGTCAAAATCCGGGAGGTTCAGGCGATGAAACCGGCTGAGGCCAAGGGTTTTCTTGCCTTTATACCCTGGACATTCCAGGATGCAGATACCCTGCTGGCCAGGATCAGGGGAGTACATAACCTTACGACTCCGGACGAATATATCCGTATGATTGCGATGAGCCGGATCATGCTGCCGAATATCCGGAACATTCAGGCCTCCTGGCTGACCGTTGGTAAAGAAACCGCGCAGATCTGCCTCCATGCAGGTGCCAACGATTTTGGTAGCATTATGCTGGAAGAAAACGTAGTCAGTGCCGCAGGGGCACCTCACCGGTTCACCAGTGTTTCCATTCAGGAAGCCATCCACGAAGCGGGTTTCAGGTCACAACTGAGAAACCAGCAATATGAGTTTCGCGAAATGCCCCGTCAAATGGAAGAGCAGGTTATCGACTACTGAGTAACAAGCGCCCGATTCCCGATTTTTGTTGGCTTTCTGCAAGTTAAAATGGCGATTTATGCGTTAATGGGTTAATCCCATATCATGCAAAGCCCTTTCAGGAAATTAATTCGCATCTCCATTGTTCTTTTCGCCATTGTCCTGCTTTGCAATTATTTCGGGTACTATCTGGGAAATAAGAAATCGGCTGAAAATGAAGAACTTATTCAGGCAAGGTCGCTGTCAGGCAGGCAGCAGACCCTGAGCCAGCTTATCACCAAGCAGGCTGCTCTGATTGCCGGAGGAATTTACGGTGAAAGCGAAACCCAAGCCCTGAAAGACAGTCTGGCTTCCGCACTGCGCCTTTTTAAGAGCCAGGAAGAACAGTTACAGAGCAAATTTGAGCAGGTAAAAACGCCGCTGCCCGACCAGGTCTTTAAAATCCGCCTGCTTTTCTCCACCATCAATCCTTACTATAACAGCATACGGCTGACCGGGGAAAATTTTCTTTCCGACGATACCCTCGTATTCAGGATAAATAAAAAGATCTATCTGCTCAGGCTGGTGGAAAGTGAAGGAAAATTTCTCACCGGCATGCGCGAAATCACCGGGCAGTTTGCTGTAGTGCTGAATCAAAAGAGCAACGAATCGTCCGCGATCGAAATGGGCAAACTCATTTCACTTGTACTGGTGATTATCTGTCTGATCATCCTGGTGCTGGAGCCGGCTTTTAAAAGAGGGGAAACCAATTTCAGGGATCTCCAGAAAGCAAAAAATGAATTGCAGCTGGAGAAAAAGCACCTGGATTCTCTCCTCCAGTCACAAACCAACTATCTTATCAGGATCGACCGGCTGGGGAATTTCAGCTATGCCAACCAGGCTTTTCTCCGGGCATTTGGCTATGGTGAGAATGAAATCCTCAGCAAGTCATTTCTGAAAACAATTTTTCCAAAAGATCTTTCCAAATGCAGGCAGGTGGCCACCGAATGCTGGAACAACCCGGGAAAGATCGTCAAACTGCAAATCCGCAAGCCTTTCAAATATTCGAAGGATTTTATCTGGACCGATTGGGAATTTCTTGCACTTAGCGACGAGTCGGGTCAGGTAAACGAAATCCAGGGCATCGGCCTCAACGTTACAGACAAGGTAATGGCAGAATCTGTTAAAGAAGAAGCCATTCAGACCCTTTCCTATGCAATGACCTATGCCCGCATGGGATCCTGGAAACTAAATATGGAAAGCCGGGAAATCCATCTTGGCCGGGAATTCCGGGAATTGCTGGTCATGGAAGAACCCTCTTCCGGAGAATTCAGTTTGGAAACCTTCCTGGAAGAATTCGTCGTGCCGGAAGATCATGAAAGAGTGAGTGAGGAATTTGAAACGATATTCAGCAACCGCAACAATACAGATTATGAAAGCGCCTTTTCCCTGCGGATCCTGACCAGGCAGGGTTGGATGAGATACCTCTTCATTAAAGGAAAAGTAGTGGACCAGCACGCTTTCTTTGGTATCGCCCAGGACGTCACCTCCCAGAAAGAATCGGAAAACGCACTGGTGAACAGTGAACAGAAATTCCGGCTCCTGGCGGAAAATTCTGAAGACATCATCAGTGTCCATGCAGCAGACGGAACCATCTGGTACCTTTCGCCCTCGCTGACGCATGTTTTGGGGTACGAAGTGGAAGAAGTGATAGGCACGACATTTATGGACTATGTGCATCCGAACGACCGTCATAAATTTTTTAAGCAGGAAAAGGCACGCAATCTCCATGAACAGGAGACGCTGATTGTCAGGTACCGGATCAGGAAAAAAGATGACAGCTTTCTGTGGCTCGAGACGATTATCAAACCCATTGTAGACCACAATGAGGTAATAAAACTTATCTGTACTTCCAGGAATATCACCGGTCAGCAGATCGCGCAGGAAAAACTGAAAAAGAAAGATCAGTTGCTCTATGCCGTATCACAGGCCACACATCTGCTGCTGAGTAATTCCGACCTGAACAAGGCCATCGACTATGGCATCGAAATTCTTGGAACCCGCTCCCAGGTAGACAGGGTATATGTATTCAAAAACCGCCTCGACGAAAACAGCGGCACCTGGTATACATCCATAGCCAACGAATGGAACTCCGGCCGCCACGAATCCAGAATGCATAATCCGCGGATGACTGATCTCCGCTTCGACATAATTGAGCCTATTATAAAGCCGCTGATGGCCAACAAGCCTTTCGTTAGTTACCGGCGGAATGAAGCGGATGAAAAACTGCTGGCTATGTTTGAAAGACACCAGGTGGCCGCTACGCTGTCCATACCGATTTTTGTGAACGATTTTTTCTGGGGCTTTGTCGGATTTGATGAAACAAATGAAAATAAGGAATGGACGGAAGGCGAATTTTCGATCCTTCAGTCTTTTGCATCTTCCCTTAGCGCAGCCATCCAGCGTAAAAAAATTGAAGACGAACTAATCCAGGCCAAGGTAATGGCCGAGACAGCCAGCCGGACAAAAAGTGAGTTCCTCGCCAATATGAGCCATGAACTCCGTACACCCATGAATGGGATCATCGGGTTTACCGATCTCGTATTAACGACGGAACTGCACAAAACACAGCGGGACTATTTGCAGAATGTAAAAAAATCAGCCTATGGTTTGCTAGAGATCATTAATGATATCCTTGATTTCTCACGGATAGAAGCAGGTAAGCTGATCATCGATCATACCCTGTTTAAGCTGGACGAACTGGTAGAAGAGACCATGGACATCCTTACACTCAAAGCTTTCGAGAAAAAACTCGAAATGCTCTACCGCGTCGATTACGATCTTCCTTCCCAGTTTCTGGGCGACCCGGTGCGGATCCGTCAGATTATCGTCAACCTGCTGGGCAACGCGATCAAGTTCACAAACCAGGGAGAGATCTATGTTTCCATAAGGAAAGAAGGAGACTCCTATACACAGGAAGGAAGGAAATTTTTAAATTTTATCATACAGGTAAAAGATACCGGAATCGGTATTCCAAAAGACAAGCTGCAGAAAATTTTTGAGAGTTTCACACAGGCCGACAACTCCACCACAAGAAAATATGGAGGCACAGGACTTGGCCTCGCCATCTCCAGAAGCCTTGCCGAACTCATGAATGGCATGCTGGTGGTGGAAAGCGAACCGGGTGTAGGAAGTTCTTTTTCGCTTTTCCTGCCGCTCGAAGTGGCCAACGACCAGCCGGAGATCCAGATACAGCCAAAGCCCATGCTGAAAAGAGTATTGGTGGTGGACGATAACCAGACCAATCTACACCTGATGGAAGAGACGCTGGGATATTTTCAGATTTCCTCCGATACGGCTTCGAGCGGTTTAGAAGCGCTTAAAAAAATCGAATCGGCCCGCCATTCTGACCAGCCATTCGACCTGATTATTACCGATCACCATATGCCCGGAATGGACGGTATCCAGCTGGTGCGGACGATCAAAGAGTCAGATCCCGGCTTGAACCATCCATTTATTCTCATGCTTTCTTCCCTCGAGAAGAATCTTTATCAACATGAAGCAGATAAAACCGGCATCAATAAATTTATCTCCAAGCCGGTAAAGATTCACGAGCTTAACAGTACGCTCCTCTCGCTATTTGAAAAAAATATGCAGAACGATTCGCTGCATCCTTCCTTTGAGAACATTGAAAGAATCAGCCAGGCGGCCAGCATCATGGTAGTGGATGATGATCCGATCAATATGATGCTGATTTCAGAAGTACTGAAGCGCATGGGGTTCGACGTTATACAGATGCATAACGGGAAGGAAGTGATCGAATCACTTCCTCATTATGATCCGGTACTCATCTTTATGGATGTCAACATGCCTGAAATGGACGGCTATACCACCACGCGTGTCATACGCAAGATGCAGTCGGTGCAGTCGCGAATTCCAATTATCGCGTTGACAGCCGATGCGATGAAGGGCGACAAGGAACGCTGTCTTGATTCCGGAATGAACAATTACGTTTCAAAACCATTCAAGCTGGAGGAAATCGAGGC
>Ga0163162_10000097_pt1 | contig 79518 bp, 52 predicted proteins | sample S55metaG_FD_115310 | JGI IMG/M metagenome (GOLD analysis project Ga0163162, IMG submission 115310) | Switchgrass rhizosphere microbial communities from Kellogg Biological Station, Michigan, USA - S5-5 metaG | ecosystem: Host-associated > Plants > Roots > Rhizosphere > Soil | place: USA...
ACTAATGACTAATGACTAATGACTAATGACTAATGACTAATGACTAATGACTATTTCGCCGCTTTCCACACATTATTCTTCAGATCGATATCCGGTAACTCATGGCCCGGATCAAGCACAATGCTTTTGATGGCCGATTTGGATGAATATTTAAATTTCCATACACCGCCTCGCTGCCAAACGTTAACAGGCAGGTGCAAAGTTTCGCTTGTGCCGTTTTCCTGGGTGATCAGCAAGTCAACAGGCATAGCCAGTTTTTCTTTATTTACAATGGTGATCAATGCGCCCTGTTTAGGATCATTTTGTACATAACTAACGGATTGTACTGACTGGTCGATCTTCCAGGTAGTGAAGAACCAGCCTTTCCAAAACCAGTTCAGGTCTTCACCTGACGCATCGTTCATGGCACGGAAGAAATCATAGGGCAGTGGATGTTTTAATGCCCAGTGTTTAATGTATTCATTAAATGCATAGTCAAAACGATCAGGCCCTAATACTACATTGCGCAGCATATCCAAACCTAAAGAGGTTTTAACGTAATACTGACCGTAATCATTCAGACCGATGGCCTCAGGAGGGGTCATCAGCGGGTCTTTGCTATTTTTGAACTGCCGCAAAATACGCTGTGCCTGTTTAGAGGTATCATTATACTCGCCATGGTTGAATTGCTGGGTAGCATATTCATTAATAAAGGTATTGAAACCCTCGTCCTGCCACATATATTTACGTTCGTTAGAACCAACGATCATCGGGAACCAGTTGTGGCCGATCTCATGGGTTACGTCGCCCCAAAGCTGTCCATTTTTCAAATTACTTAAGCAGAAAATGATACCCGGATACTCCATACCTAAAGCCACACCAGATACACTCACAGCCGAGTTCCAGGGATATTCAAAATATTTTTTTGAGTAGATCTCCATGCTGTTTTTCAGGTATTCAGTTGAACGGCCCCATGAGTCGTTACCAGAGCTTTCAACAGGGTAGGTAGACATCGCAATACCTTTTCTGCCCGAAGGGAAATTCACACGTGCTGCGTCCCAGATAAATGCTTTTGATGCGGCCCAAGATACATCGCGGCTATTCTCCATTTTAAAATGCCAGGTTTTGCTGCCGGTTGCATTAGAGTTTTGGTTAATTTCTTCTGGCTTGATGATCATAACCGTTTTATCGCTTTTACGGGCTTCTTCCAGGCGTGATTGCTGGGTTGAAGAAAGCACTTGTGCGCCATTTTGAAGATCGCCCGAACCTACAACGGTCATATTAGCCGGAGCGGTAACGTAATAATCGAAATCACCATATTCGCAGTAAAACTCACCTAAGCCCATGTATGGTAGGGTATTCCATCCTTCTACGTCGTCATAAACGCACATGCGCGGGTACCATTGAGCGATCTCGTACACATAGCCGTCTTTAAATTTCTTCCGGCCCATACGGTCGGCACCATAAAAAGGAATAGAGAAATTGTATTTCACTTTTACCTGTATTTTATCGCCTTTAGCGCCAAGCGGAGCGTGTAAACGCACCTGCATGCGGGCATCGGTAATAACCGGTTCAACAGTGTAAGTCTGATTTTTATAGGTAACCGATACTGCCTCGATATGGTAACCACCGCGGCTGAAGCCTTTTACATCGAAACGGTCGCCAGTGTATGGGGTAACATCTGCACCGCGTGAATCCGGTTTAAAAAGATTCTGATCCAGTTGTAACCACAAATGGTCCAACTGATCCGGACTGTTGTTGGTATAGCTGATGGTTACCTCGCCAGTAATGGTAGTATCCTGCTGCGCTTCGTTAAGGGTCGCTTTAATTAAATAATCAGCACGATTTTGCCAGTAATGCTCACCGGGGTTGCCGTTAGCCGAACGGGTATTGCCACTGGTAGTTGGCCAGGTAATAGGGCCGAAAAGGTCCTGGTGGTCGTATTTAATGGTATCGGTGGTTTGCGCTGATGCACTAATGGCGATCAGCAGCATTAGGCTAATGCCTGCCACATGTTTTAATTTAAAACGGTTCATTAATTGAGAATTTGATAATCAGGGGGCAAATAAAACAAATAAAATTGAGGAACTATCAATTTCAAGCCATTCGGGTTTGAAAATGTGATAATTGCACATTTTTTTAAACTTTCAGATTACATAATTCTTGAATTGAATATGCACTTTCGCGTAATAATTTTTCTCCTATGAATCGCCTGGCAAACTCTGCTTCACCATATCTTTTGCAACACGCTAATAACCCCGTCGACTGGTATCCTTGGGGCGCAGAAGCATTGCAAAAAGCAAAAGATGAAAACAAGCTTATACTGGTAAGTATAGGTTATTCGGCCTGCCATTGGTGCCATGTAATGGAGCACGAAAGTTTTGAGGACGAACAGGTTGCAGCCGTGATGAATGAATATTTTGTTTGCATCAAAGTAGACCGGGAAGAACGCCCGGATGTAGACCAGATCTACATGAGCGCAATTCAATTGATGACCGGGCGTGGCGGCTGGCCATTGAATTGCATCTGTCTGCCCGATCAGCGACCTATTTATGGCGGTACCTATTTCCGCAAAAACGACTGGATAAGCCTGCTGTTTAACCTGGCCGATTTTTATGAACAGAAGCCAATGGAAGCCGAAGAATATGCGGTAAAATTGACCGAGGGCATCCGTCAATATGAGTCTGTAAAGTTTATCGATAGTCAGCCTGAATACGCAAAAGAAGACCTGGAAGCCATCCTGAAAAACTGGGAGCGTTATTTCGACAGGGTAGAGGGCGGGATAGGAAGCGCCCCAAAATTCCCGCTGCCGAATAACTGGCAGTTTTTGATGCGCTATGCATTCCTGATGCAGGATGATGAAGTGGCACAACAAGTAAAACTCACCCTGCACAAAATGGCTTTTGGCGGAATATATGATCATATTGGCGGTGGTTTTGCGCGGTACTCGGTTGATGGGCATTGGCATGTGCCGCATTTTGAGAAGATGCTGTATGATAATGCGCAGTTAGTTGCTTTGTATTCTGAAGCGGCTGTTTGGCAATATGATCCACTATATCCACAGATCGTGGATGAAACTATTCAGTTTGTAAAACGGGAACTCACTTCGCCTGAAGGCGGTTTTTATTCAGCCTTGGATGCCGACAGTGAAGGCGTTGAAGGGAAATTCTACACCTTTAGCAAGTTTGAGATCGAAAAAATACTCGGCCCGGATGCAGACCTCTTTTGCATTTATTACAATATAACCGACGATGGTAACTGGGAAGAGGAAGAAACGAATGTGTTTTTCAGGAAAGAGTCCGATCAGCAGCTGGCTGAGAAATTGGGCTTGGGTGAAAGCGATTTGGTCTCTAAAATAAATGCACTTAGGAATAAAGTATTGGAAGATCGCAGCCAACGTTTTCGCCCGGGATTGGATTATAAGATACTAACCTCGTGGAATGGCCTGATGTTGAAAGGGCTTTGTGAAGCTTATCGGGCATTTAATAAACCGGAATACCTGGAACTGGCCTTGCAGAACGCACAGTTTATCAATGATAATATGATAAATGAAGATGGGCAGTTAATCCGTATATACAATAAGAAAAGCAGCACTGATGAGGCCACTTTCGCTTTCCTCGACGATTACGCCAATATCATCGATGCTTTTATCGCTTTGTATGAGGTTACTTTTGATGAAGCTTTGCTGCATGAAGCAAAGGCATTAACCGATCAGGCTATTCAACATTATTACGATAAACAGACAGGCATATTTTATTTCACTGCGGCTGACGATGAACAACTAATAGCACGCAAATCAGAGATCATGGATAGTGTGATACCGGCATCTAATTCGGTGATGGCTAACAATCTTAAAAAACTGGGTTTGCTTTTTGACAATGAAGATTATGCTGAAATATCCGCCCAGCTTTTACGCAATGTGGTGGGGCAGATTGCTAAGTATGGTTCATCCTATTCTAACTGGTGCTCATTGCTGCTGAATGAGATATTTGGCATAAATGAGGTAGCAATTGTTGGCGATCAGGCTGAAGAGTTACGCATTGAAATGGAGAAAAATTATATTCCCAATAAAATTATGTTGGGCGGTAAAAAAGGAAGTTTACCTTTGCTGCAAGACAAGTTTGCCGCTGCCACCCGCATATTCATTTGTAAAGACAAGACCTGTGGGTTACCAACTGAAAATACCGAAGCAGCACTAAAACAAATCTGGAATTAAAATACTTATCAAAAAAAGATACAAATGAAGATACAATCAAAACACGTAGTGTCATTAACATATGATCTGTATGTTAAAGAAGATAACGGCTCTGAAGGTCTGGTAGAAAGCGCAACAGAAGAACAACCACTTGTTTTTTTATATGGAGCAGGACAAATGCTGCCAAAATTTGAAGAACACCTGAGCACCCTTTCAACCGGTGATACATACGAATTCTGCCTGGCTGCTGAAGACGCTTACGGAAATTACGATGACGATGCAGTTGCAAACTTGCCAAAAGAAATGTTCCAGGGTACAGATATTCCGGAAATTGGAAGCATGCTACCTTTGCAGGATAATAATGGTAACCACTTCCAGGGACAGGTAGTATCGATTGCCGAAGACTCAGTTATTGTAGACTTGAACCACCCAATGGCAGGCCAGGAATTACATTTTAAAGGAAAGATCATCGACGTTCGTCCAGCTACGGCTGAAGAATTATCTCACGGACATGCGCATGGCCCGGATGGTCATCATCACCACTAATATTTTGAAGTCGGAAGTCTGAAGTCGGAAGTTAAAAGTCCGATTTCAGACCTCTGATATCTCGAAATTTACAAATCCGACTTCTGATATCTGACCTCCTACCTCTGTCAATAACTCATAAGCTCCAGTTCGCCGTTTGTTCTCATCTTGCATCGCATAATAATGCGTGATAATATGGGCTGGCCATTGTAGGTTGCAGGTATAAACTGCCTGTCTTCTTCTTTAAACAATTTGACTTGCATCGTAATGGTCTGGTCATATTGAATCAACGAACAATTGGTCCTGACCTTAAAATCGGCAAGCCTGCCCAGTGGACTAATCAATAACTCAACAATAGCCACGCACCCGTCTGTGCCCCACTCATATGGATTAAATGGAGGCTGATATAAACCAAGGTAGGGGAGGTATCCAAAATACCGACCGCCGACTTTTATAGGTTTGATTACTTTGTCTGTGTCTGTTATTTCCCTGTCGACACCATAATAAAAATCTGATGTTTGGGTGTACTCCTTCGCCTCGTACCTGATCGTCTTGCTATCATAATCATACACTTGCATCAGCTTGCCTTTGGGATCATAAAAGCGCCACATGCCAGTCTTTTTATTGTTGGTGTAAGCGCCTTGCGCAACGGGGACACGGCGCTTGTAAAAAGCTTCATAAGGGCCGTTCCTGACATCCTGTTGACTTTTTAGGACCTGGAATTTTTCAATAACATCGTCGTTAATCCTGTTCTTTTTTTCGACCGTTTCCTGTGCAAAGCAATCGGTCAGGCAGAAAAGAAAACAAACAAGCAGTACAAAATTCTTCAAAATTGATTGGTCGGTTTGTGGCAATAATAGGGATACTTTCCGGATTTTGAAATAGCTATTGATAGTTGTATTGGTTGTAGAGGTTGAAAAGGTTGTAGTGGTTAATATATAGTTATACAACCATTCCAACAACACCACTTCTACAGCCAATACAACTAATTCCAACCATTACAACTACTCCAACCAATACAACCTCTACAACCAATCAAAATCACTAAACTTGCATAAACAAAGCGCAACCATGCCAATCACCGACGAACAATCGCAATACAAACCTGTAAGCTTTTCGCAGACGACTATCACTGAATTGATGATACCTTCATATTCCAATTTCGGAGGAAAAATACACGGGGGTATCATTTTATCGCTGATGGACAAGGTGGCATACGTATGTGCAGCAAAACATGCGGGCAACTATTGCGTAACAGCATCCATCGATACAGTTGATTTTCTGCAGCCCGTAGAGGTTGGCGACCTGGTGTCACTAATGGCATCTGTTAATTATGTCGGGAAGACTTCTTTGGTGATCGGAATCAGGGTTGAATCGGAGAATATCAAGACCAATAAGATCTACCATACCAATACCAGTTACTTTACCATGGTGGCCAAAGACGAGCAGAATATGCCCGCCCTGGTTCCCGGTTTGGTTTTAGAGAATAAGGAACAGGTGAGACGCTTTGTAGAAGCTAAACGCCGCAAGCAATTAAAGCATAATTACAAGCAGGAAGCAGAACATATAAAAGTGCCTGAAAGTGAGGAACAATGTATGAAAATGCTGGCAGATGAGCGTTGCATCATATCGTCCTAAAACTTATCTTTGAAAGGGGATTTGCCACTAACTATTGACCGTTTTTTCCGTATTAAATTAAATGAAGGCTTTTATTGGTCTGGTACTTTTACTTTTTATACAAAAGGCTGTTTTTGCTGATAGTACTACGGCTGTGCCTTCTTCAAAAGATACCACTTATGCGGTCCAAAAAACGGTAGATTATCTTAACGATGTAGCTTATAGCCTTTATTTAAACGCTCCTGATTCCGCCCGGGCCATAGCTGAAAAAGCACTTCTTTTAGCAGAAAAGTCAGAATATAAAGCGGGTATCGGTCGCAGTTTCCTCAATATCGGTCATGTTTACTGGTCACAATCCTACTACCCAATGGCGCTGGTATTTCTGAATAAGGCGCTGGTCAATCTGCCCAAAGAAAAACCGTTATTACTGGCCGAATGCTATGAACTGCGTGGACGTACCTTCGCAGAGCTCGGTAATTACAAAGATGCCCTTAACAATCTCACGATAGCCGAAAAATTTGCCGGCAATGATAAAGATGCATTGGCCGAAGTATACAGCGAACGCTCTTATGTTTACATGCTGCTTAAAGATTATGTCCGGGCCGCCCACGAGGCTAAGGAGTCGCTGGTATTGAATAACATTGCAAAGGATTATAAAAATACAGCCGTTATCTATGGTCGTCTAGGTAGCATTTTCATCTATACTAAAAATTATAAAGCCGCCTTAGCTTATTCCGATACCGCTTACCAGATGAGTTTAAAGGTAGGGAACAATCGCCTGAGAGCGAAGTGCCTGGTAGGGTATGCAACCATTTATAACCTGCAGCACCAATATGATAAAGCCATACCTTATGCTAAAATAGGCGCTGCCCTGGCTGATAGTATTGGTGTGATGGATGCTGTATCAACTGCTTATGAAGAATTGGTAACAAGCTACGAGCAAAAGGGAGATCTGAAATTGGCGATGGCTTATCAAAAGAAATACATCGCTGTTAAGGACATGCTTGCTAAGTTCTACCGCACAAAAAATTCCCAATTGATCCAAAGCTACTTTGATCTGGATAACCGCCTGGATGCTATTGCCGATTTTGAACGCAATGCCAAGCAGATAAAAGCCAAAATGCAATTTCAGCGTATCATAATTATCTCGCTGAGCCTGTCATTACTGGCAGTTTTTGCCCTGCTATTGATCACCTATTATTTCTATAAACAAAAGAAAGAATTGAGCGACGAACTGGGCAGAAAGCACAGCGCTTTGCTGGAGCATAAGAAGTTGATCGAGGCGCAAACTGAGAATCTCCAGATGATCAGTAAAATAAAAGATAAGCTGCTCGCGGTTATAGGTCATGATCTGCGTACTCCTTTGGCTAACCTGCGCAATATGGTGGAAATGTTTGAGGCTGATTACCTGTCGGCCGATGAGATCCACTGGTTGATGAAAGATATTAACCCGTTGGTAAAAGGCGCGGAATTGACCCTGTCAAACCTGATGGAATGGGCCGGAAGCCAGATAAAAGGACAAAGCATTAATTCAACACGGCTGGACATCTTCCTGCTTGGCGTTGAAATGGAGCAGACCTTTAATCATGCGCTTCAGCGTAAAAATATCGAGTTTCTGAACCAGGCAACCGCGGGCCAATCCGTAATGGCTGATGAGAACCATATCAAGGTGGTTTTGCGTAACCTGATAAGTAACGCCATTAAATTTACCGACGCACAGGGGAAGATCAAGCTAAACTCGACCTATAAAGAAAATAAGGTCATCATCAGCGTTCAGGACACCGGAAAAGGGATGACCGCCGATGAGATGAATAAACTATTTTATCCTCAAACGCATTTCTCACAACCTGGCACATTGGGCGAGAATGGTACCGGCATCGGTTTGTTGCTCTGTAAAGAACTGATAGAACTAAACGGCGGAAAAATATGGATCAACTCTAAGCCGGGCAAAGGAAGTACTTTCTTTTTCAGCTTGCCATTAAATGCGGAGTACGCCTGATCTTTAAATCACAAACATTTGCGCAATCTGGTGGTTGTATTAAGAAATTATAAACTACCTATGAAAAAGCTAATTATTTTATTGTTAATCAGTGCGTTCGGTATAACCACGTATGCACAACAGGAAGTCAAAAAAGAAGTGAAGGTGAAAAAGACCTCCACATTGCGACAGAAAGTACATAATACTTTCCATAAGCATAAAGAGCATAACGGTTATAAGGTGAAAACTAAGAAAAAAGTAGAGCACCCAGCCTGAGTCACGCTGTTAAAGTGTAAAAAGAGAGATACAAACGTGTCTCTCTTTTTATTTTATAGAAATTCATCCACAAGTACTATAGCTTTTATCAATGTAATTTTTAATTTAGTGAACCCAATTATTTAGTGTAAACCAAACACCTTTCCCGAATGAAAAATAAAACCCTTAAATGGCTGTTTTGCGCCTTTTTTAGTTTAACTCTTTTTAGTGCTAACGTCTACGCACAGGTGGGCATATTTGACAATCAATCCGACGTCGGCCCTACAAAACATCCCGGCACCGGCGTGTTTGATGCGGCTACCCAACAATATACACTTACAGGTGCAGGCTCCAATATCTGGGGCACTCACGATGAGTTCCATTTTGTATGGAAGAAGATGAAGGGCGATTTTATTCTGCGGGGCAATGTGGCATTTATTGGTAAAGGGGTAGAGGATCACCGCAAAATAGGCTGGATGGTGCGTTCATCGCTCGATACTAATTCAAAACATATTAATGCGGTTTTGCATGGCGATGGGTTAACCTCATTGCAATACAGAAAAACCGTTAGTGGGGTTACCGAAGAAAAGAAATCGACACTGACACATGGCGATGTAATTCAATTAGAGAGAAAAGGTAATTCCTACATTATGTCGGTAGCTCATAAAGGAGAAACTTTTGTAAGCGAACAAGTGGATGATCTGGATTTAGGTGACGATGTATATGTGGGAATATTCATCTGCTCGCACAACGCCGACGTAACCGAAAAAGCAACTTTTGATAACGTACGCGTCGTCGTTCCGGCAGGAAAGAGCCTGGTCCCTTACAGGGATTATCTTGGCAGCAGTATCGAAATACTTGATGTAGAAAAAGCTACCAGCAAAGTCATTTACCAAATCCCAAATTCACTGCAGGCTCCAAACTGGACAAATGACGGTAAATCATTGATCTACAACCGGGATGGCAAGCTTTACAATTTTGATCTGGCTACAGGTACGCCGAAAGAGATTAATACCGGTGAGGCCAATAAAAACAATAACGACCACGTAATATCTTTCGACGGCAAAATGTTAGCCGTGAGTAGCGGAAATGGAGAAAAAGGCGCTTCTTTAGGCTTTACAGTTCCAATCGGTGGCGGGGAAGCAAAAAAGATCACGCCAACGGGACCTTCGTATATGCATGGCTGGTCGCCTGATGGCAAATACATTGTTTTTTGTGGTAACCGCAATGGTGAGTATGATGTTTATCGGATTCCATCCAAAGGTGGTCCCGAAGTTCGCCTAACTGACGCTAAAGGCTTGGATGACGGCCCGGAGTACAGCCCAGATGGCAAATACATCTATTTCAACTCAGTTCGCAGCGGATTAATGCAGGTATGGCGCATGAAAGCCGATGGCAGCGAACAGACCCAATTAACCAATGATGACTTCAATAACTGGTTCCCGCATGTTTCGCCTGATGGAAAATGGATAGTATATATCACTTTCCTGAAGGATGAAGTTTCACCAGGTGATCACCCTTTTTATAAGCATGTTTACTTAAGGGTAATGCCTGTAGGCGGCGGTCCGTCAAAAGTAGTGGCTTACCTATATGGAGGTCAGGGTACTATCAATACGCCATCATGGGCGCCTGACAGCAAACATTTGGCTTTTGTAAGTAATTCAAGCTTGTTATTCCCGGTATTCCCGATAGGTCAATAAATTTTAAACCAAAATAAAACGTATAAAAAATGGATACTTCACGCAGAGATTTTATAAAAAACACCGCTATGGTGGTAGCAGGCTCCGCTTTATTGTCAAACGACCTTTTTGCGTCGCCCAAAAAAATAGCCCGCGTTGGTGTACAGCTTTATTCTGTACGCGATGCTATGGGTAAAGATCCTAAGGGATCACTGAAAAAACTGTCTGACATGGGCTACCTGCATGTAGAGCATGCTAATTACATCGACAGGAAGTTTTATGGCTTTAGCGCTAAGGAGTTTAAAAAGATATTGGGTGATCTGGCCCTGCAAATGCCAAGCGGTCATACAGTTATGACAGCACAACATTGGGATACTGCTAAAAATGATTTTACCGACAAATGGAAATACACCATTGAGGATGCCGCTGAAGTAGGGCAACGCTACGTGGTAAGCCCATGGCTGGATGAAAGCCTGCGTAAGGACATGGACAAGTTAAAATGGTTTTTAGACCTTTTCAACAAATGCGGCGAGCTTTGTAAAAAATCAGGATTGCAGTTTGGATATCATAACCACAATTTTGAGTTCAGTACAAAAATAGGAGATGGCACTTTATACGATTTCATATTAGCTAATACCGACCCTCAATTGGTAGCACAACAAATGGACGTTGGTAATATGCTGGGTGCGGGTGGAATTGCTTTAGACCTGTTAAAGAAATACCCAGGCCGTTTTGAACTGATGCACGTGAAAGACGAAATAAAAAGCGATACCGGCCAGGGCATGGATGGCTACGATAGCACCATATTGGGTACAGGTGTAATGCCGGTGAAAGATATCGTGAAAGAAGCGCGTAAAAGCGGTGGTACTTCGCAATTTATCATCGAGCAGGAATCGTACCAGGGTAAAGATCCGTTCGATTGTGTAAAAATTGATTTACAAACCATGAAGAAATGGGGATTCTAACCCATTCTCGTGTAAATTAGACACTTAGTTATGACGCAAAGAAATTCAGGGAGATAAATCGATATTTTTCTGAATTTTTTGGCGTTTCTATTTCAATAATGTCAATTATACATCTATATTGTACCCGGCTATTTTGAGAGAGAAAGCCGACCAATTAAACAACCAACATTGAAAATGGACAGGCGTACAGCAATCCAGAATCTGGCTTTAGTGATAGGTGGTGCCGTGCTTTTACCACATTGCAGCAAAAGTAACCCGACCGCACATTTTAAACACTTCGATATCACATTTGATCAGCAAAAGCTGATAACAGACATAGCCGAAACAATTATCCCCAAAACCAATACTCCGGGAGCAACTGATCTGAACCTTTATGGTTTTGTCATGAAAATGGTAGACGAATGCACAAAAAAGGAAGATCAGCAGTCTTTTATGAAAGGATTGGGTGAATTCGATTCAGTTCCGAAAAAGATGTTCAATAAAACCTTTGCCGATTGCAGTAAGAAGGAGCGGGAGGATGTACTGAAAAGCTTTGATAAGAAGGACAACGGTTATTCCAAAGACTTAACGGCATTTTACCAGGGAGTACGTGGGCTGACTGTATGGGGATATACCGAGTCGAAGTATTTTTTGACAAAGGAAATTGTGTACGAATTGGTGCCCGGCAGGTATAACGCCTGGTATCCGGTAAAGAATGGAAAGGCGGTAGCAAAAAATGGCTAATTTAAATGTAGATAGCGCAAAAGAGCGCACCTTTGATGCCATCGTAATAGGTTCAGGGATGAGCGGTGGATGGGCAGCAAAAGAACTGACCGGCAAAGGGTTAAAAACATTGATGCTGGAACGTGGTCGTGATGTAAAGCATTTGAAGGACTATCCTACCACCAACATGTACCCCTGGGAGTTTGAACACAGGGGAGAAGTGCCAATGGATATACAGGAAGCCAATCCTGTAGTGAACCGATGCTATGCTTTCCATGAAGACGCCATGCATTTCTTTGTAAAAGACCAGGAGCATCCTTATATACAAACCAAACCGTTCGACTGGATTCGCGGCTACCAGGTAGGCGGTAAATCACTGCTTTGGGCACGTCAAACCCAGCGCTGGAGCGACTTCGATTTCGAAGGCCCCGCGCGTGATGGCTTTGCTGTGGATTGGCCAATCCGGTATAAAGATATTGCACCCTGGTACAGCTACGTAGAAAAATTTGCAGGTATATCAGGAAATAAAGATGGCCTGGCTGAATTGCCTGATGGTGAATTTCTGCCACCATTCCCTTTAAATGCGGTTGAAACCTATTTCAGCAAGCACGTTAAAGAAAAATATAAGAACCGCCATGTGATCAGCGCACGTTGCGCACATTTATCAAAACCAAACCAAATCCACCTGGATCAGGGGCGTTCACAATGCCAGGAACGTACACTTTGCCAGCGCGGTTGTCCGTTTGGCGGATATTTCAGCGCTAATGCATCGACAATTCCGTGGGCACTAAAATCTGGTAACTTGACTTTAAGACCTTTTTCAGTTGTACAATCAATTATTTATGACGAACAAAAAGGTAAAGCAACAGGCGTTCGCGTAGTTGATACCAATACTAAAGAGACAATTGATTACTATGCCCGAATCATATTTGTTAATGCAGCAGCTATAAATACAAATCTTGTTCTGCTTAACTCAACATCACATCGTTTCCCGAATGGATTAGGTAACGATAGCGGTGTATTAGGTAAGTATGTAGCGTTCCATAATTATTCAGCACATATTGGGGCTGAGGTAGAAGGTTTTGAGGAATGGGCCACCGATGGCCGTAATCCGGCAGGAGGGGGCTATATTCCACGTTTCAGAAACGTATATAAACAGGAAACAGACTTTTTACGTGGTTATGCTTGTGGCTTGGGAGCGTATCGAGGATACAGCCATAAATACGAAGGAGTAGGGGAAGATTTCAAAGCAGGATTGTCCGGTAAAGAATATGGTAAATGGTACATTGGTTCGCACCTGATGGGCGAAACTATTCCGAAGGAAAGCAATTTCGTAGCGCTTGATCCAAGCCAGAAAGATGCCTGGGGAGTGCCTCTGCTTAAAATCTCCGTCGATTATGACGACAACGATATGAAAATGCAGAAGGATTATGTGGAGCAGTTGACAGAAATGTTCACCACTGCAGGCTTCAAAAACATTAAGGCACAAACCAACCATCAGGCGCCTGGACTAGATATCCATGAGATGGGTGGGGCAAGAATGGGCCTTGATCCGAAGACATCTGTACTGAACAAATGGAACCAGATGCATGCCTGCAAAAACGTTTTTGTAACGGACGGCGCCAGCATGACGTCTACCTCATGTCAGAATCCATCGCTTACCTACATGGCATTAACTGCCAGGGCGGCCGATTATGCGATTTCTGAGATGAAAAAAGGGAATGTTTAGATAGGATTTAAGCCTTAAAAGCTTATATAAAATGGGGTAAAATAGCCCACAGGGCTTTAAAAAGGCATTATTGTGTTAAAAAAACACAATGGAACATAGGAACGAAAATTATTTTTTTATACATTAGTCGGACTAACCAATTTTAACAATAAAATCATGTCTACAAACACATATGACGCTATCGTCATTGGCTCCGGAATCTCGGGCGGCTGGGCAGCAAAAGAGCTTACTCAAAAAGGATTAAAAACCATCATGCTTGAGCGTGGCAAAAATATTGAACACGTAAAAGATTATGTAAACGCCAATAAAGCTCCCTGGGAATTTGAGCACAGAGGTGGTCGTACCCAGCAGATGATCCATGATTATCCGGTACTGAAAAGAGATTACCCGCTGAACGAAACCAACCTTGACTATTGGGTAAATGAAAAAGAAAGCCCATATGTGGAAGTAAAACGGTTTGACTGGTTCCGTGGTTATCACGTGGGTGGCCGTTCACTGATGTGGGGCCGTCAAAGCTACCGCTGGCATGATACCGATTTTGAAGCTAACTTAAAAGATGGCCATGGTGTGGATTGGCCTATTCGCTATAAGGACCTTGAACCATGGTATAGCTATGTAGAAGGATTTGCAGGTATATCTGGTAATAGAGATGGCGTGCCTATTCTTCCTGATGGCAATTTTATGCCGCCAATGGAAATGAACTGCGTGGAAAAAGATGTAGCAGAACGTTTCAATAAATTCTACAAAGAGCATGACCGTCATATGATCATTGGCCGTACAGCCAATATTACCAAACCGCTTCCGGGCCGAACCAATTGCCAGTATCGTAACAAATGCTGGTTAGGTTGCCCGTTTGGTGCTTACTTCAGCACGCAGTCATCTACTTTGCCTGCCGCTATGGCAACTGGTAACCTGACTGTAAGACCATGGTCTATCGTTACAAAGATCCTTTATGATAAGGACACCAAAAAAGCAAAAGGTGTAGAAGTACTGGATGCGGAAACAAACAAAACTTATGAGTTTTATGCTAAGATCGTTTTCGTGAACGCATCAACATTAAACTCAGCATGGGTATTGATGAACTCTGCAACTGACATCTGGCCTGATGGCTTAGGTAGCAGCAGCGGCGAGCTGGGTCACAACCTGATGGACCACCATTTAGGTGTTGGTGCTGGTGGCGTGGTTGAAGGTTTTGAAGACAAGTATTATTTCGGTCGCCGTGCGAACGGTATTTATATTCCTCGTTTCAGAAATCTGAATGGCGAAAAACGCGATTACATCCGTGGCTTTGGTTACCAGGGCGGCGGAGGCCGTGACGAATGGGGCAGAAGTATTCCGGAAATGAGCATTGGTGGAGCATTCAAAGATGCTTTATCAGAGCCGGGACAATGGACCTTCGGCATGGGCGGCTTCGGCGAAACTTTGCCATATCACGAAAACCGTGCTTACCTGGATAAGAGCAAAAAAGATAAATGGGGACTTCCGGTATTGGCTATCGACGCTACCTGTAAAGATAACGAGCTAAAAATGCGTATCGACATGGCTAATGATGCTAAAGAAATGCTGGAAGCTGCTGGTGTAAAACACGTGCAGACCTTTAATAGCGAACCTGTATTAGGCCGTGGTATCCACGAAATGGGAACAGCACGTATGGGCCGTGATCCTAAAACATCAGTTCTGAACGAATGGAACCAGGTATGGGATGCTAAGAACGTGTTTGTAACTGACGGTGCGGCAATGGCATCAACAGCTTGCCAGAACCCATCATTAACTTATATGGCGATGACGGCCCGTGCTGCTAACCATGCAGTTGAGGAACTTAAAAAAGGAAATATTTAAGTTAGAGATTAGTTAATCAGAGATTAGTTGATTAGGTGAACGTATTAGAAGATAATCAATATCATCGAAATCATTTAATCATTCCAATCAACGGTTCAGACAAAACAGCAAACCAATAAACTATTAAAACACATATACCAATGACTGAAGAACCAAAAGATGCCCCTAAAAGTCCCTCAAGGCGGGATTTTATCAAAAACACATCGCTTGCTGCGGCAGGCTTTATGATCGTTCCGCGTTTTGTTTTAGGCGGTAAAGGTTTTATTGCACCGAGTGATATGTTGCAGGTTGCAGGTGTGGGTGCAGGTGGTAAAGGGCAGAGCGATATAGCTAATTTTGCCAGGAGCGGCAAAGCTAACATTGCCTACTTATGCGATGTGGATGACCGCCAGGCTGCAAGGAGCGTAAAAAGCTTCCCGAAAGCAAAATATTATAAAGACTGGCGCGAACTGTTCGATAAAGAGCACAAGCATATTGATGCTGTTTCGGTATCAACCCCAGACCATAACCACGCTATCATAGCGTTTTCTGCTATGCAGCTGGGCAAAGGGGTATATGTTCAAAAACCAATGACCCACGATATTTGGGAAGCGCGTTTGCTGACCGAAGCAGCCAAAAAATATAAAGTAGTTACTCAGATGGGTAACCAGGGCTCGTCTAACGACGGCACCCGCCAGATGGCTGAGTGGTATGATGCCGGTATCATTGGCGACGTACATACTGTGTACTGCTGGACAAACCGCCCGGTTTGGCCTCAGGGTATTGCATGGCCTGCACCTCAACCAAACATTCCTAAGGAATTGGATTGGAACCTGTGGTTAGGAACAGCTCCGAAAAAAGATTACGTAGATAAACTGGTGCCATTTAACTGGCGCGGCTGGTGGGATTATGGTACAGGCGCTTTGGGCGACATGGGTTGTCACCTGGTAGAAGCACCTTTCAGGGTGTTAGGCTTGCAGTATGTTAAAAATGTACAGGCCAGTGTAGGTTCAGTTTATGTTGACCAATTTAAACAAGGACATTTCCCTGAAAGCTGTCCTCCGTCAAGCCACATTACATTAACTTTCCCTAAAACAGAGAAAACTCAGGGTGATGTGACCATGCATTGGATGGATGGCGGTATTACGCCTGAAAGACCTGTTGAATTAGGGCCAAATGAAATCTTCCCTGGCGAAGAAGGTAACGGTACGCTGTTTATCGGTACCAAAGGGAAAATGTATGCAAGCACCTATTCTGATGGTGCAACATTGCTGCCTATGGCGCGGACTAAAGAGGTGACAGTTCCTCAAAAATATGCCCGCGTACGTTTAAAGGGTATTGGAAAAGATAATGCCCCAATCGACCTTTCAGGAGCAGACGCACATTATGCACAATGGGTAGAGGGATGTATTGCAGGTTATGGCAAAACAGAGTTGAGCTCATCATTTGATAAAGCCGGTCCGCTGACTGAAGCTTTATTGATGGCTAACCTAGCCGTTCGTGGTCACGACCTGAAGGGCGGCCAGATCACTTACGAGTGGGATAACAGCGCTATGAAAGTGAGCAACTTTGATGCCGTTAACAAATACATAAAACGCGAGTACAGAGAAGGATTTGTTTTAAAAGGATAAGTGAATGTGCGGATTTGCAGATGAGAAGATGTGCAAATCCGCATTTACAATAAATAAATTATTAGTACTTTCAACTTATCAAACCAATTAGTAAATCAGTAATTCATTAATTCAAATAAATCAACTAAAGAAAATGAATAGAAGAGACGCCATCGGCCGGGTAGCCCTGATTATGGGCGGAACCCTTATTGGGGCCGAATATCTTTTATCGGGCTGTAAACCAAAGGCCGCCAAGGTGGAAGATCTGTTTAATGCAGATCACGTAGCATTTCTGGACGAAGTAGCGGAAACCATTTTGCCAACTACCAGTACGCCTGGCGCGAAAGCCGCTGCTGTAGGTAATTTTATGGCTGTGATGGTAAGAGATTGCTATGAGCCTGCTGATCAGGATATATTCTTAAAAGGCCTGGGTCAAATTGATGATGCCGCCAACAAAAAGTTCAGCAAAAAATATATGGACCTGGATGCTACACAGCGTACAGCTTTATTAACCGACCTGGACAAAGAGCAACAGGAGTACTCAAAAACTAAAAAACCGAAAGATCCAAACCACTACTTCCGCATGATAAAAGAGCTGACCTTATTAGGTTACTTTACATCAGAAGTAGGCTGTACAAAAGCTTTGCGCTATGTACCGGTACCGGGAAGATATGATGGCTGTATCCCTTACAAAAAAGGTGACAAAGCCTGGGCGCTGTCGTGATAATTAGTTGATTAAGTGACTTGTTGATTAGGTTGATTGAGTTTAGTCCCGAGATTTATTTCGATTAAACTTAGTCAACCTAATCTAACTTAATCAACCTTTCAACTACTAAAACTAAACTACTACACTATTTATGAGCAAAAGAAAATTGCGCATGGGTATGGTTGGAGGCGGTAAAGACGCCTTCATTGGTGCCATACATCGCATTGCTGCAAACATGGACGGGCTGATCGAGCTGGTTTGCGGTGCACTCAGCATTCACGAGGATGTAGCAAAAGAAAGCGGTAAAATGCTTTTCCTTCCCGAAGACAGAACTTATACCAATTACGAACAAATGATTACTGCTGAGGCTAAGCTACCGGCAGATAAACGCATGGACTTCGTAACCATCGTTACCCCGAATTTCGCACACTTTGCTCCGGCCATGCTTGCATTGGAAAACGGGTTCAACGTGGTGATCGAAAAGCCCGTGACTTTTACATTGGATGAAGCCAAGCAACTGAAAAAGAAGCTTGAAGAAACCGGATTAATGTTATTACTGACACATACTTATTCAGGTTATCCAATGGTAAAAGAAGCGCGAGAGCTGGTAAAAGGCGGCGCATTGGGCAAAGTTCGCAAGATATATGTTGAATACCACCAGGGTTGGCTGAGCAAACTTTCAGAACGCGAAGGTAATGCACAGGCCGCCTGGAGAACCGACCCTAAACGTTCTGGAAAGAGCGGTTGCATGGGCGATATAGGAACACATGCTGCTCATTTAGCCGAATACATTTCAGGATTGAAGATCACCCAAATGTGCGCTTCATTAAATACGGTAGTTGAAGGCCGTTTATTGGACGATGATGGTGGCATATTGCTTCGTTTTGAAAAGAACGCTACCGGTGTGCTTACAGCATCGCAGGTAGCTGCAGGTGAAGAAAATGCGCTTAAAATCCGTGTATACGGTGAAAACGGTGGTTTAGAATGGGCACAGCAGGAACCAAATACTTTAACTGTCAGATGGGGCGATAAACCGGCCCAGACTTTCCGTGCAGGTAATAACTATTCAGACCGCGAGTCGATCTATGCTACGCATAACTGCCGTACACCAGGAGGCCACCCTGAAGGGTATTTAGAGGCATTTGGTAATCTTTACCGCAATTTCGCATTAAGCCTGAGCGCTAAGCTGAACGGTGAAGAACCACACAAAGAATGGCTGGATTTTCCGGGTATTGAAGACGGTATAAGAGGTATGGCATTCATCGACAATGTTGTTGCCTCGAGCCAATCGGATAAGAAGTGGACTGATTACGTCATCAATTAGTAAATGTGCAGATTTCAGATGTGCAGATTGAAATAGCACGTTTGAATTTTGATTTGATTATAAAATAGAAGTTAGTCCGCCAAAATAGACTAATGACTAATGAACCAATAAACCAATGACTACAATCAAAGGGCCGGCTATATTCCTTGCGCAATTTATTGGCGACCAGGAGCCGTTTAATAACTTAACATCGATATGCAAGTGGGCAAAAAGCCTTGGCTACAAGGGTGTGCAATTGCCTACAAATGATACCCGTTTTATCGATCTGCAAAAAGCTGCTGAAAGCAAAACTTATGCTGATGAGATAAAGGGGCAGGTAAATGCCTGCGGACTGGAGATCACCGAATTGTCTACGCACTTGCAGGGACAATTGGTGGCTGTAAATCCTGTGTACGACACTTTGTTCGATGCATTTGCACCAGACGCTTATAAGAATAACCCTGTTGAACGCCAGAAATGGGCGGTTCAGCAAGTAAAGTATGCTGCTAAAGCATCACAAAATTTAGGATTGAATGCAGCCGTAACATTTAGCGGTGCATTACTTTGGCCGATGGTGTATCCCTGGCCGCAGCGTCCTGCAGGTTCGGTTGAGACAGGATTTAAAGAACTGGCTAAACGCTGGAGGCCGATCCTGGATTATTACGAAGAATGCGGTATCGATCTTTGTTATGAAATTCACCCGGGAGAGGATCTGCATGACGGGATCACTTATGAAATGTTCCTGGATCATGTAGATCAGCATAAACGTGCTTGTTTATTGTTCGACCCTTCGCATTTCGTATTACAATGTCTTAATTACCTGGAATACATCGACAATTACCATGAGCGTATCAAAATGTTCCATGTGAAGGATGCAGAATTTAATCCAACAGGTAAGCAAGGTGTGTATGGGGGCTACCAGAATTGGGTAGAACGTGCGGGCCGTTTCCGTTCTTTAGGGGATGGACAGGTTGACTTTAAAGGGATTTTTAGTAAATTAACTCAATATGATTATAGCGGATGGGCCGTGCTGGAATGGGAGTGCGCGTTGAAACATCCGGAAGACGGTGCAAGAGAAGGCGCCGAGTTTATCAAAAATCATATTATAAGGGTAACGGAAAAGGCGTTTGACGACTTTGCTGCTTCCGGATCAGACGAAGCTTTTAATCGCAGGTTGCTGGGATTAGAATAATCGTTTGTTCCCATATAATTTAAAACTAAAGAACCAATTTAACCCTAAAATACAATTCATGGAGATTAATCGTACCCAACTTTTCCGGGCGAGCTGCCTGTCATTGTTAGTTACCTCATTATCGTTCGGTATCCGCGCCGGTATCTTGAACGAACAGGGAGTTCACTTTCACCTCAATGCATCAGAATTATCAACAATAGCCGGAACAGCTTTCTGGGGTTTCCCATTAGCTATCATTATTGGCGGAATAGTTGTTGATATTATCGGCATGAAAAAGCTGCTTGTTTCTGCTTTTTTCTTTCACCTTGCAGGTATCCTGTTAACCATTTTTGCTAATGGATATTGGACGCTATTCTTATCCACACTGCTTATTGGTATAGCAAACGGAACAGTAGAAGCAGCTTGTAACCCATTGGTGGCGTCACTTTACACAGATAATAAGACTACCAAGCTGAACCATTTCCATCTTTGGTTCCCGGCAGGTATTGTTATTGGTACCCTGGTTGTGTTTGGGTTGAATTCAAGCTTGGCTCATGGAGCTGCAGACAGGCCGTACTGGATCTCACAGGTTGAAGTTGCGGTGATGCTTATTCCAACTTTTATATATGGATTCTTATTCTCTAAGCTGAAATTCCCAGTTACTGAACGTGTTGCTACCGGTGTAAGTACTGGTGATATGTACAAAGCATTGATAAACCCCCTCTTTTGGTTTATGATCATTTGTATGTTCGGAACTGCAATTACCGAGTTATTTACAAACCAATGGACGGATGTACTGTTTAAGACAGTGACTGACAACGCTATATTGATACTCACATTTGTAGCATCTATGCAGGTATTAGGCAGGGCATTCGCAAGTCCGATCGTTCATCGTTTTGCTCCGCAAGGGGTATTGCTTATCTCTGCAATTTTATCAGCATTGGGTATTTACTTGTTGATTAACCTGCATGGCGATGCAATTTTCCTGGGTGCTATTATATTCGGATTAGGTGTAGCGTTCTTCTGGCCTTGTATGATCGGATTTGTAGCAGAAAATCTTCCGAAGACAGGTGCTGTTGGATTAAACCTCATGGGTGGTGCCGGTATGTTTGGTGTGTCTATCTATATGATGTTCATGGGCGGATACTATGATCGTTTGATGATACAAAAATTACCGGCCGGGGCTACGCTCGACGCATATCGTTCGGCGCCTGCAGGCACAGACCTGGCAAAGGCATTCGATGCTGCAAGATCAGCTGCGGGCCCTGAAGTTTTGCAAACAACGCTTGTGATACCTATAGCCCTGATAGTTGCTTTTGGCGGCTTGGTGCTATATATGCGATCAAGAAATAAAACACAGGTATTACCTACACCAGCAGTCTGAAAAATTTATAAATTGCGCTTTATTAATTTAATCAAGCCATAATTACAATCTAAAATGAAAAAAACATTCATCGTTCTGGGCTTAAGCCTTGCACTCGCAGCTTGCGGTGGCAACAAATCAACCGGCGGATCAGCAGACAGCACATCGGCTGCCAATAAAACCGCTACAGCAACTAATTCTGACGCAGCTCAGGATACTGCGGCAAGCCATAACGGTACTGAAAAAGCTGCAGGTACCCCTTCAGCAGCAGGCGCACAACTGATCGCAAAGTCAGACTGCGGAACCTGCCATAAAGAAAACGAAAAGCTGATAGGCCCTGCTTTTGTCGATGTTGCTAAAAAGTATACCTCGTCTGACGTAGATACACTTGCTAACAAGATCGTCAAAGGTGGCAGCGGTCATTGGGGAACTGTTCCGATGAGCCCGCATCCAACCATTTCTATGGACGACGCCAAATCAATGGTTAATTATATTTTATCCCTGAAAAAATAAGGGCATTCATTTTCTTATCTAAATCCAACAAACCATGACCGCAGGTATCCGGGTTAAATTGTCCACTATGATGTTCCTCGAATTTTTTGTCTGGGGGGCATGGTTTGTTACCTTAGGCCCGTTTCTGGGGAACAATCTTAAAGCCACGGGTGTTGAGACCGGGGCTGTTTTTTCAACGCAATCATGGGGCGCAATTATCGCACCGTTTGTTATTGGCTTGATAGCTGATAAATACTTTAATGCAGAGCGTATTTTGGGCATATTGCATATCGTTGGTGCAATCTTAATGTACCTGATGTATAATGCAACTAACGTATCGGGATTTTACCCTTACCTGTTAGCATACATGATATTATACATGCCAACATTAGCACTGGTAAATTCGGTTTCGTTTAACCAGATGAATGATCCGGAAAAGGAGTTCTCAAATATTCGCGTTTTTGGGACTATTGGCTGGATCGTTGCGGGTTTGGCTATTAGCTATTTATTCCATTGGGATTCACCAGACGGCGTTAAAGCAGGTTTGCTGAGAAATACGTTCCTTATGACCAGTGTTGCTTCTGCTATACTAGGGATATTTAGCTTTGTGTTACCAGCTACGCCACCTAAAGTTTCTAAAGATGAAAAGATTAGCCTTGCTAAGATGTTGGGGTTTGACGCTTTAAAACTGTTGAAAGATAAAAATTTTGCAATATTCTTTGTTGCCTCAATCCTAATCTGTATTCCTTTAGCCTTTTATTATCAAAATGCGAGTAGCTTTTTAACGGATATTAAAGTAGATAATCCAACTGGTAAGATGGCTATTGGGCAAATTTCTGAAGCTGCTTTCATATTGGCCCTGCCGATATTCTTTAAAAAAGTCGGTTTTAAATGGACTATACTTGTTGGCATGCTGGCGTGGGCAATACGTTACATTCTTTTTGCCTATGGAAATGCCGGTGATCTGAGCTTTATGCTAATTATCGGTATAGCTTTACACGGTGTTTGTTATGACTTCTTTTTCGTATCAGGACAAATCTATACAGATTCAAAAGCAGGTGCGCAATATAAAAGTGCAGCTCAAGGCATGATAACCTTGGCAACTTATGGTATAGGGATGTTGATTGGATTTTACGTTGCTGGTAAGATATCTGATGGTTATAATTCTCCATCGGGTCACGATTGGAAAATGATCTGGTTAATTCCTGCAAGTATCGCAGCGGCTGTATTTCTCTTATTTATAGCATCATTTAAAGATAAAAAGGCAGTTGAACCAGGTTTAGAAGCACAAGGTAATTAGTAATCAACTATGGCAAACAAACAAAATCGTCGGTCGGCAATTAAGAACATGATTGCAGGTACGGCAGCAATAACCGCATCCGGAATGATCTCATCGTTCACTTCACCTGCTGATAACGAACAAGAATTTTTACCACTGAAAGGAAATATTAATCACTCGGTTAGTCCGTGGTGCTACAGTGAACTGACACTTGATCAGTTATGCGAAACAGCCAAGACTATAGGTATCAAAGGTGTCGACCTTTGCGGACCTAAAGACTGGCCGACACTGCAAAAGCACGGCATGTATTCGCCAATGTGCAATGGTGCCGAGATCAACCTGACAGATGGTTTTGGAGATAAGCAATTCCACGCTACATTGCAGAAGAACTATACGGAGATGATCCCGCTGGTAGAAAAGAATGGTTATACCAACCTGATCTGCTTTAGCGGAAGCCGCCGTGGTAAGACTGATGAAGAAGGCTGGAAGAATTGCGTTGAAGGTCTTAAACCATTAATACCAATTGCAGAAAAACACAAGGTTGTTTTATGTATGGAACTGCTCAATAGCAAGATCGATCATAAAGACTACCAGTGCGACCGCGTTGAGTGGGGCGTAGAGTTGGCGAAACGCATTAATTCTGAAAACTTTAAGCTGCTATTTGATATTTATCATATGCAGATAATGGAAGGCGATATCATCAGGAATATTACTGATTATCACCACTATATCGCCCATTATCACACTGGTGGAATACCTGGTCGTCACGAGATTGATGATACGCAGGAATTGTACTATCCGGCAGTGATGAAGGCCATTGCGGCAACAGGCTTTAAAGGATACGTAGGGCAGGAGTTTGTGCCGAAGGAGAAAGATAAAATCGGATCACTTCGCAAGGCGATCCAAATATGCGATGTGTAAAATTAAATAAAAGTCGCCCCTTTGGGGAGATTTAGAGGGGACTATCTAAAACCATAAATAAATGACTACCAGAAGAAAATTTTTGGCCCAGGCAGGCTTAGCGACTGCAGGCGCATTAGTTGCCCCTTCATTACTGAAGGCAGTTTCTATACACAAACCAGGTATCCAGTTATATTCATTACGCGATCAATTACCGAAGGATGTAAAAGGCGTAATAGGTAAAGTAGCTAAAGCGGGATACAAAGAAGTTGAAACTTTCGGTTATGATGCAAAAACGGGTTACTGGGGATTGCAGTCGAAAGACTTTGCCAAGCTTTTAAAAGATAATGGCTTGAGTTCACCAAGCGGTCACTATGGTATCGACTCCTTTTTTGGAAAAGGAGATACCGAAGAGCTAAAACGCTATATGGAAGTGGCTAACACTATCGGTCAAAGCTTTATTATCATCCCATCACTAAATGGCGAGTTCATTAAAACGGTTGATGAGTGCAAAGCTGTTGCGGAAAAGATGAACAAAGCTGCTGATCTGCTAAAGACAGCCAACCTGAAACTGGGTTATCATAACCACAATTTCGAGTGGAAACCATTGGGTGGCGGCGCCACCTTTTATGATACCATCCTGAAAGAAACCGATCCTAAGCTGGTGCATATGGAAATGGATATTTTCTGGGTTGTTCGTGCAGGGCAGGACCCGATTAAGATATTAGAGAAACATGCCGGAAGATATGCCTTTGTGCATGTGAAGGATCGTGATAAAGTAAAAACTGACTTGAACACAGAGATAGGCAAAGGCAGCATCGATTTCAAAGCTATTATCCCGAAGGCAAAAGCTGCCGGTGTGAAACACTTTATGATGGAGCAGGAAAATTTTACCAATATTGATCCGTACGTAAGCATCACCGAAAGCTGCAACTACATGAAGAATACCTTAAACATATAATACCAATTGTTCAAACCAAACTAAATTAATGATGAAAAAAACGATCATATTAACCGCCTTATTAGCAGCAGGAACTGTTGTGGCATTTGCGCAGACAAAACCTGAGGAGACAGAAACATGGGAGCCGATACCGAAAGTGGTTACCCCAGGAGCTACGTTCAAAGATGCACCTTCAGATGCGATCATCCTGTTTGATGGCAAAAACCTGGACGAATGGGTTCAAAACGCTGACGGCTCACCCGCAAAATGGGACGTGGCGGACGGTATTATCACCGTAAACAAAAAGTACGGAAATATTGAGACCAAACGTAAGTTTAAAAGTTATCAGTTGCATATCGAATGGCGTGTGCCTGCTAATATTACAGGTAGTGGTCAGGCAAGAGGTAATAGCGGGATATTCCTGGCTTCAATAGGCAAAGGCGATGCTGGCTATGAGTTACAAGTACTTGATTCATACAATAACAAAACCTATGTAAATGGCATGGCAGGCAGCTTATACAAACAAGCTATTCCACTGGCAAATCCGGGCCGTAAACCAGGCGAATGGCAAACATATGATGTGATCTGGAATGCACCTGAATTTAATTCAGATGGTTCGTTAAAATCACCTGCCCATGCCACTGTATTCTTTAATGGTGTGCTGGTTGAAAATCACTTTGAACTTAGAGGCCCAACCTTGTACATTGGCACACCGTCATACAAAGGAGCAGCTAACGAAGCGTCACCGATAAAATTGCAGGCTCATGGCGACAAGAGTGAACCATTAAGCTATCGCAATATTTGGGTTCGCGAATTATAATAAACAAAACTAAACTAAATAGAAGGGCTGCCCAATTGGGTGGCCTTTTTTGTTAATCTAACCATGGATTATCACATCATTTAGGCGACTCCTATGGAGTCTTCAATTCTTCTTCTGCTCTGACCTATAAACAGGAGGCTTCTATGAAGCCGTTTATAAAAAGTTCCATAGGGACTACCTGTTTATAGAAAATATAAAATAAGTTGTTGGCTCCATCGGAGCCTCCCCTCACCATATGGTATATTAATGCTGATTTTTAGGTGGATAAATCGGGTTGTTTAATAACCGTTCACTTAACAGTTTTTTAATTTATATTTGTCCTACATAACCTAAAATATACTTCTTACTTCTATGAAAAAAGTTTTTTTATTGCCGGCATTGGTCATGCTGTGCACTTCGGTATTCGCGCAAATGCAGAAAGCTCCGGCTTATCCGTTGATCACTCACAACACCTATTTCAGTATCTGGTCGTTTACCGATCAACTGAATGATTCGCCTACCAAACACTGGACCGGGAAGGATCAATCGATGATAGGCTTGATAAAAGTGGATGGCGATGTATACCGTTTTATGGGCCAGGAGCCTAAATCGTACAAAACCGTTCTGGCTGCGGCTGATGAACAAGCATACGATTGCAAATACACCGAAACGCAACCAGCTGAGGGTTGGCAATCAGAAAAATTCGACGACAAAGGCTGGGACACAGGAGCTGCACCATTTGCGGACAGCAAGCCAAAAGGTAAAACGGTTTGGAAAAATGACCTTTGGATTCGTCGTACTTTTGAGATTAACAATGCTGACGTGTATAAACTCTTTTTAAAATTGAGCCACGATGACGATGCAGAAGTATTTATCAATGGCGAAAAGGTATTAGACAGACCTGGTGCCAACGGCGATTTTGAGATGTTCCCCATCAAAAATGTATTGAAGAAAGGAACAAATATTCTGGCAATCCACTGTAAAAATACTGGCGGAGACACCTTTCTCGATGCCGGATTAGCCGAACAGGAAAAGACCAAGTCAGACGAAACTATTAAACAGGCGATTCAAACCAGCGTAAACGTTACGGCTACACAAACAGACTACAAATTTAAATGCGGTAAAGCAGATCTTTTACTAACTTTCACATCGCCATTATTACTTACTGACCTCGCTGTTTTTCAAAGACCTGTATCTTATATTACTTACAAAGTACGCTCGAATGACGGCAAGCAACACAACGTAAAAGTGTTCTTCGGTGCTTCTACCGGGATCACCGTGAACAAACCTATACAGGAAGTGGCAGCTGAATCAGCAGATGACAACAAATTATCTATTCTAAAAGCAGGAACAGTTGAGCAACCTATATTAAAGAAAAAGGGTGATGACCTTCGTATTGACTGGGGCTATATGTATGTAGCTGTACCCAAATCGGCTAGCGTATCACAATATATTAGTAGCGAGAAAGAGATGGGCAATCCTTTTTTATCAAAAGCCGCAAAAAGTAAAGAAGCTGTAAAAGGTCATGAGTTGTCGTTAAATACTATTCTGTCTTTCGGCAATGTCGGCTCAACCTATTCTGAGAAATTTGTAGAGCTTGGATATGACGACCTCTATGCTGTAGAGTATTTCGGCACGCAGCTAAAATCATGGTGGAAAAATAACGGTGCAACTATCAATCAGGAACTGAATATTGCAGCAACTGAATATGCTGCTGTAATGAAAAAATGTGCTGCATTCAATAATAGAATTTACCAGGATGCATTAAAATCTGGCGGTGAGAAATATGCTAAATTGTGTGTATTGGCTTATCGTCAAAGCATAGCAGCGCATGCCTTGGTTAAGAGTCCACAGGGCGAGATACTATTTCTATCAAAAGAGAATTTCAGCAATGGTTCTATTAATACAGTTGACGTAACTTATCCTTCTGCGCCGCTTTACCTAGCTTATGCCCCTAAGTTTTTGGAAGGTATGCTGAACGGTATTTTCTATTACAGCGAAAGCGGCAAGTTTAAAAATGACTTCGCTGCACATGATCTGGGCACTTACCCAATAGCCAATGGCCAGACTTACGGCGAAGGTATGCCGGTGGAAGAATCAGGCAATATGATCATCATGACCGAAGCTATTGTGAAGGCGAATAATGATCCGGCTTTTGCCAAAAAACACTGGGCAACTTTGACCACCTGGGTAAAATATTTGGAGAAAGCAGGTTTCGATCCGGAGAACCAATTGTGTACCGATGATTTTGCCGGACATTTGGCTCATAATGCTAACCTTTCCGCCAAAGCTATTGTGGGAATTGCTTGCTATGCCCGTTTGGCTGACCGCTTAGGCAAAAAAGACATTGCGGAAAAGTATCGTAAAACGGCTGCTGCAATGGTAAAAAACTGGATGAAGATTGACGATGCTGGCGACCATTATTCGCTTGTATTTGGAGCCAAAGACACCTGGAGCCAGAAGTATAACCTGGTTTGGGATAAGGTGCTTGGATTAAACTTGTTCCCTCAGAGTGTTTACAATAAAGAGATTAAATATTACCTGACTAAACAGAATAAATACGGATTACCTTTGGATAGCAGGAAGACCTACACCAAATCAGACTGGATCATGTGGACCGCTACCATGACTAACAATTCGGCAGCTTTTAAAGCTTTGACTGATCCTATTTATAAATATGCGACTGAAACATCAACTAGAGTACCTTTAAGCGACTGGCATGAAACAACAGACGGCAAAATGGTAGGGTTCCAGGCAAGGAGCGTGGTTGGTGGGTATTTTATGAAAGTTCTTGCGAATAAATGGCTGACAAAAAAATAAAAGAATGAACAAGCTGATCAAAACATCACTGGTACTAATTCTGATCGTTCAGGGATTTATCTTAAACGCTAATGCCGCTTCGCAGCAGTATTATGAGCTGAAAGTTTATCACATAAAAACCCAGTCTCAACAGGAAAGACTGGATAAATATCTGAAAGATGCCTATCTGCCTGCATTACACCATAAAGGTTTAGGCAATGTGGGTGTTTTCAGAACCTTGGAACAGGATACAGATAAACGGGTGTATGTTTTGATCGCTTTTACCAGTCTGCCTCAAATAGAGAAAGTTGAAGAAAGCCTGATGCAGGATAAACAATACCTGGAAGATAGTAAAGATTATCTGGATGCAGCATATAACGAACAGCCTTATACCCGCATGGAAACAATAGTGTTAAAGGCTTTCCCGAAATGGCCCGTGGCTACCACGCCTCAATTAACTGCTAATAAAGCAGATCGTGTTTATGAATTGCGCAGCTACGAAAGCCCGACGGAGAAACTCAACATCAACAAAGTAAAGATGTTCAATGATGGCGGTGAAACTGTACTATTTAATCGGCTTAAGTTTAATGCAATATTTTATGCAGAAGTATTGGTCGGGAGTCACCAGCCAAACCTGATGTATATGACCACTTTTAACAACAAAGAGGACAGGGAACAACATTGGAAAGCATTTTCTGATGACCCGGAATGGAAAACATTAGTGGCAAAGCCAGAATACCAGCACAATGTATCAAAGGCAGATATTATATTTTTGCACCCGGCAGATTATTCCGACTTTTAAGCTTTACAGTCATGAATGAAGCCTGAAAAGCGCGAATATGATGCAGTAATAGTAGGTTCCGGTCCCAACGGACTGGCGGCAGCCATATTAATGCAGCAAAACGGGCTTTCGGTTTTACTGATAGAAGGTAAAGAAACGATAGGCGGGGGGATGCGCTCAGCAGAGCTGACACTCCCCGGCTATCTTCATGATATCTGCTCTGCCATTCATCCACTGGCAGTTTCCTCACCATTTTTTGAAACGCTTCCGCTTGCTCAACATGGCCTTGAATTTATCTATCCGGATATCGCAGCAGCCCATCCTTTTGATGATGGCAGTGCAACTGTTTTAAAGCATTCGATAGAAGAAACAGCAGGCCAGTTTGGGATAGATAAACAGGCTTATATCAACCTCATTCAACCCGTAGTAAATGATTGGCCATTGATTGCACCCGATGCATTAGGCCCACTTCATTTGCCTAAATATCCTGTTAAGATGGCGAAGTTCGGTCTGAAAGCACTGCGATCAGCTTCATCCGTAGCCAGTGGATTTAAGACCGAAAAAGCGAAAGGATTATTTGCCGGAATGGCGGCACATTGTATGCAGCCGCTTAGTAATCTGAGCTCAGCAGCTACTGCGTTGGTGCTTATGTCGGCAGCGCACCTGAAGGGTTGGCCTTTGCCAAAAGGCGGATCTCAGCAGATTGCAAATGCACTAGCGTCGTATTTTGTATCGTTGGGTGGTAAGATCGAAACTAATACTTATATCACGTCGCTTGATCAGTTACCATCGTCAAATGCTGTATTGTTTGATATCACTCCGCGTCAATTACTCCAAATAGCCGGCCACAAATTCTCCAATATCTACAAATGGCAACTGCAACGCTATCGCTATGGTATGGGAATATTTAAGATCGATTGGGCCTTAGACGGACAAATACCATTTACAAATGAAGCATGCCGGCCAGCGGGTACAGTACATTTAGGCAATACTTTTGCAGAAATAGCTTCTTCAGAAAAGTCTGCCGGGAATGGTCAAATCGCTGAAAAACCGTTTGTGTTGATGGCGCAACAAAGTCTTTTTGACACTTCACGTGCGCCGGAAGGTAAGCACACAGGTTGGGCTTATTGCCATGTCCCCGGCGGTTCAATCGTAGATATGACAGAAACTATCGAACGTCAAGTAGAACGCTTTGCACCCGGTTTCAGGGATCGTATATTGGCAAGGCACGTGATGAACTCAGCTCAGGTAGAAGAATACAATCCCAATTATATAGGCGGAGATATCAACGGCGGCGCATTCGATCTTGGACAATTATTTACCAGGCCCGCCTTAAGGTGGTCTCCTTACCGGACATCAGCCAAAGGATTGTACATCTGCTCATCATCCACGCCTCCCGGCGGTGGGGTACATGGTATGTGCGGGTATCATGCAGCAAAACGCGCTTTGAAAGACGTTTTTAATATCAATATTAAGTCCATCTAAAATTCTTTTATGGAATGTTTTCTTTCCCTGCATCATTAGGGAAAACAAACTAAACCATGAAAAGAATATTTTCCCTCCTGCTACCGGTATTTGCACTGTGGGTATTACCGGTACTAACCGCACACGCACAAACTCCTCAACTTACTGTAGATGGTAAAATAAACAACGGAGTAAAACTGCAGCAACTGAAGATTGATGTGGCCATTTATGGCAATGTGAGTCGTACCACCTGGCAAATGACATTTTATAACACTACTTCCCGTATACTCGAAGGCAACCTGGTATTTCCACTTAAAGATGGTGTCAACGTAAGTCGTTACGCGCTGGATATTAATGGTAAAATGCGCGAAGCCGTGCCCGTAGATCGTGGGAAAGGCGCGGTAGTTTTCGAATCTGTTGAACGCCGACGGATAGACCCTGGATTACTGGAAAAAGTTGAAGGCAATACCTTCCGCACGCGTATCTATCCCATAAATCCGCATGGCACCCGTACTGTGATCATTGGCTACGAAGAAGAAATTCCCGTGGCAGATAATGGCAACTTGAAATTTATGCTGCCGTTGAACATGAAGGATACTGTACAGGATTTTTCGCTCAATGCTGCTGTAATTCAAAATTCAGCCGCACCTGAACCGGACAACAACAATGGCGAGAACCTGCAGTTCGATCAGCATCAAAACACCTTTACAGCTACTATAAAAAAGAATAATTACCTGCCCAATCACCCCGTGTCATTTTCCATTCCAAAACCGCAGGATGCAAGTGAAGCGATGATACAGCAGCAGGGCAACAAATACTATTATTTCATCAATACAACTTTGCAGGTTAAAAAGGTGGACAAGCCACTGCCACATAAGATCGGGATACTTTGGGATGCATCATTAAGTGCGGCCGGAAGAGATATTAAAAAGGATTTTGCATTGCTGGGTGCTTATTTTAAGAAGATTAATAATGTTGATGTTACACTGGTAACATTTAGTAATTCGATCTTAAAAACAAAAACCTATGTGATAAGCAACGGTAATTGGCCGGAGTTGCAGAACGAACTGGAACATACTACTTATGACGGTGCAACTAATCTGGGCAATATCAATTTATCACAATATGCTGTCGATGAATTTTTATTGATGAGTGACGGTCACCAGACATTTGGAGAAAAAACTTTAAAATTGAATAAAGCGCCGGTTTATTGCATTAATTCGTCCGTTACTGCAGATTATAGCAATCTGAAATTGATCTCTTTAAAATCAGGCGGTGATTTTATCGACCTGGTGAAAGATGATAATGATAAAGCCTTGTTAAGCTTAACTACACAATCCTTACGGTTTTTAGGAGTGAAAAGCAGCGAACAAACAGAAGAAAACTACCCTTCTTTGCCGGTGGCGGTTAGCAGGACATTTACCGTAACTGGCATTACGCGAAATCCTAATCAGACGCTAACCCTGCAATATGGCTTTGGAAATAAAGTAAGCTATGAAAAAATAGTTGCACTGGATATATCAAAATATTTGGTCGAAGATATCGATGTCGCTAAACTTTGGGCACAGAAAAAGATTGATGAACTGGATATCAATTATAATACTAACCGGCAGGATATAGAATCATTGGGGAAACGCTATGGTATCGTTACACGCAATACCTCGCTGATCGTATTGGAAACGGTAAACGATTACATTCAGTATGATATCGAACCTCCGGCAGAACTGCGTGCCGAATACGACGCGATTATGAAACAACGCGGACCTATCACCAGGGTTCAAAAAGAAAATTTGACAACCTCTGAAAATATGATGCAGGATTTGAAAAAATGGTGGAGAGCTGATTTTTCGGTCCAGGAAGACACTGTTAAACACAATAAGCAAGTAACAGAAAATAGACGCCACCACAGCCAAACGATAGATGAAAGGCACGCTTCGGAATCAGTCAATGTGCCCAATGGTCCTGCACGTCTTGTTACCGGAGTGGTAAGTGCTAAAGAGGATGGCCAACCTATCCCGGGAGCAACGGTAAAAGTGCGGGGGACAAATATCGGTACGCAAACTGATAACGTTGGACGATATTCACTAAATGTTCCAACAGGCGCCTCTCTTGTGGTGTCCTTTGTCGGTTATACTACGAAAACATTTACGCCACGAAATCAGGCTGCGAATTTGGCTCTGACTGCTTCATCAAGCACTTTAAATGAAGTAGTGGTAACATGGTATTCGGTTCAAAGCCGGCGGGATGTTCTCGGTTCTGTTGCGACAGTGAAGATGAATGATGAACAACCGCCTGTCGAACGGGAATTAAGTGCTAAAGTAGCTGGAATATCAATTGGTAATGCGGATAAAAATTCAGATAGAATGTTACAAGGGCAGGCTGCAGGTGTAGAGGTAATAAATAATGCAGCACCAGGCGCAGGCACAACTGTTTTTCTTAGGGGAACCAGTAGCATAAATAGTGGCCAACCATTGTATGTGGTGGACGGTGTACAAATGAGCAGTATGCAAGGAGTGAACCCTAATGATATTCAATCAATAAGTACTTTAAAAGATGCAAATGCTACCGCTATTTATGGTTCCTCTGCCAGTAATGGCGTAATCGTTGTAACTACAAAAAAGGGCAAACAGAATGATCTGAATAAAAATATAGGGACACAGAATGGGAGCATCAATATCGTCTATAACGCAGTTAATGCGGATTATTTAAAAACAATACAAAAAGCCGATAAGGTTGCGCAGTATCAAAAATACCTTGAATTACGATCATCATTTTTAAGTAACCCGGTTTATTACTTTGACGTGGCTGATCATTTTATAAAGTCAGGGAATAAGGAGATCGGGCTACGGATACTAAGTAACCTTGCCGAACTCGACCTGGGTAGTTATGAACTGTATAAAATGCTGGGTTATAAATTAAAGCAACTGGGCGACTATGAAGATGAGGTGTTTGTATGTAAAAAGATCACGGAGCTAAGGCCATTGGATCCTCAAAGTTATCGTGATTATGGCCTGGCGCTTGAAGATGCCGGCGAACATCAAAAGGCTTTGGATGTGCTGTACAAGGCGATGACGAAAAGTTATACCGATGATGCAGAACACTTGTATTTCGGTATCCAGGAAATATTCCTACCGGAAATCAATCGTATCATCGCTATGAATAAAGGCAAGCTTGATCTTTCAGGCATTTCTAAAAAAGTAATTGAACCATTTCCTGCCGATGTACGAATTGTACTGAACTGGAATATGAACAATACCGACATTGATCTTTGGGTGACTGATCCTAATAACGAAAAATGTTATTACTCACATAATCGCACCACGATAGGGGGCCGTATTTCTGATGATATGACCCAGGGATTTGGTCCGGAACAGTTCCTTTTAAAGAAAGCCATAAAAGGGACTTATAAGATCGAGATCAATTATTATGGCGACAGGCAGGCAACCATTGCCGGCCCTACCACCATTATGGCTGAACTATATACCCATTATGGCGCGTCACAGGAAAAGAAGGAATTAATTGTACTTCAGATGAAAAAGGATGCCAACGGCACAGTGTACGTCGGCGACTTGGATTTTAAATAATTCTCAAACAAAAATGCCCCCGGTTAATTGCGGGGGCATTTTCTATTTCACTTCCATCACTTTAGATCGCTGCGATATGCCATTCTCATTAAATGATTCTATCTGGAAGTAGTAGGGCAGGCTTTTCTCCATACCATTAAAGTAATACTCGTTTTTGCCGTACACCATGATATTGTTGTACAGTTTATCCGGTGCTATGCCCATGTAGATAGTGTAGCCAATGGCATTGTCAACAGGCTGCCACCTGATCCATGAGTTTCTGCGTTCAGTATCGCCGCGAAGCACCATAAACTCTTTTACAGTATCTGGTTTAGTACCGGCGCCTTTACCAAATGCCCGGAAGCCAGATAAAGCAAACTTTCCTGTAGACATATGGATATTCACCATCTTTAAGTAACGTGCCTTAACAGGCGTTTTCAGGTCGATGTAATCGTGCGGAACATCGGTTTTGTTTTTGCTCTTGTCAACCAGCACTTTCCAATTTTTCCCATCTACCGAGGAATAAATGATATATTGGGTATAAACTCCATGTGATTTGCCCAGGAACTCTGCATCCTGATCAGCATAGTTTACTTGTATGGCGTTTACAGTGCTTACTTCGCCAAGATCAGATTTCAGCCATTCACCTTTATTGGCAGTTTTGGCACACCAATAGGTTTTGATGTCTTCGTCTACGGCATTATTTGGTTCGAATGCACCCAGTGTTGAAGAAACTTCCACAGGTTTGTTGTAATTGAGGATCATCCAGCCGGTAAAATTGCTTTTCAGGTGATCTTCTTTGCCGGTTGGCAAATATTGCGGATAATCGCCGTAGGCCGTATTGCTATAAAGTACGCCATCTTTATCAAATCCCGCAGGCCAGAAACCAATGCGGCGCTCGAAGTTGTTCTTCACATTCACAACCATGGTTGATATATGCCAGTAGTTTCCATATTTATCGGCCCAGGTAGCACCGTGACCGGCTCCTTTCACAAAACCACCTGGTTTGTAAGAGAATGGATTATGCTTCTGATAAGTAAATGGCCCCAACGGTTTATCACCTACATAAACACCATCTGCATAGCCGCGACCTTCTGTACCGGAGCCGCCAAATTGAAGATAATACTTACCATCGTGCTTATTCATCCACGAGCCTTCCATAAATCCGCCCAAAAACACATTGTCATTGTTTTCACCAAAGCGTTCCCAACCATGTTCATTATAGTCCAGATGCAGTGTTTCTACTTTCGGTCCAATCGGCTCAAAAGTTTTGCGGTCGATCTCTTGTCCATACAATGGTAGTGTATTGCTGGAACCATGATAGATATAAACCCGTCCGTCATCGTCAGCAAACATGCCCGGATCCCAGGCGCCTACTTTGAAGTAATCTTTAGCTGGTTTCCATTCGTCCTTGGTCGGGTTGGTGCTCATCCACAGCGTAAAATCTTTATTATAAGTTGAACCGATTACTAACAAAGTATCGCCTAAAACCAAAGTAGCCGGTGCACAAAGCTCATCGCCCTGGTTTTCATTATACGGTCTTAAAAAACGGCGCGAAACAAAGTGCCAGTCAACCATATCATCGCTATACCAGTATCCAAACTGATTGGTCGAGAACAGGTAATACTTCCCTTTGAATAAAGTGACCGTCGGATCTGCCGTAGCTCTATGACGCCCCCACTTGGAAAAGTCTTTGAATGGGGTATACCCATAATCCAGGTTAAGTGGGTTACAATAGGTGAGGTGCTTCTGCTGTGCATTGGCTTGTAAGAAAAAGCATAGACAAATGATGAATAACAGGTAACCGGACAGTCGCTTCATAGTGGATTTATAATCGAAAATAACGGTGCTAATATAGGTAGTTTGAAAGGCTAATTGATCTTTAATTATAATTCTTAACCGCACTGATTCCGTCCCATAATCAAATTTTTTGTCCGATTTCGGACGCTTTTTTCAATGCAAAAAATCCTAATCATCTAAAAATCAAATTTTTGACTTTGGTATAGGTATTGCAAGGTACTGGGCAAAATATTTAATATGGATACCGAGATCACCGCGGAAGTAGTACAACAAAAAAGGAAAAAAGGCATTGCCTATGGCCTTATTGCTATAGCTATCGTAATTGTCATCATTGTATTGATCAGGATGTGGCTGGGATCGACAATAAATGCATCGGAGATCAACACTGCTAAAGTGGAAATAGGTAATGTTGAGAATACCCTGAACGCCAGTGGCGAAGTGCTGCCGGAATTTGAAGAGGTGATTACCAGCCCGATAAATGCCTCTATAAAAAATGTAGTAACTGATGCAGGCGGTAAAGTAAAAACGGGACAATCTATCCTGGCACTTGATAAATCAGCAGCTGAAAACGATTATGCCAAAATGAAATTCCAGTTGGAGACCAAGAAGAATGAGATCAGCAAGTTGAAACTCGACCTGGAAAAGAGCTATTATGATATTCAGTCCAATAATGACATCAAGCAACTCCGCATAAGCAACCTGACCGATGCTGTTGAAAATGCCAAAAGGCTATTCAAAGCCGGCGGCGGCACACGTGAGGATATCGAACAAGCAGAGTTAAATCTGAAAGTGGCCCAACTGGAAAAAAAACAGATAGAAAACGAGATAAAGAGCAAGCAGAAAACCATGCAGCTTGAAGAAAAGGAAGCAGAAATTGCGGCAGCCATCCAGCAAAATGATCTGAACGAGTTACAACGTAAACTGAACCTCGCGAACGTGGTAGCAACCCGCAGTGGGGTAGTAACCTACGTTAACAAAAATATAGGCGCCAATATAAAGGAAGGCGAAACGCTGGCTAAGATAGCTGACTTGAGCAGCTTTAAAGTGACAGGCAGTTTATCTGATAGTTACCTGGATCAACTGCACAATGGCATGCCCGTGATTGTGCGCTTTAATGATACCCAATTGCACGGGAGTGTGTCTAACGTATATCCATCAATACAGAATGGCATCATCACATTTGATGTCCAATTGGAAGAACGTAACAACAAGCAATTGAGGCCGAACATGAAAGTGGATGTGTACCTGGTAACATCGGTGCATAATAAAGTGATGCGGGTCGCCAATGGTCCGGCATTTAAGGGGGCCAGCCCGGTAGACATTTTTGTGCTCAGCAATGGTAAAGCCGAAAAACGAAGTGTACATACCGGACTAAGCAATTTTGATTTTGTGGAAGTGAAGGACGGGGTGAAGCCCGGTGATGTAGTGATCACTTCGGATATGACGGAGTTTAAGAATTCGAAGGAGTTGACGGTGAAAGGGAGTAGAGATTAGTTAATCAGAGATTAGAGATTAGTTGAAAATCAATCAGCGAAATCATTTAATCAAACAAATCAACAGTCAAATGAGATATTTATACATCATATTACTAATACTCATCAGCCCAAAGGCATTTTGCTCTGGCGGCGATACTGTGCGGCTTTCGCTGCACGATGTGGTTGAACTGGCAAAGGGTAATTCCATCGCCTCTAAGCAGGCTACTACTACCCGGGAAACCAAATACTGGGTATGGCGCACTTTTAAATCAAATTATAATCCGCAGTTATCATTAAGTGGCAATTTGCCTGGATATAGTAAAACAACCAGTCCAATAGTTCAGCCTGACGGCACCATATTGTTTCAACAGGTTCACAACGATAATTCTCAAATGACGCTGAATTTTAGCCAGTCTATTACGGCTACGGGGGCCACTATTTATGGTGAAAGTCAGCTACAGCGTTTTGATGATTTCGACAGGCATAATGTTTTGTACAATGGTGTTCCTTACGCTATAGGGGTTAGTCAGCCTATCGGGCAATACAATAGCCTGAAATGGGATAAAAAGATACAACCGCTATTGTACAACGAAAGCAAGCAGGCTTATATTGAGGCAAAAGAACAGATATCTATAACGGCAACCGGGTATTTCTTTGACCTGCTGCTAGCACAGGTGAACCTGCAAATAGCTCAGACCAACTACGCTAATACCGAGAATATCCTGAAGATCGCCAAAATGAAATTCGACCTGGGAAAAGTAACCCGGAATGAGATATTGCAGCTTCAACTGGAATTATTAAATGCGAAGAAGGCAGTAGGAATAGCCAAGCGGGACATTGAAGTTTCAACCTTGACACTACGAAGCTATATCAGCCAGGAAGGAAATGATAAGATCGAACTTGTATTGCCGGAGACTATCAGCGATATGAGCGTGACATCAGATAGGGTTTTGACCGAAGCTTATGCCAATCGCTCCGACGCCATAGCTTTTGTGCGCCGGATAGCCGAGGCTAAACGCGATGTGGCCGTGGCCAGGGGGCAAACAGGTCTTACCGCCTCGTTGACTGCAAACCTGGGGTTTTCCAACACTGCTCCCAATATTCCGGATGTTTATCGTTCGCCGCAAAATCAACAACTAGTACAGCTGACATTTTCGATCCCGGTATTGGATTGGGGTAGATCGAAATCTAAAATAAAGACCGCAGAAGCAAACGAGAAGTTTACCGAATACGCGGTTGAGCAGGATAAGCAGACTTTTAAACAGCAGATCGTAACTCAGGTAACCTTATTTAACCAGATGAAAGAACAGGTGGCTTTAACAGAACAGGCTGATAGCATAGCCGGTGAAAAATACAAAATTGCAAAAGAACGCTATGTTTTGGGTAACCTGAGCATTACCGACCTAAGCATCGCTTTCCAGGAAAATGACCAGGCAAAAAGGGATTATATTGCTGCCTTGCGGGATTTCTGGGGAGCTTATTACCAGTTGCGTTACCTGTCGCTGTTCGACTTTGAAAAGAATGAAAAAATCAATTATAAATAACAACAAATAACCATCAACACAATATGATACGTTTACAAAACATAGAAAAAGTTTACCGTACGGATACGGTTGAGACACTGGCTCTTAATAAAGTGAGCCTCGAAATAAACAAAGGTGAGTTCCTGTCAATCATGGGCCCTTCAGGTTGCGGAAAAAGCACGCTGCTTAATATTATGGGCCTGCTCGATGAGCCATCAAAGGGTGAGGTGAAGATTGATAATCAGCAGACTCTTAATTTGTCTGATAAACAACTGGCGCAATTCCGTAACAAAAAGATCGGCTTCATTTTCCAGAGCTATCACCTGATCAACGATCTGCAGGTTTTGGATAATGTGGAACTTCCTCTGCTTTATCGCTCAACAACGGCTAAGGAAAGGAAGCAATTGGCTACAGAAGCATTAGCCAAGGTTGGTTTGTCGAATCGTGTTAAACACTTTCCGTCACAACTTTCAGGCGGTCAGAAACAGCGTGTGGCAATAGCAAGGGCCATCGTTGGTCAGCCGGAAATTATTTTGGCGGATGAGCCTACCGGTAACCTGGACAGCGCTATGGGGAACGAGATTATGGACATCCTATTGCAACTGAATAAAAACGACGGCACCACCATCGTGATGGTAACGCACGACGAGAATATGGCCCATAAAACCCATCGCCTCGTGCGCTTATTTGACGGATCGCAGGTTCAATAATCACCTTTAAAAGAGAGATCATGCTTAAGAATTATTTTAAAATAGCCATCGCAGTTTTAAGGCGAAGAAAGTTCTTCACCTTTATCAGCTTGTTTGGTATCAGCTTTACGCTGACCATCCTGCTGGTACTTACTGCATTTATCGATAAAGTGGTAGGCGACAACTATCCGGATAAGAAGAGGGACAGATCACTTTACATATCCCGTATATCACAAACTGGGAAAAATACGATGTCATCTGGTCCACCATCATTTTACTTCCTTGACCACTATGTGCGGGCTATAAAAACACCCATTACCATAGCCATCTCGTCGGGCTTTAGTGGCACCAACACTTATGTGAACAATAAAAAGATAGCTGTTAACTACAAATTCACCAATGCTGAATACTGGGATGTGCTGGATTATGATTTTCTTGAGGGGAAGTCTTTCAACAAGCAGCAAGTTGCTAATGCCGATAAAGTAGCTGTCATATCAGCTGATATGAAAAAAGAGTATTTCGGTGATTTGGCAACCGTAGTTGGCCAATACATTGAAGCTGACAATGTGAAATACCGCGTTATAGGCGTTGTGCAAAATGTACCAATAACCAGCTACATGACCTATAGTGATATCTACCTGCCATACACCGTAGCCAAAGATGGCGGTTATAAAAGCAATAAAAGCTACGGTGGCGGCTACTTTGGCATATTACTGGCTAACTCGAAAGGCGATCTGGATAAAATACATAATGAATATGAGCAATTGGTAAAACGCTTGCCTCCTGAACAGAAGATGTTTGATAAGGTGAGCAGTCATGCTGATTCCTATATCAAATCATATGTCGATACTGGGGATGATAGACATTCAGGGATGTTTATCGTAATAACAGCCATCAGCATATTTGCCTTTATCCTGATGATTCTGCCCACGCTAAACCTGGTGAATATCAACATTACCCGTATTATGGAGCGCTCATCAGAGATCGGGGTACGTAAGGCGTTTGGTGCTTCCTCAAGCACATTGGTCTACCAGTTTATTGTCGAGAATATCATACTGACTTTATTGGGCGGTGCAATTGGCGTAATACTTTCATTTATCGTATTACAGGTAATCAACAGCGCCCACCTGATCGCCAACCTGGAGCTAAGTATCAATTTTATGGTATTGTTTATCGGCTTGCTTGTATGCCTTGTTTTTGGCTTGATATCCGGCGTTTACCCGGCCTGGCGTATGTCTAAACTCAATGTGGTAACCGCCTTAAAGGCACAATAAATTCAATTCGGACATTAAATAAAAATATTATGATAAAGCATTTATTTAAACTGATCTGGAACAAGAAGAAACAGAATTTCCTGCTGATGTCGGAGATGTTGGTTTCGTTCCTGGTCATATTTGCGGTATTTACACTGATGGTGTATTACTACAACAACTATAAAAAAACTATGGGTTTTGACTATGAGAACCTATGGCTAATAAATTATAATAACACCTATCAAACCAAAAGCACCGATTCCCTCAATGTTTTTTATGAGAACCTGAGGCAAACTATCAAATCTATGCCGCAGGTAAAGGAAGTAAGTTTTTGCAGCGATAATGTTCCGTTGTCACAAAATCAATGGACAGGAAGTGTGCATTACAAAAATGCTACCGGCGATGGAGACAATTATATAGCAGATGACAATTATAAGAACGCCATGAACCTGAAGTTGCTTGAAGGGAGATGGTTCAACAAAGGCGATGCGAATGCAAAAACGCAGCCGGTAATAATCAGCGATGCATTACGGGACAAACTATTTGGTAACGAAGAAGCTCTCGGTAAGATGATAGGAACAGAAGACAAAAAATTTGACTTGAGAGTTGTTGGTGTAATACAGGGTGTTAAAGCAAGAGGTGATTATTCGCCGGCTAAGCCAGCTATTTACAAAAGAACAGATACCGGATCATACCATTCATTAGGTAAAATGATGGTAAAGGTTACACCTGATGCCGACGCTGCTTTTGAAGGGAAACTCTATAAAACTTTGGCTAACTATATGAAAGACTCCAATATCGAGATTGAGCATATGGTTAATAAACGCAAAAGTGCTAACCTGTTTAACCTGGTGCCGATGATTGTGACGCTGATCGTAGCTTGTTTCCTTGTAATCAACGTAGCGTTGGGATTGTTCGGGGTTTTGTGGTATAATATCAATAAGCGCAGAGGAGAGATCGGTTTGCGCCGGGCGATAGGGGCCTCAGGGCAATCGGTATCATCACAATTAGTGTCTGAGTCGCTGATACTGGCTACGCTATCTTTAATAATAGGGACGTTCTTTGCGATCCAGTTTCCGCTATTGAATGTGTTCGATCTGAAGGCGGGAATTTACATCGTGGCTATGATATTGGCCATCCTGTTTATTTATCTACTGGTGTTTATTTGCTCGCTATATCCGGGAAAGCAGGCAGCGGCCATTTATCCGGCAGTGGCATTGCACGAAGATTAATTAAATAACGACTTAATAATTATATGAAAGCAAAACCTATTTTATTATTGATTGCGATACTGTTTATTTCGTTTGCGGGAACCAAACAATCATCCGCACAACAGAAAAATGCTGCCGTTACCATATCCGATTCCAATACTATACTCAGCTTTAAGGCCAAATATGATCCGGCTAAAACAAGCCAGATACAACAGTGTATGACAGATGCTTTAAAGGAGACAGGGTACTCATTTAAAAACACGCAATTAGATGCGCAGTTAACTTTAACTGGTGGAATTAACTTCTACATAAAGTCCGATAAAGGAGAGTTGGTCTTGAAATTTGATAAAAGAAAAAACAATACAGCGGATTATACTAAATTTAAAAAAATGTGCGATGGCATAAAAGCCATTGTGCAGGGAAATAACTGTTTATGATACTGATCATTGATGATGATATCGCCGTACGCACCTCGTTGATTTTGCTTCTGAAAGGCGAAGGCTACGAGGCTGAGGGGACGCCCTTGCCCGGCGAGGCTTTGAACATCATTAAGAAACGAAACCCTGAGCTGATCATTCTTGATCTGAATTTCTCTATCGATACTTCAGGAAAAGAGGGGCTGACATTACTGGAGAGTATTAAAGATATCAATCCCGTTGTGCCTGTGATTCTGATAACTGGCTGGGGAAGTATTGAACTGGCGGTAAAAGGAATGAAGCTGGGCGCCAACGATTTCATCAATAAGCCCTGGAGCAATGAGCACGTATTGCAGTCGGTAAAAACGCTTATTGATCTTCAGGATAAAAAAGCGGAGCACCGTACACGTAAACAGTTAGACAGTAAATACAATTTTCAGCATATCATCGGTGAAGACCCGAAGATGCTGGATATATTGGAGACCATTGGCCGCGTAGCAGAAACCGACGCCTCAGTGTTGGTAATGGGAGAGAGCGGGACAGGTAAAGAGTTGATAGCCGAAGCAATTCACCAGAATAGCTTGCGCCGGAATAAGCCTTTTATCAAGGTGAACCTCGGCGGGATTTCTACGTCGTTATTTGAAAGCGAGATGTTTGGCCACGTTCGCGGGGCTTTTACTGATGCAAGATTCGATAGGGTTGGTCGTTTCGAGATGGCTAATAAGGGAACCATTTTCCTGGATGAGATTGGCGATCTGGACGCCGGCAGCCAGGTAAAACTTTTGCGTGTATTGCAGGATCGTAACTATGAGGTTTTGGGCAGCAGTCGCACTAAAGCAGTAGATGTACGGGTAGTTTGTGCCACCAACAAAGATTTGAATGAGATGGTCGACCGCCGCAGTTTCCGGGAAGACCTGCTATATCGCATTAACCTGATCACCGTTGTTCTGCCGCCTTTGCGCGAAAGGCCTAAGGATATCCCGCTGCTGGTTGATTTCTTTATCAATAATCTGAAAGAGATTTATAATCGTCCAAAACTGGCTGTATCATCCGGTGCGATGAAATGGCTGCAGGCTTTACCCTTGCCGGGCAATATCAGGCAGTTGAAGAATTTGGTGGAACGGTCTATTTTGGTCAGTAAGAAAGATGTATTGGATATTGATGATTTTCGCTCGCAGTTGGAATTATCCCCGGCAAAAAAAGGTAATTTGCAGCTGCCGGGAGTTGGTGCCATTACGCTGGAGGAAATGGAGGTTGAAATGATCAAACGCGCGCTTGAATATCATAAAAATAAGGTAGCCAGGGCAGCAAAATCATTGGGACTGACACGCAGTGCACTTTACCGGCGACTGGATAAATACCAGATCCCTTACGATGAAGCTGAGGACTAAATACCTTTTATTTGTTATCATCCTGCACCTGATCGCATTGGTGCTTACCTGGATCATTTTTGAGCAAAATCGAGTTTACTTCATCGCCTGCGAGATATTTATTTTGATCTCGATCGGTATTTCCTGGAATTTATACAATCAGCTGATACAGCCGCTCAAGTCATTAATGCAGGGGGTTGATGCCATAAAGGACCGCGATTTTAATGTGAAGTTTTTGCCCACGGGTAAACATGAAGTGGATCAGTTAATTGATGTGTATAACCAGATGATAGACCAACTGCGCACCGAACGTACCTTACAGGAAGAACAGCATTTTTTCCTCGAAAAGCTGATCCTGACTTCGCCTACAGGTATCATCATCCTTGACTATGACCAGAATATCCAGCAAATCAATCCTAAAGCATCGCAGATACTCGGACTGGATGAGAAAAGCTTGCTTAATCACCCGGTAACTGATCTGCCGGAACATTTTCTGAAACATTTGCGGAACCTGAATGCAGGTGAAACCAAAACCATCAAACTAAGCGGCGCGACAACTTATAAGCTGCAGCGTGCCCACTTTATTGACCGGGGTTTTACACGGGATTTTATTATGATGGAAGAACCGACCGCCGAGATACTGGCGGCAGAAAAGAATGTGTATGGCAAGGTGATCCGCATGATGGCCCACGAGGTGAATAATACCATTGGGCCGGTGAACTCTATTATCGATTCTGCTTTAAAAACAGATCAATTGTGGAATGGACATCATTCCGATACGCTGAAGGATGCGATGCAAGTGGCTTTGGATCGTAACCAAAACCTCAACCTGTTTATGCGCAATTTTGCCGACCTTGTGAAGTTGCCGCCGGTTAATAAGAAGCGGATCGATCTGAATGAGTTGGTCCATTCCATCGCTAAACTGATGGAGTTGCGGGCGGCTGAAAGAAATATCAGGATCGAAACCGAACTCACTCAAGAACCATTTTATATTTCTGCGGATGAACAGCAATTGGAGCAAGCTTTCATCAATATCGTAAAAAATGGGATGGAGGCTATTGAAAGAGACGGAATTATAAAACTTGCCACTAATCTGCGCTCAAGACAATTAGTTATTTCGGACAGTGGAAAAGGCATCAGCATAGAGCAAAGTGAAAACCTGTTTACTCCGTTCTACAGTACTAAGAAAGATGGCCAGGGTATCGGGTTGACTTTAGTCCGTGAAATTCTCATCAACCATGGCTTTGAATTTTCATTAAAGACCGTTGCTGAACGGCAAACAGAATTTACAATCATCTTCAAATAACCGCCCGGTTTTAATGGCATATTTTTTAACTTGCTATCCACTAAGACCAATCATACCGATATGAAAAAACTGCTCCTTGTTTTTGCCCTTTTTATCGTTTATTCGTTCCCGGTTTTTTCACAAACAGTTTCTGATGGTCAATTTGCGGTACGTGGTTTTCACCTTGATCTGCGGATACAGGTAATGCCAATGCCAGCACTTAAGACATTCGCAAAAAAGCTAAGCGACAATGGCATCAATACCCTGATCATGGAGTGGGAGGGTACTTATCCTTTCGAAAAGCATCCGTTAATACCCAATCGCTATGCTTATACCAAGGCTGAGATAGTCGACTTTATTAAATATTGTAGTGGTTTGGGTATCGATGTGATTCCTTTACAGCAAAGTTTTGGACATGTGGAGTATATTCTTCGAAATGAAAAGTATAAAGAATTGCGCGAGGATCAAAAAGATTATTCGCAAGTCTGCCCCCTGCAAACCAAACAGGATAGCTCACTTTTCAGTGATTTATATGCCGAACTGGAATCTACGCATACATCAAAATACATCCATATTGGTGGCGATGAGACCTATTTATTAGGTCACGATGCCCGCTGCAAGGCAAAAGTTGAAAAAGAAGGTAAATCAAAATTGTATATCGATTATATCCGGATGCTTTGCAACATCGTGATTAAGATGGGCAAAAAACCGGTGTTATGGGCCGATATTGCGCTTAAGTATCCCGAGGCTATCAACTTGCTGCCAAAAGGAACTATCCTGATCGACTGGAACTACGGCTGGAATATGAATAATTTCGGAGAGCACCAAAAACTGGTGGAGAGTGGTTATGAAATTTGGGGTGCGCCGGCCATTCGCTCCAGCCCGGATAACTATTATCTGACCCAATGGGAAAAACATTTCAAAAATATCCGTGATTTTATCCCGGTTTGCCGGAAACTAAAATATAATGGTATCGTGATGACCTCGTGGTCAACATCGGGCGTCTACTCGGCAGTATTTGAGAATGAGGATGAGATGACCGACCTGTATGCCATCAGGCATGTATACCCCATCAGCGGGTTTAATATGCTGATTGCAGGTTACTTTGAGAGTTTAAAATCAACCACACCACTCGATATTGAACATTTTGTTATCAATTATAGTCGCGGGCAATATGGATTTGATGAACTTCAGGCAAAACAGTCTTGGCAAGCGCTTAAGGTTACACCTTATACGGTTCACCAGGGTATAGTACAGTCGAAGCAGCCATTGTCAATTGATGCTATATTGGATAGCACACGTGAAGCATCAGCAGTTCTCCATCGTCTTGATCCGTCTAAAAACAAAGAGGAGTTTGAGCAATACAGGCTGATGACGGATATAAGGGTAAATTATTTGCAATATGAAGCTATTGAAGAACATGCCAATGCACCCGGGTTTACAGTTTCGGACACACATGAAATACTTCGTGAATTAAAGAAAGTAATTGATGAAGAAGCTGAGTTGGATAGACGTTTCAATGAGCTAAATAAAAACGTTCTGTACCCGGCCGAGCTGGCGCAGGAGAATGAATTAAGAGGTGCAAAAGCCCGGATTTTATATGATCGCTTATCAAGAAAGAAGTAACCTATGCGTTTAAAGATTTATAACGGGCAGGTTATTACCCCTGATAATATTATTAAGAACGGTAGCTTGCTGGTTGATGATGGAAAGATCGCCGAAGTCAGCAGTTCAAATATCGATACGCCTGATGCAGTTGAACTGGATGCAAAAGGCCAATACATTTCGCCGGGTTTTATCGATATCCATATACATGGTGGTGGTGGCCACGATTTTATGGATAACACCATCGAAGCATTTCTAGGAGTAGCAGAGTTACACGTAAAGCACGGCACGACAGCCATGCTGCCAACAACGTTAAGTTGTGAAAAGGCCGATCTGCTGGAAACGCTTCGGATCTATGAAGAAGCAAATAAACTAAATAGAAAAGGTTCGCAATTTGTAGGTATCCATATTGAGGGGCCATACTTTGCTATGAATCAGCGTGGTGCTCAAGACCAGCGCTATATCCGTGATCCCGATCCGAAGGAATACCAGGAGATATTGTCAACTTCAAAATCCATCAAAAGATGGAGCGCAGCGCCGGAACGAAATGGGGCAATTGAATTTGGTAAATATATGGTAGCGCACGGTGTACTACCTGCCATTGCCCACACGGATGCTATTTATGAAGATGTGATCGAGGCCTTTAATAACGGTTACACATTGGCCACACATTTTTATTCGGCTATGTCGGGTGTAACGCGGAGGAATGCATTCCGGTATGCAGGTGTAATTGAAAGCGCTTACCTGATCGATGAGATGGATGTGGAGATCATCGCTGACGGAGTTCATCTGCCTAAACCATTGCTTCAACTAATTTATAAGATCAAAGGACCGCAAAGAACAGCGTTGATCACTGATGCCATGCGGGCTGCAGGAATGCCGCCGGGCGAAAGTATTTTAGGCAGCAAAAAGGATGGCACGAAAGTGATCATAGAGGACGGCGTAGCTAAAATGCCCGACCGGGAATCCTTCGCCGGGAGTGTTGCTACATTCGATCGTTTGGTGAGAACAATGGTGCAAGTTGCGGACGTTCCCCTAATTGAGGCCGTACGCATGGCATCCGAAACTCCCGCCAGGATTATGAAAATGGAAAAGAAAGGGGTGTTAAAAAAAGGAAATGATGCGGACATTGTAATTTTTGATGAAAATGTACATATTGCCGCCGCAATTGTGAATGGGGAAATAGTATATACGAATACATGATCAGGGAATTAAAGATTGACGAGTTAGAAATAAAAGTATTTGAAAATAGAGTTAAAATGGGTGAGGCGGCAGCCTCTGCGGTAGGTGAACAGATCGTTAAACTATTAGGCCAACAAGAATATGTTAATATCGTATTCGCCTCGGCACCTTCTCAAAATGAATTTCTGGAAGCTTTAATAAAACAGCCCGGCATCGCCTGGACGCGGGTGAATGCTTTCCATGTGGATGAATATATCGGTCTGCCTGAAAATGCGCCCGAGAAGTTCGGCTCATTCTTACGGGAGAAGATATTTAAGCATTTGTCATTCCGTTCGCTGAATTATATCAACGGCAACGCGCCTGATTCATTTGCAGAGTGCGGCAGATACGCGGAATTATTGCACGATTATCCGTCTGACATTGTGTGCCTCGGGATAGGAGAGAACGGGCATCTGGCTTTTAATGATCCGCACGTTGCTAACTTGAACGACCCGGTAAGAGTGAAGATCGTAGACCTTGATTTTGAGTGCAGGCGCCAGCAGGTAACCGACGGTACTTTTGATAACTTAAACAGCGTCCCGAAACTAGCCATTACGCTGACAATCCCTGCATTAATGGCCGGCAGGTATATTTACGGAATCGTACCCGGGAAAAATAAGACCATCGCAGTTTATAATGCATTGTATAAGAAGATCAGCGGGCAATTCCCGGCTTCGGTACTACGCACACATCCAGCCGCAGTTTTATTTCTGGATGAGGATAGTGGTGCCTTGATAAAATAGACTGCAAATTCAGATACATCAGATCAAATTGTTAATTTCATAATTAATCAATAAGAGTTTAATCTCCTGTATCTACTTTCAGCGTTTTATTGAAGCTATCATGAATGGAAAGTTTACTTTTTCTGTATTATTCCTCGTTTGCATCTGTACCTGTTCGTTTGCTCAAAACCAGGTAAACATTTTAGAAGTTCCGGGCGTGAATCAATATTGCAAGATCGATTCAGGCGGCATATCTGTATTGCCAAGCGGCAGATTTGTTACCCCCGCAGGTCAGATGATCCGCATAACGCATGATCCGTTTGGTTTAGCTATTTCGCCAGATGGTAAAAAAGCAGTAACGCTTCACAACGGTGTAGTTACACTCATCGACCTGGCGACAATGTCAGCCACCCGTATCCCGGATTACCAGACAAAAAAGAAAGAGTCACCATTTCACGAGAGTTCATTTTTAGGTGTCGCTTTTGCCCCCGATTCAAAGATTGTCTACCTAAGCGGTGGTGATAACGGACATGTCTTCGTTTTCGATACGGAACGAAAACAACTAACCGATTCCCTGTCCCTCAACGGCACAGTAAATGGCAAAAATTATGAAGACAGTTTTACTTCTGATCTGTTGTTAAATCCATCCCGGAATGAATTGCTGGTGCTGGATCGTGGTAATTTTCGCCTGGTGAGAATAGATCTTTCCTCCAAAAATATCACAGCTTCCATTAATGCAGGCCGGCAGCCTTTTGGCCTGGCCCTCAGCGAGGATCATAAAACTGCCTTTGTAGCTAATGTGGGGATGTATTCTTATCCTTTAATAAAGGGCGCCACGGAGAAGAATGTCGACTCGATTATGATCACCCACCATCCGTATGGTGATAATACCAAAGAATCCATCAACGGTACTGAGGTGGAAGGAAGAACGATTCCCGGTGTCGGAAGTCCATTATCGCCTGAAGCGATGAGCGTATTTGTGGTAGACCTGGCCACCAATAAAGTAACGGATAAATTCAAAACCGGCTACCAGATCGGGCAGATGATTGAAGGTGCAGAAGTTGTTGGAGGCGCGAGTCCGAATTCAATCGCCGTTGGTAAGGAATATGTTTATGTAACTAATGCCACGAACGATAATATCTCTATCATCGATTATAAAAACCATCGCCTTGCGGGTACTATTCCTATTAAGGTGGATAGCCATATCGACCATTACCGGGGACTGTTGCCTTTTGGTATAGCGCTAAGTAAAGATGAGAAAATCCTTTATGTCGCGTTGTTAGGATTTAATGCAGTTGCAGTGATCGATGTGCCGACAAAAACTACTAAAGGTCTTATTCCAACCGGATGGGGGCCGTCCCGTGTTCGAATATCTGCAGATCAAAAGGAGCTGTACATCACCTCCTGTCGCGGGTTAGGTGCGGGCCCGAACGGTGGCAACGGCTTTGTAAAACCTCCGCAAGGGACTTATATTGGTGACATACAGTTAGGCTCTTTCCAAAAGGTTGCGGTACCGTCCGCAGCGCAATTGTCCGCTTACACTAAACAGGTTATTAATAATACATTCCGTATAAAAAAGGCCAATACTAATGTAAATAACCCCCTGCCTGCTTTGCCGGGGATAACTAAAACACCGATAAAATATATCGTTTACATCACCAAAGAAAACCGTACTTATGACGAGGTATTTGGTCAGCTGAAAAACGCTAAAGGAGACAGCACCCTGGCAAGGTTTGGTGTTCACTGCGAATACACTTTACCTGACGCACTGCGTATGAAAATGCCGGGTCTGAATGTGTCGCCAAATCATATAAAGGCGGCTACGCAATTTGCATTCTCCGACAATTACTATTGCGATAGCGACGCCTCTATTCACGGGCATCACTGGATGATGGGTGTGATCCCTAACGAATGGGTGGAGGCTAACTCAAACGTAGGAAAGAAAGCAAAGATATTTTCAACGGCTCCGGGGAGAAGGTTTCCCGGAACAACCGGAAGTATGGATCCCGAAGATTATGCCGAACGCGGTGGTTTGTGGGAAGCATTGGACAGAAAGCATGTTGATTTTTACAACTTCGGGGAGGCCAACGAAACGGCCCACAACCGTGAAATATGGACCGACACAGCAACGGGTGCGGGCCACGTGGTGATGGTGCCTATGCAAAAGGCTCTGTTCCATCGCACCAGCCATAACTACGCGGGCTTCAATACCAATATACCTGATCAGTTCAGGATGGATCAGTTTGAGGGCGAGTTCACTAAAATGTGGATCAAGGGCAAGCGGAAAATGCCTTCGCTTATCACCATGCAGGTGCCCAATGATCATGGAGCAGATGAACGGGCTGCTGATGGCTACCCGATGAGACAGTCTTATATGGCCGACAATGACCTGGCTGTTGGCCGTATCCTGCATTTCCTGTCGCGAACTAAGTATTGGAAGAATATGCTGGTTATCATAACCGAAGACGATCCGCAGGGTGGTGTTGATCACCTGGACGCGCACCGTTCTATATTAATGATGGCTGGTCCGTATGTGAAGAAGGGATATGTAAGCCACACGCATGCCAATTTCGGGGCGATCCTTAAAACAATTTATAATATCCTGGGAGTGCCTTATGTAAATCAATACGATGCCACCGGGACTTTGCTGCAAGACTTTTTTACCAATAAGCCGGATTATACGCCTTACACTTTAGTCAAAAGCGATACACGCATATTTGATCCGAGCGTTGCCATGAAGCGTTATAATAAAAACATCGATTGGCGCAAAATTGAGAAAGGCCCCGATATGGACGACGAGGATATAGAAAGAGAAAATCACTATAAACACAAGAATTAAGTAACAATAATGTCGCTATAAATAACCCGGCCCATACAGCCGGGTTTATTTTTTATATTGCGTTTGAAATCCCAATTGCTTATGAATTCTGAAAATAGCCTGTCACTGAGTTTTGACAATCAAAGTCGCCGCAAATTTATTTATAATGCAGCCACCGTCGTCGGGGCCGGGATGGTATTGTCATCGCCTTTGGTAAGTTATGCTTCTTCATCTACTAAAACGCCGGAAAATTATACTGTAAAGCAGATCATCGATCTGTTTATGAAGCAGGTGCCGGGAGCGCCGTTCCCGAATACGGTTGATACGCTGAAGTCGGGCAATCCGGATACTGTGGTGACCGGAGTTGTAACCTCCATGTTTGCTACGATAGACGTGATCCGTAAAGCGATTGACCTTGGTGCCAACTTTATTATTGCCCACGAACCTACTTTTTATAACCACGAGGACGCAACGGCCTGGATAAAGGATGACGATGTACTGCAATACAAAATGGACCTATTAAATAAACACGGCATTGCTGTTTGGCGGAATCATGATACTATTCATCGCCTAAAGCCTGACGGCGTATTAAAAGGAGTTTTAGATCAACTGGAATGGCAGCAATATGCCGGGAAGGAAGGCCCCAATGTCCTCATTTTTCCAACTACAACAGTAAAAGACGTTGTCAGTCACGTTAAAGATAAATTGCGCGTAGAAAAGGTGAGATTTATAGGTGATCCTAATCAAAACTGTACTAAAATATTGCTGATGCCGGGTGCACCGGGAGGTACAAGGCAAATTCAAGGTATCGGCAAGGTAAAACCTGATTTGCTGATATGCGGCGAAATTGCAGAGTGGGAAACCGCCGAATATGTTCGGGATGCACGTGCCAAAGGCGACAATATCTCCTTAGTTGTGATTGGTCACATTGCAAGTGAAGAGCCAGGCTCAACATTTATGCAGCAATGGTTAAAGGATAATGTGCCATCAGTAAAAGCGACACATATTTATTGCGAGAATTCGTTAACATTTTTATAAGAAGAAAAGGCCGATAATTATGGGCCCTACTATATTATGCAGGTTTATAGCATAAAATAACTATCCCATTTGTAAGCGGAGTAGCTTTAACCAACTTCAACTGCCCCGGTTTCTCCAGACCAGCAAATATCGACATGCCTTTTCCGGCTGCTGCGGGATTAACAAACAGATGGTATTCATCTATCAAACCGGCTTTTATTACAGAGGTGACAAAATCAGCACCGCCATACATCACGATGTCTTTGCCATCCTGCTTCTTGAGGTTATTAACCTCGGTAACTAGGTCATTTTTGGCAATTACTGTATTGTCCCAGTTCGATTCTTTGAGCGTATTACTGAACACGACCTTCGGCATATCCACCATTTTGCGGGCAAATGAATATTGCGGGTCTTCTGGTCTTGTTGTAATATCTGTCCAGTAAGGAATAAAGCCATCTGCCAGTTTGCGGCCCAACAACATGGTATCGCATGAGTCGGTCAGTTCGGTTACGTATTCTATAAAGTCTTCGGTGGCATTCCAGGTCAACCAATCCATTTGCCCATTTGGCCCGGCTATAAAACCATCTACTGATATCTGTACCTGTAATTTAAGCTTTTTCATATTATTGTCTTTTGCGTTTGATAATTGATATAGACAAATATACCGGGATTAATCAGCCCCGGGTGAGCCGTGAATCCGACTATCGGGTGGGCTAAATGCGACAAAATCATATTTGTCTTAAATTTCTTGAAAAAACTTTGGCATAGTGGTATTTTAGAGACGTTTACCCAACTTTTAATTATTTTGTCATTTTGGCAGGTGGTTGTCAGTTGTTTTTAAATGACATATTGGCGTAAAATGCTCGGTTCTTGGTTGTTCTGACAAATTGTCAAAAATTTTATTTGGTAATGGTTTGAAAGAAAAATTGTGATTTGGGCGTTGATTTTTGACAAAAATATGTCAGATCAACGGGTTTTGAACTTGAAATTATTGCATTTCATATATTTTTAAGTGAATTCCAGTGCTAAATCGGATGTCGAACCAAAAAATCACTCTGATTTTTCAAGTTATCTGCATTTTTTTTCAAAATGAAATTTATTGTTTTCTCACAGGTGATATTTTTTGCTGATGAAATTTTATCAGGAAAAATTTTTAGGAAACGCCCGGAAGTTTTAAAATGAATTTTTCTTTTTAGTAAATTCCATTTTGGCCCATTTTTTAGCTAAAAAAATATTTTTAAGAGTGGCATATTTTTCGCCGTGATCTGCTCAGAAGAATACGATTGTTCTGTTCAACCTGAACCCTGAATTGCAAAATTGAGGTGTAGCTGTAAGACGGTTTATTTTTCTGAAAGCTATTTAATCATTTAATAATTAATAAATAAAACAAACGTCATGATCACTGTATTAGAAGTTGCTCTGTTGTTAGCTATTATTATAGTACCTCTTACCCCTGCAAGAAGCAGAGTAAAATAATTTTGTACTATACACAAGTTTCAAAATAAAAGGGACGGTAAACTATGCCGTCCCTTTTATTTTGACCTGTTTTGAGACCTTAGTCCATTATGGTATTTGGACTATTTTCTCTATCATTTGTATTTAAACAAAGAAATTTGAAAAAAGATTAGTGATTTTCCACTATTTTTCCGAATTTGCACATCTGTTTTCGAAGATTATAAACTAATTTCAAATACGTAATAAAATGAGCACTAGTCCAAGTACCCTGTTTGATAAAGTGTGGGACTCACATGTGGTGAGGAAGATTGAGGATGGTCCGGATGTATTATTTATCGACAGGCACTTTATTCACGAAGTGACAAGCCCGGTGGCTTTCCTCGGATTAAAGACCAGGGGCATTTCAGTAATGTACCCGAACAGAACATTCGCAACAGCCGATCACAACACACCTACCATTAACCAGCATTTGCCTGTTCAGGATCCGCTCTCGGCCAACCAGCTAAAAGCCCTGGAAGAAAATAGTGCGAAATATGGTATATCACACTGGGGATTGAATAACCCTAAAAACGGTATTGTGCACGTGGTCGGTCCCGAAAATGGTATTACCCAGCCGGGCATGACCATCGTTTGTGGTGACTCACATACTTCTACCCACGGTGCGTTTGGCGCTATTGCTTTTGGTATTGGTACTTCGGAAGTAGAGATGGTGCTTTCGTCTCAATGCATCATGCAGCCAAAGCCTAAAAAACTGCGTATTACTATCAATGGTAAATTGGGTAAGGGCGTTACACCTAAGGATGTGCCTTTATTTATCCTTTCGCAAATTACTGCCAGCGGTGCTACCGGGTATTTTATAGAATTTGCCGGCGAGGTATTTGAAAATATGAGTATGGAAGGCCGTATGACCGTTTGTAACCTTTCTATCGAGATGGGTGCGCGCGGAGGCATGGTTGCTCCTGATGAAACTACTTTTGCTTATTTAAATGGCAGAGAACTTGCTCCGAAAGGCGAAGCCTGGGATAAAGCGGTAGCTTATTGGAAAACGTTGAAAACCGACGAAGGCGCTCAATTCGATCTGGAATTGAATTATCACGCTGATCAGATCGAACCTCAGATCACTTACGGTACCAACCCTGGTTTAGGAACTGGTATTACGCATCATATTCCTTTTGCTACTGAAGTAAAAGATGGTGCTGCATCTTACAAAAAATCTTTGGAGTATATGGGTTTCCATGAGGATGACCAATTGATCGGCAAACCGGTTGATTATGTGTTTCTGGGAAGCTGTACCAACGGCCGTATTGAAGACTTCAGGGCTTTTGCGTCACTAGTAAAAGGGCACAAAAAGGCTGATAATATCACTGCATGGCTGGTTCCGGGATCGCATATTGTAGAAAGCCAGATCAAAGAAGAAGGTATTCTTGATATCCTTAATGCAGCGGGATTCCAGTTGCGTCAGCCTGGTTGTTCAGCTTGCTTAGCTATGAACGATGATAAAGTTCCTGCAGGTAAATATGCGGTAAGTACAAGTAACCGTAATTTCGAAGGCCGCCAGGGGCCGGGTGCACGTACTTTACTGGCAAGCCCGTTGGTAGCAGCAGCTGCTGCGATAACAGGTAAAGTAACTGACCCAAGAGAGTTGATGTAATCGGTTTAATATAATCTCTTATTAATTCAAACAATGGCATACGATAAATTCACGATATTAAAAAGTACAGCAGTTCCGTTACCAATAGAGAATGTTGATACCGACCAGATCATTCCGGCTCGTTTCCTAAAAGCGACTGAGCGTAAAGGCTTTGGTGATAACCTGTTCAGGGACTGGAGATATAATTCAGACAATACACCCAAACAGGATTTTATCCTGAATGACCCAACCTATACAGGCAAAATACTGGTAGGCGGCAAAAACTTTGGCAGTGGCAGCAGTCGCGAGCATGCAGCATGGGCCATTTACGATTATGGTTTCCGTTGCGTGGTGTCCAGCTTTTTTGCTGATATCTTCAGAAATAACTCTATCAACGTTGGTATACTGCCTGTACAGGTAAGTCCTGAGTTTTTGGATAAGATATTCAATAATGTGATTGGCGATCCTTCAACTGAACTGGAAATAAACCTAAATGACCAAACTATCACTATCGTAAAAACAGGCGATAAAGAGTCGTTTGTCATAAACGGTTACAAAAAACATAACCTACTCAACGGGTTTGATGATATCGACTATCTTCAAGCGATGAAAGAAGAGATAGGCGGTTTTGCTGCAAAAAGTATCTATTAATCTGCAGCAATAATTTAGTACAATGAGCCAGTTGCAACGCCATATAGAAATAATGGATACAACCCTGCGTGATGGTGAACAAACCAGCGGGGTATCCTTTTCTTCGTCCGAAAAGCTAACCATAGCACAACTTTTACTCACCGAAGTAAAGGTTGACCGTATTGAAATCGCCTCTGCACGTGTGTCAGAAGGTGAATTTAATGCGGTGAAGAAAATTACCGAATGGGCGGCAGCAAACGGCTTTATTGATAAAATTGAGGTGCTGACTTTTGTGGATGGCACAACATCCGTCGATTGGATGGTTGAAGCAGGGGCAAAGGTTATGAATCTACTAACGAAAGGCTCATTAAACCACTTAACTTATCAGCTAAAAAAAACACCAGAGCAGCATTTTAAGGAAGTTGCGGAGGTGATCGCCTATGCTGCTAAAAACGGCATAGAAACCAATGTATACCTGGAAGACTGGAGCAACGGTATGCGTAACTCGCAGGAGTATGTTTTTCAATATCTTGATTTCCTGGCAACTCAGCCCGTTAAAAGAGTATTGCTGCCGGATACTTTGGGCGTTTTGATCCCGTCTGAAACAAAGAAATATTTAGACTCGATAGTTCCAAGATACCCAAACATCCATTTTGATTTCCATGCACATAACGATTACGATCTAAGCATCGCCAATGTGCTGGAAGCTGTAAATGCTGGCGTAAAAGGGTTACACCTCACCATCAATGGCATGGGCGAACGTGCAGGTAATGCACCTTTGGCAAGTACTATCGCGGTTTTGAACGATTATGTGAAAGATGTACAGACCTCGGTAGAAGAGAAGTCGTTATATACGGTAAGTAAACTGGTAGAGACATTCTCTGGATTCAGGGTGCCGGTAAATAAGCCTGTTGTAGGGGAAAATGTGTTTACCCAAACCGCAGGTATCCATGCTGATGGTGATAAGAAAAACAACCTGTACTTTAACGATCTGATGCCGGAGCGCTTCGGTCGACAGCGTAAATATGCATTGGGAAAAACCAGTGGCAAGGCCAATATCGAGAACAACCTGCAGCAGTTGGGTATCCGTTTATCTGATGTTGATTTAAAGAAAGTTACCGAGAGGGTTATTGAACTGGGCGATAGAAAAGAAGTAGTTACACAATCCGACCTGCCTTATATCATTTCTGATATACTGGACAGCAATACAATAGATGAGAAGGTACATATTGAAAATTATGTACTTACCCATTCGAAAAATCTCCGCCCTTCAGTTACTTTAAGGATTGATGTTGATGGAGAGATTTTTGAAGAACATTCCCAAGGCGACGGTCAATACGACGCTTTTATGAATGCCCTGAAAGTGATCTATAAGAAAAAAGGGCTCGATCTGCCCATGTTAACCGATTATGCTGTCCGGATACCTCCGGGTGGTAAATCAGATGCCTTGTGCGAAACCATCATTACATGGGATTGCAAAGGCAGAGAATTTAAAACCCGCGGGTTGGATAGCGACCAGACAGTAGCGGCTATCAAGGCTACTCAGAAGATGTTGAATCTGATCTGAGGTACTGGTAGCCTTCCAAATCATATCGGCGAAGGGAGGCGCCGCTGGAGCCAAATACATTTTTTGGAAATTGCTATAAACAGGTGACTCCTATGGAGTCTGTTAATCGCCAATCGGCTCCATAGGAGCTTCCTGTTTATAGAAAAAATAAAGATCCCCTTGGCTCCGTAGGTGCCTCCCTTTTAAAGCGATTGGTCAATCCTGGTTATTGGTTAATGCTTCAAATAAGCATTCGGAACATTACCCGGCGCATAATCAACTCCATAGGCATGTTTGATCAGTAAAGAGACAGTTTCTGATACCGTAGTATCTTTCCTATGCATTTGTGGCAGCAGGCCCATCATAGCATAGCTGATAGGATTTACTGCAGGAATAAAAGTTTCCCATTCGTACCCTTTTCCCCAAATCAATCCTTTAACAGTTATATCCAAATCGGCACCATTATCCAGCAGCCAATGCATCATTTGTTTAGAGTTGTTCAGGTTTTGATTAACGGTATGAAAAATAGGTGTGTGCCCGCCAAAGCCATGGATATCTAAGCCAGCTTTTGCGTTGATATCTGCACCATATTGTAACAACACCTCTGCGCAGGCCACGCAATTATATTCAGCACAAAAATGCATCAATGTTCCGCCGGTTAACGGTGTAAATGTGTTGTTGAACTGAGAATATGTGCGATTGACGATACTATGATCTGTTTTTAATAGTCCTTCCAACTTTTCATCATCATCGGTTAAAACGACCAGCAAAGCTTTGTCTTCGAACGCCAGCCCGCGATCGATAAAAACCTGTACACAATCTTTAAACCTGGGAGAGCGGAAGTACATCTCCACCATGGTAGTAAATAAAGGAACTCCGTCATGTACCTCATTAGGATTCCCGCCCTGATCAAAATACCGCCTGATGCCTTCAACAGAATGCACCTCTATATCATATAGCATTTGGGTATAATCAGGCATATTAAATCACATAAAATCCTTATTTGAAGTTAAGAATTATCTATTATTCCTGCCATTATTTTAAATAATATTACTGTTAATTATAACTCTATTTAGTGATTGTATTTCATCTATTAACGATATATCGTTTGCCGGATTTGCTGTACGATAGTCAATCTATTTAAAATCAACGGTTTCGGTAATGGTACGTGATTTGACATCAACGTCAATACAGAAACTATTGCTTTGCTTATACAATACATATTTTTAAGAGCATAGGAATATTCGACCTTTTTTGTAGTTTTAGACCTAAAACTACCTATACTAACAGCTATTGCAAATGACATCAATTTTTTGCCGATGAATTACAAAGTCTTACTCGAACAAGTAGCTAAATATGTAACGTCGATGTTCGGCGGACATGCTGATAGCGGATTACCATATCACAACAAAGCACATACCCAATTTGTAGTCGATTCTGCTATCCAGATCGCTAATCATTATCAATTGTCCGACAGTGATTTTTTTGTGGTGATCACAGCCGCCTGGTTTCATGATACAGGGTATTTAAAAACCCGTGATCATCATGAAAGGGAAAGCGTGAAAGTTGCCGACAATTACCTCAGGAAGCAAGATGTGGATCAGGAAACTATCGCAAGGATCAACCAGTGCATTATGGCAACCGAAATGCCGCAGAAACCACAAAGCCTGCTGGAGGAGATCATCTGCGACGCTGACATGTTTCATTTTGGGTCAGACAATTTTTCGGAAAAATATAAATCGTTGAGGAAAGAGATTGAGTCTGCCACAAAAACAGAGATTTCAAAGGAGCAATGGCGGTTGCAAACAGTTGAATTTATGGAGCAGCACCATTATTTCACAGACTATAGCAATGTGTTATTGAATGATAAGAAAAAGCAAAACCTGGATAAGCTGAAAGAGCGTCTGAACAAGGAGGATCTGAAAAAAGTGGAAGTTGATTTACCTCAAATTGCTCACGAAGAACATGTTGAGCACGCCGAACGCAATAAAAAGAATAAAGATACACCTGAACGTGGCATCGAAACCATGTTCCGTATCACCTCAGGCAATAATCAGCGTTTGAGCGATATGGCTGATGGGAAGGCTCATATCCTGATCACCGTTAATTCCATTATCCTGTCTGCCATTATCAGTTTGGTATTGCGCAAACTGGATACGAGCAACTTTATTACGATTCCTACATTCATGCTGTTAACGGTAAGCGTGTTGAGTATCATTTTCGCTATCCTTTCTACCAGGCCATCTATACCGGCGGGCGTATTTTCTAACGAGGATATTGGCGAAAAAAAGGTCAACCTGCTGTTTTTTGGCAACTTCTACAAAATGAAACTGGATGACTATTCTACAGGAATGCAGCAAGTGATGGCAGATAAAGACTTGCTATACCACACGCTGATAATGGATGTGTATTCGCAAGGTGTTGTATTGGGCCGGAAATATCACCAGTTAAGGGTGGCTTACAATATTTTTATGTTTGGGCTGATCCTTTCGGTCCTGGCCTTTATTATCGCTGTCATGTTCCATAGTGAGCCGGTACCCGTAATTCCTAAATAGCCTTTATGGAGACACCCGTGCAATACTTCGACCGTGATATAAGCTGGCTGGCGTTTAACGAGCTTATACTGCGCGAAGCAGGTAAATCAATTGTGCCCATACTGGAGCGGATCAAGTTCTTATCTATCTATTCTTCTAACCTCGATGAATTTTACAGGGTACGCATGCCCGTTCAGATGGCTTTGCATCATTTGGCCGGCGAAGGCGACGAAAATCTAACCATAACAAGCCTGCAGGAAGCAAGGAAGGTTATTGCCGCACAATTGGATTTATTCGGACAAACGCTTACCCACCATATTATTCCGACGCTAAAGAAGAATAATATTCACTTGTTATATCATGAGTCTTTACCCGAAGGGGTATTGACAGGGATTAATGATTATTTACATAGCCAGGTATTGGCTTTTTTGCAACCGATCGATCTGGCGGAGGAGAGTATACCATTCTTCCCCGAAAATAATAAGATATATTTCCTGGTAATCATTGAGCAGGGAGGCATGGAGAAGAACATGCTCTTGAATATTCCTTCCGATCAATTATCGCGATTTTATTCCCTTAATATTGATAAAACGCAGTATGTCGTATTTCTGGATGATATTATCAGAGCAAATCTTGATAAAATATTTAAGGATGCTACACTTAAAGGCTGTTTCAGCATCAAAATAACCCGCGACGCAGAGATTGATGTGAAGGATGAATACTCAGGAGATATTTTGGACGGAATTGAAAACGAACTGCAAAAACGGGATTCCGGCCTGGCAACACGTTTTCTTTACGAGCCCGGATTGCCTTTGCGTTTACTCTACCTGGTACAAAGTCGCCTGAATTTATCGGTAGACAGTATTACAGAAGGCGGCAGATATCATAACCTGAAAGATCTTGGCCAGATACCGGTAAAAAGCGCCTCACTCAGTTACGAGGATTGGCCTGCTTTACCTGTTAAGGAGATCAATTATAAATTACCCTTATTTGAGCAGTTAAAGAAGAGGGATATTTGTATCCACGCGCCTTATCAATCTTATAATACCATACTCCGATTTTTTAATGAAGCGGCGATCGACCCGACGGTTGAAGAGATTTACATTACGCTATATCGCGTTGCCAGTAATTCAAGAATAGTAAATGCCTTGATCAGCGCTGCTAAAAATGGCAAGAAGGTATTCGTGATGATTGAACTCAAAGCCCGGTTTGATGAAGCCAACAACATCAAATGGGCCAAGAAGATGAAGAGCGCCGGAGTAAAGATTGTTTACAGTGTTGCAGCTCTGAAAGTCCATGCAAAAGTAGCCTTGGTAAAACGGAATATCGATGGTCGCAGCAACTATTCAGGCTTACTTTCTACAGGAAATTTTAACGAAACTACGGCTGCATTTTATACTGATCATATATTGATCACAACCAATCATGATATACTAAGAGAGGTAGAACTGCTTTTTCTATTCCTACTGAAGCGGAAAAAGCCTGGTCCTGAAGATAAAATACATTTTAAACATTTACTTGTAGCGCAGTTCAATCTGCAATCAAGGTTTCTTGAACTGATCGACAGAGAAATAGATAATGCGAAAAATGGTCATGCAGCGTCTATTATTATCAAGATGAATAACCTGGAGGAGCGGGTGCTGATCAACAAACTTTACGAGGCATCGCAGGCGGGAGTTAAGATCAAAATGATCGTCCGTAGTATCTGTTGCCTGGTGCCGGGCGTTCCGGGTCTTAGCGAGAATATCAGTATTATCCGGATAGTGGACAGGTACCTGGAGCATGGCCGTGTATTCCTGTTTCATAATAACGATAAGCCGGAATTGTACATGGGCTCATCCGACTGGATGAACAGAAATATTTATCACCGCATCGAAGTATGTTTTCCGGTGACAGAGCCAGTGATGAAAGCTCAGATCATCGAAATGCTAAGCCTGCAATTAAAGGATAACACTCAGGCTGTTCAGATCGACCAGGAATTGAATAATGTAAGTATTAAGAATGGTGGGCCATTAGAATCACAAAAACACATATATCTATTACTGAAAAATAAGATACAGGAATACATTTTACAATAGCCGAACCCAGCTCTACTTATGCGCTTTATCAGATACTATATCACAATTATCCTGCTGCTCATTTGCGGATCAAGGCTGTTTGCCCAAAACCTTGACGTGAATATATTAAATGCGATCAACCCGGAACACCCGGACTCAAAATATTGGCAATATACCAGCAACTCGATTTATTACGCACCAGCAGCAATTACGGCAGGGCAATTTTCTTATGGCGTTTTCCAGGGAAGCGGATTGACCCGTAACCGGGCTTATGAAACCTTGATCAGCGTAGGAATTAGCGGCATAATTGGCGAAGTGTTAAAATACACGATTAAAGAAGTGCGCCCTTCCGTAAGGTATCCGGGAGTGATTTTTACCAATAGCGATACAAAAGACCCGTCGTTCCCTTCAGGGCATACGCTGGTAGCTTTTGCTACGGCTACGTCGCTGGCCCTCGAGTATAAAAAATGGTATGTTACAGGCCCTGCATTTTTATGGGCCGGCTCGGTTGCCTATTCAAGAATGTACCTCGGGAAGCATTACCCCTCTGATGTGCTGGCCGGTACCGTGATCGGGATATTGAGCGGGGTAGTTAGCCACCGGTTCGCTGTTGGTGTATTGAAAAGCTATAATATGAAATAACATGATAGTTTCATTGTCTTTAAAAACCAGATTACTCCAATGAAAAAGATCCTCATCCTCCTCTCATTCGTGCTGCCCTGCATTATAGCCCGGGCACAAGACGACGCAAAGCCGATCACACAAGATAGTATTGTAGTAAAGGTTCACGAAAAATATGACCATGTATCTGGAGTGCACAGGCTTTTCTTTGGCGAGGGATATCGCAAAGAATGGGGCATGCCTGTCAAATTGCCTGTATTCAGGATATCAGAAATGAAAGGCGGCCTTACGCCCGAGCGCAAAGGCGGCGGTTTCCAAACTACATCAGTAAGGTTAGTCGACCCGACAGGGAAGGAGTGGGTATTGCGGAGTGTTGAAAAGGACCCCGTAAAGATATTGCCACTCGAACTTCAGCAGACCTTTGCCCGCGAATTGTTTATTGACGCTATGAGTGCCCAGCATCCGTTCTCGGCGCTTGTTGTGCCGCCATTAGCTGATGCAGCCGGAATTCCTCACTCTACCCCGGTTATCGGTGTGGTTTCGCCAGACAAAGCTTTAGGAAAATTTCTGCCTTTGATCGAAAATAAAGTATGCTTATTTGAGGAACGTGAGCCAACTGGTAAATCAGATAATACGCTGGAAGTCATCCGTAATATGTATGACGATAATGATTACTCGTTTAATGCAAAAGCTTACCTGAACGCAAGATGCCTCGACGTTTTAGTTGGCGATTGGGACAGGCACGACGACAACTGGCGCTTTACAAAAGAGAAAGAAGGCAGCAAAAGGGTTTATTATCCCGTGCCCCGCGACAGGGATCAGGCGATGTACCTTAATACAGGTCTGCTCCCATGGCTGGCTTCCAGGGATTGGGTAGGACCCAATTTGCAAACATTCAATGGCAAGATCAGGGATATACGTTATTCTTTTATCTCATCGGAGTTCCTGGACAGATTTCCTTACCAGCGCATAACATATGAGGAGTGGATGAAGGTAGTTAATGATTTTTGCGCAAAGGAAACCGACGCGGTATTGGAAGAAGGTTTGAAGAGATTGCCAAAAGAAGTTTACAAGTTAAGGCATGACAGGTTATTAAGGACGCTAAAAGAAAGACGGGCCAATTTACCTGCGACTATGTCCTGGTATTATTATTTCTTCAACAGGATAATCGATATGCACGTTAGTAATAAAAATGAATTACTGACGATAAAGGATGCGCCGAATAATGGTCTGAATATAGTGATCAATAAGATCAATAAAGATGGCGAAGTAAAGGATGTAATATATGAAGGTAATTTCGACCCGAAAATTACTCAGGAGATAAGGTTTTACATGGGTGGCGGTAAGGACAAGATCGTTTTAAATAATAGTCAGTCACCCATCAAATTAAGGTTTGTAGATAGCCTTGATCATAAAGAATATCACATTGAAAAATCGGCAAATACTGTTAAGATATACGACAGGGAAAAGCAAAACATAACACTTACTGGTAACGACGCTTCGAAAGCGAGTCTCCATATTAAAAACGATAGTGCAAACACCGCTTTTTTACCTGTCAACCTTATTCACGTTTGGGCTCCATTGGCTAATATACAGGTGAATAAAGACGATGGATTTTTACTGGGATTAGGTTTCAGATATACGGGGAAAGACGGCTTCCGCACAAAACCTTACAGCCAGATACAGGAACTGATGGTGACACATTCGTTCTCTACCCAAGCCTTTAATGTCAGGTATCATGGCGAGTGGGTACACGCGATCAATAAGGCAGATATATTGATTGATGCGAATGTAAAGGCCCCCAATAATACCATTAACTTTTTTGGTTTGGGTAATGAAACGCCATTCGATAAAACAGGTGATTATGTAAGATTTTATCGTACGCGGTTTAACACTTACATGCTGGATCCTGCACTAAGATGGAGAGATGAAAAAGGGCTTAGCTTCAGTATTGGTCCATCATTCCAGTATTATCATTTTGATGCTGATGATAATACCGGGAGACTTATAGAGAATACCTCGTTGATCCATTCTTATGATAGCCTGACCATTGCAAAAAATAAGGTGCATCTGGGTGCTACGGCCTTGCTGATCAACGACAGGCGGAATAATAAGTTACTGCCAACCGCTGGTAGTTATCTGAATATAAAACTGCAAAGCATGGCCGGGCTTAATAGTTATTCACGGGGCTTCACACAAATAACTGGTGAAGCGGCGTTTTATGTTCATTTTGCCGATACGGTGATCACTTTGGCTGATAGGATAGGAGGCGGCGCAACTTTTGGCGACGCGGCGTTTTATCAGTCTCTATTCCTGGGCGGACAAGGGAATCTGTTGGGTTACAGGGCCTATCGCTTTGCAGGCAAGGATGTGGCTTATAACAATTTCGAGGCACGCATTAAATTGTTCTCGTTAGCGAGCTACGTATTGCCTGGCCAATTTGGGTTGACCGGCTTTTTTGATACCGGTAGGGTATGGATTGATAATGACAACTCAAATAAATGGCATGGTGGCGAAGGCGGCGGCGTATACTTTATGCCTGCGGGATTGACGCTATTCCAGGTGGTGGCGGCGCATTCAACGGAAGGTTGGTACCCTTATTTTTCGTTGCTGTTGCGCTTTTAACGGGTTGTTTGCTGTTTGTGTTTGACAAAAGCCATTTTACATTCATCTGCCTGTCAGAAACTTAGGGTCAGACATCGGACTGGTTATTTTTTATATAACTTTGGTGATACAGAACCTGTAGAATATGTTATTGCCACAATTTTTTGATAACCCGTTCCAGATAAAGCTCTCGTTTCATAAAGTGATTGAGCAATTGGAAGAGATTGCTCTTGGTAACGGGAGTGCAAAAAATTTGCTGGCCGAAGTAAATGCTCATCCCGAATTAAGGGACGGAATTACCGATATCTCCCAGATAAAAGACAATGCTGATCTGATCTCCCAGCTATTATCTGACCTTTTTCCATCGTTGCTGACCTACAATGAGATAAAGGGAGTTAGTATCCCATACCAGGGATTGATATTCAACCAGACCGAGCGATTCCGGAATATTCTGAAGGCTGCAGGCATATCTTTTGAGATCAATATCCGTGACTTTACGGATCACCAGTTTTACATTGGTAGTTGCTGCATGATCCTGAACATGTTTTATGGTACCGATCTGGATTTTTCTAAACCATTATTTTACGATATACCCGCGGCAGATGGTATTGTAAAGCATTACCGTATATTGTATAATGCTGACTTTCTTGAAGTTATCCCTACAGAAAAAGCTGTTGAGTTGACTGAAGAGGATATAAAGCTTCTGATCGATAACTATGATGACCTGGAGCTGTGGAAGGAAAAATTCCCGGCAGGCAGCTGGATATTGAAAGGTTTTGCATTGGTTAGCTTGTTTGATGCCACAACAGAAAATGCGGTGGCAATATTAAAAACGAACCTGCTGTCGGATAGGGCAGAGCCGGAAATGCAAGATATTATCGATTCGGCTTTCAGATCGATATTTAGAATACCTGACCTGCAGATAGGGTTCACAGCCTTTGATAAGAGTGAAAGTAAATTCAGCACCAGGGTATTCGGAAAAAGGATACGCAGTTTCTTGCTCACAGACAAAGACGAAGGCGAATGCCATACCATTCTTTCCAAAGCATCTTATCAAAATCTGATTAATGAGCATGATTACTATGCCGTTTCTAATGTCGCCGAATACTCGGCAAATGATCCTTTAAATCTAAAAGCTGCCCAATTGGGAGCTCAGGGTATCGGAAGTATGATCCTGGCCCCGCTTGTGAAGGATGGTGTATTGATGGGCATACTGGAATTGGTTTCATCCAGGCCAAATGTGTTAAACAGTGTAAATGCACATCGGCTTGAAATTGTGATGCCTTTCCTGGTTGATACCATTGACCATAAAATAAAGGAATATCAAAACAAAGTGGAGGCGGTTATTCAAAAGAACTATACAAACATGCATCCAAGCGTGAACTGGAAGTTCAGGCGCGAGGCTAAAAATTATATCTATAACGTTAACATGGGATTGGCTTATAATCTTAAAGAAATTACATTTAAGGATGTTTACCCATTGTTTGGCGAGGTCGATATAAAAAATTCGTCGGTTACCCGGAACCTCAGTGTTAAAAATGACCTTAAAAACCAGCTTAACGAGCTTGTAATACTATTGGAGCAGCTTGAATTGGGAGGTGCGATGAAAGATGCTGACCGGTATTTGCCTGATCTGAAAGGGCTTATTAATGAGTTGTCGTCAGGAATTAAGGCTGATACAGAGCAAAATATACTTAATTACCTCGAGACTAATATTTACCCCCAGTTCTCAACGGTCAAAGGTTCATTCCGGGATGACATCGAAGCCTATTTTGAACGCGCCAATCCATTGACGGGGGATTTTTATGCCAATCGCCGTAATTATGAAAAGACGCTGGCATTGGTAAATGAAAAACTAATCACAATACTGGATGAACGCCAGGCGGAGATACAAAAGCACTTACCACATTATTTTGAACGCTTTAAAACCGATGGCGTTGAACATAATTTATATATCGGCAGCTCTATATCACCCGACAAGAAATTCAATATGGCCGACCTGGAACGTTTGCGCCTTTGGCAATTGCTGGTTACAGCAGAGATGGAGATAGAACAACACCGGCTAAAACATATACTGCCTTATCGCCTTGGCGTAACATCATTGATATTGGTTTTCAGCTCGCAAATAGCCATCCGCTTCAGAATGGACGAAAAGCACTTTGATGTCGATGGCGCCTATAATATCCGTTATGAAGTGATCAAGAAACGCATCGATAAGGCTTATATAAAAGGCACTCATGAACGCATTACTTCAGAAGGCACTATTACTATAGTATACTCAAAAGCTGAAGAAGAGGCTGAATACAGTCGCTATATTCGTATTCTGCAATCAGCAGGAATATTAACTTATAAGGTTGAACATCTTGATGTGGAAGACTTACAGGCCGTATCCGGACTTAAAGCGTTGCGTGTAGGCGTAGCCTATGAGACCAGCAAATTTTTATCGCAAGACTTTTCGTACGAAGGCCTCTACCAGGAATTGCTAACTCCTAAAAAATCCCGTGTCGCCGTTTAAGAGGTTTTTAAGCTGATAATTATTTCGCACCAAAATCCTGTGTCCAGTAAGTCCCAACTTTGGCTGCGCCCATCTCTTTGAATGAAGCGCTCATCATGTTCTTGCAGTGACCTTCGCTTTGCAGCCAGCCGTTAAACACAGATTGCTCGGTAGGATATCCATAAGCAATATTTTCACCTATCGCTCTCCAGTTTGTATACCCGTCTGCCGTGATGCGATCACTAAAAGATGTGCCATCTGATGAGTTATGCGCAAAATTTCCGGTAGCATTCATGTCCGTGCTATGATCTAAAGCCGCTGCGGCTAATACATCATTCCATGTTAAAGGAGCAACAGGAGGCATCACTGTTGTGCCACAAGTGCACCCTGTCGCACGTACATCGTTTACCATTTTCAGCATGGCAGCATTGTCCAGCCCTGTAGCTACAGTTGTACCATTGCCACCTGAAGTTCCTGTAGCACCGGTAGTACCCGTATTGCCAGTGGCCCCTGTAGTACTTGTGGTGCCGGTATTGCCTGTGGTGCCTGTTTTAGTTGTTGGGTTTATTTCTGATGAGTTCTTTTGGCAGGAAGCAAAGCATATCGCCGCACATATCACAGGGTACAATAGTTTCTTCATCCTATTACGCTTTAATGCCTTGGGGGCGTTCAGTAGTTAATTGGATGTATAACGTAATTGTGGGGCTTAATGTTATAGTTAATAAAAACGACGCTTAGCGCAAATAAAAAAGCCTTTCATTACGAAAGGCTTTTTGTTAAATTAATTAAGGTTTATAATTTACAGGAGCTTAGGCATCATATTCGACCCAAAGCGATACGTTAGTGTAACTTCATGAATTGAATTATTAAATCCGCCCAGGTTACTGGACGAGGTGCCAAACTGGTAACTGTACCCCAATTTAAACGAGTTCATGTTAACAGAAAGAACTCCTGCAGCTTCATTATCCGAGCGATAGTTAACCCCTACGCCAAGCATGTCTTTCAGAAAAATAGTACCCGACACATTTGCTGTAACCGGAACGCCTTTGGCATAAGCTACCAGGGTAGCTGGTTTAAACTTGATGCCATCTGCCAGTTCAGTGATAAAGCCTGCTGAAAAATAATAGTGGTTTCTGAAGTTGGTGTTATCCTGCACGTTTGCTGAGCCTAAGCCTGTGATTGTCAATTCAGGCATAGACAAGCCGACAAAATAGTTATCGCTGTAGTACATTACACCAAAACCCAGGTTAGGACGTGTTTGACGAACGTCATCTTTAAACTGTGGGTCGGTAGGGCCAAGGGTTGAAAAACTAGCCCTATAGCTTTTTATACCGCCGCTAATTGAAACCGCAAGGAAATCAGCATCATTCATCTGTATTGATTTAGCAAAGTATGCGCTGAATTGCGTGTTTGTTTCAATCGCGAATTGGTCGTTCATCACCAGCATACCAGCCGAGCCGTTAATTGACTCAATGGGCAGGTTGCCGTTGAATATGAAGGTGCTCGGTGCACCCTGAATGCCTACAAATTGTTTGCGAACCAATGCACTTACAGATCCGTTTTTATCAAGCATCGAGTAGGCCTGGTTAAAAGGGGTCAGGTTGTCCATGTACTGGGTATAGCCGAACTCCTGTTGCTGCTGGGCTTTGAGGCCCAGCGCAAATCCCAGGAACAGAAGGCAAATACCCCACTTTTTGATTGCTTTCATAACACAATTCTTTAAGTTCATTAATACTTGATCACAAAGTAACCTGTCTTACGTTTCGTTTCTCCGCCCTTCACTTTGTACTCAACCATGTAGAAGTAAGTACCAGGCTGCTGCATCTCCTTAGTGATGTTTGAGTGACCGTCGAACACTTTATTAGTGTTGTCATAGCCGGTCATTTCATAAATGGTTGTACCGTTTCTGTTCATCAGCATTACCTTGTTATCAGGGTAACTTTCGATGTTATCGATGTGCAGTACATCATTTATTCCGTCACCATTTGGTGATACTGCTTGCCTTACAACTGGTTCTTCTACAGGAATATAAGTTACGTGTTCTGGGTTGTTTACCGAAATAATACTTGCATTTGAAGGATTGGTTATCGTTAATGTACCCTGTACGTAAGTAAAGCTGTAATTGTTCGCTGCAGCTCCGTTCGCAGTGATCGGATAATTACCCATAGGCGAGCTTATTGTTGCAGTTGTAGTCGCAGTTGGCTGGGTTGTCAGCACAGTGTTAGTTTCACCATTTGCAAATCCGCTGTAGGTTACAGTTAACGCTGGGTTTGCTGTGCCCTGAGCCTTGGTCTTGTTAGCAGCTGTAATGGTCAACACCTTCTTATTAACTATGATCTTACCTTGTACATAAGTGATATTATAGTTAGCCGGTTTAAATGTACCGCCAGTAGCAGCTGTTGCAGTTACCTGGTTTGCATAGGTACCTACAGCAGTTGTAGTTGCTGCAGCGGCGCCGAATGTCAAGGTTACACTTCCGATAGTCTCGCCGTATTGCAGACCATTAGGTTGGAAGTATGTTAAACCACTGCCACTTGTTAATGAAGAACCATAGTTTTTGTTGATATCGTAAGCGTAAATGGTCAGTGTAGCAGGTGTTACAGTTAATGTTTGTTGTAAGCTGCTTGTGCCGTTGCTCGCAGTGATGGTCGAGGTACCAATGCCAACGATATGGATCTGACTGGATACAATGGTCGCTACCGCGCTATTGCTGCTGGTATAAGTGATGGTACCAGTAGTAGTAGTTGCGCCAGGGCCAAAGTTAGCTGCACCATATACCTTAGATGGTATTGCAGCAAATGTCAACGTGTTGGCGGCTCCGGTTACGGTCATCGTACCCTGTACATAAGTGAAGCTGTAGTTAGCCGCAACTGCACCACTCGCAGTGATTGGGTATGTACCCACAGGCGAGTTGGTCACTGCAGTAGTTGTAACGGTTGGCTGAGTAGTCAGTACAGCATTAGTCTCGCCGTTTACAAATCCGCTGTAGGTTACAGTTAATGCTGGATTCGCTGTACCCTGAGTTTTGGTCTTGTTAGCAGCAGTGATCGTTACAGCAGCTCTGCCAACTACGATATTACCGCTATTGTAGGTAATAGTATAGTTGTTCGCGTTAAACGTTCCGCCTGTAGCGGCAGATGGCGTTACAGCACCTGTGTAAGTGTTCACAGCCGCAGTAGCTGCCGAACCTGTGCCGTAAGCGATAGTCACGCTGCCGATGGTCTGACCATTAACAAGTCCTGTCGAAGTGAAGGCTGCTGAGCCTGCACCACCGGTCAAGGCTGCACCGTAGGTTTTGTTCACATTGTTTGCAGTGATGCTCAGGGCAGCGCGTGTTACAGTCAGTGTTTGTTGCAGGCTGCTTGTACCGTTGCTTGCTGTGATGGTTGAAGTACCCACACCTACTATGTGAATGTTACCAGACACGATAGTCGCTACCGCAGTGTTACCGCTGGTATAGGTGATAGTACCTGTACCTGTTGCACCAGGACTGAAGTCAGCAGTACCATAAACCTTAGATGGAATAGCGTTGAAGGTTAATGAATTAGCTGCTGTTACTGTCAAAGTACCTGCAACGTAGCTGATAGTATAGTTAGCATCTACCGCACCACTCGCAGTGATAGGATAAGTGCCTACAGGAGATCCTGTAACCGCAGTGGTAGTAACTGTTGGCTGAGTAGTCAGCGCAGTATTGGTTTGCCCATTTACAAAGCCGCTATAGCTAACTGTCAGTGCCGGATTAGCAGCTCCCTGAACTTTGGTTTGATTGTTAGCAGTAATGGTCAATGCTACCGGAGTTACCACGATATTACCGTTGTTATAAGTGATAGCGTAGTTGCCTGCAGTAAATGTACCGCCTGTAGCAGCAGATGGTGTTACCGCGCCATTATAAGTACCTGCTGCCGCAGTAGCTGCAGAACCAGTACCGTAGGCGATAGTAACGGTGCCTATTGTCTGACCGTTAACAAGACCTGACGAAGTAAAGGCAGTTGAACCGGCTGCACCAGAAATTGCTGTACCGTAAGCTTTGCTCACGTTGTTGGCAGTAATGCTCAGGCTGGCAGGCGTTACAGTTAATGTTTGTTGTAAGCTGCTTGTACCATTGCTTGCAGTGATGGTTGAAGTACCAACACCAACAATGTGGATGTTACCTGATACTATAGTTGCAACTGCAGTGTTACCGCTGGTATAGGTAATAGTTCCTGTACCTGTTGCACCAGGGTTAAAGTCAGCAGTACCATATACTTTAGATGCTATGGCGTTGAATGTTAAGCTACCGGTTACTGTCAGAGTACCCTGTACATAGCTGATGCTGTAGTTAGCACTAGCTGCACCGCTTGCTGTGATAGGGTATGTACCTGCAGGTGAACCTGTGGTTGCAGTAGTAGTCACAGTTGGCAGCGTAGTCAGGTTTGACTGTGTATCGCCATTAACAAAGCCACTGTAGCTTGCAGTTAATGTTGGATTGACAGCGCCCTGAACCTTAGATTGGTTATCAGCAGTAATAGTCAATGCTGCCTGGCCAACAGTCAAAGTACCTTGTACATAACTGATGCTATAGTTAGCAGCATTTGCACCGCTCGCTGTCACTGGATAAGAACCTACTGCTGAACTTGCGGTTGCAGTAGTTGTAACAGTAGCCGGAGTAGTTACTACGCTGCTATTGTCACCATTTACATAACCACTATAACTTACAGACAGTGCTGGATTAGCAGCGCCATAAGTTTTAGAAGCGTTGTTAGCGGTAGCAGTCAAGGCAGCAGGTGTTACAGTTAATGTTTGCTGCAAGCTGCTGGTGCCATTATTGGCAGTGATGGTTGAAGTACCAACACCCACGATATGGATATTACCTGATACAATGGTAGCAACGGCAGTGTTACCACTACTGTAGGTTATTGCACCGCCTGTGCTGGTTGCACCAGGGTTGAAGTCGGCAGCGCCGTATACCTTAGATGCAATAGCATTGAATGTCAGGCTTCCGTTTACTGTCAAGGTACCCTGCACATAGCTCATGCTGTAGTTAGCACTCGCTGCGCCACTTGCTGTGATAGGATATGTACCTGCAGGTGAACCTGTGGTTGCAGTAGTAGTCACAGTTGGCAATGTAGTCAGGTTAGCTTGAGTATCGCCATTAACAAAGCCGTTGTAGCTTGCAGTTAATGTTGGGTTCGCAGCACCCTGAACCTTAGATTGGTTATCAGCAGTGATAGTCAATGCTGCCTGACCGATAGTTAAAGTTCCCTGGGCATAGCTGATGCTGTAGTTAGCAGATACCGCACCGCTTGCAGAGATAGGATAAGAACCTACCGGTGAGCTAACAGTTGCAGTAGTGCTTACAGTTGCCTGAGTAGTCAATGCAGTAGTATTATTATCACCATTTACAAATCCGCTATAGCCTACAGTCAGAGATGGATTAGCTGAACCATAAGTTTTAGATTGGTTGTTAGCAGTGATAGTCAACGATGCCTGGCCAACAGTCAGCGTACCTGCGTTATAGGTAATGCTGTAATTGTTGCTTGCAGCGCCGCTTGCTGTGATAGGATAAGTACCAACGGCTGACCCTGTAACTGCAGTTGTACTTACAGTTGGCAGAGTGGTCAGGTTTGCCTGTGTATCCCCATTTACAAATCCACTATAGCCTGCGCTCAATGCCGGATTAGCAGCACCATAAGTTTTAGACGCATTATTAGCAGTGATGGTCAGCGGAGCAACGCTTACATTCAGCGCTTGCTGTATGCTGGTTGTACCGTCATCAGCAGTGATCGTCGAGCTACCTGCACCCACGATATGGACATTGCCAGATACAATGGTTGCTACAGCAGGATTACTGCTTGAATAAGTTATAGAATTTGAGCTGGTAGCACCAGGATTAAAGTCTCCGGCACCATACACCTTAGATGGTATCGAACCGAATGCTAAAGGATTGCCAACTACTGTCAAGGTACCTTGTACGAAGCTGATCGAATAATCAGGATCAGATGCACCACCCACAGTGATCGGATAAGGACCTACTGGTGAATTGGTAGTAGCAGTAGTTGATACAGTAGGCTGAACAGCCAGGTTAGCTACAGTTTCTCCATTCATATATCCACTGTAAGACAATGTTAACGGAGGATTAGCAGCACCCTGAGTTTTAGTCTGGTTATTAGCTGTAATAGTCAACGCAGCTGGAGTTACGGTTAACGTACCTGCATTGTAAATAAAGCTATAGTTAGGATTTACTGCACCGCTTACAGTGATAGGGTAAGAACCTACACCTGACGCAGTAGTAGCAGAAGTGCTGGCAACTGGCAGCGTAGTTAAGCTTCCCTGGTTGTCGCCGTTTACAAAGCCACTATAGCTGATTGTCAGTGCCGGATTTGCCCAACCATAAGTTTTGGTTTGGTTATCAGCAGTGATAGTCAACGCAGCTGGGGTTACTGTCATGGTACCTGCAGTATAGGAGATACTGTAGTTGCCGTCCACTGCACCGCTCACTGTGATAGGATAGTTGCCTATTGATGAACTGGTTGTAGCAGTGGTGCTGATAGTAGGCAATGTAGTTAGGTTAGCTGAGTTCTCGCCGTTTACAAATCCGCTGTAGGTAATCGTCAATGCTGGATTAACTGAGCCATAGTTCTTAGCATGGTTATCAGCAGAGATCACCAATGCTGCCTGACCTACAGTCAGCGTACCATTGTTGTATGAAATACTATAATTGTTGCTTGCAGCACCGCTAACATTGATAGGATAAGAACCTACCGGTGAATTTGTAACAGCACTGGTAGATACAGTAGGCGGAGTACTTAAACTTGCCTGGTTATCACCATTTACAAATCCGCTATAGCTTAAGGTCAATGCCGGGTTAGCAGCGCCATAGTTTTTAGCCTGGTTGTTTGCAGTAATAGTCAATGCAACAGCTTGCACTGTAATGTTATTGCTAACGTAATTGATCGAATAGTTGTTCGGATTAAATGTACCTCCGGTTGCGCCTGATGCTGCTACAGAACCATTATAAGTACCGACAGCTGCATTGGCTGCTGCTCCCGAACCATAAGTGATGGTTACGCTGCCAATAGCTTCACCATTAACAAGGCCAAGCGGGAAGAAGGTTCCTGTAGAACCAGCGCCGCCGGTTAATGCAACACCGTATGATTTAGTTACGCCGTTAGCTATAATGGTCAGTGATGCAGGGTTAACAATTAATAATTGTGTTAAGCTGCTTGAACCTGAAGTAGCGGTGATCACTGAATTACCAACACCTATGATATGGATATTACCACTCACGATAGTTGCTACCGCAGGGTTGCTGCTGGTATAAGTAATTGGAGATGCACTTGACGCTCCCGGATCGAAATCAGCAGTACCGTAAGTCTTGGCAGGGATAGCTGCAAAGGTCAATGGTGTGCTGGTAACGGTCATGGTGCCGCTAGCATAAGCAATAGAATAGTTAGGGTCTACCGCTCCGCTCACACTGATAGGATAAGTACCTGCTGGTGAGTTGGTAGTTGCGGTAGTTGATAACGTAGGCTGAGTAGTCAAATTTGCCTGTGTATCACCATTCACAAAGCCACTGTAGCTTGCTGTTAACGTTGGGTTAGCAGCACCCGCTACCTTAGTTTGATTGTCAGCCGAGATAAACAATGCTACCTGGGTAACAATCATAGTGCCTTGCAGATAGTTGATGTTATAGTTCGGACTATATGCTCCACTGGCAGTAATAGGATAGTTGCCTACAGGTGAACTGTTTGTAGCTGTGGTGGCAACTATTGGCTGACCTAATAGGTTGGCCTGGCCATCACCATTCACAAAACCACTGTATGATACAGTCAACGCAGGGTTTGGCGAACCATAAGTTTTAGCCATTGTATTGGCTGCAATCGTCAATGTAGCCTGACCTACAGTCAGCGTTCCGCCTACATAATTAAATGTATAGTTCGGGTTAACTGCACCGGCAGGCGTAATAGGATAATCACCAACCGGAGAAGCTGCTGTAGCTGTTGTGGTGGCAGTTGCAGGCGTAGTCAGACTTGTCTGAGTATCACCATTTACCCAGCCGCTATAAGTTACAGTCAGGTTCGGATTGTTTGCTCCGTATGTTTTAGCTTTATCAGCAGCTGTAACAGTCAGCACAGCAGGGTTAACAGTCAAAGTGCCCTGAACATATACAAATGTATAGTTAGGATCAACCGCACCGCTTGCTGTGATTGGATAAGCACCAGCTGGTGAATTAGTAGTTGCTGTTGTGGTGATTGTAGGTCTGGTAGTCAGATTAGTCCTTGTTTCACCATTAACGAAACCACTGTAGCTTACTGTCAGCGTTGGATTAGCCGTACCGTAAGTTTTACTTAAGTTATTCGCAGTAATAGTCAACGTAGCCGGAGTTACAGTCAAGTTTCCTGTGTTATAAGTAATGTTATAATTTGGACTAGACGCTCCTGTTGCGGTAATTAAATAAGTACCGATAGGAGAGCTTGCAGTTGCCGTTGTAGACAATGTTGGCTGAGTAGTCAGACTGGCAGGAGTATCTCCATTGGCCAAACCACTGTAGCTGGCTGTTAATGCTGGAATTGCAGCGCCATACACCTTACTGATTGGGTTAGGCGTAATAACCAGGTTCGCCTGACCAACAGTCAGTGTACCAGGTGCATAAGTGATGGTATAGTTAGCTGCAACTGCTCCGCTTGCTGTAATTGGATAAGTGCCAATAGGTGAGCTTGCAGTAGCTGTTGTATTCAGAGTTGGCTGAGTACTAAGGGCAGTATTGCTATTATCACCATTTACAAATCCACTGAAGCTTGCAGTGAACGGAGGAATACCTGCGCCATAAGCTTTGGTTTGATTATTTGCAGTAATCAATAAGCCGGCAGGGGTAACGTTCAATGTTCCATTAACATAATTGAAGGTATAGTTAGAAGATGCTGCACCAGCTGGTACCAAATCATAGCTACCTACAGGAGATGCTGTTGTAGCCGAAGTGGATACAGTAGCCTGAGTTGTCAGGTTAGCTTTGGTATCGCCGTTCATAAATCCACTATATGATACCGTGAAGGCTGGGTTTGCTGCACCATAGACTTTTGATGAATTATCAGCTGTAACAGTCAATGTAGCTGTGCCTACAGTCAGAGTTCCGGCAACATAAGTAAAGGTGTAGTTAGGATCAACCGCACCACCTGTTACATTGATCGGATAGTTTCCAACCGGTGAAGCCACGGTAGCTGTTGTTGTAGCAGTTGCCTGGGTGGTCAGACTGTTCTGAGTATCACCGTTTACGAAACCGCTGTAGCTTACAGTCAGAGCCGGGTTGTTTGCACCGTAAGCTTTAGACTGATTGTCAGCAGTAACCGTCAATGGAGCAGGATTTACAAGCAAAGTCTGGCTTTGTGTGCTGCTTCCGTTATTGGCGGTGATCAGCGTAGAACCTGCAGCCTTAATGTGAATCTGACCGGCAACAATCGAGGCAACATTTGTATTGCTGCTGGTATAAGTAATACCCGCATTGCTTGTTGCACCCGGATCAAGGTCGGCAGCGCCATAAGTTTGTGGAAGGATCGGATTGAATACGATCGGCACTGCATTGATTCGCAGATTACCATTGATATAGTTAAAGCTATAATTATTGTCTATGGCTCCGCCAACACTGATCACATAATCACCAACGCCTGAAGCTGCAGTAGCTGTAGTGCTTGCTGTTGCCTGGGTTGGCAGATCAGTATAGGTTTCATTATTGACAAATCCTGAATATGATACAGTTAACTGAGGAATAGGATCTCCATAGAAAATGGTCTTATTGTCGGCTTTTATCGTTAGTATAGCTTGTCCTACAGCATCGGTACCATTAACGTAATGGATATCGTAGTTAGACAGATTAGTTCCTTGTGCAGCTACTGGATTTGACGGCACAATAGGGTAGTTGTTTACCGCTGCTGACGCATCCGCACCAGCGCTGAAAAGAGTTACGGTATTAATATTGTCACCATTCTTCAGACCGGCTGCTACGAACTCTGTTCCGGCAAATGTTTGGGTCTCACCATAAACCTTAGTGTCATTATTTGCGGTAATGGTTAAGACATTAGTACCGATAGTCAGGTTGTTGCCTGTAAATGACAGGTTATAGTTAGGAGACAATGCCAGAGAACCCTGAGAAATAGCATAAGTGCCTACGTTCTCACCAGCAGCCCTGGTCAGCGCACCGCTGAAGGTGTCACCATTGGCCAATGAGCCGTTTGTGATCTGATAAGTCAGAGCAGGGTCGGCATCGCCATAGTTTTTAGCCTTCGCATCAGCAGCCACAGCAATGGCACGTGTACCGATGGTTAGCGTGTTGCCTGTGAAAGACAGGTTATAGTTTGAAGGCAATGCCAATGAACCTTGAGAGATAGCATATGTACCCACGTTTTCACCTGAGGCCCTGGTCAGCGCACCTGCAAAGGTGTCGCCGTTAGCCAACGTGCCTGTATACTGATAGGTCAGCGTTGGGTCTGCATCGCCATAGTTCTTGCTCTGCACATCAGCGGTTACCGTAATGGTTCGTGTGCCAATAGTCAGGTTATTGCCTGTAAATGACAGGTTATAGTTAGCAGACAGTGCTAAAGAACCTTGTGAGATAGCATAAGTACCCACGTTCTCACCTGGAGCCCTGGTCAATGCACCATTAAAGGTGTCACCATTAACAAGGTTACCACTGGTGATCTGGTAGGTCAATGCAGGGTCTGCATCGCCATAATTTTTGGCTTTTGCATCAGCAGCTACAGCGATGCTGCGTGTACCGATGGTCAGGTTGTCTCCAGTAAATGACAGGCTATAGTTAGCAGACAATGCCAATGTACCTTGAGAGATAGCATAAGTACCCACGTCCTCGCCAGTAGCCCTGGTCAAAGCACCGCTAAAGGTATCACCGTTAACCAGGTTACCGCTGGTGATCTGGTAGCTCAGCGTTGGATCAGCATCG
>Ga0163162_10000099_pt1 | contig 78696 bp, 68 predicted proteins | sample S55metaG_FD_115310 | JGI IMG/M metagenome (GOLD analysis project Ga0163162, IMG submission 115310) | Switchgrass rhizosphere microbial communities from Kellogg Biological Station, Michigan, USA - S5-5 metaG | ecosystem: Host-associated > Plants > Roots > Rhizosphere > Soil | place: USA...
ACTAAAACAAAGGTAAAGTTATGGCACTGTTTCACAAATGGAAAGCATTTAAATTAATGCTTCTCAAAAGCTAAATTTTTATAAGCTTTTATTTGCTTTTTAAGACAGTACCTTTTCAGGGCTTCGCTTCGCTCCGGTACCGATGAAAGATCGGTACTGAACCCTTACAATCCCTAACGCAAAACCCAGAGTAGAGTAAAACCTCGCTGGTTTGTTAAACCTGCGAGGTGTTCACACAGTTTTTCTCCTAAAATATATATCTTTTTTAAGAATAGTTTAGGCATTTTGCTAACTGACTTTAATAAAGCAGAGGTTTTAGCGAAGGACGACGTCAATCCCAAGTGGCAGAAGGATCAAAAAAACAGGTGCAATACAGAACCAACGGCACCTCCAAACCTGAAACGCAGTGGTTTTGTGTTCATAAACTATAATTCAAAACTATAAAGGAATTGAACACAAAACAAAGTGCCGCTGTTTTTTTGATGAGCATGGGGCAGTGTGAAGCCACCTAGTTGGATTGACAAAACGCTTTGGGTACTTTGGCGCTCCAAAATGCGCAGCATTCTTGAACACCAATAAAAAACAGCATAAACTGTGAAAAACTACCATGCCCTTGCGGCATAGAGCAGTAGAAGAATATTATGAATTGTATCAACTGGTAGGATTTTCATCGGGAGAGGACTTGAAGAGATAGCGGAGCTTCCTTAACCGAAATGTGCCCAGCCCCATCATTTCCAAAAAACTGTTGCTATAAAGATCCTGAGCTGAACTCAGGATGACGCATTGAGCGGCATTTTCCGTGTTTCTGAGCCTCCGTGGCTAAACAGACTCCTTAAACACAAATCGAGACAAAATGGAGAAATATTGATACAAATACGTATCCCGCGCTAATGCTAAAAACTGAATCTTTGGAAAGAATTAAATCGAACTAAAACCATTTACTTCTAGTATTTAACCAAATTCCTAACCAAATATGAAAAGAAGTTTACTCTACTATGGCGGCTTTGTACGCATGGATTGGTATTTGCTTCAAAAGATGTTTTTGAAAAGCAAAATCCGCTCCGTTATTTTTACCTCAATTACCTTACTCTTATTTTCATTTCAGCTTATAGCACAGGAACAAAGTACGGTTACTGGTACCGTGACCGACGAAAAAGGCGAAACAGTTGTGGGTGCCAGCATTAAAATTAAGGGCACCAGCACGGGGGCAACTACTGATGCTGACGGAAAATTTAAAATCCAGGTGGCCGATAAAAATGCGACCCTGATTTTTATTTACGTAGGTTATGCCAATCAGGAAATTTCACTGGCAGGGCGTTCGCAGGTTAATGTTAAACTTAAGCCATCCAACAACGATCTTAGCGAAGTGGTGGTAGTTGGGTATAACACACAGAAAAAGGAAGCCATAACAGGGGCCATCTCTTCCATCAGCAGTAAAGACCTGGAAAAAGTACATGGCGGTTCAACCGTGAGTACGGGCCTTGCTGGTAAACTGCCGGGCGTATCATTCAGGATGCCTGATGGCAGACCGGGATCGAGTGCCAACATCCAGATCCGTAACATGGGCAATCCGTTGTATGTTATAGACGGGATTCAGCAGGATGCCGGTCAGTTTAATAACATTTCTCCCAATGATATCGAAACCATTAGCGTGCTAAAAGATGCTTCGGCTGCTATTTATGGTAGCAGGGCGGCTAACGGGGTAATTTTGGTGACGACTAAAAGAGGTAAAAACAGTACGCGCAATACCTTTAGTGTTGATGCTTATACCGGATGGCAAAACTGGGTACGTTTCCCGGAAACAACTGATGCTTACCAATGGATGTTAGGAAAGGCTACCGCAGAATTAAACCAGAACGGCAAAACTGATATTACCCAAGCCGAACTTGAAAAATGGAAAGCGGGAACAGAATATGGTTATCAGAGCCAGAACTGGAAAGATATCATCATTGCGCCAAATGCACCACAATCTTCGATTAATTTAAGTGCTTCTGGTGGCAGCGATAAGGTAAATTATTACTTTTCGGGCACACACTTAGATCAGAAAGGTGTATATGGAAAGGATAGAGAGTTTGATTTTAAAAGAACCAATATCCAGAGTAATATCGAGGCTAAAATAACTGACCGTTTTAAAGTAGGGATGTTAATCAACGGCCGTATAGAAAGCCGGGATCAGCCAGGGGTACCAGGTGGAGATGATTACTGGGCTGCCCGTTTTGCCTTATTACGAAACAGACCAACGGAACAAGCCTATGCCAATGGAAATCCCAATTACCCTAATGATATCGGGCACAATACCGAACAGTTTGCCGTACAGAGTAAAGCCTTAACCGGTTACTGGAAATCAGACTGGAGGGTTTTACAGACCAATTTATCAGCAAGTTATGATACGCCAATAAAAGGTTTAGAGATAAAGGGATTATATTCTTATTACATCGCCGATAATGTGATTAACGGGCATGAGTATACCTACAATGTATATACCTACCATCCGGAAACTGGTGTTTACGAAGAAAAAGTAGGAAGCTCTAATCCTTACAGAGAACGCAGGAATGAGAAAATATACACCAATACCTATCAGGTACAGGCCAACTACAACCGTACTTTTGGCAAACACACTATTGGTGGTGTTTTGGTAGCAGAACGTTTAGATCGTTTTAGAACCTATACTTTCCAGCATGCCGTACCACAAACCAATATTTTGCCTGTTCTGCAGTTCGCTGATATGGACGGTCAGGACTTTGCAGACATTCAGGAAGAAGAGGCCCGTATTGGTTACGTAGCCAGGTTAAACTATAATTATGACAACAAATATTACCTGGAACTATCTGGTCGTAGAGATGCTTCGTGGAAATTCGCACCTGATAGACGTGTAGGTTATTTCCCTTCCGCATCCATCGGTTGGAGAATTACCCAGGAGAAATTTATGAAATCGCTTTTAGGTGAAAGTACAATCTTAAATGATCTGAAACTTCGGGCTTCGTATGGCGTACTCGGAGATGATGATCTGGGTATTGATCCTTTTGCTTACATTCCGGGATACCGTTACAATCAGGGTACTGTGATCTTGGATGGAAAAAATATTACTACTTCAAGGGATAAGGGCCCCGTTATCAATAACCTTACGTGGTTTAAGAGCAAAATTACCGATATAGGTCTGGATTTTTCATTATTCAATACTAAACTTAGCGGAACTGCCGATTATTTCTACAGAAAACGTACCGGTTTAAAACAGGTTAAAAATGATGTATTGGTACCAATTGAACTGGGGTATCCACTGGCCGCAGAAAACCTGGAAAGTGATGCGCAGTTCGGAGCCGAATTCGCGTTAAACTACAGGGATAAGATCGGAGAATTCAACTATAACGTTGGTGGAAATATCTCCATCAGCCGCAGGAAATTTTTAGATCAGTACAAGCCACGTTATGGCAACTCATGGGACAATTACAGAAATAGCTATAATCAGCGTTATACCGATATTTTTTGGGGATATGAAGTAACCGGACAGTTCCAGAACATTGATGAAATCAATAATTATAAAGTAAACATCGATGGACAGGGAAACCGCTCTTTATTGCCGGGAGATTTAATTTATAAGGATCAAAACGGCGACGGTGTGATTAACGATCTTGATCAAAGACCAATTGGGTATACCACAACAGGTCAGCCAAATATCGGCTTTGGTTTCACCATTGGTGGTTCTTACAAAAACTTCGATTTTACAGCAGATTTTTCAGGCGGTGCAATGTACTCGTGGAATCAAAACTGGGAACAGCGCTGGGCATTCCAGAATACAGGAGCTTTATTGCAGAACTTTGCAGATGACAGCTGGCACCGCACCAATCCATACGACCTGAATAGCGCATGGATCCCTGGTAAATATCCTGCATTGCGCTTTAATGATGGCGGGCACAGTAATTATAACAAAAACTCCACTTTCTGGCTGCACAATGTAAGGTATCTGCGTGCACGTACGCTCGAAGTAGGTTATACCCTGCCAAAAAGATGGGCCGAAAAAATTAAGATCCAGAATGCCAGGGTTTATGTAAATGGATACAACCTGTTTTCTATCGATAACCTGAGCGATTATGGTGTAGATCCGGAAATTGCAGATGATAATGGATTGCAATACCCACAGAACAAGTTTTTTAACATCGGAATTAAATTAACGCTGTAACATGAAAAAGACTAATCAGATGAAAAAAATTATATATGCATTTGCTGCCATCGCCTTTTTGAGTGTTGCGCAGTCATGTAAAAAAGATTCAGCATTTTTAGATAAACAACCTACCAGTACCCTGCCCATTGATGCAGTATGGAAAGATCCTAATCTGGTGTTAACTGTTGTTGGCGATCTTTACGATCGTTATCCGGATTACCAGACCATTGAAGCCTGGTATACTTTTACTGATTTTGACGAAGGTTTTGCCTCGGCCAGCGGCGACTATTTCCGTCACCAGAATTTAGAATATGGTTATGATGCCTGGAGGTATTGGGATATGGGTGCTTATGGTTATATCCGCGACTTGAATATGTTTATTAAACGTGGTCAGGAATCTACCGCTTTAAAAGCAGAAGACCGTGACCGTTTCCTGGCCGAAGCACGTTTTATCAGAGCGGGGGTTTATTTCGAAATGGTAAAAAGAATGGGTGGTGTACCGTTGATTACGACCGTTTTAGATTATGATTATAGCGGCGACCCAAGCTACCTTCAGTTCCCTAGGGCAAAAGAAACCGAAATTTATGATTTTGTGATTGCTGAATTAGAAGCGGTTAAAAACATACTGCCCGATAATCCGACTGTACAGAGTAGGGCTACAAAAGCTGCGGCACTAGCCATGGAATCAAGAGCAGCATTGTATGCCGGTTCAATTGCCAAATACAGCAATTCGCAATTAACCTTGCCAGGTGGAGAGGTTGGCATATCATCAAGCCTGGCCAATGCTTATTTTACCAAATCTTTAGCAGCCGCAAAAGAGATTATTGACGGTGGTAAATATTCACTATACAAAAAGAACCCGAATTTATCTGAAAATTTTGCGGCGCTTTTTACCGATAAAGGCAGTAATCCGGAAGTGATTTTTGCAAAAGATTTTAAGTTGAAAACAAATAAGGCTCATGGTTTTACCATTGATAATCAACCACGGTCTTCTGCTGAAGAAGCACAGGGCGGACGTTTAAATCCGTCATTAAACCTGGTACAGTCATTCGAGAAACTGGATAATACTTACGCATCTATGGCTTCGGTTGATGGAAGTGGTAACCCGGTCTATTATACCAATATCACCGATATTTTTGCGGGCAGGGATGCTCGTTTGGCTGGAACAGTAATTCTTCCGGGAACACAGTTTAAGGGCAAAACGGTTGATATCTGGGCGGGTTATCAATTGGCTAATGGTACCATTATTACCGGAGATAATTTCGGGCAGAGCAAAAGTGAAGTACTGCCAGATAATCCGGCATCCGTACAGGTAGTTGGAAGAGATGGCCCGGTAGATGGACTCGAATTCAGTGCACAATCAGGATTTTATGTCCGCAAATATTTAGATCCGGCAACAGGTTCAGGACAGATTGGTACCCGTAGTGATGTTTGGTGGATCCGCTACCGTTACGCCGAGGTATTATTAAATGCAGCCGAAGCAGCTTTCGAACTGGGCGATGCGGCTACAGCAGCCAACTACATCAAACAGGTAAGAGACCGTGCAGGATTAACGGTTGCACTAACCCCGGCACAAATTACTTTCGACCGTATTGTGCACGAGCGTAAAGTAGAATTCGCTTTTGAAGGACATGAACTTTGGGATATGAAACGCTGGAGACTGGCCGATAAAGTTTGGAATGGCAGTAACATGTCGGCAGCCGATTTTATTAATGCAAACAACATTGGTAGTGCAACACGTACCAGCACACAAGTATTTGGTTTGTGGCCCTACAAATATTATAATCCGGGCAATGCCAACCATTTGAAATATATTTTTAAAGTGATTAAACCAAGCCGCGTGACGGCTACACACCGTTTCCGCATCGGAAATTACTACTCTTCAATTGGGCAGGATGTGCTTAACGGAAACCCTAAAATTGTAAGAAACCCTAACCAATAAGCAGATATAGATATGAAAATTAGATTTTATTTCATGATAGGGGCACTAATTGCCGTACTTTTTGCTTCCTGTAAAAAAGATAATTATGATGCACCCGAAGCCGACTTTAGCGGACGGATCGTGTACAAGGGAGAACCCATTAGCGTTCAATATGGTCAGGTGAATTTCGAACTCTGGCAGTCGGGTTTTGGTAACTATTCAGCACTAAATGTGAATGTGAGTCAGGATGGAACCTATTCTGCCAAATTATTCAATGGAGATTATAAATTGGTGTTTTCGCCAAACCAGGGACCTTTTTTATGGAAAAAGAATGCTGCAGGTAAACAGGATACTATTGCGGTAAATATCAACGGCAGTAAAACCATGGATATTGAGGTGATGCCTTACTACATGATTCGCGGCGCCACAATTGCCGCTGCAGCGGGCAAAGTAAATGCTTTCTGCAAACTTGAGAAAATCATTACCAATGCAGACGGCAAAGATGTTGAAAATGTATCGCTTTACATTAACAAAACACAGTTTGTAGATGGCAGCAATAACATTGCTACTGAACAGATTAATGGAGCGGCCATTGCAGACCTCAATAACCTGAACATGAGTGTAACGATCCCGAGCATTACACCTACTCAAAATTATGTTTTTGCGAGGATAGGCGTTAAAATTGCCGGTGTTGACGATTTGATTTTTACTCCTGTAAGCAAAATAAGTTTTTAATTCTTTAACAGTATCGTCATTCCCGCGCAGGCGGGAATCTTAATGCTAGTGTCATTCATTGTGCTTTAAGATTCCTCATTGTTCTGGTAATGGCGATATCTTAAAAATCAATACCTTATCTTTAGTTAAACATTGCCAATGAAATATATTTACGCCCTTTTTTTCTGTTTTTCACTATGTTTCATAAGTGAAGAAATAGTTGCAAAACAGCTAAATGATACCCTTTACCTTGCCGATCCTACGATTTTCCTAGATAAAGGCACTTATTATTTATATGGTACCAGTAGTGATCAAGGGTTTTTGGTTTATGTTTCAAAAGATCTTAAAAACTGGAAGAGAAAGTCAGAAAATAATGGTTTTGCTTTAAAAAAGGGCGATGCTTTTGGAAGCAAAGGTTTTTGGGCCCCGCAGGTATTTAAAAGGAGAAATACTTATTACATGGCGTATACCGCTGATGAACAGATTGCCATTGCACAGAGTAAAAGTCCATTGGGTCCATTTAAACAGGAAGCATTAAAGGCCATTTCAGGCACTGGAAAACAGATCGATCCTTTTGTTTTTACCGATACCAATGGGAAAAATTATCTATATCATGTGAAGCTTGATCATGGCAACCGGATTTTTGTAACAGAACTAAAGGCTGATTTTTCGGATGTCATCCCAAACACTTCAAAGCTATGTTTATCCGGTATCGATAATTGGGAAAATACGGCTAAAACCGATTGGCCAGTAACCGAAGGTCCGACTGTAATTAAAAAAAATATACATTATTACCTTTTTTATTCAGCCAACGATTTCAGAAATACTGACTACGCGGTGGGTTATGCCACTTCAAGCTCACCAACAGGACCATGGAAAAAATATGCAGGCAACCCGATCATCAGTAAAAAATTATTAAAAATAAACGGTACTGGTCATGGTGATTTTTTTACCGATAAAAACGGGAATTTGCAGTATGTATTCCATACCCATCATAACAATCAAAAAGTGTCGCCAAGAGCTACAGCCATTATAAAAGCGGCTTTTGTGAAAGATAAAGACGGTATTGATGAGGTGCAGATAAATCCGGAAAGTTTCCGCTTTTTAATGCAGGGCGCAAATTGATTGTTTTTGTAGAAATACTGAAACAAAAGAAGACGGGTTTCAGAAAAGAAATCACTTTTTTTAAAGCTGGAAAAAGTGCAGCAGCCTGGAAAGAAAATTGCGGTTCTAAAACTTTAATAATGAATAAATTGAAAATAAAATTATTGTTTGTGTTATGCTTTTTCTTGATTGAAGGGTTAAATGCACAAACATTTACTAACCCCTTGTTGCCGTCGGGCGCTGATCCATATAGTTATTATAAAGATGGTTATTACTATTATACCCATACCACAGGTAACCGGGTAGACCTTTGGAAAACCAAAACCTTAGATGGTTTAAAAGATGCAGAGCGAAAAACCATTTGGAAAGCACCAACCGAAGCGATGTACAGTAAAGAAATCTGGGCACCTGAGGTGATGTTTTTAAGAGGGAAATGGTATGCCTATTTTGCTGCCGATGATGGAAGAAACGAAAACCATCGGATGTACGTATTAGAAAATGCTTCAGCCGATCCAATGAAAGGGGAGTGGATATTTAAAGGCAAAATTGCTGACCCTACTGATAAATGGGCCATTGATGGCGATGTGATTGATTTTAAAGGTCAGTTGTATATGATCTGGTCGGGATGGGAGGGAGATAAAAACGGTAAACAGGAAATTTTCATTGCCAAGCTTAAAAATCCCTGGACAGTAGACGGGCAACGTGTAAAAATATCATCGCCAAGATTTGATTGGGAAAAAAACGGGGATTTAGGCGGAGGAGAACATGTTGACGTAAACGAAGGACCCCAGTTTTTGGTGCATGGCGATAAAGTCTTCATCATTTATTCAGCCAGTGGCTGCTGGACAGATTTTTATGCCTTAGGTATGCTATCAGCATCAGCAAAAAGTAACCTGCTAGATCCTAAATCCTGGACGAAAGCCGATCAACCTGTTTTTCAACAGTCGCCAAAAAATGGTGTTTATGCACCAGGTCATAATTCATTTTTTAAATCGCCAGATGGCAAAGAAGATTGGATCCTATATCACGCCAATGATAAACCGGGCCAGGGCTGCGGAGGTTTCCGCTCGCCCCGGGCTCAAAAGTTCTCCTGGAATAGCGATGGAACACCAAATTTCGGAACTCCGGTAAAAGTAGGGAAGAGCTTAACATCACCATCAAACCGAAACAAAAAATAATCAGATAAATACCGATATGAATTTAAAAAACTATGCGCTATTTGCTATCCTGAGCCTAGGCATCAGCACTGGCTTTGCGCAAAAAACAAAAAAAAGTACCGAGCCTGCAAAGGTTTGGTCAGTAGAAAAAGCCAATGCCTGGTACAAAGAACATAAATGGTTAACGGGGGCAAACTACATTCCTGCTAACGCCATTAATCAGTTAGAAATGTGGCAGGCAGATACCTTTTCGCCCGATCTAATTGATAAAGAGCTCGGTTGGGCCGAAGGAATCGGGTTTAATACGTTACGTGTATTCTTGTTCAGTAAGGCCTGGAGCCAGGATCCAGCGGGTTTTAAAAAGAGAGTGGATCAATTTTTAAACATCACCCAAAAACATGGTATTAAACCAATGTTTGTTTTTTTTGACGATTGCTGGAATAAAACTTCAGCCATTGGCAAACAACCTGAACCAAAAACAGGTATCCATAATTCGGGCTGGTTACAGGATCCTGGTGATCCGGCATTTAAAGAAGAAGCCAATTTCCCTGAACTCGAAAAATATGTAAAGGACGTGCTTACCCATTTTGCCCACGATAAAAGGATATTGCTTTGGGACTTGTATAATGAACCTGGAAATAGCGGAAAGCTGGAAGCCTCCATACCTTTGTTAACCAAAACCATTGGCTGGGCACGTTCCGTTAATCCCGATCAACCGATTTCAATCGGCTTGTGGAGCTGGGGTTTCGAAAAATTGAATGCCATACAACTGGCCAATTCTGATATTGTAACGTACCATAATTATGAAGCACCAGAATGGCACCAGAGAACCATTGATCTGTTAAAAGCTAGTGGCCGGCCATTGATCTGTACTGAATATATGGCACGATCTCGCAACAGCCGTTTTGCTAACATTTTGCCGATGTTAAAAGAAGAAAATGTTGGCGCGATAAACTGGGGTTTCGCCGCAGGTAAAACCAATACTAAATACGCCTGGGATACCCCGCTGGCCGATGGATCTGAGCCGATTGAGTGGTTCCACGAAATTTTTCAGCCCGATGGCACACCATATCGCCAGGATGAGGTTAACCTGATCAAAAAACTCAATAATAAATAGTATCATTAGGGTGATCAGAAGAAGAACTTTATAAAAATTATTGTCAGTCTGAGCGGAGTCGAAGACACTTAGTTGAAAAAAAAGTCCTTCTACAGACTACCATTTACAGGTTTCAGTAAAGGGTCGTCATTCTCGCGTAGGCGGGAATCTTAATGCAATAAGCTTTAAGATTCCCAATCGGGTTGGGAATGACGACTCCTCGCAGCCTATCAATTCAAAAAAAGTAATGTATATTAATTTTTACGATACAAATGAACGCTCAGGAAACTATTCCCTACTTAAACAACAACATTACCAACCAAACCTAAACACAAATTTAAACCAATGAATAAAAAAGTATCTATTATCTTATCACTGCTGGGGCTCTCACTTTCCCTTTCTGCACAGCAGCAAAACAAATCATGGTCGATGGTAAAAGGGAAAATCTCCTCACCGTGGGCACAGGAAGTTAATCCGAATAATGTATTGCCTGAGTATCCACGCCCACAGTTAGAACGTACGGGCAACTGGAAAAACCTGAACGGCCTTTGGGATTATGCCATTTCTGAAAAATCGCAACGTCCGGCCATTAACCAGGGTAAAATTTTAGTTCCTTTTGCTGTAGAATCTGCACTTTCAGGTGTGGGCAAAACGGTCGGTAAAGATAGCCTCTTGTGGTATAAAACTGTATTTACGGTGCCTTCGAATATGAAAGGCAAAGAAATTTTGCTTCATTTCGGGGCTGTGGACTGGAGATCAACGGTTAGCATCAACGGCAAAGAGGTGGGGAAACATGAAGGCGGTTTTGATCCTTTTAGTTTTAACATCACGCCATTTTTAAATAAAAGCGGGAACCAGACCTTAACTGTAGAAGTTTGGGATCCTACGGATGAAGGACCTCAACCAAGAGGTAAACAGGTTAAAAAACCTGAAGGTATCTGGTATACGCCGGTAACCGGCATCTGGCAAACAGTATGGATCGAAGCGGTAAACAAATCACATATCGATCACATTAAGGTAACTACTGACATCGATCAGCAATCATTGGCTGTTACACCAGTTTTAACAGGAGCTGCTTCAGGAGATCAGGTAAAAGTTTCGGCTTGGGATGGGACTACAAAAGTTGCGGAACAAACCGGTGATGGCAGTGGTGCAATTACCTTAAAAATTGCCAATCCAAAGTTATGGAGCCCTCGAAGACCTTTTTTATACGATTTAAGGGTAGAGCTGCTTGCTAAAAACAAGAAAGTTGATGAGGTGAAAAGTTATTTCGCCATGCGCAAAAGTTCAATGGGCAAAGATCAGAACGGCATCCAGCGCATGTTATTGAATAACGAATTTGTTTTTCAGTATGGTCCGCTAGATCAGGGTTGGTGGCCGGATGGTTTGTACACCGCACCAACCGATGCCGCCTTGAAATTCGATGTAGATAAAACAAAAGAAATGGGCTTCAACATGATCAGGAAGCATATTAAGGTAGAACCTGCCCGTTGGTATTACTATTGTGATAAAGCCGGAATGCTGGTTTGGCAGGATATGCCAAGTGGCGATTTGGGTAACGGCTGGGAAAACCGTCCGGGTGTTTTAGACCATGGTTCGGATCAAAAGCGAACTGCAGAATCAGAAGGTTATTACAAAAAAGAATGGAATGCCATTATCGAAGCACTTTACAATGTACCCTCAATTGTGGTATGGACACCTTTTAATGAGGCTTGGGGCCAATTTAAAACCGTAGAAATTGCCAAATGGACCAAAGAAAAAGATCCATCAAGATTGGTAAATACAGCCAGTGGCGGTAACTTTCATCCGGTAGGCGATATTATCGATCTGCATAACTATCCACATCCGGCTATGCCAAGTCCTGATTATTTTGGAAAAGACTATGCCCTCGTGCTGGGTGAATTTGGTGGACTCGGCCTGCCTATTGATGGCCATGTGTGGCAACAGAAAAATAACTGGGGTTACCAAAGCTTTAAAAACAAAACTGACCTATTTAACAAATATGCCGAGTTTACCAAGCGTTTGGAGCAACTGATCCCATTAGGACTTTCTGCCGGAGTTTACACCCAGACTACCGATGTGGAAGTAGAAACCAACGGACTGATGACCTACGATAGAAAAGACATCAAATTCTCGGAAGAACAGATGAAATCCTTGCACGATAAATTATATCAAATTAACGTGCCGGTGCAGAAATAAAATGCTGTAAAATCGTCATCTCGACTGTGTTGCACTTGGCTACCATTTACACATCTGCTAGTGAGGTCGTCATTCTCGCGCATGCGGGAATCTTAAAGCGCTTGCATTACGATTATTCATAAGTTTCCCTTGTTTCACAAAGGCATTCATGAGCACTCCGTGGTTCCCAATCGAGTTGGGAATGACGATTTTTTTTACAAAGATCTATTAATAATAATGATGAGGAAAAAAATGAAGTTTTCGCGGTATGTATTCTTAGCAGTAATCGCTAAACTGCTCTTGATTATGAATATTTCATTGGCACAAACCGTAATAGAGCCTGTAATTGCCGGAGATTTTGCCGATCCATCTATTATCCGGACCAATAACCAGTATTATGCTGTGGGTACATCTTCGGAGTGGGCACCTCATTTTCCGATATACAGCTCAAAAGATCTGCTGAACTGGAAACAGACAGGTTATGTTTTTGACAAGGCACCAGCATGGACTTCAGGTTCTTTCTGGGCACCGGAGTATGACTATCATGATAAAACTTATTTCATATATTATACTGCAAGAAGGAAAAAGGACAATATATCTTGCATTGGAGTAGCCACCTCAAAATATCCCGATAGGGGCTTTGTTGATCAGGGTATTATTATCGATTATGGAAAAGAAGCTATCGATGCTTTTATTTACCTAGATGGTGGCATACGTTACATTACTTTTAAAGCTTATGGTTTAGATAAGCGTCCAATTGAGATTTTAGCTTACAAACTTGCTCAAAACGGACTCAAAGTAGAAGGAGAGCCTTTTTCTTTGCTTAAAGACGATCAAAAGATTGGTTTGGAAGGTCAGAGCATCCTGAAAAAAGATGGTTATTATTATCTGTTTTATTCGGCTGGAAACTGTTGTGGTGTACAGTGTGATTATAATGTAAGGGTGGCCAGATCAACATCTTTTGCCGGACCATACGAACTTTATGCTGCCAACCCGCTGTTAATGGAAAATGAATACTGGAAATGTTCAGGTCATGGTACATTCGTAAAAGCAGCAGATGGTAAAGATTATTATCTTTATCATGCTTATAATAAAAAGACCAATGTTTTCTCCGGCAGACAGGGCATGTTGGCCCAATTGAGCTGGCCATCGAAAGGCGGATGGCCGGTTTTAAAAGAACAATCAGGACCAACCCTTAACCGGGATTTGAAACTGAACTTCACCAAGCCTCAAATAGATAAAAATTGGCAATGGGATTTTAGAAACTCAACGCCCAAAATTTCGCAACAAAACGGGCAGCTTCATTTATCTGGGAGTATCAATAAAGATAACCTTTCAGGTATTGCATTGACAATAAGACCTATATCCGGAATTTTTGAAGCAACTACAACCATAACCAATACCAATAATGCGCTAAAAGGTTTAGTGTATTATGGGGATTCAGGCTCGGCTGTTGGCATTGGCATATCTGGAAATGAAATAGAATTTTGGAAAGTAGAAAATAAAGCCAGAACAGTGCTTTCAAAACTGAAAGTATCAGTAACACTTCCGCTTGAGCTTAAAATGAAAACCACTAATGATTTAAGCCTAATGGTATTTTTTAAGCAGGGAAACCAGGAATGGCAAAATATGCCGGCTAAAGAAAAAATTACAGTCAATTTTTTACCACAATGGGATAGAAGCCCTCGTATTGGTCTTCATTTTAATGGGAATGCCGGTCAGGGTGCTCATTTTTCTTCTTTTGCATTAAAGTATTGATTTTTGTACCTTAATTATGGGTAGCATCTGGAGAATATTCAGATTTTTGAAAGGGTATTCTCTCTTTTAGGTTAATTAGTAAACCGTTTTTTTAGGCTTAAAATTGCTTAAATGCACTAAATGATTAATTTATTTGTACTATCTGCTTGGTTCATCTATCTTTAAGCCTTGAAATTACGCCTCTATGAAGAAATGCTACTTTGCTGTACTGTTTTTATCTTTTTTCGTGTCTAAATCGTGGGCACAAACCTTTTTAAGGTCGTTTACATCCGCCACTTCATTTGTAAAATTAAACAACTCATTTTATTTTGCTGGTGGTAATGATGCTACTGGAATTGAGTTATGGAAATCTGATGGGACTGCAGAAGGAACATCATTGGTTAAAGATATTTTTCCTGGGCCAACTGGGTCTAATGTTCAAAATCTTATTGAATACAAAGGTAAAATCTATTTCGCTGCAACCGATCTGGTTAATGGCACCGAATTATGGGTGAGTGATGGAACTGCCGACGGCACAAAAATGCTTAAAGATATAAATCCAAATAGGGTTGGTACCGGCAACCCAGGTTCGTCCCCAAGGCATTTCACCATTTGTAACAATGTACTTTATTTTATCGTTAGTATCAATAGCTATAACAGTGCAGTATGGAGGACTGATGGAACCACAGAGGGCACGGAAGTAGTTTTAGGAGGAATAAATACAGGTTTAAGACTCTTAAAAACCGTTGGAAATAAGTTATATATTAATGGCGAGAGTTATAATGGGGCTTTATATGCCTCCGATGGAACAGTAGCCGGCACTAAAAAGCTAACCATAGACGAATATGGTCAAATAGAATTAATTACTGTAGTTAACAATGAACTGGTTTTTGCAACCAAATATTCAAATGGGCAGAAATGGAGAATATACAAGCTAAATCCGTTAAATGATACATTAACATTAATCAAATCATTCGAGGCAGCTACTTACGGAAATATCGAACTTGATAATATAACTGCTGTTGATAATAAATTCTTCTTTTCAATAAGAACTGATAATGGATCTGGTGTCTATACAGATGCGCTTTGGAAAAGTGATGGAACGCCAGCCGGAACCACTGCCCTTAAATCTTTCCAATGGTCGAGGCATGTATCAAATTCTCAGATGCAAAATTTTGTTGCTTTAAATGGTAAGCTCTACTTTGCGGCTAGTGGCAATTATGAACTTTGGGCGAGTGACGGAACAGTTGACGGTACTGTGCAGGCATCAACAGTTAAGCTTGAACCAAGCAAAACGCCACTTGTTATAGGTTCAAAAATATATTTTAATACAAGTACTAACCAACTCTGGAGTTATGATGGTACTACAGCAAAAAGTGAATTAACCAGCCCTTCCAAACCGGATCAATTGTTCGAGTTTAGTAATAAGGTATTTTTTACCATTCGTAAATCAAATTATAAAACAGAACTGTGGAATAATTTGTCAGGTCCGGTAATTACAGTGAAAAATGCATACGCAACGGTAGAAAACAAAGGGATCATATCCGTTAACGCGCAGGCAAATAATTTTACAAAAGTGATTATTACCATTGGCAACAGTGGTAATAAAAATCTTAATTTATCAGAAATTAATGTAACAGGTGCTTCTTTTTATGTTACAGGCTTAATTAAAAGAGTAATTAAACCAAGTGAGAGTGTAACTTTTAATCTCATTTATAGCTCTGGCAAAGAGGAAGTTACCAACGGAACGATGATCATTAAGAGTGATGCTGATATTACAGCTTTTACTGTTGATTTAGTTGGTACAACTACTGGTAAAGCAACAACACCTGCAGCTTACACGAATGATGTACTCGGCAAGAGTATTACATTTAACGATGATGAACCAAATTTTGTAATCAATAACAGTAACATAAACGAAAAATCGGCAGCTGGAACCTTAATTGGGGCTTTTAGCATAAAAAATAGTACGGAACCAACCGTTTACACATTGGCTGATGGTAATGATGGAAACTTTAAAATAGAAAACGGTCAGCTAAAATCGCTTAGAACATTTGATTATTCCGTAAGATCTGTTTACAGCATTCCGGTAATCGCCACTAATGCTTCCGGCGTATTCCAGAAAAACTTTTCTATTCAGGTAAATAATATTCAAGAAGTTCAAACAGGAAAATGCTTAACGTCTGTCGAACTTTTAACCTATTCGTTAAATGATGTGGCCTATACCAGTTCGAAAATTATTGCCATTGGTACAAGTGGAAAAATTATCACCTCTGATAATGATGGGAAAGACTGGGAAATTATTCCTTCAGGAACAACAGGTTCGTTAAATGCAATTAAAATGTTTGAGCAGGTTGGCTACATTCTCGGTGATCAGGTTTTACTAAAAACTGAAAATGGTGGTAATTCATGGGTAGCTTTGAATAAACCCGATAATGTTTACCCGGTGTTAACGAAGATGTATTTTTATTCTGCAGATATAGGATATCTGTTCGGAGAAGGGAAGTTGTATAAAACCGTTGATGGGGGGAAAAGCTGGAAAAAGCAAACGGCTCCCAATAGTAGCTATGCACAGAATGCAATGTGGATGATTAGTGAAAATCAAGGGTTTATGTGTGGACCAAATAAATCTTTAGTGAGTACAAAAAATGGTGGAGATAGCTGGGAAGATTTAAAGTTGCCTGATGGTTTAAGCTATAGCGCGAGATTTAATACGTTAAATTTTACCAGTAATACAGTAGGTTATGTAAGTGATGATAGTGGAAATATTTATCAAACAACCGATGCAGGTGAAAACTGGAAAAAGATCAGTAACACAGCAACTCCCAGTAAAATTATTTTTATTGATGCTAATACTGCTTATTCAGTTAATATTTACGGTGAATTTTTATATAAAACTACAGATGCAGGATTAACATGGGTAAAAGAAAACCCTGCGTTAACATCTGGAACCGCCCGCGCACTGGCAATAAAACCAGGTAATAGTCAGTTTTGTGTAGTAGGCTGGGGGAGTAGTTATAATAACAATACTGGTCATACCATTTGGTTAAAATCAGGTACTAATGATTGGGTTAAACGATCAGGAATGAGCCCTTATAATACTTTTTTTTCCACCAATTGGCCTGATGAAAAAACAGGATATGTATTTGGTGCTACATCTTTCAAAACAACCGATGGGGGAATCACCTGGAAGCAGATGAATATTGGAAACAGTACGGATTATGGCATTGGAACAAATTTCTTCATTTCGAAGGATATTGGTTTCTGCAGTTATTATGGTGGCTTTAAAAAAACCGTGGACGGTGGTGAAACCTGGACAAAACTTGATTTTCCAACAGTTAATGCAGCTACAGACCTATATTTCATGGATAGTAAAAAAGGTTTCGCCTCTGGAATAGATGGAATTTATAGGACTTTAGATGGCGGTACAACATGGGTAGTCGTTTCAAAAACGTCAAGTATTAGTCCTCCAAAACTTCAATTTATTAATCAACAGGTAGGCTTTGGGACATCAATTGGATCAAGTTTTTTAAAAACTACAGATGGTGGCGCAACTTGGTCAACTGTTAAAATTGCAGATATCAGTGTTGTAATCACTGCTTATTTTTTTGATGAACAAAATGGATTGCTCGGCGGTAATGATGGACAATTGTATAAAACTGCAGATGGAGGAGCCACGTGGACAGAAATAAAAACGCAAATGCAGCAGAATATTATATCATTTTCGTTTTTCGACCGAAATCATGGTTATGCAATATCAACAGGTTATTCTAACGCACTCATTTATGAGACTTTCGATGGTGGTGAAACATGGAATTCTGTAACAGATACACAGGCTGATGTCAGAAAATTACAGCTTCTTGGTACCAGTGCCTATGGTGCTGGCGGTACAGGGGTTGTTTTAAAATTCAAATCTATTCCTGATGCTCCCGTGATCAGCAGTATTTCTGGTGATAGGATTGTTGCTAAAGGGATTTCTGCAACATATACTTTGCCAGCAACTGCAGGCATAAGCTATAACTGGACTGCACCTGGAGTTTCGAGCATTAGCTATCAGCCTAATACTGCTCAAATTATATGGAACAATCCAGGTGTTTACCAATTGAAGGCTAAAGCTCAAAATAACTGCGCGATAGGAGCAGAATATTCGATTAATATTACCGTACAAGATACCCCTGAGCCAAAATTAACAGGAAAAACCGAAGTACTGAGCTTTTCTAAAGAGGTAGAATATACAACGGAATTTCATACTAATAGTACCTACATTTGGACAATAACGGGAAGTGATCATTTTACAAGTAATGGTAATAAGGTTAAGGTAGATTGGGGAAATGGCGGCATCGGAAAAGTTAGTGTAACTGAGGTTTTTAACGACTTTAATATCATGAAAAATGTTTCTATTGATATTAAAGTAAACAATTTGTCTAACACAAATTTCAACATTGCGGCAACAAGTGCTACTTGTAAAGGAAGTAATAATGGTATTTTGAAGATTACTGCAGAGGCCAACTACAATTATCTGGCTACCGTTACTGGGCCTGGAAATTTTAATAATACTTATGCGTTCAACACAGTTAAAGAAATACAAAACCTGATACCTGGCACTTATTCTGTTTGTATTACCATTGAAGGGAATGCATCATCTCAAAAGTGCTTTACAATAAACGTAAGCGAACCTAAAGATCTTAGCGTGTACGCAGATGTTAAAACTGAACAGAAAATATTAATGCTTACTTTATCGGGAGCAAAGCGATATAATATTGAGCTAAATGGTGTAGGATATCAGACATCAGATTCCAATTTTGAACTTAAATTGGAATCTGCAGTAAATAAGTTAAAGGTTAGCTCTGATCTTGTATGTCAGGGGATATTTGAAAAAGTAATTAGTCTAGATGGGATTAGTGCTTATCCAAATCCTGTGATAGATTGGTTAACAGTCAACTTAGGTATATCCAGATCAAAAAACGTTAGTGTTAAAATTTCCGACTTAAGCGGTAGGCTTATTTACAATAAAACACAATCAGGTGAGGAAGGATTTCTGCGGATCAACTTTAGTTCGTTTACAACCGGCATGTATGTGGTGCAAGTTATTACTGACAATGAAAAACAAACTTATAAGATATTGAAGCGATGAAGAACATAATATTTATAATAGTTGTAATCTTATTATCCGTAGGTTGCAAAAAAAATAAGCCCGGAACTATTGATCCGGACCCAGTTAACCCCCTTGGCGCGGTGTCCTTATCACTTCCAGAAAATAATAGTATATGTGTTACTGGAAGTGTAGTTTCAGCAGCTCAAAGTAATGTTGAACTGAAATGGGAAACTGTCACGAATGCTACTAAGTATGTTGTTACCGTAAAAGATTTATTAACGGGTATCAATAGTACCTTTACCACTGATAAAAACCTGTATATAGCAACTTTAAGTAGAAACAATCCTTATGCCTGGGAAGTTGTTGCACAAGGAGTATCATCAGATAAGACATCCAAAAGTGCAACTTGGAAATTCTATAATGCAGGTAATGGGATAACATCGTACTCTCCATTTCCGGCTGATCATTTAATACCAGCAATAAATCAGGCAGTAACAGCGATTAATGGGAAAATTACATTAAGTTGGATAGGTAGTGATGCAGATAATGATATATTAAACTACGATATTTACCTTGGTACAACAACATCGCCTTCGTTGTTTAAAAAAGAGGTTTTATTGTCTAAATTAGAAAATGTTGAACTAACAGGCAAATTGACTTATTACTGGAAAGTAATTACCAGGGATAAAAATGGTAATACTTCAGAAAGCGATGTGATTAGGTTTACTGTTAATTAATTGGATTTAGATAAAAGCTGTTAGCTAACAACCTATTTAATTTTTACGCTGTAATGCCATCGAAAGTATGGGGAAAGGTTTTCCTGCTGCATCTATTTCACTCCGTTCGACAGTTACGAAACCAAGTTTTTCATAAAAACCTACTGCTTGTTCATTTTGCTCATTTACATCTACCATATAGGCATCATGTTCTTTTTTTGCAAAATCGATCAATCTTTTGCCTAGTCCTTTTCCCCTTACATGTGGATGGATAAAAAGCATTTGTATTGTTTTCTTGTTAATGCCTAAAAAACCCATCACCTCTTCTTCAACCTTAACAGCGTACAACCGTACCTGATCAAAATACTCGTTTAAAATCAAAGAGCGGTACTTGATAACGTCTTTTTCAGAAAGAAAATGGTGTGTGGCCCTAACCGAGCTTTCCCAAACCGCAATCAGATTTTCATAATCTTTTCTACCTGCAGCTACAATTATTGCTTCTTTCATTCCATAAAGATTAAATCATATAGTTTCCAATAATTAAGTTGGAAGGTAATTTTTAAACGTTAAATGTGGTGAATAGTTTGCAGAAGAATAAAGCAGTTTGGTTCAGGCCCAGGGCTCAACTAATGTCGGGGTAGTTAAAGGCGATCAGAAAATATTAAATAATTAAAGCTTTAGGATTTAACCGTTAAGAAATTAATATAGTTAAATTTTATGGTGATATCAGCCCCATTACCCATATTCCATTTTACATTTTCCATCTCATCACCTTCAGTTCATCACCTACACTGATTACCCCAGTTTGTTGATGCAGCAAATTCTGTCCGAACATGATTTTTTTACCTGCTGTGCGATAGCTGGCCAGTGTTCTTAAAGGTTCTTGCCCTTTCTCCCCGGTTTGCTGATCTATCGTAATGAGTACGCACCGCGCGCATGGTTTTACAGCCGAAAATAAAACCTCTCCGATGTAAAAGTCCTTAAAACTGTCTTCAACATGAGGCTCACCTCCGGTAAAAACAAAGTTTGGGCGGAAACGGTCCATAAGAATTGGATTCGAGAGCCTTTCATTCAGCCCATCGAGTGAAGACTGGCCAATGAGCAGACAAGGGTAACCATCAGCAAAACTCACTACTTCATCATTTAAAGCATATCTGGGATCAACCAGTCTCTTTTCTGTTAAAGGCATTTTTACCAGTTTTACTTTAAACTTTAAAAAATCAGAAAACCAGTCGCTTACCTGTACATTTACCTCAAGTGCGGTAGCCGTATCGTTCCAGATTACGACAGAAATTTGTTCTCCGGTATCCTCATCCAAAGAAAAAGATATACTTTGCTCTGGTGATTTTTTATGAAAAACCTTTAGTTTACCATCCGCAATACTTACCTGTAACAGTGCCAGTTCGAAATGCTTCCGCTGGGTAATAAATATACCTTCCTCATCCACAAGCATCCATCTTCTGTCGTATTGTAAACCTCTTTCTTCGAGTTTTGCCTCCTGTAAACTTATGCCGCCCAATGATTTGATGGGATAAATATTGATCTCAGAAAGGACAAATTTGCTCATGTAATCTATTGTTATAAAACTTCAATCCCTTTTTGTTCAAATGCTTCAAAAATCTGTGCATTGATCATGCTTTTGGTCAGGTCGGCTTTTGAGATATCCTTACACCAGAAATAAATATTAATCTTACTGTTCAGTTTACTCACCGGACTGATCATAATTACCGGCTCTTTGCTGATAAATACGTTGTTATTTTCGACAATGATTTCCCTGATCAGGTTAACCACATCTGTGGTATTAAATGGCTTGGCAATGGATAAGGAAATATTTACCCGCATCTGGTTGTTGCTCAGTGTCCAGTTGATAATGTTATTAGACAGAATAGCGCCATTTGGAATGATGATTTCGGCACCCTCATCGCTCAGTAAGGTACTCGCACGCACACCAATCTCTTTAACACGTCCTTTTTTATCACTTATTTCCACAATATCTCCAATGCGGATCGTTTTGTCAAAAATAAGGATGATTCCCGATACAAAATTGCTTACAATATTCTGTAAACCCAATCCAATTCCAACACCTAGTGCACCCAGAATAACGGTGATTTTATCAATTGGCAATCCGGAAGCGGCAATGGCAATGAGAAAACCTCCAATCAATAACAATAAACGGGTAACCAGTAATTTAGAACGTTCTCCTTTATTATCATCAAAACTGTCATCACCGGTATCACCAAAGAAATAAGCAATGTATTTTTGCAAAAAGTTGGCAATCCAGATAATGCCTAAAAATAATACAATGCCCCCAAGGGTAAAAGAGAAACTGCCTATGGTTCTTTTTTCAGTTAAAACCTCCATTACCGATTCGTAAAGACCATTAAATATATTCAGGTTAGTGGTAAATATTACAAACCATATGATGGTTGCACCAATACCTGTAAGCCTTTTGAGGCCTGCAATTACAGGTTGCCAATCAAAATATTCCGGAAATCCTTTACGGATTCTGCTACTTTTCATCTGCAGTAAAAAGGCTTCTACCAATACTTTGGCCAGGATGGTTAATGATATGGCGTTTAAAAGTGAGCTTACACCAGTTGAGTAAAAAATTTGCGTGAGGGTAAAGCGGCCAAATAGATTACAAAACGTGGCAATAATAGCAAAGCCAATGTAAATAAAGCCCGTGATAACGATCATTCTGAATCTTTTGGTTTTTTCATCGAGTATTTTCCATACCATCATACCATAGGCAACTGAACTGGTGGTAAGGAATAGCAGAAGCCAACGTTGGTATCTGGGCGGCATACCCAAAAGGCGTAAGAATACCGGGGCAAGAAGCAGTATAACAAATATGCACCAATAGTAAAATAACTTTGAGTTTAATCTTTTGCGGAAATATATGCTGAGCAGGATAGCAAGGACAATCTCTACGGCTTCTATATATAACGCGGGCGCCCTCAGATCGAAGATAGGCGCCAGTGCAAAGAGCATGATAAAGGTGATTAGATAGGGCTGCGGACTGATCAGCGAAAAACCATCAAGTGTTTCTAAACGACCCAGCTGTTTTATACTTCTGAAGTTGAAGAATACCCAAAAGAAAAATATGGTACAGGTAAAAAGTAATAATAGTCGGCTGCTTCTGGTGTATACAAAATAGTAGCCAGATATTTCTTGCTCTCCCTTAATAAACTTACGGAAGCCCATGCTTTTATTGGCCTGTTTATTAATCGATTCCCATAAATAACGGCGCTCTTTACCAAAAGCTTTAATGCTTACCGCATCAAGTTGGCTATCAGTGATATATGTTAACTCTTTAATGTTGATGAGGTTAGAAGAAGTTCTGGCCTGTAGGTTATTGATGGATAAAGTTGCTGTTTTCAGCAGGCTATCCATCACTATACGTTTCTTTTTTAGCTCTGCAAATTCACTTTTAAACATCACCTGTACAGCAGGTACTGTAAACACTTTAATCAGTACGGAATCTTTGCGCAGATTAAGAATTTCGGTTTTTAAAGCCCGCAATTCCTTTTCATAATCATCGAGGTCTGATAAACAATCCTTGTTATTGCTTTGTAGTTCCGCCAACAAGGTTTGATCCATTTGCAGGTTTTGAAGATTTGGAGACCTGTCATGCTGTGTTAAGCGGCTTTTAAGTAGTGCCAGTGCAGCCTCATCCTGGGTTAAGTGCGCTGCGATAGGCTTAAGTTTTTTAAATGAACCAACAGTTACCGGAACTTTGTTAATGGTTTCAAATACTTTTTCCAGGTGTGCAAGATAATCGCTCTTTGTTAATATTGCAGAATCCGAAAGGATAGAAGCATCCGACCCCTTATATGTTGTTTTATCTTTCTGTGCAAACACCTGGAAAGAAAAAAATAAGAGAAAGGTTAACGATATGGTATTCCGGATGGTTGAGTTAAAAGAATTTCTTGTAATCATCTAGCTTAGGCAGTATTGAATATTATCTTTTATGAGGCATTTAGTTTTTCAAAAATAGGGATTAGAATTGATTTTCTGTATGGGTAATATAATAGTCGAATGCGTGCAGATGGCGAATGTCTAATTTACATTCAACAGGTTATATTTTAACTGGTTAAGGTACTTTAAAAAGCTGGTATATTGAGGCAAAGCTCAGAAAAATATAAATTTTTGAATTTTGTGATTGCATTGAACAAAAAAAGGCGGCCAAAATATTTTGGCCGCCTTTTCAATTTTTATTAAGAAACTATTTTGCTAATGAAGCAGTTTGTGTTGTTTCGGCTACTGGTGAGCTCATTTGTGTTTTTAGTGCAGCAAATCTGTCTAAATTTAGTTTTGGTGTGCTCCCCATTACCAGGATATGTTCCTGAGTAGCACCACTTAATTTTAAATCTGCACGCCCTTCAATTACAGTATATAAACTTTCTGTATTGGAATTGATCTCTGCAACAGCATCTCCTTTTAAGAATAATTGAAGATATTTTGTATCCAATTTGCCTGTAGTTTTTACTACTGCATTTTCGGAAGCCTGCACTCTATAGATATTCTTTACATACACGGTAATCTTTGCGATATTCCCATCAACTGAAGTGATTTTTAGTGCATGTCCATCCTGGATCACTTTTACGGTACCATTGTTATCATCATTATAGCTTACACTTTCTTTTTGTCCTTGTATTAATGTAATTTCTACATTTCCACTAACAATAACCTGGCTGATATTTTTAGGTGCCGACATTTTGACTGGCTGTTTCTCGCCTGCCATTACATTTGTTGAAAAAATAGCAGAAGTTAAAATGATAGCTGCTAATACTGATTTTGTTAAGGTTTTGATGGAGGTTTTCATAATGCTGTTATTTATATTTTTTATATATTTTGTTGTTGTTTTGTATATAAGACGTCAGTATGCACAAAACGTTGCAGCAGAATATCCTCCATTATACCAACACGGCTTAATTCTCGACGAACGGGTTTAAAAAACGGGCCAACGATGATCTTTTTTGGAAGGGGTTTATGATCGCGCTTAGCCCTGGTTAAATAATTAAACTTTATTATAGTAAGAGGGGAGTGAATAATTTTAAAAAAAATGGGAGCTTCCTGATGGAAAGCTCCCGTTTTTTGATGATAAATCTATTATCGATGCATCTACATCAATTCCAATCTAATTGTTAAATTAATGGATCAGTATCCTGATTGCGTTGATCTTGATCAGGAAAACTATTCCGATCAAAATGGTGATGACGATAAAAGTTAGCACGGTCTATCTCTACAATTTCATCTTCCATTCGCAATGCCGCCGGGCTTCCGATGATGTAGCGGATCTCATTTTCGATTTGAGGGGTAACTTCACCGATAATATATCTTGGCATTGCCCTGAATTGGTCTTGGTGAATATCAGGTAAAATAACCTCTTTTTTATCTTCACCTAAATTTGCAAGGCCAATAGGTATCAGTACAGCTTTTTCATCCAAATCTTCTCCCATATCAACCAGCTCTACAATCACATACCGTATTGCATTCTGCTCGGGATCAAACAGGAGATCGCGCACCTTTCCAACCGAATTACCTGCTTCATTTCTTACTGGCCATCCTTTAATGTCAGCCTCGCCATCTGTTAATTGATAATTACTTTTTGAGAGCTCTTCTAAATTGCTGTATACAATAGTTCCTGAATCCATAATTGCTTTTTTTAAAGGGGCCATTAATAACTTGAGCCCATTTTTACAACAAGTTTATGAGGAGATGGTTTTTTAAACTCAGGAGGCAGGTTACAAAAACGGGACATTAATTGAGCATCTTAAAGTGTTTTTATATTTGTTAAGTACTTTTTAATTAGGGTTTTGTGTTATTAATTCCAGTTATGCAAAGCCACAAAATATTAATTAAAAAAAACAGACACCTGATATGAGTTTTACGTTTATTTTGTATAATATTTAAAACAAATCAGAAGATAATGAAGAATATTGCTGAATTTAAAAAGTCATTAGAAAAAGACAGTCCCGATGGCCATTTGTCTGTTCAGCTGCGGGCACTTTGGTACGATGCTAAAGGAGATTGGAATGCCGCCCATAACCAGGTTGACCATTTAAGCGATACTTCCTGTGCCCGCATTCATGCCTACCTGCACCGTAAAGAAGGTGATATATGGAATGCAGATTATTGGTATGCTAAAGCAGGAGAGAAAAGGCCGCACTCATCATTGGAGCAGGAATGGGAGGAATTGGTACAGCGTTTTTATTAAATAGTGTAAAACACTAATCTAAATCGAAAACCAGCTGAAATTGCACGCATCATGAGTGATTCCTAAAAACGAAATGGTTTCTCCGCATTAGTCTTTAGAACGCGACAGCACTATATAATTTTGTGTTTGTTATTAGGCAGTTGGGTTTGCTTAAGAAGAATAGTGGTCTAGAATTTTATTGATAGTTTTTCAGAAATAAGCGCATTATTTTTATAGTACTCGAAAAACCAGCTTCCATTCTTTTTTATAACGATGCCGTTAGCGTTGCCGTTGTTCGAAATATAACAATCTTCCATGGAGGTTTTGAGTAAGGTCATTACAATTTTTGGTGTTGCATCAATCAGTTGGTAACCATTACTTATGGCTTGCGCATATAATAGCGCTCCCTGTTGTTCTGCTTTGGTAGCCGTAGGCTGATCAGCAGGTACAGGCATAGTTTTGGTCTCCGTGTTTGTATTAGATGGTACTGTGCTTGTAGTCACAGTAGGGCTACCTGGTACATACTTCAAATCGTTAAAAGATGTAAAAGCGTCTCTCAAGGCCTCATTATAAGAAGTTGCATATTCTTTCTCCCTGCTTTTGCCTTCCTTGCTCTTTAATACTACAGCGCCTTTACAATCTTTAAGTAAAAGGCTGACATTGGTTACAAACATGCTGTTTTTTTCCTGCAGGTCTACTATCAGTGCTTTACATCTGTCAGCTGCAATTTCTTCAGGTATTTCGGTATTATCAAAATATACTGTAAAACCTTTATCTTCAAAAAAAGCTTTTGTAAGGGTGTTTAAATCATATTGGTTAACCTGCTTGAGAAAACTGAATTTCTCGGGTACAATAATATATTTGTAATTAGCGGCGTTAGACTGTGCCTGAACAGAAAAAGAGATTGCTAAAAGGATAATAAAAAGATATCTTTTCATAACGATTAAAGGAGTTGTGATATTCCGCCTCAATTTATAGATTAACATGGAGAAAATCAAATTTATCGTTCCGTAACACCATCGTATTCTTCAATCGCTGGTTGATCAGATCTCACAAGCAAAAGAACAAAGTTTATGATCAACAATTGCATTAATCGATTCAATTGTTTATTATTATGGCGTTTAACGATCATCATCTAATTATGACACTGCTTTTTTGCGTGTTACAAAACCAAATATTCCAATAAAAATGGAGGAGCGCCAACTCACTAAATTAGCAGACTGGTTTAAAAGCCAGCGCATTTCCTGCCTGAAGATTTTAGCCAAAGCGTTAGCGGAATTACCGGACTGGGTTCCTATTAAAACAACAGGGCTTAGTGTTTGTAGATGAGATTGTTTTACCAAAAATCTTTCTTTATTCTAAAATTAAAACCAATTATAACCTAAATCTGAGCTTATGCTTAACATTCAAACCTCAAAACTATTCTGGGCAAGTTGCCTCGCCTTACTCGTCACCTCCCTTTCTTTCGGTATCCGCGCCGGAATCATGAACCAACTGGGAGTTGATTTTCAATTAAGTACCGCCCAATTGGGCACCATTACGGCCGCTGCCTTCTGGGGTTTTCCGCTCGCCATTGTGGTCGGAGGCTTTGTAGTTGATATGATTGGCATGAAACGTTTACTGGTCATGGCCTTTATCTTTCACCTGGCGGGGATTATCCTTACCATTTTTGCGCAGGGCTACTGGAGCCTGTTTTTATCCACACTGCTTGTTGGTATTGCTAACGGTACTGTAGAGGCTGCCTGTAATCCATTGGTTGCCGCTTTATATCCAGAGAATAAAACAACCAAATTAAATCACTTTCACTTATGGTTTCCTGGAGGCATTGTAATCGGTACATTGCTGGTTACCCTGTTTGTTCATCTCGGATTAGGCTGGAAGGTGCAGGTAGCGATGATGATTATTCCTACTTTAATTTACGGATACCTGTTTTCAAAGTTGGATTTTCCTGTTACTGAAAGGGTATCATCTGGTTATTCCAGTTCAGATATGTATAAAGCAGTACTTTCTCCGTTGTTTATCTTTATGTTTATCTGCATGTTCGGTACTGCCATTACGGAGTTATTTACGGGGCAATGGATAGGCTTACTGCTGAAAAACGTGACAGACAATGCCATTTTATTACTTACCCTTACAACAGGCATCATGGTAATTGGACGCGGATTTGCCGAGCCTGTGGTGCACCGCCTTGCTCCTCAGGGTGTACTGCTCTTATCTGCCATATTTGCTGCGGCCGGACTATATATGCTGAGCACTTTTACGGGAAATTCAGTTTTTTTCGCGGCAATCGTTTTCGGTATTGGCGTTTGTTATTTCTGGCCGACTATGATCGGTTTCGTAGCTGAAAATGTTCCTAAATCAGGCGCACTCGGCTTAAACCTAATGGGCGGTGCGGGGATGTTTGCGGTTTCTATTTATACCATGTTTATGGGTAGTTTTTATGATAGCCTGATTGTTAAACATCTACCTGCTGGTGCCTCATTTGATGCTTATTTAAAAGCTCCTGAAAATTCTGAGTATGCGCTGGTGCTGGCAAATGCCAAAAATCTGGCTGGTCCCGAAATTCTGCGGGCTACATTAATTATCCCTATCATATTAATTTTAGCTTTTGGCGGATTAGTGATATACCTGCGTTCGCGAAAAAAGAGTAGTGCTTTGGTAGCATAATTAAAAGATATTTTATAGGATAATCCTTCCGAAATATAGGATAAGAATAATAGCTACAAGTTTTTGATGTAAGTTTATCATAACTTGTAGCTATTTAGATTTTATTTTTGGACGGCCGTATCTTTATTCAATAAACTATAATAGCGAACTGCCGGGCAGAAATTCATATGGAGCTTTTCCTGCTTCAAAAATCCTGGTGTTTTCACTGCCTTCTGTAGTGATTTTGTCACCCAATATTCTGATCCAGTTGCCTTCGCGTAAGCCTATTACTTTAATGTTGTTTTGTGTTAGAAATTCCATAATCCTTGTTTCCCTGGTTTCTCCGTTATGTTTTAATTCCGGATTTGGATCAAGATAGTGAGGATTAAGGTTAAAAGGAACCAGACCCATACATTCAAAGGATGAAGGATATACAATAGGCATATCATTGGTGGTTTTCATATTTAGTCCGCCGATGTTGCTTCCGGCGCTACAGCCCAAATAAGGTTTGCCCTTTTTGATGTTTTTACTCAGATGCGCCATTAGCCCGAGTTCATGAAGTGTTTTTACCAGCAAAAAGGTATTTCCCCCACCTGTAAAAAATCCTTTGGCTTCATGGATCGCGCTAACGGGATCATTAAATTCATGCAGGCCTTTAACACTGATATTAAGTTGGGAGAAAAAATCTCGTGCTTTGATCGTATATTCTTCATGCGAAATTCCTCCTGGCCTTGCAAAAGGGATGAAAATGATTTCATCTATTCCGGCAAAGAGTATAATCAGTTCATCTTTTAGGTATTCGAGGTAATTGCCACCGAAGAGTGTTGAGGTAGAGGCGAGGATGACATTCATGTTGTTCTGCTTTACAGGCAATTATAGGCTTTTTCGTTGAAATAACTATAGTTGGGGAAGTTTATGGAGCAATTTTTTTAGTAAATAATTATCGATTAATGTTGTTAATGATGCTTGATTCAAAATAAATCGGCAATAAAATGATCAGGCAAGTTCTAGCTTGAAAGTAGGTATTAGATCTTGGTAAGAAAATACGATAAACTAATGCTGTGGATTTGTTACTGTATTTGGAGAAAAATATTTCCTTCTATCATTCATCCATTCTTTAATTTTCGGGAAAATAAACAGGACGGCAAAAGCCATTACCGACATCACCAATTGCAATATCAGGTTTATTTTGGTTACCTGGCTGGCATCTACATTTGAAAAAACTACAAATAAACGATGGATACCTCTTAAAATGATGAATACTAAGAGATATTTGCTCCATTCAAACCGCCGTTTAATAAGGATAAAGAGTACATAGCGCATGATAAGGATAAAGATAAGTACTACAAATTCTTGCGTACTCTCATAATCATAGAAAAACAAGTTTACTATCCCAATTAAAAATGTAATTAAAATAAGTTTGGAGGATAAGGAATACTTATTCTTCATTAATTTGAAATTTACCAACTTAAATAGGTTTGAGGCGATCAACTGTACAAATGTCCTGATAATTTTTTAAATAAAGTAATTTTGATGGTTAAAGCAGTCTTTACCTATTGATATATATCAACTGGTGGAAATTGACAAAAAAATGCGGATTGCTGTTTGGCAATCCGCATTATATTTTTATGCTGAATATGATATTAAGCTTTCATTGCACGGTCTTTAACCTTTATTGCGGGGTTGCCTTGGTAAATGCTATAGGGCATTAAGTTTTTAGTTGCAATACTTCCCAGAGTTAAAACCGCATGGCTATGCAAGGTTACACCAGGGCCAACTGTGGCGCTTGCGCCAATCCAGGCACCGTCTTCAAGCACAATGGGGCCAGTTATTAAGTCAAAACCAGTACTGGTGTAATTGTGATTTCCTGTGATGAGAACCGCCTGTTGCGAAATACAGCAATTTTTACCGATTTTGATCTGATCCAGGTTATCTACATAACAATCTGCCAGCCAGCTATAATCGTCAATCTCCAGTTTCCACGGGTATTTAATATAAATGCCAGGTTTTATGCGGACCTCGTGACCTATTTTTGCTCCGAATAACCGTAACAGAAGTACGAGTACAGAACTGATTGGCATTAGTCCGCTTTTAAAGAAAAAAATGTTGGTAAAATACCACAGAAATTGCTTCAGTTTGCTGGCGCCAATTTTAAACTTGCCTGTATCAAAGTTTTTATGAAGTTGTGTTTTTAACAAAATAATTTTTTAGCGATGTGGCTTATGGCTGAATTGTTTTTGATTTATTGTTCCTTTTAATCCAAAAATAAAGCATTGTAAATACACATATATACACAATGATATTAAAAATTTCGTGGTGGTAGTTGAAATTGTTCCGCTGCGATTTAAAAACTGCCATTAAAATGCCTAATCCTGCAATGCGTAATATGTTGAGTATATAAATGATCAAAATACCGATAAACAGCATTTTAAACGTCGATTTCCACGAAGCTGGAAATGAGAGTACAAATGCAGCTAAAAAACTCATAACACCAAGACCCAGACAAGAATAGTTGATCCTAAGGTAAGGACCGGCAACTACCATTACATCCATTTCGTTATAGATGGCATAAAAGCCAAATGCTTTAATAATCCATACTGCAGGCACAATTAATGCTGTTTTTAAACCCTGGATATAGTTAAAGTGTTCGGCAATATAGGCATTGTAGAACTTTGAACCAGGTGTCATTACACTGAGCATAAACAAATTGCCCTGGCTAAACAGGATGTACAATATAAATAGTGCAATCAAAAATTTGATGGCCTTTTTATTTGCTTCTTTTTTGGCTTGTTCTGGGTTCATATGTTATCACCATTATAAATATAGCTTCTGCTTTTTTATTGCTTTGATTTTTCTATCTACTGTTTTTCTAAACCAGAAACCCTGAAGATAATGAAATTTAATCCCGGTGCGGCCTTCAAATATACCGAGTTTAAAAAACATCCGGTAGCCAAAGTAGAGATAAGGACGGAATCCGAGTGGAAGTTTCCACCATAATTGTTTTAGCCAGGCCCGCTTTTCGTCAGGGCTGCCCAATAAATTAGGCTTTAAACTTTGCATACGCAGCTTTAACATCCTTTCTACCTCCTCTTGCGCTACCAGATCACTATAACGTTCATGTTTGGCTTTCCAAAACGAAATATCGTTTTCTTTTAGGTTTTCTTCCAAAATCCAGCCTTTTTTCCAGATTTCGGTTTTTCCGGGAACAATAAACCTGTGGTCCATATTCTCGTTCAGATCAGAGAAACCAACTCCTGTTCTGAACATTTTTAAAAGATAAAAAGGATAATAGGTGCCAAACCTGATCCATTTCCCCTGGAAAAAGTTTTTCCGGTTAAAATAAATGCCGTTGATATCACGATGTTGATTATCATTGAAATTAGTGAGCATTTCAAAAAGTTCAGGGGTAACAATCTGATCAGCATCGAGGCCAATTGTCCAGGGTGTTTCTATTTTAAAGTTTTTCAATGCAAAATCCCACTGTTTCGGGTGGTTTATAAAATGGTTCTGTTTTACTTCAGCGCCGTAATTATCTGCAATTTTCAAAGTTTCATCAGTACTTCCGCTATCCAGAATGAATATTTTTGCACGTAATGCTTTAATAGAAGCTAACAATCTGGGCAGGTGTATCTGCTCATTAAAAGTTAAAATGACAAAGCTAAAATTTGGATTCATTTTAGGTTAAAAGGTAATTGAGCAACAAGAACTTTTTTATAGCATTCCACGTATTGTTTGGCCAGGGTATCATCGTTAAAATCAGTATTCACCAATAAAGGTGCATTGGTCCTGATTTCTTTTCTTTTTTCAATATCCTGATATGCCGAAAGGATTCCTGATTTAATTTCTTCAATATTTAGTCCGGTAATCCATCCCAGGTTTTTATCAGCAACATAATCAGCCAAACCAACAAATTTACTGATTAGTACAGGCGTACCTACACTTAAACTTTCTACTACAACATTGGCAAAGTTTTCGTTATAGGAGGTGAGGGCTGTTAAATCATGTTTGGCCAATAAATTAAATTTATCCTCATTACTTACCTGCCCAATCCAGGTAATTTGTTGATGAATTCCTAATTCCTCTGCTTTGCGCTTTAGGCTGTGTACATATTCTGTTTTTCCAGTACCTGCAATGGTTAACAGCCAGGGGAAATTTACTATTGCCAAAGCTTTAAAAAGTAGTTCAAGTCCTTTTTTCTCTTCAATACGGGAGAGGAAGAGCAGACGAAATGTATCACTATTGGATGTATGAGTACTGGAAACTGGAAATTGAAAACTGACCAGATTAGGGATAACGGTAATGCTTTTTGGCTTAATAACGGTAAGGATATCTTTCTTTTCCTGTTCGCTGGTGGCGTGGATGTGGCAATATTTTAATAACTGTTTGCCGAGTAAGGCATGAATGATTTTTTTTGATAAGGAATTGCGATTACCGAATGTGTATGCGGTAAGCATGCCGCGGGGAGAAAGTACTACAGGAACACGGTACCATTTTGCAATGAAGCAACTCAATACTGAAACTAAATTCCACCAGGCATGGATGTGTATTATGAGTTTAGCGTTTGGAGTTTGGAGTTTGGACATTTCATTATTGCTGTTATCCTGAGTGTAACGAAGGATCTTTTTCCTTAATCCTAATAACAAGCCAAGCGAGAAATGGCTGTGATCTTTTGTCTGACGCTTAAAATAAGTAACGCTTACGCCATTCATCAAAATAGGAGCGCCAATTTTTACATCAAGCTCCCTTGTCCCGTTGGCTGTAGTAGTTAGTACCTGCAAATCATCAATCCCTAACCCACCTAATGCTTCACACAATTTCCCAACACTCTGTATTGGTCCACCGTAAATATAGGCTGGCTTATAAGAAGCTGTGATGTGAATTACTTTCAATTTTTGATCTAAAATGCTATACAAATAATCTTACTGCTAAACCATTCCACTAGCTAATCAAACACCGGCTTTAATACTTTTATTGTCCTCAGCAAAGCAAACAGAAACCACATGATCACATAACCCCAAAAAATGTTATTGAACATAAATTCGAAATTATTGCCCCGCCAAAGTCCCTGAAAAATACTATTGAACATAATGACGCAGCCCAGTTCGTAACCACCAAATATTTCTTCAGCTTTATCTGATAAGTGTTGCACGAGTATGCCATAAAGGAACATAAAAAAGAAGACGCCAGGTATACCGAAGCTTAAATAAGCGTCTACAACAGGCCGCGTTTTTGCCGAAACCGTAGACATTTGATGCGCCACACCAGCATCATAAACCCTTTGCATAGAAACGGTTTCCATATTGGGCTTTCCTGCCCAGAAAATCCTTGGAATTAGTCCCTCTAAAGAACTTTCTACTATTTCCCAGTCGTAATATGGATGGTGGTTGGGCACATAATCTACAAATTGCGTAAACATTTCTATTTCACTTAACCTTCTGGTTAAAAAACTCCAATTCGTTTCTTCGATTTGTTCCCTGTTTTTCGAATCCAGATTTTCAAATGCTTGATCTTGTGCTTTCTCTGCGCTTACCTCACCGCTCCAACTCTGCCGAACGGTATTGTTGTAGGTGGGTAAAAAATAAAGTAATATATAAGCAGCTGGGATAGCTAAATAGAGGATGACCTTTTTATAATAAGGAAAAAATACACACGCAATTACAATAACGTTGATGATAATAGGTTCTTTATAGCCTGACAAGGAGGCATGTAAAAAGTTAATGATAAAAATACTGGCACCTATGCCCAGGTATTTAATGTTTTTGGTATTAACCCCTTTAACAAATAGCACTGCTGCACATGATATACCAACTATAGTAAGTGGGATGGCAATTTGGTTAAGGCTAGGGAAACTTTGTGTTAATGAGCCAATACCAAATACTATGATACTGAGCCAGATGAGGAAATCATCACTTTCAAAAGTTTTAATACTTTTTATCTTAATGCTGTTTTTTTGAACCAGAAGCATACCCGTAACCAATGCGGCATGTGCCAGTAAACCCATGCGCTGACAGCTGGCTATTAAGATGGTTTGTTCATTCTCTTTAAATTGGGCGCCGTAATTAATTTCTGTTAAATACCTGTACCCCAAGTGATCCATAAAGTAAAATATTGAAGTAACACACATAAAACCGGCAAAAATGAGTTGCAGCAGAAATATGGGACGCATAATTTGTTTATAAATAGGCAGATCGGTCTTAATAATTGCCGCCGGAGATAATATCGTGGTATAAAAAATAAAAAGCGAACCAAACCAGGCCACAAAATACGATATGATAGGGCTATTGATCAACATATAGGAGATCAAAACCGGAAAATATAACGTTAATATCAGTTTAGTAGGATTGTTATTTTGCATGTTTATTTTGGATGGCTTCAACAATCTGGTTCACTTGTTTTTTGAAGGACCAATCTTTGATCATTTCTTGTGAAGCCAATCCCATTTGGGCTAATTTAGTTTTATTTTCAGTTAGTACTTTAAGTTTTTGTTTCAGATCAGTTAAATCACCTGATGTAAATACTTGTCCGTTAACTCCCGGGTTGACCAGATCAGCCGCGCAGCCAACCTTATCCGATACCAATACTGCTTTTCCGGCAGCCATGGCTTCGTTTACGGCCAACCCCCAGGTTTCTCCAGGCCCTTTTGAGGGCAGACAGAATAAATCGCAGGCTTGATAAACCATTGGCATTTGGCTTTGGTTCTGAAAATCCATAAAATGGATTCTTTTTTTTACACTTTCCTCCCAGCGCTCAACCTTTAATTCTGAATTAATGTTACTGTTATCTTGAGCGTATTCGAACTTAACTTTCTCGGCTAACCCCTCACCGCTAACCCCTAACTCCTCAACTTTTCTTTTCAAGTTCTCCTCCAGAACCCCATTTCCAACAAAAAGCAAATGTGTTTTTTTTAAATCAAGATCTATAAAAGCATTCAGCAAAAGTTCAGGATTTTTTTTGGACTCAAACTTGCCGGCGAAAAGTATTAAAATTTCATCGCTTTTGATATGAAGTTGTGTTCTAAGCGTTTGATTATCAGTGATATTTTCTTTTCCAAATCTATCATTATCAACGGCATGTGGTGCAAAAAGCAATTGGTTTTCTTTTAGGCCAAAATGTTTAAAATAGGCTTTATTAGCGGTGCCAACATAAAATGCTTTATCAATGTGATTATAAATCCATTTAAGAAAATATTTCCTCAATAAACGCCTGAAGCTTTTTTGTTGATCAAGTAGGGTAGAGTCTCCTCTAAAGTAAACCGGAGCCTTGCCTTTGAAAAACCGTAATGCATTTAAGTGGCTTTTCCAGGCCCATCCATAAATTAAAATAGCCTCTGGTTTAAAATCCTGCACAGCTTCACAAATTCCCGGGTTGATGATGCCATTGAAATGATGGGTGCCGGGATTTTTTGAGATATTTTCCAAAAACTGATAATCATAACCCGCTAACAAAGGTATATCCCATTCAATCTGCTGACCAAAACCATGATCATATTGTGATACTGATTGTTCGCCCAAAGTGTAAAATACCCGCAATTGTATTTTTTGAGCGAGCAGTTTAAATACTGGCGCGTAATATTGTATGGGGTGCGTGGTAATGATCGCTAATTTGCTCACTATCGCTTTTGTTGATGAAGATTGATAACCTGTTCGAAAACTGCTGTTTGTTTTTCTGTTAAATAAGAAGCCGTAAAAGGTTTAAAGGCTTCCCAGTTTGTGAATGGCTGCTTTGAAACAGTAACATCTTCAATATACGATCTGAAAGTTTGATAGACAGCCTCCCATCCTTGTGTGATACCAACTACCTGACCAGCCTGACAGTCGGAAAGAATATTATAGGCGCTGCTCTCTTGATGGAAGATACCTAGAAGTGGTTTCTTTGCCAATATATATGGATAGAGTTTAGATGCGGTATAAGAAGCCTCCTCGGATCCGATAATTATTAAACCGTGGGCATTTTGAAGGTGTTTAATACTCTCGTAAAACCCGATTCTATCCGTGTGCTCTTGGATATAATCAGCTAAACCCATTTGGGCAGCCAAAGGCATAATGGTTTTTATACCTTTTCCCTCAGGAGCATAACTGGTACCAATAAAATGCATTCTAAACTGGCTGAATAATATAGGTTCATTTTTTAGTCCTTGTGCGAAGGCCTTAAAAAGAAGATTTAAACTTAAACTCATGTCATTGCCACCTCTGCCTACATATACCAAATGTTTAAATCCATCACTTTTGTTGTATATAATAGGCAAATCACCTTCTTTTAATTTGGCAATGTCAAAATCTGCCTCAAAGGCACCGAACGTAATGATTGATGCTGGTTTTTCCTTCAACACCGGATACCTTTCGTGTAGGATATCGATATAGGCTTTAGAAACACTGATTAACCCATCCACATCTTTTAATGCTTTTGGCTCCAGGTATTTGTTTAGCCGATAAGAAAACCAATATTTTTTTGGGCGCTCTTTCTTTGGTTTGGACTGATAATACTCGGAATGCCAGGGGTCTTGTATATCGACGATATAAGGGATATTAAATCTACGTTTCCAATAAGGACCTAATATACAAACAGGAAACTGAGTAGTTGAAAAATAAATCAGATCAAAATTTTTGTGTTTTAATAATTGATTACCCTTTTTCCTGATATACCATAAAGACCGTAAGGCAATACTACCCAAACCAAATTTGCTAGTCCATTTTTTAGGTAATGCCTTAACTTTATGTATAGGTACGTCATTCGGTATGGCCTCTAAAAGCAAAGTATCCTTAACCATGTCTACATAGTTTTCATGTACCATTATTACTTCCGCTTCCCAGCCAAAGATCTTAAAATAAGGAAGGCTCATTCTAATGCGTTGCATATCTGCAGCATTAACAGGAGAGAAGTAGGGAGAAATAATTAAAAGCTTTTTATTTGCCAATAGTATTTACAATTTTTTTAAGAAATTTTTTCTCATCGTGCTCCCAGTTTAACTCATTCTGGGCATATTTTAAAGCTTTGGCCTGATGTTCTTCCAATAATTCTGAATTTGATAAATAATTTCGAATGATACCGGTTAACTGGTTAATCTTTGTCCTGTTATATATAAAGCCCATTTCTGGATAGCTTTCTAAGAGCCATTTTTGTGCAGCAGTATCAGATGCAATTATAGCTTGACCCGCTTGTATGTAGGTAAATATTTTGTTTGTTAAGCAGATATCTCGATTTAAGGGGAATCCAGTTTCAGTAGCCAAGCCAATATCAAATTGAGAAGCAAATTTTATGATTTCATTTGACGGAATAGGGGCATAGTAATAAATGTTTTCAGAACGAAAAGCGCTTTGTTCTGATAGTTTTTTGAAATAATCCTTGATTGATGGCATGCTAAAACCAAGCAAGTGCAGCTCAACATTTTCCTGATAGGCTAAGGAACAAATTACTTCTTCTAAACCTCTGTTTTTTCCAATGTTTTGAGAGAACCAGAATAACCTGAGATTTTTTTTTTTCTTTTTCAAGCGGTTTCTTTGAGATGGAAAAACATTCAAAATCGTCTCTGGATGAATTGCCGGGTATAATTTCTTATAAGTTTCACTGATTAAGGGGCTAGCGGTAGTTAGATAATCTACCTTTGGCAGATATTTGTCCTCAATAATTTTTTTGAGCTTAAATTCTCCTGAATTGTAATCGTTGGTAACTTCTTGCCTATGGAAATCTTCCGCATCAAAAGCGCATTTAGCATGATTGTTTTTAGCAGCTATTGTGGCTGCAGGTAATGCTCCTAGATTATGCGCTATATATAAATCTGCCTTTAAACCCTTAACCTTACGCATAAGATTTAAGCTGCCTCTTGCAATGCTTAATTCGGGTAAGCCAAAACGATAGCCAAATTTAGATACGAATATATTCGCGAATTTATGCCTTATTCTGCTTAGCCAATATATCCATTTTTCATTCTTTGGATCGCCCCCAACGCGGATTGACTTCCATTTTTTTTCCGATAGTAATTGCTTATCTAAATCAGTCCCCCAATCGTTCCAGTATAAGTAAACAACCGTAACATCGTACCCTGCATCAAACAAACTATCTGCTTCTTTCACCAAACGAGGATTTAGCGAAGGCTGACCGGATGTAACAAGTACTATTTTCCCCCTTTTACTCACCTTTATAAATTTAGATAGTCCTTAGCAATAATTGATACATCAAATTTGCTATAGGCTACTGCCCTGCAGGTAGATCTATTAACATCAGTAATTTTTTGAATAGCATTTATCATATCTTCTTTGGTTTTGGCAATGAAACCATTTTTGCCATCTGCAATTACTTCTGGTACTGAACCTCGTCTAAACCCAATTACGGGTGTTCCGCATGCCATGGCCTCTATCATTACCATACCAAAGGGCTCATCCCACTCAATAGGAAAAAGCAGTGCTTTTGCTTTGCCCAGGTAATGATTTTTTTGCTCATCGTTTAAAGCTCCTAAATAGATGATCTGTTTACCATCAAATTGAGGTTCTAATGTTTCTTTATAATACTGATAATTGTCTGCTGTATCAGGAATATTTCCGCCAATCAAAAGTTTGTTGTTGGTTGCTTTGGCAACCTGTATTGCAGTATGTAAACCTTTAATTTTATCTAATCTGCCTAAAAACATGAGTGGGGCATTATCTTCAACGTTTTCTTGGAGCTGATACTTTGAGAAATCAATAGCATTGTAAACTGTTTCCCATCTTCCGGCCACATTGCCCGTACCTACACAATAATTGCTACAGGCCGTAAATATCAAATGCTGATTAGCCATAGCAGTTATCTTTTTAATTCCTGCTTGTGCCACAGGTCTACCATAGGTCATTATTTTTTTAACAGAACTATTTAATATCGGAATAAGATATGCCAATCGGCCGAAGTTATGAATAAGGTCAAATTGTTTACGTTTTTGATATAAAAACTTCCAAACAAAGAGCAATTCCTTTGTTTTTTGCCATTTTGATCTTTGGAGATTATTTACCCCAAAGGTATATACTTTCCCAGATATGACCGAATCTGGCCCAGCCAATAAAGTCACTTCATGCCCCAATTTAATATACTCTTCTGCAAACATGTATACCAATCTTTCATGGCCGCCGTAATTAGGTGGAGGTACTGCAATTCCAGGATCCATGATCAGAAGAATTTTCATTGATATACTTCTTTAATGATCGTTAATATTCGCTCTGCACTTTTCTCTAAAGTGAGATGATTTAAAATATAATCTCTAGGCTTAAATAACCCACGTTCCACTTTGGTGTAGAACCTGGTAAAACCAAGTTTAAATTCATCAAAATCCTTAAATGTATCACCACAGGTTGAGTTAAAATAAGGAACTGAACTTGCTACTACAGGCTCGGTTTCGCCCCAATTTAAGCGGTTTTTATCTAACCACAGGCCTTGGTTCCATGCAAAAATTGGTACATCCATGGCCATTGCTTCCTGATAGGCAAGGCCCTGGCTTTCATGCTCGCATAAGAAGATCATGGCTTTACTATGGTTTAATAACGCTTTATATGCCTTGATATGGTAATCTCCATAGGTGATGAGTTGATAGGCGATTGCATTTTGGTCAAAGAAATCTATAATCGGATTAAGGAGTTCTTTTTTATTCTGTTCCTGATGCCATAAGAACTTTACATAGATAAGAATATGAGGGCTTTTGGTGGCCTCATGGGGTTGCCAATAGTTGGTATCAATTCCAACCGGCCAAATTTTACATGTATTTTCTCCATACCATTTATTATAGATGTTTGCTGTCCAGATAGAATGTTGTAAATAAATGGCTATCGGGTAATCTTCAAAAAAAGTGGGCCAATCGTTTGGATGGGTCATCAAACCTATACCCGCAATTATTTTATTCTTTCTATTGTAGCCTTTCAATACATTTTTACCTATCCCTAACACAATGATTTTATCTTCTTCCCTGATTTTATTAAAGGGTAAATTTTTAACGTATGATATTTTTTTTACTTTAAGGGATTTGCAAAGATTTATAAAAACCCGTTCTAAACTGCTGGTATTTTTTTTTCTAAAAAAATGAATCAACAACCGCAAATAACGATCCCCCAAAAACCATCGGTCTTTTAAATTTGGTTTTTTAAAGTATATGATGAGTCTACCGGTCAATTTGAAATAATTTATTTTTTAAATTTTAGTCATTATTTTTCTTTCAAAGCACGCAGAAAAGTTAAATTTAATTGTTGGGTGCAGGATTGAGTTATTTAAAATATGCATTTATTTTTGTTATTGAATTGGGTATAGATAAGGTGTGCAAAGCTTTTTCCTGGCCGTTTATTCTCAGCATTTTTCTCTTTCTGGCATCTTTTTCGAGTTCTTTAATTTTTTCATAAAGTTCTGCAGGATTTGAAAATACTTCGATGTCTTTCCCAATCTCATAAATTTGATCTAAGCCTGGTGCTAGTTCGGTTAAATAACATGCACCGTACATGGTGGCCTCAATATCTCTCAATCGCGAGTAAGTATTTGGCCTGTTGATTGGATAATCAAAGCTTGGGTACCGATTTATACCAAGAGTGATCAGGCTTTCACGAGTTATTTTAATATAGTTGTTAAAATCTGGTTTTGCTTTTAATCTGCTTTTCAGTTCGTTCGATAATACTGGATTAACTCTGCTATCTTTTATTTTATTTAAGTAAGGTTTAATCCCGAATCTGGAAATAAAATAAAATTGATTTTTCATCTTTCTCCAAGTGGAATTACGCACTTCTTTATTGATATTGGCATTTTCTTCCAACCAGCCTGTACCACATATATTGAGGTCAAGATTTGGATATTCCTTTACCAGCTTTTCGAAAAATAAATGCCTTTGTAGATCCTTTGATCCTATAAATGAAATTTCTTTTTTTTCTGTACCAGGTTGAGCACGATATTGATAATCGACCCACATCGGCATCGGGAGATTGATGTATGGATATTTGGCATTTTGATAAAGTGTAGTTGCCATGTATTCTGGAACCCAATTTAAATCAAATATTGCATATTCTTTAGGGGCTTGTTTAAACATTCTAATGTTATCACAAAAGAAGTTAACGCATGGAATACCCATCTTTTTTATTTCAGAAATTGCCTGTACATCTACCTGTTGTGGATATAAATAGCTTAAAAATAAGTCTGGCTTATTTTTTTTTATATACTTTAAGGTTTTTTCCCACGAAAAATTTTTCCATTCTTCCAGCTGATCTTTTGACTGCGGTATTAAACCTCTTGCCCAATCCACTTCCTCACATTCTATCCAGTTACATTTTGCCTCGTTAATTCCATTTTTAATAAAGTATTCCCAAAAGCTATAGGCGGCAATCGGATATTGATGAGGCGATTGCAAAAAAGCTAAAAATATGGTCATCTATTACTCCTGAATGAATTCATATTTGTGTGCACCGGCAATGATACCCTCTATGCCTATTTTTTCAACTAATTCTACTTTGTATTCATCTTTTTTTAAGATCCGGGCGCCAGCAAACTCAATTGAAATATTTAATTTAGGGTTAAAATCTGGTTTTAAAATGGCTGAAATTTTGCTTAAAAAACTTCTTATACCAACAATCCGACGGGGATAAATAAACAATTCATTTAATACCTTCAATAAAAATGCTTTGTATATTACTTTATTCTTCACAAAATAAGCTCTTGTTGATATAGAACCAATTTTATGATGGTAATTGTAGGCCTTTATTTTAAAATCGTAAGATAAATTAAAGGCTGTTGAGAAACCATTTACAGGATAATATCTTCCACTGATCTTGAAAATTAATTCTTCATCAGGTATTTCTTCCAAAACGGCTAACAGCATTAACAGTTCATTTATGCCCTTGTTTTCAAACTGGTACTGCCTAAAAGAGATAATTTGTAAATGATCTGAGACACATCTTATTTTAGCATAATCATAAGTACTAATTGAGTTATCAAGTAAAATAATTTTTTTAAAACCAAATTTACTGAGTTCAGTTAAGCTTTTAATCGTTTGCATTTCCCTATCAGGTACTGAAACACTACTTTTAAACAGGCCTTCTTTCTGAGTAGGATGAATGCAGGATGTTACGATTGCTATCATTTTTGATTAATTAAATATTGTATTAGTCTTGCGGTCTTCCATCCCATTACAATGGATATTTTTCTGGTTGTTGGTCCTCCGCTGATTGGCGAATATTTGTATTTTCCTAGTTTTTCAATTTCTTTAATAATTTTGTTTGTCAAATTTGTATATCTAGGGTAACATGCAACTGCAAGTGAAATAAGTTGTCTGGCTATTGCTCTTTTTGCATACTCATCCTTAGAGTATTTAAAGAGTTCATTTTTTTTTAAGAGAATAGAGGTGAAGTTCCTATCAAATGCGTCATAATTTCGTGCTGAACTAAGGTTGTGGTTTCCGCTAAATTTTCTGTAATAATTATAAACGTCATCCACTTTTACAATTCCTGTTGAATTCAATATTATTCTAGTAAAAAATTCCCCATCATCATCTAAGGTTAAGTTCACGTTCCAATTGCCTGCTTTATCAATTAAAGTTCGGGGTATCAGCCATGCATTAGGTTGGATCATCGATCCTTTTCCATCAAATCCTCCCCAGAGTTTGATTAGAAACTTAACTGGCTCATCACTCGTTTTCAGAAAATCCTCTTCGTAAGGAGACGGTGAAAATGATGTATGTACCTGTTGATCTTCGAAATGAATGGTGCTGCATAAGGCTAAAGCATCGGTTAAGTGGTAAATGGCTAACACCTGTTTTTCAATTTTATCGGCAGAAAGAATGTCATCTGCATCCAAAAACTGTATAAATTCGCCTTTTGCTTCTGATAGTCCTTTGTTTCTAGTGGCGGCAGCACCTTTGTTGGCTTGCTGAAAAACCTTTAGCACTTGGTTATCAAATGACTTTATGATTTTGAGCGTCTCATCTGTCGAGCCATCATCAATTACAATAATTTCTTTATTTGTCCAGGTTTGGTTAATTGCTGATTGTATAGTTTCTGCGATATGTTTTGCTGCATTATAAGCAGGAATAATAATCGAAACTAATGGTTTTTTCATCTTCTGAACCTGGGTTTTAATAACCTAATCATTTTTTCCCTGATCCAAAAGGCGGCGAAAGGACTAAATTTGCTAACTACATTAAACAGAATATTCCCATTTACACTTACAGAACTTATGCCTAATTTTTTTGCAAACATTAACGAGGCTTTAGTTTTTTCCCAATTATTTAGTGAGGCCAAATTAGTCGCGATTTCTATAAATTTTTTTGCGATATCTTTATAATAAGCCGGAGCGGCTGTACCAGCTGTTTTTTCCATTACATAAAACTGGGCCTGAAAACATTTGTCTTTGTTGCTTTGCGACATGGAATTATTAATCCTGTAATTGATAATGCTTATTTCATCTTCGCTTGAAAAGCGAAGGTGATGAAGCGCAAGCGAAATATGCAGGGCACAATCTTCATTATATAAAACTTTGGGATCCAGGTCATAACCTCCGGCATTCAGAAATGCAGTTTTATGATAAAGACCGCAAAAAGGGTTAATCTGTTCTGCGATGGCATATTTAATTGGATCGGTTTCGAGCTTATCTTTATCGAATTTCCTTAAACTAATAAATTCATTGGTAATATGATCCCGATATTCATAATTGAAAAGAACGACTTCCGGACACTCCTCTTTATCCATCCATTTATGGGCGAGGGTGGTGAAATTTGGAAGTAATTCGTCATCTGCATCATGAAAATGGATCCATTCAGATTTTACCAGCTCTGCAAGTTTGTTTTTACCAAAAGAACAACCTCGGTTCATATCGCCATCAATAACAACTGCACCATATTCTAAAGCTACTTCTCGGGTATTATCCGAACTGCAATCATTATATACAAATATTTCATCAAACTTTATATATTGATTTTTGGCGGATGTTAACAATCTTGGTAAACACCAGGCTGCATTATAGGCGGGTATGCAAAGCGCTAAAGATTTCATTAATGCAAATGGCTGTAAACTAAGTTTTTCATCTGTCTCTTTGGCGCGTGATTTTATTTTTCAATCTTTTGCTAATATATTTTAAAAGCTTGCCTAACGGTTGTTGATTTAGAACAATATCGATAGTGTATTTTTTATCCGATGGCAGATATAATACCTGGTTAAATACATTGGGGGCAATTTTTTCAAATTTTTTGATCACCTGAACCATTATTTTAATATTGTCTTTAACAATATCAAGATGCATCAGGCTTTTAACAGTTTTTAATGCTTCGCTGATCATCTTTTCGTATGCGGCCTGATCCATATCATTAACAGCAACTATACATGACGCAAGCGCAATAGGATCATTGGAAGCATATTTAAAACCATTTATTCCATTTTTAATAAGCGATGAAACACCTGCACCTTCCGAACAAATTACTGGCGTGCCAATGCTCATGTATTCTAAACAAGTGAAGTTGTACATGTCCCAAGTTGATGGAATAATGGCAAATTTCGCTTTTTTTTGAATGGCTTCTAACTGGTGGTGAGAAACTTGCCCCTTGGGAACTATTATGCGGTTCCACACGTCAGGGAATTTCTCAAGAAGCTGATTAGATTTAGATAAACTTTCAGTAAACATGGTGTCGCGTCCATACCAGTTGATCATTGTCGGTTTAGGTAATGCTTTTACTGCCTTGCATAAAATATCTGGACCTTTCCATTCCTGAATACGGCTGCATACGATTGCAAAATTTTCCTTTTGCATAAATTTGGCCGGAGTAGAATCTGTTTTAAATAATGGTGAGATGAGGTTAATCTGTTTATGAGGAAAAATATTTTGCCAGAATGTATGGTTAGACTTACTGTGGGTAACCAGGGCATCTGATTTTTCGAGTAAGGAAAGTTCTGTCTGTCTGCATTGGTCTCCAAATAAAATTTCCTGAAGTTCATGTTCATACAACTCAATCTGACCAGAACTTCCATGCAAACGTGTTACAACGGGAATGTTGTGGTATACTAGCCAAGGAACAAAGCCAAGTCCAAAATCGGTACATTCTACCAAATCAAAACCTGCACCTGCGTTAACCTGTTCCCACATGGCCCATGCAGAGGAAATTGCTTTTTTATATTGAGGTATAAAATCAAATTTTTTAAACTTCTCCAGGTACTTTTGGAAAAGTGCCGGTTTGAGGTATTCAACTTCTATATCATGATGCAGAAAGTGATCCAAAGACTGGGTATAAGCACTGCCTACCACGACTTTTATTTTTGCAACATGATTCCTCATAAAATCAATATGTTGCAGATAATATGTCGAAATCCCCCCACCTGAATGAGGATAGTATTCCGGTAGAATGAAAAGAATGTTTAAACCGTTTATTTCCTGATCCACATGCTATTAAAATTTCTGCCGAATTTATCGTCAGTTAAAGTAAGATTATTTTCCTCTGCTTTATATTCTTCTGGCAAATCAGATTTTAATTTGCCAAAAAAACAATAGGTATTAAAGTATGCCAGTGAAAGTTCCTTTGCCGATTTCTCAAGATTTTTTAAAGAAATGCCATTATTGGCAGAATAGGGTAGTCCTTCTACATGGATATCTGTAATGCTCCACATTTCTGCCGGAGTGAGATGGGTTTTAATTATATTTAAGCGTATTAGTTCTTGATTTACCTCTTCGATATAGGTTTCGGGTTTAATACTTCCCTCTAATATGCGTGTAATTTTTCCAATAATCCTTTGTTTAAGAGTTCTATTTTGAAAATTAAACTTTGTAGTTTGAATAAGGCGTGCTGTTCTATTTTGGTAAGCTTCCGAATCGATTGCCTCCGCTAGGGGATCATGCAGGCTTACAAAAACACCTTTTGCATTTAATCTATTTTCTATGTTTGAGATGAATTGCGGAATATTTGGAATATGATGCATAACGGAAGAAGTGATAATGAGATCGAATTTTTCTTCCACATCTTCAATGTATCCACAGCTCGAATTTACAGGCATATTCCATTTCATTGAGCGCTGTTTAGCCTTCTGAAGCATGGCATGAGAAGGGTCTAACAGAAATATGGATGCTATTTTTCTGCCAACCAATGAATTTATTAAAAGCTGAGAAGCCAAACCTGTTCCACAACCCAGATCTAAAACTTTTATTTTTTGTATATTTTGTTTGTCGAACCAGGCAAAAACACGGTCTATCATACGCTCCATCTGTTCAGGAAGGTTAATCCACATTTCAGCATGGATCTTATCATAATATTTTGCTTCAATATTATGAAAGGTAAGATTAACCTTTTCATGAAAATCCTTTATCGAATCCACATTAGACTTTTGCTCGAAAAGTGGGATTAATGATTGGAAAACATCAGTGGTCATTTTAATTGCAAATAAGCTTTAATGTATATTTTAATGGAATCAGCTATTTTCTATTAATAATTTTAGCCTGTTATGGATTACAACAGGATTAAAATCCCTTTCTGCAAAATACTGGCATTGCTTAATACATGCTAATCTAAATTCTGGATTTTTAAGTTTATTTATCATACCTACCAAATCCGTTTTTGTTTCATTGTTAACATAGCTTAACCAGGAATTTTTAATGGCCCATTTGCTTATTGCGGCTGATTCGGGAGCGATGATCAATATGGGTATACCTAAGTGACAGAATTCAACGAATCTGCTTGGGAAGCTGTATTTCGATCTGATTTCCTCATTTGTATCTGAAGAATAAAAAACAATAATCACATCTATTTCTTCTACCAGGAATTTGAATAAGTTGTAAAGCTTTTCAAATCTTTCATATATAGAAATTTTGTTTGCATGTTGTAAGGAGTTTTTGTAATCGCTATTAAAAGAACCGATCAGTATGAGGTTTGTATCTGTTTCCTCAACAGCTTCATTAATTTTTGAAACTGTTTTTTCAAAGAAATATGGTAATAGCATCCCTGAAATAGCAAAAGTGAATTTTTCCGATTGTATTCGTTTGTTATTGGCAACAAAGGCACCATCAGGTATGGGATAAACGACAGATACGTTTTTTCCGCCATGAAGAGAAATAATCTCTTTCATTGGTTCTGAAACTACAAAAAAATGCTCACAATTTTCAATTATTATTTTTATTAGTTTTCTGGTAAGAATGTTTTCTTTAAAGTATCGGTTGAATATATTATCATCGTGAAAAAATAGATAAAAGGGGATATTAACTTGTTTAGCAAGAAAATAGATTAAGTAACTTACATAATCTTCTAATAACCCGATTAAAATATCACCTTTGGTAAAGTTAAACTTTTGGATCAGAGATTTTGCCTGTAAACGTGCTCTTGCGGTGGTTAACAGCGGAGTTGTTTTTCTTAAAGGCGGGTGCCAGAATTTTTTTTCAAGATTAATTTGTCTGAAGTTGGAATTTCTCTTATCTACCGGACTGCAATTGATGAAGGTAATCTCATAACCTTCCTGTTCAAACCTTTTTAAGTGCCGATATAACACAATACTTCCACCAGTAGCATTATTTGATGGACAAAGAGAACTTGAAATAAAGAAAATCCGTTTTTCCAAAATCATGAAATTTCATCAACTGTACCCCAAGTTCTTTTGATGTGCTTTGCTTTCAGAAAAAGAGAAGTTAGGGCTTCAATGGTAGCGGTTTCATGATATTGAATTTCTACAGCTTTTTGTTGATCTGTAGTTGATTCTTCGTAAAGTTTTTTCATTTGAGCAAAAATTTCGCCTGGATCTAAGGGATCAAAATACCGTGCTGCTTCACCCAGTTGCTCAATATGCCCATCTAGGCGGCTGCAAATTACTTTGCAGCCCAAATAGTAAGCCTCAACCAATGGCATGTTGGTTGGACCTAGAAAAGTTGGCATAACCAGTGAAACAGCATTTTTATATAGCCATTTCAGTTGTTGTAGGCTTACAACGCCTAGTTGAATAATATTGTTTTCGAGACCTAAGTCTTGGATGACATGATTTATGTAATCGATATTATTTTGGTTTGCCCCTGTAAATACGAGTTTTACCTTTGGGAAATAAGATGTAAATTTTTGAAAAGCAAGCAGCAGATTATAATGATTTTTATGTGGCCAGTACTTGGCTGGATACATGAAGAACTCGTCATTTGCTAGAGAATCTATGTCTTCAGGGACAATCTGATCTTTTACAATCAGGCCAGGAATCATCGGTATTACGTGGATTCTGTCGGGATTAACAGGACAGTAACGGATCAATTCTTTTTTTCCAGCTTCAGATTCTGCACAAATAACCAATGCTTTATTGATATCGCGATTTAAGTTTTCGATTCTGCTTTCAAGCTTTCCATGCATGCTCACTTCAGGAAAGGCAAACATAGAAATATGGCCAAGATCCCAAAGGGTTGATATATGTGGGAAATTGTCAATCTCGATTCCTGGGTTGATATAGTAGATTACTTCAATTCCGGCCCGCTTTAATTTATTTACTAATTTATTATTATATTTTTTTTTGATCTTATGGCTTAATTTTATCCCGTAGAATGGTAACCGAATACACAAGGAGTTGAGTAGTTTTTGCCATTTGGTGCTGTGTAAGGGAGTAAGCGACAATGCATTTGAGCCTAATGTAGAAATTTGATCAATGTTATATCCAATATGAACAATTTCTGTATCTGGAAAAGAATTGTTAGTTAAAATTTCTTGTAATGCCTGCGTATAAGCAAATGCACCACCGTTTGCATAACTCCCGCCTTTATAGTACCAAATGCCTATTTTAAACAATTTTTTCATGAATGCAGGTTATAATTGTGGTGAGCTCAGCTATTGTTAAACCTAAACCACTGGGCAGATAAAATCCATTTCTAGCCAATTTTTCAGCTACAGGGTAACGTTCGCCGCCAAATAATCCCATTTTCTGAAATACCGGTTGTTCATGCATACACCAGAAAAATGGTCTAGTACCAATTTTATACCTTGTTAAATGATCAATCAAATCTTGCTTTTTATTTTCAGTTGGTGCCACTATTCCAAAAATCCAATAAATATTTTCTGCATATGACGTGCTGGCAATGGGTAACTGATATCCCTTACTTTCTAAATATGCAAGGGCCTTTTGATAGTTTGAACCCATATTATGTTTTATAAGGATGAATTTTTCCAGTTGTTCCAATTGCGCTAAGCCAACTGCCGCCTGCATATTGGTCATCCGGTAGTTCCAACCTAATTCATCATGTACAAAGCGCGGACCGTTGGGTTCAAAGCAAAGATTGCGAAGCTTTTTGCACCTTTCGGCTAATTCTTTATCATTGCATAGCAACATGCCGCCCTCGCCCGTGGTAATGTGTTTATTTGGATAAAAACTAAAAATGCTGATATCGCCAAAACTGCCGCACATTTTGCCTTTATAGGTCTGTCCGTGCATTTCTGCAGCGTCTTCGATTATTTTAAGCTGATGTTTTTTAGCGATTTCAATTACTGGATCCATATCTACCGGTAGGCCATAGATGTGTACTACTAAAATGGCTTTGGTTCTAGATGTTATTTTAGCCTCTATTTGGGTAACATCCATATTCCAGGTCAAGGGATCACTATCTACCAATACGGGCAATGCACCGGCAGTAACCACAGATTGGGCTGGAGATATAATCGTGAAAGTGGGCATAATGACTTCGTCTCCAGGGCCAATGTTTAAAGCTTTAACTGCAATGTCCAATGCGGCAGAACCATTACTCACAGCTACACCATAATCACGACCCATGTAAGCACTAAATTGCTGCTCGAATTTACTGATAAATGGTCCTTCACTACTAATCCAGCCCGTCTCTATACATTCGGTTAAATATTTTAACTCATTACCATTAAGTAATGGCGTATTAACAGGAATTGGATTCATTGTATTATAATTTTCTTAAAATATAACATACCCCCCAGGTTTCAACAGAAGGTATGGCTTTGCTTAAGAACTCCTCGCTATGGATTACTTCAAATCCAGTGGCGTAAGCTAATAATTCGATTTCTGGTCTGGAAAAATGGCGCATGGGATGCGATTCATCAATATTGGTCGTTGTGCCATCTTTTAAGTCTTCAACCTCTATAGCATAATTTACCACCACCACATTCTGTTCTGTATTAATTATAGGATTTGCGTGCCTGGTAACATGAATGGTTTCGTTCTGAAGTGTTTTGGTTCGTTTTTCTGGTACTTGAAAATTTACAGCAGAACTATGCCAAACATCGAAAATAAATAGACCTTTTTCATTTAAATGATGATGAACTTGCTCAAAAGTGCTAATTAAGCTTTGATTATCTGTAAGATAGCTGATTACATGGAAAAGTGATAAGGCTACATCAAAGGATTGGTTTATCTGAAAGCCAGTAATATCTGCTATTTTAAAATCGACCTTTTCAGCCTTGGTTTTATTGGCAATCGCAACCATTTCAGCACTGCGTTCTAAACCAACTATAGAATAGCTTTTCTTAGCCAGTAAATTGGCATGTTTGCCTGTTCCAGATCCTAATTCTAATATATTCGTGCTTTTAGGACGATATTGACTAATTAGTTGATGTAGGTAATTCACTTCAGCCTGATAATCTTTATCTTGATATAAAAGGTCGTAATATTGGCTATAAAGTTTAAAGTTGTGACTCATTATTTTTTGAAATAAGGTTTATTTTTTCAGGTGTGTGATCAAATCTTACCTTGTCTTCATCACCGCAATAAGGTCCCTGCTTAATTTCAATAAGCTCTGATGACGCTAACATTTCAAAACCGTGTCCACCGGCGGCCAGTAAAATTACATCTCCGGTTTCAACCGTTCTGCTTTCGAGATATACCTGGTCATCATTATAAAAATCTACACGTACTTTGCCTGATTTTATATATAGTACTTCTTGCGTAAGGGTTACTTTCCGTTCTACTAATTTATGTACATGGGGGGGGATAATATACCCTTTAGGTCGGTTCATGTATCCCAATTGTTGCGAATAATCTTGCGGGGTAAAGAAAGATATTCCTTCCTTATGGAAATTTGAACGGATGATCAGTGCGAGTAATAGTCCTTCTACGGTAACGCTTTCTATCATGGTTAAACTTGATTAAAGATAAATTTACTTCTTTCAGCGCTTAATGAATTCATTTTTTTTTGAAAGATTTTTGAGATTACTTTTCTGGCTATTTTATTCAGTAAGCCAATAACTTTTGTGTTTGTCCATTTATGTGTAAGGCCAATTTTAGAAATGATCATTAACTTACGGTAGAAGGAAATGTTAAATTTATTAATTGAAATGTTTTTTGACCCAGCCCCATAATGAATAAAACCTGACTGGTACTTATTAGGGAGGTGATAAAATTTTTTGCCAGGTATTGCCCTCAATTCATTTTGAAAATAGGCAGCAGAATCAAATGCGTGCAATTCACCATCATGGATTTCCTCATAATAAAAATGGGATCTTTTGGATAGCTCAAATACTTCTTTTTTATAAATGCAGAACCAGGTATGGTTTCGTTCATGCAAATGCATGTTTCTATCCGAATAGCTATCAAAACAAAATGAAGTTTCATTATAACTGGTGCTAGCCAGTATACAATCGGGGTCTTGTAGAGCCAACAATAAATGAAAGTAAAATTCAGGGTTTAAAACCTCAAAATCAGCATCAACAGTTGCAATGTAATCTGTATTAAATTTAGGAAGTTCTGAGGTCCAGAGTTCATCATAATTCTCGTTGATATCATCTCTCACACGTTCAATTCCTTCAGGAGAAGTAATCGTTTCACCGGCAACAAAATTTTTAGTCCTTATTTTTTCTGTATTATCAAATATCTGAACATAAGGATATGCCGCCCATTTTACTGCATATTCATTAAGATTTTCTGGGGTGAGGGCATTTAGATAAATGAATAGCTTAAAATGCTGTTTTTCAGAATGTTTAAGCCTCTTATATATTTTTTCAAAGCTTTTAACGCCATAATCTCCAAACATACAGTCTCGATTGGTTACCAACATAAAGAATGTGATAGACTTTAATGTCATATTATCTCTCATTTAGTTAGGTCAATCCAGTTATCTCTTAATACAAGATCTCTCATTTGAGGTCTGGTCATTAGTTTAAGATCATAAATAATTCGGTTAATGTGATAAAAAGTCTGTGCCATTGTAATTCTCCAATTGTCTCTGGCCCTTAAAAAGTGCCATGGGGTAACTAACGATTTATATAAAAAGGCCATAATATTACGAAGCATATTCGCTAATAATTTTGCATTGCTCAACCCTTTGGCAGCCCTGTAAATTGTAAAGCTATCGCAATTGGCTTGGTTCGCAAATCTTTTATTCAAATAACGCTGTGTCATTCTAGTCTCCGGAATAATATGGCGAATAATAGACGAACCATTGTAGGCTTGCAGATAACCCAGATTAAGCAATTTGATGGACAACCCGGTTTCTCCATCACCAATCCAATCACCTTTGGTGTTTTCTGGATTAAAACCACCAGCCTTAATAATTGCTTCTTTTAAAATTGCTTCATGACAGCTAAAAATATTGATCATTTGATCAGAAATAATTAAAGGAGTGTCGTCTAGGTTGAGACTTAGATGAGCATTCAAACAATATTTTAATATCCAATCTGGTGGTTGAATAGCCCATTCGGGCAATACACGGCCACTTACTACTGCAATTTTATCATTGAGTTCAAAAGTTTGAAGCAGGTTTGTTAATAAATCAGGTTCCGCAATCATATCGTCATCTGTATAATACAATACCTCGCCTTTCGCATACTTTATTGCTGTGTTGCGCGCATAGTGGACGCCTTGCCTTCGTTCTTCGTAATATTTTATTATTGTGTATTTCGCGGATAATTCTTTTAATACAGCTAATGTATTATCTGTGGAATTATTATCAATTACAATAATTTCGAGCATGTTTTGATAGTTTTGAAGTACAAAACTTTCCAGTGTCAGTTTTATGAAAGACGCCCTGTTATAGGTTGGAATAATAACGGATACAGTTTTCATTTCTTAATTCCTGTGCACATATGCGCCATTAAACCTGGATTAGATTCCAGTCAGATAACAAAATATCGCATGGTGATTCTATTTTTCCAAAATCTGGAAACCATTTGCCTGGTGCATATACACGGGCATTTTTAATATTTAAATAAGCTCCCCACCAACTGAAAGTACTATTAGAAATAATACAGATATCTGCATGCATCAAAAACTGAAAATCTATAATTTCTGATGACCGCGAAATATATTTATTATTCAAATATCCAAATTCAGATTCTAAAAATGCTGTGTCGTCGCTAATTAAGATATAGTAATTATCTTTGCTTTCAATGGCCGAAATTGCTTGGTGATAATATTCTGCAGGTAATTGTATGTCATAGTGAAAATAGTCCGATCGCCTAACATGCATGACCACATATGTGTATCCTTGCGGCAGGTCGTTAAATATATTTCTAAAATCTGTCTGAAATTTTTTTTTAATCTTAAACCTGGCTTTTATTTCTTCTTTGTATCCAACGAAATAATACTCTGATTGAAAAAAGCCAGTAAATAATTTTTGATCTTTCAGTTTTAAACTTTCAAGCTGCGGATCTAACTGATCTGATATATAAACTTCCTCATAATTAAGAATTTTTCTTAATAGGGCGTAAAATTTTTGTTTGAGGTAAACTGAAAAAAAATCATCAAATCCTTTAACAGAAAAAATAGTTTGATCTAGGTAGTAGAAGATATCTGATGTCTGTTCAAAATATTTAGGAATAAATAAGGATTGAAGTCTCCTATCAAAATAAAACCTGGAACCCAGTTTTTTAGCTGTAGCGTAAGCAAAAGCATATTGGAATAGCTGATTGCCTAATCTGCCTTGTAATTCAACACTAATCATTTAAACGTTTTTTAAACCAAAAACAGCCACAGCCCCAGTTTTGCTCATCAGCTTGTTTTTTGCTGGCATTTCTAATCATACCAATATTTTCAAACTTATCAGGGATAAGAGAAAACTCAATAAGTTCGAGTTTTGAAAAGTAAGAGATAATCTGATCATATGCATAAATCCGATGTGCGTTAAATGCTATTTTAGCTTTGCCAATCGGAGTAACTATAAGTAAATTTCCATTAACAGCCAATACCCTAACCAATTCATTAATTGCCTTGAGGTCTCCATCATAATCAATTTCGTCTCCATATCTTCCCAGTCCAATATGCTCAAGTGTATGCATGCATGATAAAGAGTCGATCGTATTACTTCTGAATGGCAATTGTGTTAAATCGGCATGTTTGGTATCTAGTCCCTCCAGCTTAATTTCCGCAGGCCTGTAATCATAAAATTCTACGGGTATAAATGCAGATACTATGGTGCTAAAGTGTAAGATTGAAGAAATATCGACGTGTTTTTTTGGTTGGGTTTTCGCTAAAATTCTCGCTGCCCATGCAGGATGATAAGTATAGTGAGGTTCAATTTCGGTGATAGATGTTCGGTCATCTAATAATGGGTAATGATCGTAATTTTGATCGAATCTGAGATTAGTATTTCCCTCACTCAGTCGGAAATTAGCTAAGTCTGAATTAAAAGTTTCAACTTTTTTTCTAAACAATTTTCTTAAAGTGAAATAACCATACAGTTTTCCTACTGCAGTATAACGAAGTTTATTTTTAATTTTTCTTAACAATTTTTTCTTTGATGATTTTTTAAGGAAAAGTTTATTTTTTCGGGGTTATTATTGTTGATATTTTATGCCTGATTTTTCTAAAAATTTGGTTTTTGATTGAAGGCATTGGCACAACATCAATTTTTAAATCTTCTGTAGCCAGGTTTTGAAGCAGAATACTAAAATCGTGATTGTAGGATTTTGGAACGGCCAGTATAATATCGTTAAATACATAAATTTGACGCTCGGGTGTAAGTGCTTGCATGATTTCAGCAAGATCAGGATAATCTGTTAGCGAATGCGGATGATGAGGTGGGGATAAAAATAAACGAGCATCATCAATCATGATGAACAATTTGTCGAACAGATGTTTAAACCTGTTAATTATTTCCAACTCAACTAATAAGGGGCATTGATCTTTTTCTCCAAAAGAATGGTCACCACACCAATGTGCATCGAGCCATAAAATGGCGTTATTTACTTTTGGAAGGAGATCTGGAAGTATACTTTTTGTATCGCCAAATAAAAGATTTACATTTTCCCTTGATTTTAGTCTTTCTTTAGTAAAGTTATACCAATGTTCAGAAAATTCAATTGAATATACATTTTTGAAAACATCAGCTGACCATTCAGTAGTACCGCCTTGGTAGGTGCCGGTTTCTATAAAGTTGGTAATTTGATATTTTTCTTTTATAAATTTAACAAGCCTTTTATCAGGCCCCATTGTTATCGATCCCATTTCATTTTTCTAATTTCCAGTTAAATTTTTTTGCGAGAATCCCTGGTCTCTTTTCAGTCCAAAAGTTTGAAAAATCAAAACCGCCATTAATTTCAAAATATATTCTATCATTGTTATTATCAGGATCTATAATCCAAAACTGATTGAATATTGCAACACCCAGGGAAATGTAGTATTTTCCCTCGTTTAACAAGTAAGGAGTAATGGAAGTTGTGAGTTTGATTTTGCCTTTTGGAAAGTTATTTTGAGTAATTGTGTCTGTGTGAAAAGACCATAATAGATTATTGCCATCAGCATCAAATAAGGAAAATCCTATTTGCAACGAGCTACTAGGTTCCAAAACTTCCCCCAAAATAGAAATTTCAACTTCTTCATTCAGGCTATATGAAGTTTTTTTAGTATTTATCATAAAGGGTCTGAAATATTGGTTTTTGTATTTTTCTCCATCAATATTAAGGCTATTTGACAATTCTCTATCTTCTGTAGTCAGGTATTTATTAATAACTTCAGATATAACATCCGACTTGTAACTCACAAGGCCATTTTTAAGTACTATTCCACTATTGCAAAGTTGCTTTACCGCACCCATATTATGGCTCACGAAAAGTACTGTCCTGCCTTCGCCCTTACTCACTTCGCCCATTTTGCCCAAACATTTTTTCTGAAACTCAGCATCGCCAACAGCTAAAACCTCATCTACAATCAATATTTCACTTTCCAGATGCGCAGCGACAGCGAAAGCCAGGCGGACATACATCCCGGAGCTGTATCGTTTTACTGGCGTATCCAAATATCTTTCTATCCCGGCAAAATCTACAATCTCATCCAGCTTGCGTTGGATTTCTTTTTTGCGCATGCCCAAAATGGCGCCATTTAAAAAGATGTTTTCACGACCACTCAACTCCGGATGGAAACCTGTGCCTACTTCTAACAAACTGGCTATGCGGCCATGACCGGAGATTTTACCGGTTGTAGGGGCAGTAACCTTACTGAGTATTTTAAGCAAAGTGCTTTTGCCTGCACCATTTCTTCCAATGATTCCAACTGCATCACCTTGTTCAATTTCGAAATTGATGTCTTTTAAGCTCCATACCACATCGCTTTCACTTTTGGTATTTTGATCATTGCTTTCACCAATGCGTAGAAAAGGATCTTCCTTGCCACGAATCCTCGCATACCAACGTTCCAGATCTCGACTGATCGTACCAGTACCAATCTGCCCCAATTGATAGGCTTTACTCAGATTTTCTACTTTTATAGCGATGTTAGGCATGAGGTGGTAAGGTGGTTATTTGGTAAGCTATTCTAAACAGCTCTATTAAATTGAGCTTTATGTAGTGCATTGATCTTATTGGTAATTTCTTCTAATTTATTTCTTAAAGTTAAATACTCCTCTTCTTTGATGTAGGCCAAGTCCCATGATCCTATAAGATGGTTTACTGTTTCAATAGCGCTTGAATATGCTATAACGAGAAAATGTGCTCGATCTTTAGCTGTGAGCCTCGCTGATCCCTCAGCAATATTGTCTCCGATACTGCTTGCTGAACGTTTTATTTGACTAGTCAGCCCGAATTGTTCCTCTCTGGGGAATTGATTAACTAAACCATAAATGTCTTTTCTAAATTTTCTGGCTAGTTGCCAAACATCTAATTTTTCAAATGGATATGTATACATAATCTCTATTTAGTTTGTAATTCAAATAAATAAAGGATGATCATTTAAAGATAATATAATCTCACCAAAACCTAAACGGTGTCCACAAAATTTCGTTCTACCTTATTAAAAACCAGCGTACCAAATAACAGTAAAGCCATGGTTACAATTGTGGCGTATCCCAAACTAAACCAGCTAAAACTTCCTTCGCCCAGAAAACCATAGCGGAATGTTTCAATAATGGGCGTCATCGGATTATATTCAATGATCCAGGCATATGCTGGATATTTTTTAATGGCTTCGGAGAGCGGATAGATTACCGTAGTGGCATACATCAATAACTGCACGCCAAAACTGATGAGAAACGCGAGGTCCCTGTATTTTGTAGTCATGGCCGAAATGATCATTCCGGCACCTAAGCCTAACAACGCCATTAATATAACAATAACAGGGAAGAGGCAAATGGCCCAGCTCATGCCAAAATTAGCGCCAGAGTAATAATAATAAGCCATTAAAATCAGAAATAACGCCATCTGCACCCCAAAACGAACCAAATTGCTTACCACAATACTGAGAGGCATAATTAATCTGGGGAAATATACCTTTCCAAAAATGGCTGCATTATCCTTAAAAACTGATGAGGTTTTAGTTAAACAATCTGCAAAGTAATTCCACGCAGTAATGCCGGCCATATAGAATAAAGGCTTCGGTAAACTATCGGTTGAGATACCTGCTAAATTGCCAAAAATAAAGGTGAAAATGATGGTGGTAAATAAGGGTTGAATAAAAAACCAAAGGGGACCTAAAATAGTCTGTTTATAGAATGATACAAAATCTCTCCTGACCAATAATACCAAAAGATCGCGATACGCCCAAACTTCATGAAGTTTTAGATCAAATAAAGAAGATTTTGCTTCAATGGTCCACTCTTGCTCTTCTTTAAGCATATTGTAGTGATTGTATATGTTTTATTGTGCTCATGCTTTTGTTTATTATAACACCTGGTTTTCTAATCGCTAAACCCTACCCATCTTATGCTAAAGCCCTAATCTAAACAGCTTCAATATGAGTTTGGCTAATTTCTCCGCTAAGCAGCAAGTTTCTCAGGGATTTTAAATATTTTTTATATCCAAAAGCTTGCACACATTTTTCTTGAAGGTTTTTTTTCTCCTTCTCGGTCTGGGAATGTTGTAGCAGCATAGCCAAGCTGTTTAATATGCCATCTTGATCGTCAGGATCAACCAATAGACCGAGTGCTCCGTTCTGAAGGGCATCTACACTGCCATCTTTATTGCCTGCAATTACCCTGAGGCCGCTGGCAAGGGCTTCGATAAATACAATTCCAAATCCTTCTTTTTTACTCGGGAGTATAAAAATATCAGACAGTAAAAAATGCTCAGTAAGCTCGGCTTCATCAATAAAGCCAATCATCCTGATATGTTCCTGAAGGTGATTTATAGCTATTAGATTATCTAACCGCTTTTTTTCTACAGCATCCCATTTGCCACCTAACAGGTACACCAGATTCGGGTATTCCTCCAGTAGTTGTGGCAGTAACTCAATAGTATGGTCATATCCTTTATATTTCTCTGAGGAAGACAATCGGGATAGGGAGAACAGAATTAAGTTTTCTCGATTTAAATTATATCGATCTAATAAGATCTGTGGTTTATCGAACTCGCTGGGTTTATAATAAAAAGGATCGAGGCAATTGTTTAACACTTCAAGATGAGATGAAGGAATATGATGCATTTCCATAATCTTATTTGCTGTAAACTGACTTACACAAATAATTTTATCCAACTGATTTAACATCTTAAGTTTAGTGTCTGAAAGCTTTTTCCAAATTTCTATTCCATGGGCCAATAAATAGATTTTTTTATGAGGATGTATTTTTTTGATGAAATAAACAATATTGATCAAATGGATATGACTTAACAAAATCACGTCTGCTTTTAACCCACTTAAAAAAGATTGTATCACGAATTTTTCCCTGTTTCCATTAAAACCATGAAATTGGCTTTTACTCAAGTATCTGGAATCGCGGTCGGTATTTTTATCATACATGGAATATACCGTTGATTGGATAAGTTCCTCCTCGCTTAAATCGTATAACACACGCGATAAACTCCTGCAAACCTTCTCGATGCCACCGGTAAAACTAAAAGTTTTAAGCGTTAAAAATAATACCTTAGTTGGCATGATATATTCTGTATAAGGCTAAGGCAGAACTCCAGTGTAATTTATTTTCTCCAAAGTTTTGGATAAGCGATTTTGCCCTTTTATTTGCATATCGTGATGGATCGGCAATTTCGCTGCTTTTTCTCATCCATTCCTGAAACGGAAAGGTAAAACCCATTTTAGATCTTTTCCAGGTTTCTACCGGCAGATCTTCTTTATAAGCTTCTACCAGGATCCGTTTTTTCTGTTCGTAATCAAACTTGATATCATTGGAGATGGAAAGCACGAGATTGATGAAATTCTGGTCCAGAAATGGGACCCTCACCTCAACGCCATGGCTCATGCTCATAAAATCGGTATCCTTTAACAACTGATTTTGCATGTACATGTTAAATTCAAACCAGCTTGCCCGGGTTTCGTTACTGGTTTTTTTGATGCCAGGGTGAAGGGGAATCTCTTCGAGACAGTCGATAACGGTTCTCATATCGATGTCTAGTAAATCAGCAATCACATCTGGTGAATAAACGCCTCTTAAACAAAGGTATTCACCTATAGGAGAATTTAAACTTAGATAATATAGCCGTTTAAACTTAATGTTATTGGAAAAACGCATACTTCTTAATACACTTTTACTCAACCAATTTAAGTTTTGTATTTTATGTATCCTGTCAAATGACGGGTAGCCGCCAAAAAGTTCATCGGCACCTAAACCCGAAAGCACCACTTTTATCCCATGCGCTTTTGCTGTTTTGCAAACAAACCAGGTATTAATCCCATCGTTTGTGGGTTGGTCCATATTAGCCAAAACGGTTTCAAAATTCTGTACAAAATCGCGATAAGTAATAAGCTGTTCAATTTTTTGAATATTTATTTTCTGAAGCAGGCTATTCCGCTGTTTTTTTTCGGAAAAATCTATTTCATTAAAATTGGCCGAAATACTCGATAAGTGATTGTGATTGTATCGATTGGCCAGTATGGTGATGATGCTCGAATCAAGACCTCCACTGAATAATACACCGATATCAACATCAGAAATCATTTGCTGCTTAATCGAATAACCAAGCTGCTCGCGGATTCTTTCTACAGCGTAGCTTTCATTTTTAATGCTAATGTTACTTTCAAACTCATGGTACGATTGAATAATATATGCCTTGCTTCCGATGTTGTATTTCAGAAAACAGCCTTTGCCCAAACTATATACATCTTTAAGGGTAGTATAAGGTTCTGGGATATGGCCAAAAGCAAGATAATAGATCCGCCAATTGTCATTTTCATGCGAGATTTCTGCATGTGCAAAGGCTTTTACTTCTGATGCAAAGGTTAAAGTTTTATGGTCAAAATGATAGTAAAGTGGCTTTATTCCGTTTTGATCCCGTACGAGGTAAACCAACCGTTTCCGTTTATCGAAAATACAGAAGGCAAAAATACCGTCTAATTTCCCAAAAGCTGCTTCTCCCCAATGCTGGTATGCATATATGATTACCTCCGTATCTGTTTGTGTTTTAAATAGATAGCCTAAATTGATTAATTCGATTCTAATTTGGAGGTAATTGTAAATTTCTCCATTATAGGTTATCACCAGGTCTTCTTTATGGCTCAACATCGGCTGATGGCCGCCCGAACTAAGATCTAAAATAGCTAGTCTGCGGTTACCTAGGCATAGTGGCATATTTTCGGCAGCATAAAGGCCATGGTCATCAGGTCCACCATGTTTCATACTATCGCACATGGCTTTTACCTGTTGATTAACGCTTTCGAACGGTTTTTTACTATTGATGATGCCTGCTATGCGACACATTCTTTTGTATATATTTAAACTGCCTGTTCTGTACCAGGCACAGCTTCGCCTCCTCAGTCACATTTTGTTTTTAAAATATGACCAATTACGCTGTTTTTATAATTTAAGCTGAGCATCATAGATCAGCTTATTATGATCTGTTATTCTTACTCTTACCTATCTCACAACTTCTCACTAAAGTGGCGCTATGAAAGCAATAGATGTATTAATATTGATCGAATAACCCATATCCTGTAAACGTAAAATAATACGTTTTTTATTATGTACCGATACCAATTCTGCCCTAATCCCTTTAAAGGGACCAGCCTTAATTAATACGCTTTCCCCTGGTTTAATGTCATAATCTATAACTTCCAGATCAGCATCTGTAGCGAGCAAGAGCTTAAGGTCATCGATTTGTTGTTCGGGAATAGAAGCGATCCGGTTAGCGAAATAAATAAATCTGGCAACACCATTGGTCATCAAAACTTCCGCATATTCTCTCGCCGAAATATACACAAATAGATAAGATTTAATCAAGGGCTCCTCAACGATTTTTTTACGGTCACTCCATTGCTTAACTGCCTTTCTAAGTGGTAAATAAGTTTGGATTCCTTTTCTGTTCAGTTCTCCATTCGCTTTTTTTTCTGCTCTTGAATGTGTATAAACCGGATACCACCTATAATTTTGATCTATCATTTGGCTTAACCTTATCCTAAATCTTTTTTAATATTTACGCGTTTTTTAACTGTTGAACGCGCTAAATAATTTGCCGTCTAACCCTTTTTCTTCCAAAATTCCCACCACCTTTTCTCATCATCATAATAACCGTTGTTCCCATATCCTGTATAATTGGAATAATAGTATGTTCCGGTATTGCTATGTGCGTAATTGGTGGTATAAATATTTGCATGCAATTTTTCATCACCAAATGAATTTAGGATAATAGCAATATTGTTAAGGCCATATTCTTTTGATAAACGATCGGGAATGGTAGCTGCTCTAAATTTGGAAACGCCAGAACGGATAATAAAAAGATTGATATCAGCTTTTCGGATGAGTGGTACAGAATCTGAAACCAAGCCAACCGGGGCGGTATCAATAATGATGTACTCGTAACTTTCCCTAAGTTTTTCGATCAGCGTTGCCATTGATTTGTGATGGAGCAGTTCTGAAGGATTTGGAGGTACAGGGCCAGAGGTGATATAATCAATATTGTGCCTTTGATCTGTAAATATAATATCAGATAAATTGGCCTGTCTTGAAAGATAATTACTTAAACCGATTCGATTGTCAGAACCAAAGGCATGGTGAAGTTTGGATTTTCGCAAATCTGCTGCAATCAGGATCACTTTTTTATCTATAATGGATAGCGTACCAGCCAGATTTAAACTGACGAACGATTTTCCCTCTCCTGAAACTTCAGAAGTAACACAGATTACCTTTGTATCCTGATCGCTGGCCATAAAACTCAGATTTGTCCTTACAGACCTGACCGATTCGGCAAATATAGATTTTGGACGTTCTATTGATAAAACACTCTCGCCTGGTTGCACTTTTTTAGGATATTTTAAAATTACCCCAATAATAGGTGTTGTCGTTAGGCCCTCAATTGTTTCGATATCATACAGATAAGGGTTTAATATTCTAACCAATAGAATTAAACCTAAGCCGGTAAATAAACCCATAAACAGGTAAGAAGAATAGATCTTCTTTGGTACCGGAGAAATCGGAAAGAAAGATGGTTGTGCTAAACTGATAATAGTGGCACCTGAAATCACTGCTGCAGAACTAATCTGAGCGGAGAGTTTTCGTTCAAATAACATCGAAAACATGCGTTGGTTGATGTCGAAATTACTTTGCAGTTTGGTAAAATCATTTTGTTTGGCTGGAATACTACCCAGAGCCTGGTTAGCCTGGCCAATTTGCCCTTTAACGTAACTGATTGTTTTTTGATTACGCTCGTGCAGCAAACGGATGTTCGTTACAATGGCCTGCTTTACTTCATTAATTTGCCGGTTAATATCTTTTATGGGTTGAGCATCAGCATTAAAGTTCTGTAACTTATTTTCCCTAGTAATAATAAGGCTGTTAAATTGTGTAATTAAGCCGGTTAGCAATGTACTGTTTGTACCCTCTAAATTTAGGTTAAGTTGTATCCGTTCCTTATTGTTTTTAACCTGGGTTTCCAATTGTTGGATGCCAAGTTCCTGCAGTTGTAATTCTGCAATCTGGTTTTGTAGGTTGCTCAGTTTAGAACTTCCCAATTGCTTATCGGTATTGGGGTCAATGAGTTTATTGTCACTTTGAAAAGTAGAGAGCTTGTTGCCTGCTTTATGTACCTGAGCATCTAAAAATTCAATCTGGCTATCGAGGTAATCTATTGTTTGTTTGGCCGATCGTTTTTTAAGTGTGGCATCATTCTTAACATATTGTTTAATGATTTCATTGAGTACATCAGCAGAAAAAACAGGATTGCTATCGGTATGGGTAACGCCCATAATATTGGTGTTTTTCTCCTGTTCAAATACATTTAATCCACCGGCAGCCCTGCCATATAAATCCCTGATTCCGTTAAATTTGAAACTATAATTTCCTTTTGCAGGGATTTCGGTTTTAACGGCAAATACCATATTACCTGCATTGATCGCTTGTCCATAACGGTATTTTTTTACACTCTTATTGTTGTCATCACTACTCGATAACTCAAAGATCTGTTGATCTATAGGCTTAACAGAATAGGTAGCTCTGCTAAAATTGACAGAATCTTGGGCAAGAATATCAACCTGAAAAGGCTGTTTCGGGTAAAGTTCCGTTACCCGTACCCTTCCTTCTGAATAGTAACTGATTTTATAATTCAGGTTCTTTAAAGCATTCACAATTACATCTTCCGAACGCATAATAATACCTTCAGTTTGGATCTGATTTTGATTAAAGGGATTATAATTTGCTGGCGTTCCGGGTAGTGAGGCCATTTGCTGCTGCTGACCGCCATCTAACTTCAGCGAAGCTGAAGTGATATAGATTGGGGTAATGCTTCGTACATACAACCAGGCTAGTACAAAACTGATCAGTACAGTGCCAGCCACCCAATACCACCTACTTAGAAAAATCAATAAAATTTTCCAATAGTTAATGGTCTGGCTCGCTAACTTTCTATTTTCGATTGGTGTAGTTTGATCCATTAGCGGGTAAGTGTAAAGATTAATACGGCCAGGTTAACTACTACAAGAAAAGGTTGCACAATGTTATTTACGCTTGTTAACTTTTCGCTCAATGCCGAGCCCTTGGTTTGTTGTAGTACAATAATATCATTATTCTGCAGAACCAATTTTTTGCTTGCTAAGCTGTTAATATCATTTAAATTAACATAAATGATTTCTGGGTGGCTTCTATCACCACGGATAATTTTAAGGGTTTTAGGGTCTGCTGTTTTATTAATGCCCCCAGCTTCGCCGATAATATCAATTAAGGTAGTATTTTCGCGTTCCAATAAAAAATTTCCCTGCCTGCTAAATTCTCCTAATAAAGTAACCTTTAAATTTACTACACTAAGTTCTATTATAGGATCACGAAGTAATTTTTTGGCATATAAGTCCTGTATTTTAATAGCGGCTTCCCGTCTGCTGAGGCCCAATACCTCAACTTTTCCGATAGCGGGAAGATTAACTTTACCATCTACATCCACTAAATAAGAAAGGGTATTGTTAATAGATCCACTTACTGCCTGGTTACTAATTGTACTGTTGTTAGCTGTAGCCCCAAATTCCTTGTTTTGCAAGTTTCGGATGGCCAATTGGTCATTCACCTTTATTTTATAATAGGCATCACTAATGCCCTGATCATTTACTACATATACCTGTTTAATGGTATCAGTAACTAAATCGGTTGGGGCGTTAAACAGACTATGCTCTTTTCTGGCAGCACAGCTGGCAAGCGCAATGCTAATGGATAAAAAACAGAGAAATTTTAAAAGTATTTTTGTTGGAGTCATCGTTTTAATCAGAATGTAAATAGAAGCTTGGGCGCGCGCAAGCAAAGATATACGTTAAAGATGCTTAAAAAAAATCAATATAGAACTAAAGCCTTATCGTTACATTATAAAACAGTGAAGCAAGGCATTTGAACTTTTTTAACTGGGTAAGTCAGGATCTTCCTCATAAACAATATCTTTCAATTCTTAATTTTTCAATTTGAAAATTCATTAACATACGTAATCGAATCTAAAGCAATTTTTAAAATTGACATAGATCAACCTGAAAGTATTTTAGTATATCTGTGTGAATGATATATAAATTGATTTAAATGTTTTAAAAGCTGTTGTTTTCCTATCAAAGATTGTTGAATGCTAGTTAAGTAATATTAACACAAACCCGATTAATAAATTCACTATTTAAAGCGGTTTGTTTACTTAGCCATTTGGGTTAACCAGGTGCATCTTGTTTTTTTTAAAATAAAAAAGAATCAATGCAATCGAGGAAAACAACAAAAATCCAATATGATCGTCTAACGGGCAATTTACAGTAAAATTTTCATAAGATGGGTTATGCACTGTAGATGCATAATCTGTTTTATCCAGATCGCATCCAATCTGAACGCTCCCGGAACCACTTGGGTTAGGACCTGAAAAAACGTTCCCCCCACTGATACATGATTGTGGAACGGAATAGTCTGACCGGAAGATGTAGCGGTACTCATTCACATTATTGGCGTTATTAGGATCAAACACATATACATTACGTAAATAATGAGTGTACATTCTTGATCCGACTAAACAGCCTTGTGGAGGGGGAGGTACTGAAGAAACAGGTATTGAAGCAAAACAATTGGAGAAGTGTAAAAAAGATAAAAATAGGGATAAAAGAACTAGATTAAAAAAAATACGCATCTGAAATTTATAATGGGTGTACGGCTGATTGATGTTGCGTACAAAGCTATCGTGAAATTTGATATAAAAATTTTTTCGCTTCGCTTAGGAGGTATTTTTTGACCCAGATCAACTACATTATGGAATCATAATATGCATAAATGCTCATCCAATAATGATTAGAATGGCAGTAGTTTTGTGCAATTTGATACGGACTGTTCATTTGGTTGATGACAATTGTCAATAGATCGATCACAGGTCTTCAATCCATTAATTTTTCAAAATGTCCCTTTAAACGTTCCTAGCCAATATTTTGTAACAATTTGCACGTATAAGTAACTTTATTGTTTATCTTTTTAGTGTCTGTTCATAAAACCAGCTTGTTTAAAGCAATATTTATCACCGATTAATTTGCAATCTTTGCGCAAAATTGTAGTATAAGAAATACTACATAATGTTTTTATGAAGTATTTATTATTCGTTTCGATCTTGATCTTAGGATCTTTTTTTAATCAGTTATTCGCTCAGATTACTGGAAAAGGCTGCAATTTAGGGAATTCTGTGGCTACACAATTTTTAGGAACAGCAACTTATAATGGCGATTCAAATCAGTCTATAAGGGTTTATAGTTCCAATTCTGCTACTCTTGTGCCAAAAATTTCAGGAAATGGCTACGCTGGTTATAGGTGTGGCTATATTAATGTATATCCCGAGGGTGACAGATATGTTGCCGCCTCTAATTCTAGTGTACATTATAAAGCCGCTAACGAGATCACAGCACATTATAGTGGTCGGTGTGCAATAGCATCTTCCTTTTCCGCTAATTACGTTAGTAGTAGTGGTGTTGAGGAAGCTAATGAAGAGGTAGATTACATATATAATGATCCCGCATATTATGCTGATGCTGATCCAAATTATCCTTGTAATTCAGCTCCCAGCAACCTTCCAATAGATCAGAATATCATATTATTTATGCTTTTACCACTTGGTCTTTTTGGCTTTTGGAAAGTTAGACAGCAACTTTGATCACTAATATTGAAAAAAACGAATGTAGTTTAAAATTAACTGCAATAGTATTTCGTGTACCGTAATTGCTGTTAGAGCACGCGCTATTCATAACGATACGACTTTTATCCAAATGACCTTGGAGATGTTTTACAATCAACCTTATTCTCGTAAGTTAGATATTTCAATGACAAACCAACGTCAAATGAGCAACTGGGCCGGTAATTCTAGTTTGGCTTGTGGGACATATTATTATGAGCACACAAATTCAGCATGAGAAAATTGCATTGCCTGCAATAACGATGGTTCCGTTGCAACAGGTAGATCTGTTACTGTAATTAAACAAAAGTGTGCTGCTGAAAATTTGCCATTGCATAGCTCTTTATATTATCTTTTAGTTGTTTGCGGCTTTTATGGATTTTTCGTAATAAAAAAATCAAAACTGATGGAAGAAATTAATTCTTGTTTAGGTTTGATTAAGATTATTGCTCCCAAATAATTTCTACCACATAATTGCTTAAGAGATCCGGATTTCATGGTTGTGTAATGATTTTATTGTTGACTTTAATCAAGTGTTTGTAGTTTTATTTAGCATGTAATTTATATTAATTTATACTTTTACGCTACAGCAAACCAAGCTTCTCTTATTTTTCGGCAAATTCCGCTTGTCATTTCAGTAAATATTTACTCATTGTTCATTTTATTCGTTGCTTAAATAGAATAACTTTGTAGTTGTAGTTAGACTGTTTTTTTTGGTTTTTTTCTGAAATCCCACTTTTCAACTTAGCAATTCATTTAAATGTTTTTTATTTAATTAACCAGTGAAAAAAGTAGTTTTTACATTAGTTTTTTTTAGCTGTTCCCTTAATTTATTTGCTGGAAATCCTGGTACCAATTACGCGTGTTGGGGATATTTGAATAATAAGTTCTATACCCGCTATTTGAAAGATGACACTTATCTCAGTTGGGGTTGGGGCTTAAAATTTCCTTATTATGATAGTGCTTCTGGTGTAATTAATGGCGCATACTACAAGGCCGATTGTAATGAAATTAATCCTAATAATCCCTTTGTATGGACTCCACGTGGCGGTACTTGCTTTATTAATATGAATGGCAGCATATATCAGGGTAATTTAGGGACTATCAATTATGGTAATTTTAACCCATGTAATGTTTCTTTGGATGATTCAATTTGGATATTATATCTTGCATCTGCATTACTTGCTTTTATTGTTTTAAGAAAGCAAAAGAAATTGGCTGTTTGCAATTAGATAATGCAATGGTAAATATTCAATTCTTTTGATTCCTTTGATGTAATGAACGGATGTTTGATCGAGGTTGATTACTTATTTTGTAGTTGAATTTTTCTTTAATGATCTATTTTGCCTAAACAGTATTAGTTGAAAATGGTATGGCTTAGAAACAGATTTTGAACAAAAGGAACAACGAATCCACAATAGAAGCTCGCTAATTTTATATCGAATCAGTATCGATATGAAATGAAGAGACGCCTGTTTGTCATATTATTATTTTTTTCTTTAAACTCTTTAACTGGATTTGCTCAGGGGTCTGCTTCTGGGTGTTTACTGCCTGATAATAAAGTTTATACTAATTATTCTTCATTAGCAGGACTTAGACTTTATAGTAATTCTTCCACGGTATCACTTTCTAATAATTATTGCAGTTGGACATCTGCTTCAACTGCACCCTGCACAGTCTGTTTCGGAACTATAAATGCAGTTGGGCTATTGTGCATAGGCACTGGAGCAACAACTGTTACTGGACAGGAGGGAATATTCACGATGGTAGAATGTGACCTCGACGGCCATACCTTGCTTTTTGGTGCAGCTGCTAGTCTCTTAGGTCTATTCATAATTAGAAAAAGGAATAAACTTTAGGCTATATTTAGCGCTTTATTACAGATTCTCTTCTGCGTATCGTTCCTTAATTTTTATATTTACCAAGGTTTCGGCTTTCTGATATTTGAAAGCTACAAATCCTGGTTAACAATGAAAATATCCCTCATCACAGTCGTTTATAATGGAGAGAACTATTTGCAAGAGTGTTTTAATTCAGTAAGGGCACAAACTTATGCTGATATAGAATATATTGTAATTGACGGGGGCTCGACAGACAGAACGTTGGAAATTATTCAGGAAAACCGATCTACCATTGATTATTTTGTTTCAGAAAAAGATAAAGGTTTATACGATGCCCTAAATAAAGGCATTAGAAAAGCAACAGGTGAGGTGGTAGGGATTTTAAACGCTGATGATCTGTTTGCAGGAGCTGATGTGCTGGCTGCAGTGGCCAAAACCTTTATCAATCGGCCAGAAATAGATGGACTTTATGGCGATCTCAATTACATCCATCCTACAGCGCATCATATTATCAGAACTTGGAAATCAAAGCAGCATGTCTACGCAGATCTAAAAAAAGGTTGGATGCCCGCACACCCTACGCTGTATTTGAAAAGATCGTTATTTAAAAAAAAAGGCGATTATTCCCTGGATTTAGGCACCGCTGCAGATTATGAATTAGTATTACGTTACTTTTATACCCATAAAATAGAAGCGGTATATATGCCTGTATTAATGGTAAATATGCGTACGGGTGGTATAAGTAATAGCTCTTTTAGGAGCAGGATTGCTGCCTTTGTTGATGATTATAAAGCCCTGAAAAGAAACAGTGTGTCTTACCCGCTTTTCGTAGTGATGAGGAAAAAGCTGAGTAAACTTAGTCAATTCTAATTCTTAATTATGGCTTTCTTTGTTTTAAAGATTACTTTTCAGAAGATACTATCGTTTGTATGGCGTTTACAGTTTTGTAGTGCTATTGGTAATATTTTGCATCAGTTTTATTGATTTTCTGTTACTTGGGATTGACGGACGCTCTTCGTTAAAACCTGTGTATTATTAAAGCAGTCTAGCATAGGGCCTGAAAAATTAAAAATGTATCTATACGATAGGAAAGATTGGGTGTGCTGTCCGCTTAGAAAAACCTCATCCACTTATGATTTTTTAACCAGATTATAGCATTAGCATGATATAAGGCACTTGGTTTGATTTATATCATGTTAAACAATTGTAAAACCTGATTTCTTTGCGGTACAATACTTATATTTGTGTACCGAGTTCATCACGTTTTGCTTAAAGATATTCTGAATACCAACCCACACTATTTCTATATTGCCATATTTATTCTGGCCTTTTCCGCTGTGATCATCAGTATTCCAAGTGTAATTTATACTTCATTAAAATATGGTCTTTTTGATAAAAACGACCTTTACCGTAAAAACCATAAACGTAATATTTCCCGTTTAGGTGGCTTGGCTATTGTGGGCAGTTTTACCGTGAGCATCCTGCTTTTTTCGGCCATAATCAATTTTAAAGAAGCTAATTCTTTAATTGCATCCTGTATTATTCTTTCAGCGCTTGGGCTAAAAGATGATGTTTATGGTACCAATACCAAAACAAAATTTACTTTACAGATTGTAGTGGCCTTTATTCTGGTAATTTTTGGCGCTTTTCGTTTAACTAGTCTGTATGGTGTGTTGGGCATAGGCGATATGTCGCCGCTATGGGGAAGTCTTTTTTCGATTGCGTTGATTATTTTCTTGAATAATGCCTTCAATTTGATTGATGGTATAGATGGTTTGGCTGGAGGCATTGGTATATTAACAAGCCTTGTATTCGGTGTTTTATTTTCGTGGATGGGGCAGGTTCCTTATGCGCTCATTTCCTTTGCCCTGGCAGGCGCTATTGCAGGCTTTTTAAAGTACAATTGGTTTCCAGCTAAAATATTTATGGGCGATACCGGCGCTCTTATCATTGGGCTTATTTCTGCTGCACTCGCCATTAAATTTATCGAGCTCAATAAATTTATACCAGGAAGTAAACCAGCCTTTTATTCTGCACCTGCAATAGCGGTATCCATATTGATTGTGCCGATTTTCGACTCTCTGAGGGTATTTACCATCCGTATTTTAAAAGGGTATTCTCCTTTTAAAGGAGATCGCAACCATATCCACCACCGTTTAGAGCGGTTGGGGCTCAAACCCAGCTTGATTGTACTTTCTACTGCCGGATTTAACCTTGCCGTAATCGCAGCAACCATTTTGCTTCAGCATTTCGGAAATTTTATGCTCATTTTTCTCATTATCGGTCTTTGTGTGATGTTAAATACGTCACTTACCTTAATCCTCCTTAAAAGAAGAAGACATTAATTTCCCTATTTTTAAAAACAGGCCATAAATAGCTACAGTCTTAATTGAAAGCATCTGATCATTTTTATCATCGCATCTCCATCTTCTGGTTTCCTATCTTCATTATGGCAAATTAATACTAATTTTGCGCTCTAATTTTTTATAATCATGAGGCTGGCAATAAATGGTTTTGGTAGAATAGGAAGAACATTTTTACGCTTGGCACTGGCTGAAGGCTTTGAAGTGGTGGCCATTAATGATCTTGCAGAGGCAAAAACAATGGCGCATCTGTTTAAATATGATAGTGTTCATGGGGTTTTTGCAGGTAATGTTTCGGCTAAGCCCGATGCATTGGTGATTGATAACCTTTCGATTCCGGTTTTTGCCATTGCAGCAGCTGATGAGTTGCCATGGTCTGCATTGCGTGTAGATTTAGTGGTTGATTGTACCGGCAGGAACCTGACCAGGTTATCAGCAGAAAAACACATGGCTTCAGGTGCAAAACAGGTCTTGATTTCTGCTCCGGCTGCCGAAGATATTCCCATGGTGGTATTGGGTGTAAACGACGATCAGATTGATTTAAAGAGTCCTGTGTTATCTAATGCCAGCTGTACAACCAATAATATTGCGCCCATGATTAAAATTTTGAATGACAACTGGGGCGTTGAGGAAGGTTATATTACCACTATCCATTCCATGACGGGCGATCAGAATTTGCATGATGCCAACCACAAAGATCTGCGTAGAGCAAGGGCAGCTTCATCTTCTATCATTCCCACTACTACCGGAGCAGCAAAAGCCATTACCCATATTTTTCCCGAATTGGATGGCCGTTTGGGTGGAGCTGGCATCAGGGTTCCGGTTTTAAATGGATCTTTAACTGATTTTACCTGTCTGCTAAAGAAGAAAACCACCATTGAAGAAATTAATTTGGCTTTTAAATATGCTGCAGAAAATGAATTGAAAGATCTTATTCAGTATACCGAAGATCCGATTGTTTCGATCGATATTATCAATAATCCACATTCGTGTATATTCGATTCGCTATTAACATCAATTGTTGGCGATCTGGTTAAAGTAGTGGGCTGGTATGATAATGAATATGGTTACAGCAGCCGTTTAATTGATGTAGTAAAAAAAATAGACGCGCTTTCTGCAAATTAATTTAGGGCTTTTGGGTTGATTTTAATGCCCAATAAACCAGCGCAGGCTGAAAAAATAGGCGCAATAGGCGTTTACTATCTGTATTAAGGCCAAATGCACTTCTTTTATGGGTGTATTGTGCAATGTTTCCTGGGAAAACACCAACAAATAAGCTTGCGGCAATTTTGCCTATCAAAGCTTCGTGTTTCTTAGGTGTTAATACCAATGCGGTGCCTAATGCAATTTCAACAAAACCTGAATACACAACCGTATCATCTTTTTTTAAAGGTACCCAATTTGGTACCTGTGCCTGGAAAGGTTTGCGCGCAAAAGTTAAATGTCCAATTCCGGCAGTTATTAAACCTGCGCCCAATAATATCCTGGCTGCTGTTTTTATATTTTCTTCTTTCACTTTGTCTACATTAAATTTACAATTCAATATGTTACTTATTGAACTCTTTCTTTATTAAGCAACAAGTAAATCGGAAGTCTGTTTGATGTGATATGTATTTAATAGACGAATCAGCCTTAACTTAGTAAAATAGGGTTTACATCAAAATTGCAGCACTTTCTATCCTTTAATATTAGCGTGTTTCAATTGCTTTATTAACTTTGCAAACGTTCTCGGTGCAAGTAATGGCAATATCCCGTTTTGGGTGTCATCTGATGATAATTAAAATATGGTCAAATTTATTCTTCCTGAAGAAGTTCTACCTTTAAGAAGCCTGGTTTTGCGGAATGGCAAACCATTCGAAGCCTGCGTTTTTGAAGGCGACCTGGCCTACGATACCTTTCACCTGGGTTTTGTAAAAGATGGCGAAATAAAATCTATTGCCACATTTATGCGTAACGATTTTTTTCCGGATGAAGGTGAAGGTTATCAGTTACGCGGAATGGCCACACATCCCGATGAAGGTGGTAGGGGATACGGTGCAGCTCTGGTTACCTTTGCTATCGAGTACTTAAAAGAATATAAAACGGATTATTTATGGTGCAACGCCCGCTCAACAGCAGCGGCATTTTATAAAAAAATCGGCTTCACTACCGAATCGCCGGAATTTGATATCCCTGGCATCGGTTTCCATTACGAAATGAAATTAAACTTAAATCAAAAATAATTGAACATGAACACCATTGACCAGTTTGACTTTAAAGATAAAAAAGCATTAATCAGGGTAGATTTTAACGTGCCTTTGGATGATGAATTTAAAATTACCGACGATAAAAGAATCAGGGCAGCATTACCTACCATTACCAAAATTTTAAAAGATGGCGGTGCGGTTATTTTAATGTCGCACTTAGGTCGCCCAAAAGATGGCCCTACCGATAAATATTCTTTAAAACATATCTTATCTGATTTATCTGCTCTTGTTGGTGTAGATGTTAAGTTTGCTGACGATTGTATTGGCGAAAGTGCAATAAAACAGGCGGCTGGCTTAAAACCGGGTGAAGTTTTATTATTAGAAAACCTTCGTTTTTACAAAGAAGAAGAAAAAGGTGATGTGGCCTTTGCAGAGAAGTTATCAAAATTAGGCGAGGTTTATGTAAATGATGCTTTTGGTACGGCGCACCGTGCACATGCTTCCACTTCAATTATTGCACAATTTTTTCCAGACGCAAAATACTTCGGTTATTTAATGGCCTCGGAAGTAGAAAATGCAGAGAAAATTCTGAACCATGCAGAAAGACCTTTTACAGCCATTATGGGCGGTGCAAAAGTATCTGATAAAATTCTTTTGATCGAGAAATTGTTAGATAAGGTAGATAATCTGATTATTGGTGGTGGTATGGCTTATACTTTTGCTAAAGCACAAGGTGGAGAGATTGGTACATCATTGTTAGAAGCTGATAAACAAGAACTTTCTCTAGAATTGATCGAAAAAGCGAAAGCTAAGGGCGTAAATCTGATTTTACCTGTAGATACGGTTATTGCAGATAAATTTGCAAATGATGCCGATAAAAAAGATGTAACCTCAGGACAGATTCCTGCAGACTGGATGGGGTTGGATATCGGTCCGAAATCAGTTGAGTTATTTCAGGAGGTAATTAAAAACTCTAAAACTTTATTATGGAATGGACCTATGGGTGTTTTCGAAATGGAAAGCTTCCAGGTAGGAACCAAGGCTGTGGCTGATGCAGTTGTGGCAGCTACTAAAGATAACCGTGCTTTCTCATTAATCGGTGGTGGCGATTCGGCTGCGGCGATTGCCAAATTTGGTATGGAAGATGAAGTAAGTTATGTTTCTACAGGTGGTGGTGCTTTACTCGAATATATGGAAGGTAAAGAATTGCCAGGGGTTAAAGCCATTAATGGATAAACGACAGCATTAAATATTAAAAGGCCTTGCAAATGTCTCATTTGCAAGGCCTTTTTGTTTAAATGGATGAAAAATATTGTCATATATACCCCATTCGATTATTAATATTCCTTTAAAGGTATACGGTAGATATTTTTCGCTCATAGCCGTCACCCTGAATTTATTTCAGGGTCTATCTAGCAGGAAAGATGCTGACCACGATTAGCTATTACTTCTCACAATGATTTAGAAAAACTCATTTTATGATACAGCCAGTACACCTAAAAAATTTCCAATCCTGTATTTAGTAATACAATATATACAGCTAAATAACATACCAAAAACGCCGTTGATAATGCAAAATATCTTGTCACCTTATGGCTGCCCTTTTTAAATGGAAGTAAAAATAGGATGTTGAACATTTCAGATAGTAGGGCGCAAATAAAATTTAAACAGACCATCACGCAGCTAAAAGCCACTACAAAAACGGCTGGCTGAATAATAATTCCAGAAGGCAACCCATATAGTGCCCCCATCACAAAACTAATCGGAAGGATAATCAAAGCATATTTTAATCCCGATTTAAAATTAACCATAAAATATCGGCCTAGTTTAGGAAGTGGCATTTTGATTTTCGCAGGTTTTAATTCTTTTTCAGTTAATGGCGTTTCTGATATCTCCGCTATAGCTGCTTGATGTTTTTTATGCTTTTTACCTCTTTTTTGCTTTTGATAACGCGGCCACCAGATGATAAATCCGGTAATAAAAAGTGCCAAAGGCATTAAGCCGGCAATAAGCGCAATAACCTGTGTTGGCCGGCCGCCGAAACTGCCGTAATGGATCGGTGTTAACCAACCCAGGTAAGCATTGCCAACATTTGGAAAATCCTTGCGGCTATTCAATAAAACTTTACCCGTATATTGATCAATAACCAACATTTCTCTTTTTCCTTGTTTAGGCAGATTTCCGCTCAGGATATCTAAACGGTAAGTCCCTGTTTTATTCGCTGGAAAGGCTATTCCGCCAATATAACCTTCAGGCATTTTTTCCTTTACTGCAGCAACAATCCGGGTTAGCGGAAGGGGTACTGCCTGTGCATGCCATGCCGATTTAGCACCTAAGAGCTGGGCAACGCCTTTTGGCGATTTTCCGCTAAGTAAAAACAACAGTGGAATAACAAGCGTAGAAAAAGTAATAGAAAACCCTGTAAGGCTGAGTATTGCCACAATAGGAGAGGAATAAAAGCCCAGCGAATTGTGCCAATCGTAATTTTGCCGTTTAAATGATCCGCTAAACCTTACTGTGAACACTGATTTTAATTGCTTCCATTTCTTTGGGATCCATAAACGCAGACCTGAGATCGTCAGGATCAAAAGGCAGAGTGAGGCAAGTCCGCAAATATACCTTCCAGCTACCGGAATCAGCAATGTTCGGTGCAGTTCGGTAACCACATGAATAAAAGAACTGGTATGTATTCTTTTGCCACCCATTTTTCCGGTATAGGGATTAATAAAAGTTTCCTGATTACTTTTTAAATTCATTACGCTATAAGCTTCGTTGGGATTTTTGAAGTTATTTAGCATCAGGTAATCGATTTTTAGCTTGGGATAGTTCTTTTTTATGAGTGGCACAATTTCTTCCACCGGCATCTTTTGCTTTTGTGCAATCACCTCAAATAAATCTGGATTCAGGGCCCTGTCAATCTCATCCTGAAAAACTAGAATGCTCCCTGTAAGACCCACAAAAGCAACAATTGCCCCGGCAATAATGCCAATGTAAAGATGCCATTTACCGAACCACCTTTTTTGGTGCTTGGCCCAGTTCAGTTTTTTAGAATTCGGTTCTGATTTCATTTTTGAGCGTAGCATTCCAGTGGTGCAATATTGTTTAGTTTACGCCTACAAAGAAATCGTTTTAATTCTTGATGTGCAAATTATATTTAATAAGTCTAAATAATAAAGAGATTGATGTAAGCGAATAAGTAAACCAGGCAATAGCACGTTTTTCTGTTTGCCTTATTTTTCTAAAATGCAATTTGTTTAGTGGGGTTTAATGGTAAGCTTTCAGATGAGGATCAAATTAGTGCATATTGCGAATAGTATAAGTTTTTAAGACGCTCCTTTTTAGTGTTATTTAGGTTTTAAGTTAGAAAATGGGCGAACGTGACACTTTTATTTAATTTGTTTTTAACTTGTTTGTTATCAGGTGTTAATGGTTTCTGTGTTGCGTACTTATGCTTATTGTAGCTATATTAGGAGACCATAATTGTAACAAAAAAGATGTGGAAAACTTTTTTGTGGTAAAAAGTGGTAAAAAGTGGTAGAACTGTTTACTTTTACACTAGATAAAAAGTGTAGATACCACTATGACCCAACTTTTAGGAGAATTCGATTGTAAACTTGACGCAAAGGGCCGCCTTATGGTACCTGCTGCGCTTAAGAAACAATTGCCTGAATCTGAGAAAGAAGGGTTAATTATTAACCGAGGTTTTGAAAAAAACCTGGTCATCTATCCAAAAAAAGTTTGGGATGCTGTTGTAGCCGATCTGTCTAAGCTTAATATTTACGATCAGGAAAACCGTGCTTTTGTGAGGGCTTTTACGCGTGGAGCAACCGAGCTTTCGCTTGATGCTGCTGGTAGAGTGCTTTTACCGAAATCACTGGTTGATTATGCAGGTATTGGTAGTGATCTGGTGTTGGCCTGTCAGTTAGATCGTATTGAGGTTTGGGACAAAAAATCTTACGAAGATATTTTTGATGATGTGCCGGCTAATTTTGCCAGCCTTGCCCAAAAGGTAATGGGTGATAAGAAAGGAGGGGGCGATGGAGAATAATTACCATGTGCCTGTGATGTTGCAGCCTTGTATTGATGGCTTAAATATTAAACCTGATGGGGTTTATGTTGATGTAACCTTTGGTGGTGGTGGTCATTCTAAAGAAATTTTAAAACATCTTGGTCCAAATGGAAGGCTAATCGCTTTTGATCAGGATCCTGACGCTCAGGCAAATGTTCCTGCAGATAATCGTTTTGTTTTTATCGATCAGAATTTTGGTTTTCTGAGAAATAACCTCCGTTTAAAAGGCTTTAGGCAAGTTGATGGTATCCTGGCTGATTTGGGGGTTTCTTCCCATCAGTTTGATGTGCCTGAACGTGGTTTTTCAATCCGTCATAACGCCGATTTGGATATGCGTATGGATCAGCACCGTAATTTAACGGCTGCTGAAATATTGAATACCTATTCTGAAGATAAGCTGCATAAAATATTTGGAATTTACGGTGAGGTTAAAAATGCGAAATCATTAGCGCGTGCTATTGTTACTGCTCGTTTAGAGCAGCAGTTTACTGATATCAATAGCCTTAAATCAGCTATATCTGCCTATATCCCTAAAGGAAAAGAAAATAAATACCTGGCGCAGGTTTTTCAGGCGCTTAGGATAGAGGTTAATGCAGAAATTCAGGTACTTGAAGATTTTTTGCAACAAGCGGCCGAAGTGTTAAAACCTGGCGGTCATTTGGTGGTCATGTCCTAT
>Ga0163162_10000102_pt1 | contig 76836 bp, 73 predicted proteins | sample S55metaG_FD_115310 | JGI IMG/M metagenome (GOLD analysis project Ga0163162, IMG submission 115310) | Switchgrass rhizosphere microbial communities from Kellogg Biological Station, Michigan, USA - S5-5 metaG | ecosystem: Host-associated > Plants > Roots > Rhizosphere > Soil | place: USA...
GAAGGCCTTCTGAAAATTTTGGGAAGTGGTGTGTGTCTGTCGCGGAGTTAATAACTGCTTCCCAAACCGGTTAATTACTACCACGATTTCTACTCGTTTTTAACATTTAGTTCTTTGCTTGGATTATCGTTTGAATCGTTGCTTGAATTAATTGTTGGGACAAATATACAAGCTTCAAATCCCTAGTTCAGATAATTCTAAAGATTCTAAAAAAACTTTTTAAATTCCATTAGAATTCCGGAAAACCGTAAAATTCCATTTCTATTTTTACGTTTAAATTTTTGAAAAATGCCTGAAGATTTTAATTATTATTACTCATATAATAGCTAAAAGTTATTCTGTGTAAACTAACTAGGTGGCAATCTGCCTCCTTATTTTACAGTTATTATTTTGGTATTTTGATCTGTCCACCTTCTCCGCCAGTATCATCACCTGAAGGTGAGTCATCCAGATCACCTGATGTGTCACTGTTAGTGGTTACTGTACCACCGCTGTGGCCGCAATTGTTATTTGTATTTGTAGGCGTTGCCAGGCCAAGTAATATGGCAATAAAAAGAGGTAAAAACATCTTGTCAAAAATTTTAGAATGAAATACTCGTAGTTCCCCACTCACCTTGAGTGAGGGCTGCTACATGGATTTCAGAAGGCCTTCTGAAAATTTTTGGGAAGTATTGAGTGTCTGTCGCAGTAGCCAATAACTGCTTCCCAAACCGGCTAATGACTTCCGCGATTTCTACTCGTTTTTAACATTTAGTTCTTTGCTTGGATTATCGTTTGAATCGTTGCTTGAATTAATTGTTGGGACAAATATACATGCTTCAAATCCCTAGTTCAGATAATTCTAAAAATTCCATTTCTATTTTTAGGCTTAATTTTTTGAAAAATGCCTGAAGATTATCAAGACATAGTATTGGCTGCCTATAAAAAAATGAGGGATAATGGGAAGCTACAAGCAATTTTGCCTGAATCAACCACTACTAGATTAAGAAAGGCTTGTTTAAAGGTTTATGACAGCAGAAATAATCCAAATGATATAGATATACTTTCAATGTTCTTCAAAGTGGATAAATTGATATGCGATGACTTTCAAAAAGTTATAGATGATTCAGATGCTGACGATTTTAAGGCCCTTTATAACCACATTAAAAAAGGGAAAGGAAAAACGAGCGAAGAGAATACTGATCTTTTAGCATGGTTAATAGACTTGGAACCTAGACCGAGAAGCTCTTATTATTTGGGTCCAGATAAAACAATTAAAATAGGTGGAATTCCTACGGATGAGCTTTTTCTACCTCCAAGTCCTGAGCCACCAAATCCAGCAATTCCCCTTAAACCAATCTATCCGCTCTTTTCACACAGCCATATCATCATTTCTTGTGTCTTTTTACTCTTTATCGGCACCACTTCTTTTGCCGTTTGGGAACGTTGGACTAAAATTAGAATGCCAGAACCAGATGAAAAATTTATGTATTGGGCTGAAGACCACTATGAACCTATTAAAGATGGAAAACAAAATATTGGTGCGCCAATAATTCCTTTAAATGTTCAAACGTTGACACGTCAAAGAAAAATTAATTTACCCGATACGCTGACAAGTTATTCAATTGGTAAAGTTTGGTATAAAGGACATGGAAAGGGGCATGAGTTTTTTACGGATAGCGGTGCTTATCCTAAAGATTTGCAAAGAGTGTTAAAACCACTTACCAACACGATTTTAACCAAGTACACTTCCAATTACAGGTATATGCTTATCCGTTTAGTGTGGTTTATATGCGCAGCCTTTTTTATAGGTCTTTGTGGTATTTGGGTAAGTAGGCTCAAAAAAGAAGAAAACCTACTGGGGAAATCGGAAGAAGTGGATGACACAGAAACACTCCTAACAGCTGAGACAGGGTATGCAACAAACGAGGCTGAGTTGAAGCCTGTATCGGGATAAGTCCTAAAAGTTGGAGAACCGGAGTCCGAAGTTAATGGCGCAAAAATACCTCGTCGCTTTGCGTTCTTTTGCGCCTACGCTCTCCGAACTTTGCGGTTAAACAAGCTAAAACCAGCAACCTATCCGGCAACCATTTTTACAGCTAAAATATGCTTACAGATTCCTCTTTTTCCCTGATAGGCTGTAAACCACTCGCAGGTACAGCGATAGCCCTGTTGATTGATGACTACTTTATGCAGTACACCCGTTCCTTTAACCTGGGCTTCGATGTAATCATTTTCTTTTTTGAGGATTTGCACCTGCTCTTCATCAATCAGTTTTCTGGCATTTTTAAGTCGTGGATTTAAACTTAAAATCCTTTCGGTTTTAAAAGGAAGCTGACGGTAGAAATGGCTTCTGCCCACAACATCATAGCCGAGCAAACCAATAGATGATAAACTGGAAGTAAGTTGGTCCATTGTACCGAAATCGATATCGTGTTCGATGGATAGCAAGGTGGGATCGAAATTTTCGTTTGCTTTAAGCAAACTGTTCAGTCCATATACCCATTCAACCGGGAGGTTTTCCGTCAGCTGTTCAAGGGCTTTACCTTCGCCCGAAAATCCGCGGTAGGCATCGGGAGAGAAAGCCATCAGCAATTGCATTTTACCGAATTCGTATACAAAAGCCACTGTTTGCTTATCGGCCGATTCGTAAATGAAAACCTTATCTGCAATGGCCAAAACCCCATCCAATAAACGGAGACGGTGTAAGCCGCCTACCCGCACAGCATCGGCCGTTGCCAGTGTAGAAAACATAAATTTACCTGCCCTTTTAGCAATGAAAAAATCTCCTTTAACCATTCCTTTCGGCATATTCTGAAAAAGCTGTATGGTTTGTATCTTATTCAGTTCAAACTTTAAATCCATATCAGCAAGGTAAAGCTGTACACTGGTTAAACCTTTAATCCAGCGGGTTGGCAGCGTTACCTTTTTTTCTACTACTTTATTTTTTGTGGTAATTACCTGTACTTCCTGCTGACCAACAGCCAGGGTTACTTTTTCATTTTTCTGGATGCTGTTGAGGGCATTTAACATCGGGTCGTTAAAATCGACATTGGTGGTACCGTTTGCAATAAATTCACCATCGATAGATTCGGGTTTCATATCCAGCCTAACGTATACGCCGTTGCACGAAGAAAAGCCTTCGAACCTGATACGTTCGGTACCTGCGGTAACAATGGGGTCGCGAAGGCTTGGAGGAATGGGGCCGAAGCTCGACCTTACCACTTTGGCAATGGTACTCCAGCATTTGGCGGTAACGTAAGGATCGGTTAAATCGCCCCAAAAGAAGCAGGGAATGTTATTTACAGATTCTATTTCGGTTTGATGGGCCAAAACCAAATTATTGATCCCTTTTGTTTTGGTAAAAGTAGATATCCCGCTATAGTTGTATTGCAGATCGGTCATATATTAAGCCTTGATAATTTGTTTGATTAAACCTTTAAGGGAAGCATTATCTTTCCATCTTTCGAAAAAGTTAATTGATGTAGCAGAAGGTTCCTGTTGTGTTTTGTAGAGGATATCGATGTAATGCTCTACCAGTTTTTTAAAATTGACCGGAAGTTTATCGGATAAAACCAGGTGTTTAAAAATGGCTTCGAGCAATTGCAGAAAAGCTGAATTATGCAAAGCAGAAACATCTTTTAATGCGCTGATACTTTCTATTAGACGTAAAAATGCGCCATATTTGTTCGAAGCCAGATAAGCCAGTTTAACGGCAAAAAGTTCGATATTTATACTTCTTTTTTCAATAAGGTTGATCAGCACTTCAGAAGCCATTAACCTGGTCTCTTTTTTATCCATAAAAAACATGCAGGCAAAAACAAGCATAGAAGTATCAGAAAAACGGAAACCCTTACCGTTAATTATATGGAGAAAACCTTTTGATTCCTGTACACTTCCACTGGCATGCGCACATGCCGAACGTAAAACAAACCAGCTCAAAGCATCGGCATTCTGCGGCATCAGACTGTTCCAATAATGGATATTTCCTTCATTGGCTATCATATATTCCCAGCTGTTTTTTCTGCCATACAGATCTAAACTGAAAAGAAAATAGCCGTTTTGACCGGTATAAACAGGCGAATCGAATTCTATTGCATACCAGGATGGCGATCTTTCTTTTTTCTTGGTCTGGTAATTCATATACTCATTCCAGTGTTCTTTGATCCTGACTTCAGGATTAAAAGGTGAAACAGCCATGGGGTGATCTTTAAGGGATGTATTCTTAAATTCAATAAAAGTTTCTTCAGGGTAAAAAGTACGTGCTGCCACTGCCCAAACGCTATTGAGGCTGCTATTTGCTGTACCACCAATTTTGCTGAGCAGTTTATTGAATATATTATCGGTTTTAAAAACAATCTCTTTTGTAATCCCCAAACAAAAAGCCATTAGCGGTTTAAGCTCTCCTTTAAGTTCTGCCAACAAAGGTACCGCTTCTTTTAATTGTTCGCGCGGCATCCGGCCAATAGCAATGGTTAAATCGAGCGGATGGATTTCTTCCCCATTTTGCTGATAGGCAATTAATCTTTCTAAAAGCACTTTTGGAGCTATCCAATTTGGGTAATGGCTAGGGAAAGATAGCATGGGCAAAGCGGGATTACCTGCCATTCGCTTTTGCACCAGATCCAGATAAGGCCTGATGAGCAAAAGTGTGTTTATTTTGTGGTAAGGACTTTTCGCTATGGTGAAAACGTAATCTATATTTTTTATCTTCTCGCGGAGGAATATGCTGATATAACTCTTATGAATACTGTCGAAATATTTTTTTTCAACCTGCTGTCCGTAAGGTGCCAGTTGCTTCGCATAATCAACAGGGAATAAACGTTTTTGGGTGATGTAGGTATTTAAAAGTATTTCGCCATCGACTGTTTCTTCGGAAGCAATAAATTTACCGAACAGGTAAACAATATCATTCCAATCATGCGGCAGTACAAGCGGTTCATTTAAAACCTGCTCCCGTTTAGGTTTAAAATGATAAGTTTCTAAATCATCATTTGCGGGCAAAAAATCTTCTGCACTTAATAAATTGTTTAATCCGGCACGTACATTCCCCAGCATGAGCGTGGCGTAACCCGATAACTTATTGCGCAGTGCTTCATCTTTTGGAGCAGCAATTTTTAACAGCAGTTTATTTGCCCTTTCCTGTAGGTTAAGATCGGGTACTACATAAACATCTGCAACGAGTGCCGTAATTTTTTGGTTTAATTTAGGATGTGATTTATTGAGTTTTTCTAAAACAGGTAAGACATTTTTAATGGCCGTTTTATTATCATTGCTCATCATGAGCGGTTCGAGCCAATCGAGAAAAGAGCTTACATTAAACTTTTTCTCCCCATAAATCTGTTTAATCAGTTCCATAGCGCCATTAACAACAGGTGCATAGGCATGTTGTAAACAGGCAAAAATATATTCCTGATGAACAAGAAGTTCTTCAGGGTTTGGACTTAGATCATTTAGTCTTTTCCGGTAAAAAGATTTAAGGTTGTTGTTCCATTCCTTGGTCTGGATTAAAATAGCCTGTTCTATAAACTGCTGCCTGTTTAATTTCTCTTCCTGTAACAGGCTATTATAGATAATTTCCCAAACAGAAAAGTGGTTATAAGGCTGGGTATCGTTGTCTCTGAAATGACTGTTCTGTAAACCTGTTTCATAATGGTATAAATTGGGCACATCGCGTGTATAGGCCAACTCATCGTTCAAAATGTACTGGATAAAATCCCTTGATTTTAACTTTGCTGTATATTCGTTATAGTTAGCCAAACATAGGGCATAAAGTTCAGGCTGTACCGTAATTAAACCATTGCTTTCGAGAAAGCGCAGGGTTTGGTAACTAAAACTCCGCCACTCATTCTTTTTTATTTTATCGAGCAAATAATCGGCAATCCAATCGGGTTGCGCCCACTGTAATAGCGTTAAAATAGTTTTCCTTCTTTCAACCTGAGCAAATATATCGAAAGCTTCATCCCAAGGCATAATGTCTGTTTTGCTCATTATACCTATAGCCGTAAGGGTGATTATCTCCTTTATCTTTTCATCGCCCCTGGTACCCCAGCTATAATTTTTTCCTTTAAACTGGGGCTCCTTGGTAAGATCAACAAACGACATCCAATAACGCTTTTTAGCTTTGGTATGCTTTTTAAGGACTTCAACATTCCCTTTGGTGTTTTTCTTGAGAAATGGTAAAACTGCGGCAAGGTTTTTCTCCTCCAAAATCCTATCATATATCGCTAGAATTTCTTCGGTCTTTTTACCACCGGTGTTCTTCGCTGATGATATGGTTTGGCCAGTTACCACCTCACCTGTTTCGGAATACCCTTTTTTTATTTTTTCGTTAAGCAGTTTCTCCGCAGCCTTTAAACATTGATCATCATCTTCAAAGCTTTTAACCTGCGAAGTTCCGCTGGTTCCATTTCGGCCATAGGTAACGGTGTAGCTATTGTTGCGCACTTCGATCTGCCAGAATTTGTCAGCACTGCCATCAATATATTTAAGGTGTTTTTTCATGCCGGGAGCACTATTTTTAGCGTTTGAGGAACGGTAATGGTATCGTTAGCTAAACTATTCAATTTTTTCTAGATAGCGAAGTTTTAGGTCAAGTCGTTCGGTCGTAGGCGTTCAGTATAATTAATCAATGAATAGTCGGAGGACCGGAGTTGGAAGTCATATTGCCCTTGCACGATTTGTTATCCTGAGCGGAGCCGAAAGAGCTACAGAGGATAGGTTAAGTGCTGGGTGGTTGGTGTATCGTTACAGTTAACCCCTAGCATAGTCGAAGGGTAATGCATTAACCAGTTAACCCAATGAACTCCACATGGCAATCGTTATTATACGCTGCATTGAAAGAATATTGGGAAGGGTTTTTCAGATCCATGTTTTTTACTATATTAGTGTGTGATTGTTAATACAATAATCATCCAAACAGCCTGATTTTTTAAATCCTTATTACGCCCTTTTTGTGAAATACTCTTTCTACCAACATTTAATTGTGAGGTCGGCTGCCCTACCTATTAACACCAATCTTCATTTATCATCATTAATGCAGATGTGGGAGGATCCGTTTATCAGGGAAAGTATTTTTTTGGCCAGCAGGTCGCTCTATACAGATCTTGATAAGCTGTTTGCCTATCCCGAGGCTGTAGCCCCTTTAAAAAAAGACAACCTGCTCCGCAGCTTTTACAAATACCTTGCACGGATGAGCAACCGCGCAACCCCTTTCGGTTTATTTGCAGGCTGTGCAGCCTTGCCATGGGGAACTTCGCAAAACCTGATAATGAACACTTCGTTTAAACGCGGGATTACGCTGGATGCCGCCGTTAACGGACAGCTGGCCACACGCTGCGAAAAAAACAGCGAACATGCTACTTACGCGCTCAACAATACCATCTATTTACAGGGGCAACAATATAAATTCATCATCTATCAAAGCCAGGAGGGCGAACGAACTTACGAAATCGTAGGCCTGGCTTATAATGAAGTTATCGCACAACTGGTAGAGGGGCTTCAGAAAGCAATTAAAACACGGCATGAGCTTGCCGAGATCCTGGGCGATTTTGAGCTTGAGGAATCATTGGCTTTTATTGATCAGCTGATCGAATTCCAGTTCTTAACTTATACCGGCCAACCCGGTATAGGTATGCCTTTTCCTGATTACCTGCCCAAACACTTGCCGCAAGCATTTCAATTACAACTTGGAGCCATATCTACAACCTTAACCAAAATAAATGATTCGAGCACTCCGAGCGATGAAGCCATAAAAGGCTATCAGGAAGTAGAGGCCAATCTTGGAAAACTATTAGGCCATGTACCAAAAAATACCTTCCACTTAACCAGGATAAACAGTTTGATGGCTCCAAGCCTTCAAAATAATCTACAGATTAAATTGTTAAAAGGGATAAAACTCCTGAATAACCTAACCGATTTTGAGCCACAAAAACGGCTCAAGCAGTTTAAAACCCAATTTCTGCAGCGGTACCAGGGCCGTAGCATATCATTGTTGGAAGCGCTCGACCCTGATACCGGGATTGAGTACGGGCAATGGCATAATAAGGAAACCCTGCTTACCGAAGGATTAACTACCAATTTAAACCGGCAACCGGAACAAAGGGCATATACCGAAACCAGTTTAAAACTGTTAAAAGTTTTAACATTGGCCAATGTTGACGGCAATTATACCTTTACATTTCCCGAAGATTTTGTGAAGGAAAAACCTTTGGACGGACTTCCTCATAACCTAATGACTGTTTTTCAGCTTTTCGAAGAAGAAAAAGTTTATTTGGAAATGGTTCCGGGTACCGGCAGCTTGGGTCTCTTAGGGAGGTTTGCAGCCGTTAACGATGAGATTAGGCATTTGGCCGAGGCCATGGCGGTTGATGAAATGTTGAGCAGTCCTGATGCCATTTACGCGGAGATTGTCCACCTGCCCGAAGAGCGGTCGGCCAATGTAATGTCTCACCCCCAGTTTTGGTCGCACGAGCTCCAGTACGTAGACCAAGCGAAGGGCGCACAGGTAATCAACCTAGATCAGATCGAGGTGACCTTACAGCACGGCATTTTTAAGCTTTTTTTGAAAGATAAACATCAGGAAATCATCCCTAAACTAAGCAGTGCTTATAATTATAACCGCTCGCAGCACCCCATCTATACTTTTTTGTGTGATATCCAGCATCAAACCGGCCCCACTGGTCTGAGCTTTAACTGGGGCCAGTTGGCCAGGGATTTTGTGTTTTTCCCGCGGATTGATACCACTTTTGGACTTATCCTACACCGCGCAACCTGGAAATTTAACCAGCAAAACCTACAGGTTATTATCAAAAAAAACTTAAGTGAAATGCAGCAGCGGTCGGTTTTTGAGCAATTTAGACAGGAGTGGAAAATTCCTGCAAAATTTTTCATTGTAAATGGCGATAACGAACTTTTGATTGATACAGAAAATCCCCTTTCGCTGGATGTATTTTTTAAAGAGGCCGCTAAGAACACTGATAAACTGGTTTTAAAAGAATGCCTGCATAGTAAAATGAAACCTATGTTGCAGGATGAAACTGGCAGTACTTATGCCCATCAGTTTGCGGCGCCGCTTTTTGCTATCGCAGAGGTTAAAAAGGCCAGCTACCATGCTGCTCAGGCTAAGGTAACCAGGCATTTCTTCCCCGGTAGCGAATGGTTGTACATTAAAATATTCCTGAATGAAAATACTGCACAACAGGTACTGATTGAGCTTTTTAAACTTTTGCAGCACAAGGAAATACCCCGGCATCGGAAATGGTTTTTTATCAGGTATTATGAGCATGGGCACCACCTGCGTTTCAGGATATTATTAAATGATGCTGCCGATTTTCAGCAGGCTTATTTTTTAGTAAAAAATGTACTAGATCCTTTTATACAGCACCAACAAATCAGTAACATACAGTTAGATACCTACGAGCGTGAGATTGAGCGTTATGGTTCCGAACAGATGGAACTGGCCGAAAGCCTTTTCGATATCGACAGCAGGTTCTGCGCTCATGTTTTTATGCAATTCGAAAACAATTATTATACGGAACAGGGATGGCTTATTATTTTTTGGGTGATGAAAGAATACTTATCGCGCAAAAGCGAAGATGAAGTGATGCAGCTAAAATTTGCAGAAACGCAACTGGATTTTTTTTTAAAGGAAATGGATACCAAGCTGGTAAAAATACAGATAGATCAGCTATTTAGAAAGTACGGTGCCATCCTCCCGCAACTTGCAAACGAATATGAAACCTTGCTGAATAACAGGCGCAGCGAAATAGATGAGCTGCTAAAGGGGCAACAGGTAGATTGGAACGATAGTTTTTTGGGCGGCATGATCCACATGTTGGTAAATCGTTATTTTGTTAACCAGCAACGGCTGCACGAATGCCTTTTGTATGGAATGATGGTTAAGCAGCTAAAATCTTGCCTGGCAAGATCAGGCAATTGATTATTTGTAAAGTGTTTTGTTCAACATGTAAAAAAAACTATCGCGGTAGGTTACACCAATAGGCACTTTTTCACTAATGTTGTCAAATAAAATCATATTGCCATCAATGGATTTGATTTTTTTTATGGCTATAATATACGATTTATGGGTTCTGATAAATTCGCCTTCGGGTAAGCCGTCCGATAGCGATTTCATGCTTACCAGCGATACATGGCGTTGTGTATCGGTAAACACCGAGCAATAATTTTTTAACCCCTCAATATAAACAATATCCTCAAAATTGATTCTTACAATTTTACCACGGTCTGTTTTTAAATAAAAAGCTTCTGTTTTTGGGGGGTGCTGCTTGTTATCTTGATCTTTTTTTAAAGAGTGTAGCATCAGTTTATCCAGTACTTTTTGAGTGGCGCTTAAAAAACGATCGAAAGAGTATGGCTTTAAAAGGTAATCTAAAACATTGTTTTCAAAACCGGCAACGGCAAACTCACTGTAGGCCGAAGTAATAATTACTTCAACGCCAGGAGGCAGCATTTTAATCAGATCAATGCCCGAAAGCTCGGGCATATTGATGTCCAGAAAGACCAGATCAACATTGTTGCCCCTTATTTCTACCAAAGCCTCTATTGGATTGGTAAACACACCTGCCAAATTAAGGAATGGAACCTTATTTACATAATCTTTTAAAATGGTGTGCGCATAAGGCTCATCGTCTATAATAATGCAGTTAAGTTGTTTCATAGCTTTTTAGCGGAAATTTTAATTTACATTCATAGGTCTCTTCAGTTTCGGAAACGGTAAGCGAATGGTTATCAGGGTATAATTCATTTAGTTTTTGTTTTACATATTCAATCCCTATTTTGTTTGAATGTACCTTTTTATTATTGTTTTTATAGTTGAAAGAATAAAAAACAAGCTCATTACCCATTACTTCAATATTCAAAATTGCCTTTTTTGTAGGATCTTTAATGATGCCATGTTTAAAGATATTTTCGACCAATGTAATGAGGATAAGCGAAATTACCTTTTTATCTTTCGTGTTTTGCTCAAGCCTGTAATCCATAGAAAGTGATTCGTTCCTTTCATCATGGATCTTGATAAAATCGTGGATATAATTCAGTTCGCTTTCCAGTGTGCTATAGCCCCCTTCACTACCGGTTAAGGCATGCCGCATTACATTGGAAAGCATCAGTATTGATTTAGCCACATCTGGCATTGCTTTATAGGTTTTTGAATGTAAAAAGCCCAAGGTATTGAATACAAAGTGTGGATTGATCTGTGATTTAATGAGGTTAAGTTCGGCCTGGAGAGCATTTTTTTTCAAACGTTCCTGTTCCTCCATCATTTTCATCCTTTCCAGGTTGTAACGGTAAACCTCCTTATCGCGTTTGGCGGCAAGCTGTGCAAAACTGAAACCCACGGCGATAATGTAAAAATAAAGCCAACGCATCACTAGAGCCGTAATCTGGTAATGTGTAAGGTAAGCCTCTAAATTTTTATGATAGAGGAAAACCTCTACCGAAATCTTCAGCATGGCAGAAAAAACAAGTGTAAATAGGGTAATGAATGTGATGCCGAAAATCTTTGCTGTCAGTGACTGCTGATGCTCTTTTACGAACATAAAGCCCTTCCATGTGGCATAAAATACGGCAATGTTGATGGTAAATGATAGTACGGTAAATAACGGACGGAGATCAAGCCCAGCAAAATAACTGATCAGTATTTCGTAAAGAATATATGCAGCCCATACGATGAAATGTATGCTGATGTTTTTTCTACCCATTTAATTTAGTGTATCTGCCTTTAGGATGAAATATTCACTTGTCCTTTTATAGTTACTCATTCGTCATTCAAAACCGCTCATTGGTACAAATTATTTTGTAGGATTTATAACAAGCCCCACATTTATATCAACAACAAACCATAAAGCTATGAAAAATCAAATTAAAGTTTCACTACCGCAAATCGAAGTTAAACAAATTCAGATTCTTAACCGCAGTACATCTGCAAAAACAATGGTTTTTAATCAGCGCGGAAATTATTTCCCAACAGAAACAATGGTAACAACATTAACAGGATTTTAATTATGAAAGCAACACTACTAAAAAAGCTTCGCCTGGAAAACTCAGCAACCGTGTTAACCGATGAACTGAGCGATATGATAGGTGGCGGTCAGTCGGAAGATAATATACGTTTAGGCCTCAACCTTCCTTTCGAAGGGCAACTATCTGGCTATGCATTAATGCATATTGCACAACGCAGCCTTTACCATAAACGGGTAAGCCAGGAAGACAGCTTATTATAAAAACTGTCACTGCTGATCAATAGCAGTATGACGTTTAAAATATACAGCATCGTTAAGAAACATACTACATGCCTGAAAAGCAATCTACCTATGAAAAACCGCTCGGAATGGCTCCGCGACTTTGGAGGATAGCCATCTACTATCCTTTCATCGTCCTTTTACGCTTTGAATGAAAATTTACTACTCATCCCTTTTTTAAACTGCTTATTATGAAAAAGCAACCAAAAGTAAAGCTATCTCTGGTGAAAGCAACAATTGCAAAGTTAAATGAAGAACAAATGGAACTCATTGCAGGCGGACAGGGATTAACACTAAATGGCCTGGTTACCGCAAAAACAGAGCTAGATGCTTTAGGTGATGTGGGTAACTGCGGACCTCAAACCGTTCAGGTTTCCAAAACATGCCCAGCAACCAGTTCATGTCTATGTGTGTGCGATTAATCCCGACCCCTAACCCTATATCACCATGAAAAAACAACTAAAAACAAAACTTATACTGAATAAAGAAACCATTGCCAGAATCAACGAGGAACAAATGGGGCTAATTGGAGGTGGCCAATCCGAGATCAACGTTTCTGTCATTATTGTGATGGATCCAGAAAAAGAAAAAGGCTGTGGTGGCCCCCGTTCTGTAAGGGTTTCAAGAACCTGTCCTGCAACTGCAACTTGTGCTTGTACCTGCGAATAAATAGATGATATAAAAAATATACAAAATGAAAAAGCAGCCCAAAATCAAACTTTCCTTAGCTAAGGAAACGATTGCTAAACTGAATGAGGAACAAATGGAACTCATCGCTGGAGGGCAGGGCCTTGCAGCCAATGCACAGGTTACGGTGAAAACCGAAGTAGACCTGACAGGTGATGTAGGTAACTGCGGTCCTCAAACCGTTCAGATTTCCAAAACATGCCCGGCAACCAGTTCATGCCTATGTGTGTGCGAATAATGCAAATATCTAACCCTACATCATCATGAAAAAAAAACTTAAAAAAAGGCTCTTATTAAGTAAAGAGACCCTCGCAAAACTAAATGAAGAGCAGATGCAGCTGATAGCCGGTGGACATGCTACGAACACTGATGCAACCATTATAATTGATGTTCCTTCAGATGCTTTCTTAACCGATAAAGTCTGTAATAAACCAACAGTAATGGTCTCAAAAACCTGCCCTCAGATAACTTCTATAGGCTGTCCGGGATGCTAATGAACAGCAAACATTTTAATCAATCACCATAAAATCAAATCTTATGAAAAAACAACTCAAAACCAAACTATCCCTTAACAAGGAAACCGTTGCAAAGCTCAACGAAGAACAGATGGAACTGATCGCCGGTGGTCAGGCTGCTGCTGATGGCTCTACTTTCGTGGTGGGCCTGAGTTTAGAAGCCGATGCTGCCGATGGTGGAAGCTGCGGACAGAAATCAATTATTGCCTCTAAAACTTGTCCGGCAACCAGTACCTGCGATTGTCATTGCAACTAATCAAACATTAACCATAAAAACAGCTTAACATGAAAAAACAATTAAAAACCAAACTTTCCCTTAACAAAGAAACCGTGGCCAGGCTTAACGATGAGCAAATGGAATTAGTTGCTGGTGGTCAGGCCGCAGCAGCAGGTTCAACTGTCGTAATCGGCTTTGAGGCAGAGGCATCGGCTGCTGAAGGTGATAGCTGTGGCAAACAGTCTATTATCGCTTCTAAAACCTGTCCGGTAAGCAGTACCTGTCACTGTAGTTGTTAATTATTAATCAATCTCCAAAAAAAACCATTAAAAACATGAAAAAACAATTAAAAACCAAACTTTCTCTTAACAAAGAGACTGTTGCAAAACTGAACGAAGAACAAATGGAACTGGTAGCTGGCGGCCAAGCTGCTGCTGCAGGATCTACCGTAGTAATTGGTATTGAGCTAAGGGCAGAAGCATCAGCAGTTGATGGTGATAGCTGTGGTAAACAGTCGATCATCGCTTCTAAAACCTGTCCGGTAAGCAGTACTTGCGATTGTAGCTGTAAATAATCAATCATTAACATAAAAATATCATTACATGAAAAAGCAATTAAAAACCAAACTTTCTCTTAACAAAGAAACTGTTGCAAAACTGAACGAAGAGCAAATGGAACTGGTAAGCGGTGGCCAGGCTGCTGCAGATGGTTCTACTGTTGTAATCGACATTCCGATCCTTTCTGCTGCAGAAGCTGAAGGTGGAAGTTGCGGTAAACAATCTATTATCGCATCTCAAACCTGTCCGGCTACAAGTACATGTAAATGTAGTTGCTAAACCAATATACATTGCCGGTATTTACCGGCAATGTATTTACACCGCAGCAAATTATAAGCATGCTGCACAATACCAAAAGCCATGAAAATATATATCATATTAATACTCGTTTTTTTAAGTACAGTTACCTTGGCCAGTTATGCGAAAACAGCAAGTACTGTTGCAGATAGTGTAAGCTTAAAATTTACCGGTAAGGTAATCGATTCTGCTTCTAAAGAACCGCTCATTTATGCTCAGGTAGTAATTAATGATGGCCTTAAAATAATAGCACAGACTCTTACCGATACTTTGGGCAGGTTCGAAACGAAAGTAAAGGCTGGTACCTACCAGGTTAAAGTATTTTATATGGGGAGCGAAAACCAGGTTTTTACCTTGGTGGCTACTGATAATCCGGCGCATGCATTAAGCAAGGTTTTTAATGTGAAAATAAATACCGAACTGTTGAAAGAGGTCTCGGTATTTGCCAGGCGTAAAGTGATTGAAAACACTGCTGAGAAAATTGTTTACCATGTAGACCGCGATCCGATGGCAAAAAACAGGTCACTAAGCGAGGTGATTAAAAAAGTTCCGTTGGTTACTGTCGATTTTAAAGGTGTTCCTTCTTTAAAAGGCAGTGAAAAAGTGCAGGTACAGGTTAATGGGCGCTCGGTTACCGATTATGCCATTCCGGTAGACCAAGCCCTTAAAATGATCCCAACAGCCAACGTGGAAAGCATAGAGGTGATAACCAACCCCGGAGCAAGCAGCGACGGTGAAAGCCTGGCCGGTATCATCAATATCATTACCAAAAATACGCTTTCTTTGGGTGGGAACCTGACTATGGGCGTAGAATCAACCATCGGTAAAAGTTATACCACCAAGCCTACCTTAAATTTTACTTATGGTGTAGGCAAGGTAAACTTTTCGCTCAATGGCAGTTATACCAATTTTAAAACGCTGGGTTTTAGCAACCAGCTTTACGCTGTGAATAATTTTACGCAAACACAACAGGGAAATTTAGGATATGAAGGCAATCCGGTTTATTTAAATGGAGGGCTTTTTTACGAAATCAATAAGAATGAAACACTTAATGCGGGCTTTACGGCTTCTAATTCGCCATATACCTTTAACCAAAGCCTGCAAACCAATATAAACAATCAAGGAGCAGCTAATGTTTTTAACCGCTTTTCAGACAATTCAGTTAAAGCAAATAGCTTATCGGCCAATCTTGATTATAAATTAAAGCTTAATAAGCCCGGAAAAGAATTTAATGTTGGCGCTTTGTTCACCGCAGGTAAACAGGATAACCTGAACAACAGCATTAACAACTACGTATCGGGTAGCGATGCACCCGTTTTAAACGAACTGAGCAGCAACAACAGCAATATCCGTACACTGATTTTGCAATCGGATTATAAACTTCCATTGGGTAAACATAAACTGCAGGCCGGCATCAAGATTACCAACAGGCATTTCGGTTCGCAGTACCAGAATGTGATGAGCAACCAGTTGAATGCAGCTCCGGCCGTAACCGACGAATATGCTTATGATCAGGGGATTTATGCCGCATTTGGGCAGTTCCAGTTGATGTTGCCCAAAAAGTGGACCATGATAAGTGGTATGCGTTACGAAAGGACGCAGAATGATGCCAGGTTCATTTCGACTAATAGCAGCGTTAATCAGGGTTTTAACAGCTTTTTGCCTACTTACATTATCGGTAAAAACCTTAAAAACGGTATGATCAGCCTTACTTACAGCTACAAAATCTCCAGGCCAGGTCTTTCTTTGTTGAACCCTTTCCAAAATTTTGTAAACGCCAACACCGTGTCGCAGGGCAATCCAGATCTACAGGCAGAACATAAAAATGGGCTAAGCCTGGCCTTTTCGCACAATGCCGGTAAAGTTTACCTCTATGTTGATGCCAGTGCCGATTTCTGGTCGGATTATATCCTGCGCGTAAACCAGCTTGTAAACAATGTAAACCAGATTACCTACAAAAACATTGGCTCATACAGGCAGTTCGGCACCTCGGCAAACCTGAACCTGAGCATTACCAAAGCCTTGGCCCTCACCTTGGGCGGTAACTTAAATCTCATCTCTACCAATGATGCGGCCTTTAATGCCACTTATAACGAAAAATTGAATTTTACAGGCAGTTTTATCGGTACGTACGGCTTTAAAGGTGGCTACAACCTGCAGGCCGAGTATTACCTCTACTCCAAAAATTATTTTTTCCAAAGCAGAATGGTGCAGCCAAATACCTCATCCATAAGCCTTAACAAATCTTTTATGAAAGATCGGATAAACTTGAGCGTTGGCGTAATCAACCCGTTAAGCAGTAGGTTAGAAAGCAATATACTGAACATCAATAATGGCCTTATCAACCAAAATATCCAGACTGTTTACAATAGGGGATTAACCTTTGGTTTCAGCTACCAGTTTGGTAATGATAAAGTAAGTAAAAAGAGCAAAACCAATATTAAAGATAACGACACCAAAGAAGGAAGCACTAACCCAATTGGATTTTAAATAACAGATTATGAAAAGGGACGCACTTAACGGACAATACCAGTTCTTACCCGACCTGATGCTCAGGTTTCCATCTTATCACAATGAGGGGCAGATTAACCAGGAACTGATCAGGGAATTTATTAAAGATGATTTCTTTATGGAAGCCTTATGGATTGCTTCTAAGGATCTGTACGAAGCGGTACTCAGGATCGATACCATTACCGACCCGAAAAAACTTGAAAAGATTGAGGTGGCCCTATCAAAATACATTAATAGGACTAAGAACCGGGCAACACCTTTCGGCCTGTTTGCCGGATGCGCACCTGTAAGCTGGGGCGCCGATACGAAGTTGGAGCTTGGTGCCATGAATAAGCATACGCGCTTAGATATGGGCGTACTCTGTACCATTTTCCGTTATGTGCTTAAAAATGAGCGCATCAAAAAATCGTTAAGTTACAGCGTAAACAAAACCCTTTACGATATCGATGGAAACTACAGAATGGTTGATTACAAAACTTTCGGCTACCGGAAATATACGGTTTCATCGGTAAGCGGCTCCGAATATTTAGCGGAGATTATCGCTTTCTGCCAAGTATCAAAGCCATATCCTACTATCGCTGCATTTATTGCAGAAGCTTTTGAGGTAGAGGCCGAAGAAGCCAGCGCATTTCTGGACGAGCTGATTGATGGACAGGTTTTATGGAGCGACCTGGAACCAAGGGTAAGTGGCTCTGATTTTCTTGATCAGATTATCGAAAGTTTAGGCAACGTACTGGCTGTAGACACTGATAATGAACATGCCCTTAACTACCTTTTGGCCTTCAAAAAAATTAAGGTGATTTTGGCAAATACAAGCAGCGTTATCCATAAAAAGGAAGAAATTTCGGGCATATTGCACCAACTGAACATCGAATTTAACAGCGAAAGTATGTTTCAGGTAGATCTTTATAAAGATGGCTCAGAACAAACACTCAGCAACAGCTATGCCGATAAACTGATAGAAGCCGTTCAGTTTTTGAACCAGCTTACGCCAAAACACAACAACAAAGACCTGCAGGCCTTTAAAAACCGCTTTGCCGACCGTTATGATGAGCAGGAGGTACCATTGTTACAGGCATTAGACCCCGAATCGGGCTTAGGTTACGCGGCCAATACACATCTGGCAGGCGAGGCACCACTGGTACACCGCATGGTATTCTCATCGGGCACCGCCAGCGAGGTCAGGGAGACACAATATACCGAATTCAGTAAATGGCTGATCGGCTATTTAACCAATAATCCTGCAAGCAAAGAAGTTAGCTTGGATCAGCATGATTTAGGGAACCTCAATATCAACCCCAGCGATTTGCCGCCCAGTTTCTCTATTATTTTCAGGCTTAATGGTGGCCACGAAGACCAAATTTACCTGGAGCACTGCGGCTGGCCAACCGGTGCCTGTATGATAGGCAGGTTTGGGCACGGTGATCAGAAATTTGAGCAGATACTAAAGGATATCAATACCGTAGAAAATGCTTATTACGAAGGTTCGGTAGTAGCCGAAGTGGCGCACCTGCCCGAAGACCGACATGGGAACATTGCATCCAGGCCAAAATTCAGGGATTACCAGATCCCCGTACTGGCTGGAAGTGCCTCTGATGAAAGCGAGATCAGCCTTAGCGACCTGATGGTTTCGGTACGCAACGGACAGCTTTATTTAAGGAGTAAACGCCTGAACAAAGCAGTGATACCGCGTTTGAGCAATGCACACAACTATGGCATGAACGCCCTGCCTGTATACCATTTCCTTGGCGATTTACAAGGTGCCGACCATAAATACTGGTTGGGTTTAAATCTCGAGATATTACCAAAACTTGGCATTTTTAAGATCCCAAGAATCAAATACAAAGAAGTGATCCTTTCATTGGCCTCCTGGTACCTGCAAGCAGATGACATTAAAGAGATTTTAGCGGTAAATGCCCCTGATCACGACAAAAAAATTAAGAAGTTCTTCGAAAAATGGGAGCTGCCCAACACTTTCATATTCGCCGATGAGGACAACGAACTCTTGGTGCATCAGGAAAACCGTATAGAAGTGCTGGCATGGATATCGGCCTGCAAAAAACGCAGTCAGATTGTACTAAAAGAATACCTCCCCATTAGCAAGAATATATTAAAAGATGCAGACGCAAAAGCGGTTAACAACCAGTTTGTTGCGCTATTAACCAGAAACGATAATAAAAAAAGACCAACGCCTGTGTTTAACCCGGGCCACCAGAACGATAAAGAAGTGAAAAGGCAATATTTTCCTGGAGAAGAATGGCTTTACGCCAAAATTTACAGCGGTGTAAAAACATCCGATCAGCTGATCGGCAGTGAATTGCTTGATCTGGCCAAGCAATTGGTAAGTACCGGACTGATTGATCAGTGGTTCTTCATCAGGTATGCAGATCCAGAGCCACATTTAAGGTTTAGGGTGCATGTAACCGCTATTGAGAGGCTGGGAACAGTGATGCGAGAGATCAATAAGGCTTTCGAAAAACTATCTGAGACCGGTTTGGTATGGAAAATACAGTTTGATACCTACGAGCGCGAGATCGAACGTTACAGTGCCGGTGGAATTGCCCTGAGCGAGCAGTTGTTCTACCACGACAGCTTGGCCGTATCAAGCTTTTTATCGCGCCGGGATATGGTAGAGAATTTTGAGCAGCTGCGCTGGTTGTGGGGCATCAGATCTATCGACAGCCTGCTGAACGATTTTGAGTTTTCACTTGCTGATAAACTCAAGGTAATGGAAATCCTTTCTACATCTTTTCATCAGGAATTTAACTCGGATGCTTTGTTGATCAAACAGTTATCGCAGAAATACAGGTTTAGTAAAGAACTGATCGCAAAACACCTTGATGCAGGCAACGATTTTTCGGGCTCCGACCTTTTGCAGTACCGCAGTTTCGAGATCATGCCTTTGGCACAGGTCATCAGAGCGAAAATAACAGAAGGATCAATCAATCAGGACCTGAATAGCCTATTGATCAGCTACATTCATATGAACATGAACCGCCTGTTCAAAACCAAACAGCGTGTACATGAACTAGTAGTCTACGATTTTCTTTTAATGTATTATAAATCAACATTTCACCGTCAAAAAACTAAAATATGAGTACTCTAGAAGCAGAAAACACCATCAATACCCGGATTAAAGTGGTATTTGAGCAGATTAAACACTTGCTCCATGATCAGGAAAACCAGGCTGACTTCATTACCAACGGTAACCTGTTTAACGGCTATGCCGGGATCGTTTATTATTACTTCAGTCTGTTGAAAGCTTTCCCAGAGGGTGAAACAGAGGCCTACATTGCACTTGAGAAGCTGATAGAATCGTATAACTCGCAGGAAAACACGGCCAGTAAATACATGACTTTCTGCAGCGGTTTATCGGGCTTTTATTTCTTAATCCAAAAACTGGTAGAGCAGGACTATCTTGATGAACTGTTCCTTGAGGATGTATTGCCCATCAACGAACTTATTTTTGAAGATACGCAGCGTTTGCTCAAAGAAGAAAATACCGATTTTCTGCACGGGGCAAGCGGACAGATGCTTTATCTTTTAAGCTGCAAAGGCGATCCTAACCGCGAAAAGTACCTCAATATCCTGGTGGATGAGCTCCTGAAATTTGCGATAATTGACGAAAAAGGGTTGCGTTTCCCAAATAGTACGGTAAAAGAGTTCCAAAATACCGACAATACCAATTTGAGCCTTTCGCATGGCAATGCGGGCATCCTGTTGGTGCTGTTGAATATTTACAATGGGGACATTGCAAGCGAAAAACTGGGAAAAGCCATTAAACTGGGGCTTGATTACTTTATCCACTACTACCATCCACGTACCGGAGCTAACCTTTCGGCTTTTCCGCTCCTGGTTAACGAAGGGCTGAGCAAGCAGGAACTGCTTGATGGCGAGTTTTATGCCGAAAACTACAGTTGGTGCTACGGGGATCTTGCGGTAACATGGTTGCTGTACCAAAGCAGTGTCGCTTTTGAAGAGGTACGCTATCGGGATCTCGCCGATGAGGTAGGCAAAGCAATGGCTAAAAGCCTGATTACGATACCACAATCAGATATTAAGATCAACTCACACTTCTGCCATGGTACTTCGGGCATTGCTCTCTTTTTAAACCGCCTTTACCATTTCTCGGGCCATACAGTTTATAACGAAGCCGCACAGGCCTGGTTGAAAAGTACTTTAGATCACTTGGAAAACGACCTTGACAAACCTGAGTTTATGAACAGGGAAAGTGCGTTTGGCCTATTGGAGGGCATAAGCGGGGCGATGTTTGTGCTGGCAGCCGCCGAATATGAAGATATTGCTGCCAACTGGACTGATATGTTTCTTTTATCTTAAATAAAAAGGGGATGAGTATTCAAAAAATTGGCTTGATGGATTTTGGTACAAGATCCAAAAAGATAGACAGCCTTTCGATCATCGAAAGTGTAATAGAAGATGCGGTACTGGCCGAGAAACTCGGTTTCCATCGCTTATGGTATGGCGAACACTTTATCACTTCGGCGAACTCGCCATGGTTTAGCCCTGATATGCTACTGCCCCTCATTTGTGGAAATACAAATACCATACGCGTTGGCGTAGCGGGGGTACTTGTGGGCTACACCTCACCAATTAGAACAGCTTCAGGCTATAAAATGCTCAATAACCTGTTCAATAACCGTATTGATCTGGGTTTTGCAAAAGGTACACCAGGGGGAAATTTTTTACCTTTCTTCAGCCAGCCTAAAATTACCAGTTACGAAGAAGGTGTGCAGCATATCCAGAACCAGATAGCAGCTATCAGCAGCCTGTTGAACGAAGAGGACGAACATGTTAAAAATGGTGTTATCCTTTCTCCCTATAAAGGCTCAGCTCCGTCATTGTGGAACCTTGGTGGCTCGCCCCACAGTTATCAGGCTAGCTTAAGCAACCAGCTCAACTGTTCGAGAACCCTTTTTCATAAAGGGGTAAACCTCGAACTTGGCCTTGATAACCTGAAAGCCTACCGCGAAGATTTTTACAATCAATATGGCCGCCTGCCAGAGGTAAATATTGCCCTTGCAGGCTTTACCAGTCCAAATAAGAACAAACGTGAAGAGGTAATTTCACTTTCAGAAGCAGAATTCGACTTCGTAGAACCTAAAACGAGGCTGGTATGTGAGCCACAGGAGCTTTTCGACAAAATGAGTGCCTATGCTGAGCAATATGATGCCAACGAGGTGATATTTTTCGACATTGCCCGCGATCCCGACGACAGGAGGGAAAGTATGGCCTGGATGAGCGAAGTATTCGGCATGAAAAACAAACAACAATTAGTAGCCTAATTAAAAAATCTACCCATGTTTAAACTCAACTACCGACCATCCATTCCCATATACCGTCAATTAGAGACAAAAGACTGCGGACCAACCTGTTTGCGCATGGTTTTGCGTTACTATGGGAAATCGTACACCTTAAATACTATCAGACAGGCCTGCAGGGTTAACCGTGATGGCAGCACTTTCTTGGGGCTTAAGGTTGCCGCCGAAAAATTCGGGATGAACGCCATCTGTGTAAAACTGCATTATGACGACCTGATTAACGAGGAGATCTGGCCAGCCATCATTCACTGGAAAGCCAACCATTTTGTGGTGCTCAAAAAACTGACCAAAGATGAGGCCGTAATTATCGATCCGGCCCAAGGAAAAGTAAAATTAAGCAGAGCCGAGTTTCTGGAGCATTGGAATGCTATAGATGAAAAAGGATATGCCCTTATTTTAGAACCTGATGCAGAGCTAGAACAGTTGAACCAGGAAGATCAGGAGGCACAAACCCATATAAGTTTCTGGAAGCTTTTGGGTTATCTGAAAAAACACAAATCATTGATTTTACAGCTCTTGATAGGTTTAGTGGCCAGCTCGATCCTGGAACTGAGTTTACCGTTTTTAAGCAAGTTACTTATTGATAAAGGAATAAAACTCAAAGAAGTAAATATCATATATCTTGTGTTAATTGGCCAGGTAGTGGTTTTTGCATCAAAATCTTTTATTGAATTTGTACGATCGTGGATTTTATTGTTTGTGAGTGTAAGGGTAAACCTCAATATTTTGGTCAGCTTTTTTATCAAGCTACTTAACTTGCCACTATCTTTCTTCGAAACCCGTAAACAGGGTGATGTGATGCAGCGGGTGAACGACCATACCAGGATAGAAAACTTTTTAACCAGCAATACTTTAACTACTGTATTTTCTTGCTTCAACATTTGTGTATTAAGTATTATTCTATTCCATTTCAGCAGTATATTGTTTCTGATTTTTGCAGGTAGCAGCATTTTATATATAGGCTGGGTATTTCTGTTCTTTAATAAACGCCGGCAAATCGATCAAAAAAGGTTTGAGGTAAACTCTTCGGTGCAAAGCAAGATTGTTCAGCTGATAGAGGGTTTTCAGGACATTAAGATCAGTAATTCTGCCGACCAGAAAAGATGGGAATGGGAATCGCTAATTGTAAAAGAGTTTAAGGTAAGGGTAAAAGGGCTTACTTATAATCAATATCAACAGGCCGGTTCATTGGTGATTACCGAAATGAGGAACATTGGGATTACTTTTGTGGCTGCATTTATGACCCTTAGGGGCGAAATCAGTCTGGGAAGTCTTTTTGCCATCCAGTTTATTGTAGGTCAATTGATTGCGCCAATAGAATCATTGATTTTCTTTCTACAATCGTATCAGGATACCAAAATGAGCCTGGAACGCTTAAATGAGATTCATGAGATTCAGGATGAGCAGCCAGAAACAGCAAAATATGTAGAAATAGATCATTTAATTGGTGATATTTCCATTCAAAATCTGCAGTTTAGCTATCCTGGATTTGAAAATAAGGCTGTTTTTAATAGCCTAAGCCTGATCATTCCTAAAGGGAAAATTACCGCCATAGTGGGGCTGAGTGGAAGCGGTAAAACCACCTTGCTAAAACTCTTGCTTAAATTGTACGATCCAACTGGCGGCACCATTCAAATTGGCACAGAAAAACTGGATAATATAGATGTTGGCCAATGGCGTAACCTCTGCGGAACGGTGTTGCAGGATGGGTTTATTTTTTCAGATACCATTGCTAAAAATATTGCACTCGGCTTTGAGCAGATAAACGAAGGCCGTCTGCATGATGCCATTAAAATGGCAAACATTGGCGATTTTGTTTACAACCTTCCAAAAGGTGTTGAAACCGAAATTGGGATTGGTGCAAATGGAATATCGCAAGGACAAAGGCAACGGTTATTAATTGCCCGTGCAGTTTATAAAAACCCTGAACTTTTGCTTTTTGATGAAGCTACAAATGCGCTCGATTCTAATAATGAGCAGGCCATCATGAACAACCTGAGGGATTTCTTCGATAACCGGACGGTAGTTATTGTTGCGCACAGGTTAAGCACCATTAAAAATGCCGACCAGATATTTGTTATGGAATATGGCAGGATATTGGAATCAGGAAACCATGAAACGCTAATGAACAATAAAGGGGCTTATTTCAACTTAATTAATAATCAACTCGAGAAAATAAAATAGTATGGAAATTCAAGATAAAATGAGTGCAGATATCAGGCATATCCTAAACAAAAAGCCCAAAGGCATTGTCCGTTTTGGTTCAGGGATTATGTTGGCCATAATTATTGTTTCAATCCTGACTTATTTCTTCAAGGAAGATATTAAAATATTAAGCATTTTTAACTACTTCGGTTACACCAAATAATTGAGCGGTCCCTTTTTTAAAATAGTCAAAATTTAATGTCATGAAGAAATATATTATTTACATTTTAATAATTACTTTTTTTAGTGCTTGTTCTTACGGAACTTATGAACTCAACAAAGGACCACTTAAGATAGCAACAAAAGGCAGTTACAACGTAACCTACAAAGTATCGGCAAGCAGTAGTGCTACGGTAACTTTTACTGACGAAAGCGGAAACCAGAAAACTTTAGAAAATATTTCTGGTGAATGGGAAAAAAGCATAGTAATAAAATCAGGACAAAAGGTTCAGTTTACTGTCGATTCGAAAGATAAACAACTGGCATCCGTTCTGGTCGATCAAAAACCTGTTTCTACTATTGATAAAATTAATAAAACTGCCCATTATAGCCTCAGTTTTATATTGCCGTAGTTCAGTTTTCATTTAGCAGCTAACAATCCAATTAACCAATAAAACCACCTTTCAATCCATATATCTCTCCTTCATAAACCCTTTCTAATAACTGCACCGCCATTTTGCTCCGTTGCCCGGTTTGGCAATAGCACACCACTTTTTTGTTTTTGGGAATATAATCGAGCGAATTAGTTAATTCGTAAAGGGATATATTTACCCCGCCAATATTGTTTTCTTCATGTTCGTAATCTTCTCGTACATCGATCAGGAAAATTTCGTCAGGACATTCCGAAAGCCATTGATCCAAAATTGTCTTATCAATTTCGTTTATGGTTTTAGCTTCGGTTTTGATTGTTGCGGTCTTTTTTTCGGGTGCAATTTTGAATACAGATACGATATTGTTCAGCGCATCGATGGTCATTAATTTTCCTGAAAGGGTTTCGCCGATGCTGCAGATCAGTTTAACAGCTTCATTGGCCATGTACAGGCCAATTATTCCGGGTAGGATGCCGATGACACCACCTTCCACACAGTTGATGTTCTCCATCGGCGATGCAGGATAAAGATCCCTGTAACTTGGGCCACCATTGTGGTTAAATACAGCAACCTGACCTTCAAACTGTAAAATAGAGCCAAAAATGAGTGTTTTTCCTAAGCTTACGCAAGTATCGTTCACCAAGTAACGGGTTGTAAAATTATCCGAACAATCTATTATCAGGTCATATTCCTGGCAAATGGCTGTTGCATGATCTGGCGTAAAACGTTCGTGATAAGCAGTACAATTTACGTGTGGATTGAGCAATGCAAGTTTAGCACTGGCTGCCTTAGCCTTTGGCTGGCCAACATCGTTGTGGTTGTATAAAATCTGACGGTGCAGGTTGCTTAACTCCACCACATCATCATCTACAATTCCGATTGTTCCGATGCCGGCTGCAGCCAAATATTGCAATACGGGGCAGCCTAAACCGCCGGCACCAATAACCAATACTTTGGCGGCTTTCAGTTTTTCCTGCCCGTCCAGGCCGAGTTCGGGCAAGATCATTTGCCGGTTGTAGCGGTTTAATTCTGCTTTAGTTAACATTATTGATGGATTAAACTCCTGTCCCAATCTTTCCAGATGGGTTCGTAACCTTGTTTTCTGATCATGGCGGCAATCTCCTGTGGCGAACGTTCATCAGATATTTCAAACTGCTCCAACGATTGTGGCGCTACTTCGTAACCGCCTGGATTGGTTTTAGAACCCGCACTAATGGCCGTGATCCCCAATTTAATAATGTGGTTCCTAAAAGTCTCCGTTTCGCGGGTAGAGATAGATAGCTCTACTTCACTGTTAAATAGACGGTAGGCACAGATCAGCTGTACCAATTCCTTATCATTCATCACTACCTTAGGTTCCAAACCGCCACTAAATGGGCGTAATCTTGGAAAGGAGATACTGAATTTACTTTGCCAATACTGTTTTTCGAGGTAGGATAGATGTAGGGCCGTAAAAAATGAATCAGTTCTCCAGTCTTCCAGTCCGATGAGTACGCCAAGCCCCATTTTATGGATACCAGCTTGCCCCAACCGGTCAGGAGTTTCTAAGCGGTATAAAAAGTTAGCTTTTTTACCTTTGGGGTGGTGTTTGCGATAATCGTCCTGATGGTACGTTTCCTGGTAAACCAGTACCGTATTTAAGCCATGTGGAATAAGTGTTTCATAATCTTCCACATCCAGAGGCTGTACCTCCATTGCTATATGGGCAAAATGCGGGCTGATCAGATCCAGTACTTTTTTAAAATAATCGGTATGCACCGTTTGATTGGCTTCGCCCGTTACCAAAAGCACATGTTCGTAACCCATGCCTTTAATTACGGCCACTTCCTGCATAATTTCTATTGGGTTGAGCGTTCTGCGCCGCACTTTATTATCGTAACTGAAGCCACAATAGGTACAGATGTTGTTGCATTCATTAGAAAGGTAAAGTGGAATATACATTTGGATGGTTCGGCCAAATCTGTCTAAGGTTAAGCGCTGGCTAATCTGCGCCATATCTTCGAGATAAGGCAATGCCGCTGGGGAGATCAATGCTTTAAAATCTTCCAGCGTTCGTTGCTGATTGTTTAAAGCGCTTTCTACATCGGCAGCGGTTTTGTCGTAAATACTGGCTTTGGTATCGTCCCAACTGTGGGATTCGAATACCCTGTTAAAACTACTCATCAAGAAATGTGGTTAGTGGACTGCTTGCTGCGGCAGCATGTTGCTGGCTGCCCAGTTTAGATTCGAAGGCCATTCTTCCGGATTCAACAGCCAGTTTAAATGCTATGGCCATATTAGCCGGGTTTTTGGCAATGGCAATCGCAGTATTCACCAAAACGGCATCGGCCCCTATTTCCATGGCTTTGGCCGCATCGGATGGTGCACCAATACCTGCATCGATAATTACAGGCACCCTGCTCTGGCTGATGATAATCTCTAAAAAATCGATGGTTCTTAAACCTTTATTACTGCCAATTGGCGATCCTAATGGCATTACTGCTGCGGTTCCCACATCTTCTAACCGTTTGCATAAAACAGGATCGGCGTGGATGTAAGGCAATACCACAAAACCAAGTTTAACCAGTTCTTCTGTTGCTTTTAACGTTTCGATCGGATCAGGCATAAGGTATTTGGGATCCGGATGGATTTCCAGCTTGATCCAGTTGGTTTCTAGCGCTTCGCGTGCCAGTTGAGCGGCAAAAACAGCCTCTTTTGCATTACGCACCCCTGAAGTATTGGGCAATAAGTTAATATGCGGATGTTTAAGGTGCTGGAGGATATCGTCATCCTTGCCTTTTAAATCAACGCGTTTAAGGGCTACCGTAACGAGTTCAGAGGCCGAGGCGATTAAAGCATTTTCCATTTCTCTGGCCGAAGAAAATTTTCCTGTACCGGTAAAAAGGCGTGAGCTAAAGGTTTGATCTGCAATGGTTAACATATTTATGATTTTAAAGCGAATGCATGATGAATTTTACTATTGATTTCTGCTAACACGAATGAAGTTTGGATTTGATTGGTGAGTGCTGCTGAGAGGGCAATTCCGTAAATTCCGGTTTCAAGTATAGCCGGAATATCAGCTGCTTCAATACCGCCAATGGCAATAATGGGGGTACTGATTCCAGCTTTCCTTACTTTTTCCATTAACGTCTGGTAACCTTCCAAACCTACAATGGGACTAAGGTTTTCCTTGGTTCTGGTAAACCGGAAAGGGCCAAGGCCAATGTAATCTGCTCCTTCGGCTACCCTTTGCCGGATATGTTCGAAAGTATTCGCGGTACCGCCGATGATCTGGTGTTTGCCGATAATTTTTCTGGCTTCGGAAATTGGCATATCCTGCAGGCCTAAATGCACGCCATAACTATTTACGGCTTTTGCCAGATGCGGATAATCATTTATGATCAGTTTGGCACCATAATTTTCGCATAAGGCCTGTGCTGCTTTTGCGAAAGGCAGGATCTCGGTTTCGGCCTGGTGTTTGATGCGGAGCTGGATCCACTTTCCGCCAGCTTGAAGTACTGCTTCAATGGCATCGATATGAGTGCCTGTTTTAGGGGCTTGCGAGATATATTGTAGGGGCGCTATCATATTGCTATGGTTAAATTTTAGGGTTAAGCCTGGCATTTGGCCTGGGCTTTTTTAAAAATAGTTAGTGCCTGTGAAGGATCGCTCCAGATACTGCCCAGTAGGGCAATACCATCGAAATTCATCCTTTTAACCTTATCTATTTCGGCTAAACCGATGCCGCCAAGGGCAATAATTTTTGGCATGCCTTGCTGTTTTTCCAGGCGGAAGTCGGGTGGAATAACGCCTTTATAACCGGGTTTAGAAAAGCTATTGAATACAGGGCTAAAGAAACTATAATCATATTGATGAATCTGTTGCAGATCTGCCAGTTGATGAAGAGAGGTGCTCAAAACCTTATCTGCTGGCCATATCTCATTATCTCTTTCTTTTCTGAAACTTTCGGTATGGTGGATTCTTTTCACATTGTAATCGTTAGCCAATACATGGAAATGGTGTAAGGCAATGCGAGGATGGTATTCGGGTAAAATACCATCCATAAATTTACGGTGTGCAGCCTCGTCTGCCGTTGGTTTCCGCAAATGGAAAACACTTAAGCCAGCTTCGAAAAGCTGGTTGACGAGATGGCATTCTGCTTTAAAAAAGGTGGGCCTGGCGATTACAATCAGTTCCATAATAACTTAGGAATAAATTTCACTTCCTTTTTCCGTAAACTCTTTTGATTTTTCCTGCATGCCTTTCGCTAAAGCTTCATCTGCTTCTACACCCTGTTGTGCAGCATACTCGCGTACATCCTGGGTAATTTTCATGGAGCAGAAATTCGGTCCGCACATGGAGCAGAAATGGGCAATCTTAGCGCCATCTGCCGGCAGGGTTTCGTCATGAAACTCTTTTGCCGTATCCGGATCAAGCGAGAGATTAAACTGGTCTTCCCATCTAAACTCGAACCTTGCTTTACTTAAAGCATTATCCCGGTATTGTGCACCAGGGTGTCCTTTGGCCAGATCGGCCGCATGAGCCGCAATTTTATAGGTTATTACACCATCTTTAACATCTTTTTTGTTTGGCAGGCCCAAATGTTCCTTAGGGGTAACATAACAGAGCATGGCTGTTCCGTACCAGCCGATCATGGCAGCGCCGATAGCCGAAGTAATATGGTCGTAACCAGGTGCAATATCGGTAGTTAATGGGCCCAAAGTATAGAATGGTGCTTCTGCGCAATGTTCCAGCTGTTTTTCCATATTGGCTTTAATCAGGTGCATGGGCACATGACCAGGCCCTTCGATAATGGTTTGTACATCATGTTTCCACGCAATTTTGGTTAGTTCGCCAAGAGTTTCAAGTTCCGAAAACTGTGCGGCATCGTTTGCATCTGCTATACAGCCCGGTCTTAAACCATCGCCTAAAGAAAAAGCCACATCATAAGCTTTCATAATTTCACAAATCTCTTCAAAATGAGTATAAAGGAAATTTTCTTTATGGTGGGCCAGGCACCATTTGGCCATGATCGATCCTCCACGCGAAACAATACCGGTAATTCTTTTGGCTGTTAAAGGCACATAACGAAGCAGCACACCAGCGTGGATGGTAAAATAATCAACCCCCTGCTCGGCCTGCTCAATTAAAGTATCGCGGAAAATTTCCCAGGTCAGGTCTTCCGCTTTTCCATTTACTTTTTCAAGGGCCTGATAGATGGGAACGGTACCAATGGGCACTGGCGAATTGCGGATAATCCACTCGCGGGTTTCATGAATGTTTTTTCCGGTAGAAAGGTCCATAATGGTATCGGCACCCCAACGGCAGGCCCATACCGCTTTTTCTACTTCTTCTTCGATGGTAGAAGTAACCGCTGAATTACCAATATTGGCATTGATTTTCACGAGGAAATTGCGACCGATAATCATCGGTTCGAGTTCAGGGTGGTTAATGTTGCAAGGAATTACTGCACGTCCGGCTGCTACTTCATCTCTAACAAATTCTGGTGTAATATATCCTCTTGGGGTATTGGCACCAAAACTATTGCCTTTATGCTGGTGGTTCATTACCTCATGCTGCCCACCCAATTGCGCATTCAGCAGTTCGATCTGTTGGTTTTCCCTAATGGCAATGTATTCCATTTCGGCGGTAATGATTCCCTTTTTGGCATAATGCATTTGCGATACATTGGCGCCAGCTTTCGCCTTGTATGGTTTTTTGATAAAATTAAAGCGTAAGGCATCCAGTTTTTCATCGGCTAGCCGCTGTTGCCCGTAAACAGAAGATAATTGAGGAAGTTCTTCTACATCAAGCCTGTCTTTAATCCATTGTTCCCTTAATCGCGGAAGCCCTTTTCTTACATCAATATCAGCATCTGGATCGGTGTAAGGACCACTGGTATCGTAAACTGTTACAGGCGGATTCTGCTCGGTTAAACCAAAGCCATTGTGGATTTTGGTTTCCATTAAGCTGATTTCACGCATGGCCACCTGGATATTGTGGATGTTGCCGGGTACAAATATTTTGCGTGAGGCTGGAAATGGACTGCGGCTGATGACTTCCTGATTTGGTGTTTTTTCTGTTTTCATTTTGAAATGTTTGAAGGAGAGAATGAGTGATTGAGTGAAGAGGAAATGAAGGAATGAGTGATTGAATGAATTTTTGAATGTAAGTATCCCCATTCCATCATTCAATCCTTCTATTTACCCCCCTTGAGTGGCTTTAATGAGTATAACCTGATCGCCCGGGCTCAGCACATATGTGTCCCAAGCAGATTTGGAAATGATGGTTTGGTTAACCGCTATGGCCAGGCCGTTTGTTTCTGCTGAAATGACGGCAGCCAGCATCTGTTCGATAGAACAAGACTCGTTAAGTTGGTAGTTTTGATTGTTTATAGTTACTTCCATATTTAAAAAATTTGGAAAAACTGTAGAGATTGCCCCAAAATGGAGATCGAAAAGACAGCAATATAATATTGCTTTCACTTTTCCCTTCGGCAGTACTAACTGCATCAGGTTCAAAGGGTATTTCTCAGCACGTAGGCACCCCTAAAGTTTTTTGTAAATATATGCGATTAAATTTTTAATGCAAATAAAAAATGATATAGATAAAATCTATATCTCAAATTCAATAACATAGTTTATAACTGTATTAGAATTTTTATCTTTCTGAAACGTAGGAAGAGCATTCGAGATAAACTTAAATGAAAGATAAAGATCCTTGGTGATACTCAGGATGACAATTGAGGGAATTGGAACCTAAATTTTCGCTTAGCAACGTTATCACTCCTGCTTCTGCCAGAAACTCCAAGCCAAATCCCTTATCTTAGTCTCCGATTATTAAACCCAGTACATCTATGCAAAGCCTGTTAGCACTACAAAGCGGAAAACTTAAAGGATTGGTATCGTTAAAACTTTCCGAAAATTTAACAGAATTCCCTATAGAAATATTCGATTTGGCCGATACATTGGAAGTACTGGATCTTTCTTTTAATAAGCTGAGCACTTTGCCTGCAGATTTTGGCCGTTTAAAGAAACTGAAGATTTTCTTTTGCTCTGAGAACCTTTTTACTGTTATGCCTGAGCAATTAGCCGATTGCCCTTTGCTGGATATTGTGGGTTTTAAATCCAACCTGATCACATCCGTGCCTGCTAAATCGCTAAATACTAATCTCCGATGGCTGATTTTAACCAATAACAACGTTGCCGAATTACCCAAAGAAATTGGTCTGTGTACGCGGTTGCAAAAGCTGATGTTATCGGGTAACCGTTTATCAACACTGCCTGAAGAATTGAGCAATTGCCAGCATTTGAGTTTATTGCGCGTTGCCGCAAATAAATTGCATGAATTGCCACAGTGGATTACACAACTGCCTAAACTATCCTGGATTGCATTTTCTGGGAATAATTTTAGCAAAACACCTGCTGTTGAAACACTTTCATTGATCAACTGGCACGATTTAGAGATTAGCCATTTGTTGGGTGAGGGTGCATCTGGCGTCATTTCTAAAGCCAATAGAACCATTGGCGATGAAACCCAGGAGGTAGCGGTTAAAATATTTAAAGGAAATGTTACCAGCGATGGCTTGCCTGAAGATGAAATGACAGCCTACATTGCTGCAGGTTACCACCCCGGTTTGGTTAACCTCATCGGGCAGATTGCACACCATCCTGATGAAAAAAAGGGATTGGTGATGGATCTGATCCCCCATCATTTTTACAATCTTGGCAATCCACCAAGTTTAGAAAGCTGTACCAGGGATGTTTTTCCTCCAGACAGAAAACTTTCCGAAAAACAGATTATTGGCATTGCCAAAACCATTGCATCATTAGCAGCTCAATTACATGAGGCCGGCATTATGCATGGAGATTTATATGCACACAATACCTTGGTTGATGATGAAGGCAGTACGTTGTTCGGCGATTTTGGTGCAGCAAGTTTTTACGATAAAACCGCTAAAATGGCTGCTGCGTTGGAGCGGATTGAAGTAAGTGCTTATGGTTACCTACTGGATGATTTACTTTCTTTAAAAGACGAAGCGGTAAGTGAAGAAGTTTACAACATGATCAGCAAACTTAAAAATGCCTGTTTGGATGCAGTGCCATTAAACAGGCCTGGCTTTAAGGATTTAGTTGAGGCATTGGCTGGAATTTAGTGATAATCCCTGTCCTTGAAATTAGCTATTATGGAGTGGTTCCAATAGAAAAATCGTCATCTCGATCCGATCGCTATCGGATGGAGAGAAGTAAAATGGAGAGATCTTTTAATTGTGTTAAAAGATCTCTTCACTACGGTCTAAATGATGACCACCTTATTAAAAACCAGATCAATTCTGTTGTTTTTTTGCCCAATCCAGCCTGCGCTGATCAGGTGTGGTTGTAACCTTAAAATTCTCAAAGGTGGCATTAAAGCCTTTACCATCCGGACAGGCGGCTACCAAACCCACCATTACAGGTGCATTATCTTTAAAATAACAGGTGCGAAGCATGGTATATTTTTTATCGTCAAATGAATAGAAAATCTCAACGGCATCCAGTTTCCTAACCGCTTTCATCCAGATGGATGCCGGTGCTTTTTCCAGTTCTACCACACTCCAATCGCTGGTTTTATGCGTTACCACCGCACTTACGTTCTGTTTCCCGTTTACAAATTCAACACCGGCTTTAATCCATTCCTCTTCGTTAATGCGGAGCATTAGTCCCATCTGATCAAAAGTGGTTACGTAATTTCCTGTAATTTTCACTTTTACCTCGAATTCGCCACCGTAAGTAGCATAATAAAAAGGCGCATCATCAACTGTAAAACCATAATGCGATATCCTCCAATAATCGGTTTTGGCAGGTACAAACATGCTAAAAGTATTTTTATCCTTAATTTCCCATTTTTCAGGTTCGTTAAACCAGTTCATTTTGGTTAAACTCTGGGCATAGGTTTTTATACTCAATAAAGACAATAGTATCGCAATGGTGGCAAGTGATTTAAGTTTCATTTGTGTGTTTTGTATGTTGTGTGCTGCAAACATAATGTAGGGAAAATTTTTAGTAAAGGACATACATCACTATTTTAGTGTGATGATTATCACGCAAATATTTGTTCAAAGCAAGTCTATCAGGTTTAAAAATCTTGAATAAATAGTACATTTGTTTGCATCAGAAACATGGAATTAGATTTTTTAAGAGCGCACATCCATCAGATCGTTTGTTTAACAGATGAAGAATTTGAGCATGCTGCATCTTTTTTTACCAGGCGGAAATACAAAAAGCACCAGTATATTATCCAGGCAGGTGATACGGCCAGTCAGGAACATTTTGTATTAAAGGGCATTGTAAAATCTTCTTATACCGACCATGAAGGAAAAGAATATATTTTGCAGCTGGCCATGGAAGAATGGTGGTTTTCTGATCCAAATGCTTTCAATACCGGCATGCCTGCCACTTTAAATGTAGATTGTATAGAAGATACCGAAACGCTTTCTATCTCTTTTGAAAATAAGGAAAAGCTCTGCGCCTCCTCTCGCAAAATGGAGTATTTTTTCAGAAAAAAGTATACAACTGGCAACATGGCTTTGCAAAAACGCGTATTGGCTTTACTCAGCAACAATGCCGGCGAGCGTTACAAGCAATGGCAGAACCAATATCCAACTTTACAGAAAAGAATCCCTAAAACCCTTATTGCATCTTATCTCGGGGTAACCAGGGAAACTTTGAGTAGGTTATCTTTATGATTAACAAGTGGTTACTTTATTTGTTAAATTGATTAGCGACCAAATATGATCATATTTGAACTATCTTTGAAAGATGAAGTGCTCCAATGTTTGATCATAAATATTAATACCGATTATTTTTCTTTTATCGTTTAAAAGAATATTTGCTGGAATCGGAACCACTTTAAAAACACTCTACTTCCCAAAACCGCGACCAGTTTTTGCCTGCATCAAGTTTTATTATACCCTCTTTGTGTGATAACTCCTGATTGTGGTTAATGCCATCAGCAACGCCGCACCAAGGTTCTAAACACACAAACGGCGCATCGGTTGCCGCCCATATTCCAAAGAATGGAAAATCTTCAAAATGGAAATGCAGACCATAATCATTTTTAGTGTTCAGTAAACTAATGCAGTTGCTTTGCAGGTTTTTAAAAACCAATGCATCGTTATAAAACAGATTATGTGTAAGCTTCAGCTGATGTGCATTAAGCTCAATATTTTTGGTTTCGTTGGCCACCAGACCATCTTCCAGTTTCCAGAAAGTTAATTTTTCGTCAGCATTAAAGGCCAGGTAATAATCTTCGTAAACGGTATCTGGCGTATTGGGTACTGCAAAGGCCGGGTGTGCACCAATAGAGAATAGAAGGTCGCTGGTACCAGTGTTTCTTACCTCGTAAGTTAAATTTAACTTTCTATCTATTAATCGATATCTCAGTTTCAACTCAAAATAGAAAGGATATACTTTTAGAGTATCTTCGCTTTGAGTTAAGGTAAAAACACCCTCGCTTTCACTTATTTTTTCGAAATTAAAAACATGATCGCGGGCAAAACCATGACGGGGTAGTTCGTAATTTTTATCCTGGTAAATAAAACTGTTGTTTTTTAATGAGCCAACAATGGGAAATAATACCGGGCTATGTTTTGCCCAATACTTTGGGTTGGCATTCCATACATATTCAATCTTGGTTTCTTTACTAAATAAACCTTGAAGTTCTGCGCCTTTAGCCGCCAGGCTAACTTTTATATAATCGTTTTCGAGAGTTATCATTACAAGTTAAAATTAGCAAAATTTGTGCTTTGAAGTTATCTTTTTTAAATAAGGGGGAAATCATTAGACTGAATTAGCTCAAGACTTGAGGCTTAAAACTTGTGACTTCAGACTAACCACGCTCCTCCCAGATACAAGCAATATTTACAATGGTTTGTACCGCTTTTTCCATATCCTGTACGCTTACCCATTCTTGTTTGCTATGAAAGGCATGTTCTCCGGCAAAAATGTTAGGACATGGTAAACCCATATAAGAAAGTCGTGAGCCATCGGTTCCACCACGGATACTTTGTTGTTTAGGTACTACGCCAGCTCTTTCAATGGCCTCAATACCATATTGTACAATTTTAGGATGCTGATCTAAAACCTGTTTCATGTTGCGGTATTGTGCTTTAATATTAAGCTTGTAAGTAGATTTTGGGTAGCCGGTCATTATCTTTTTTATCGTTTCTTCCAAAAACTGACCATGCGCAGCTAATTTCTCATCGGTAAAATCCCTGATGATAAATTGTGCTTCTGCTTCTTCTACCTGTCCGTTTATACTTACCGGATGGATAAATCCTTCTTTTTGGTGTGTAGCCTCTGGCGTAAGGGTATCTTTTGGCAGTGCATCTAAAATTTCGGCGAGGATCTTAATTGCACTTTCCATCTTTCCTTTTGCAAAGCCGGGATGCGTACTCACGCCATAAATTTTAAGGGTGGCCCCATCCGCAGAAAAAGTTTCATCTTCAATAGAGCCGAGTGTTTCCCCGTCAATGGTATAACCAAAATCAGCTCCTAATTTCTTTAAATCAGCTTTGTCTACACCCCTACCTATTTCTTCATCAGGCGTAAAAAGAAGTTTGATGGTTCCATGTTTTACCTCGGGATTTTTCATTAAAAAGGTAGCCGCTTCCATAATTTCAGCTAACCCGGCCTTATTATCGGCCCCTAATAAAGTTGTTCCGCTTGCGGTAATAATATCGTTGCCAATCTGATGTTTTAAGTCTTTGTGCTCGGAAAGTTTGATTACAATATGGTGGTCGTCTGGCAGAATCAAGTCTTGTCCTTGATAATTATCATGAATAATCGGTTTAACATTTTCACCGCTACAATCAGGCGAGGTATCCATGTGCGAACAGAAGAAAATCACGGGTATCTGCTTGTTTGTATTTGATGGGATGGTAGCGTACACATAACCATTATCATCCATTTCAGCGTCTGAAATGCCTGTTTCTAACAATTCCTGAACCAATACCTTACCTAAGTTCTTTTGTTTTGGGGTTGACGGGCAGCTAGGAGAGCTCGGATCGGATTGGGTATCAATTTTAGCATATTTTATAAACCGCTGCTCAAGAGATTTATTAAAGTTGGTATATGTGATCATAATTCAAAGGTAAAAGTTATATATATTGGATAATCATTTTATTTTTGTAAAAAAATGATATGATTTTTAATTTGCTTAAAGCTGCTTATCTAACTCTTCTGCTTGTCTTTACAGGAAGTTTTTGTTTTGCCCAATCCAATTATTTTAATATGTCGCTCGGCTTTGGAGGAGGAATAAACAATTCTTACACCGATGTAAAAGAAGGAAGTTTTGGATATACAACTTATGGCACATTCGATTTTCATATCACTCCATTTGTAACCCTCGGTTTAGAGGGGCAGTACGGTAGGATTCAAGGAGGAGACATAGAAACAGATCCCAATAACCGTCAGTTTATAAATAAATATACAGCGCTTAGCGCCAATGTAAAATTGATGCTTGGCCAGGTAGTAGACTATTATCAAAGTGAATTTTTATATAACATCAGAGGTTTGTATGTAGGCCTTGGCATAGGTGTAGTCAATAATAATATTACTGATATCGTAAGGTATAAACCGAGCTGGGCCGCTTCTAATCCAGGTTATGGGCCATTTCCGGGCGAAGATAAGAGCTTGAACCTATTGGTGCCCTTAAACCTGGGTTTTAACTATTATATTAATGACGGCTACGGTTATATGCGATATATCATCAATTTCAATGCGCAATCGACCTTTACTTTTGGCGAAGGGCTTGATGGCTATAACGATTTGAATACCAAATTTAAAAACTTCTCACCCGATGTTTATAATACCTATACCATAGGTTTTAAGTACATGTTGGGTAATATTAAAACTTATCGTAAAACACTTTAATAACCGTATTTCGTTTTTTAGCTTTAAGGTATGAGAAAACTCTTTGTGTTGTGTTCGCTATTAATAAGGCTAAAAGCGATCGCACAAGAAACACCTTTTGAGTTAAGCGGAAAAACAGCAACCACAACATACACTGAAGCAGTATCTTACTATGAAAAACTGGCTAAAACATACCCCGAAGCCAAACTATTAACCTATGGGCGTACAGATTTTGGTAAACCTTTACACTTATTGGTTTTATCACATGACCGGGTTTTTGATCCGGTACAGATCAGGAAACAAAGTAAAAGAATTTTATTGATCAATAATGGCATTCACCCGGGCGAACCTGAAGGTATAGACGCATCGATGATGCTGGCCCGCGATTTGCTTAAAGCCGGTAAACTGCCAAAAGATGTGGTCATCTGCATCATTCCAGTTTACAATATAGACGGCAGCTTTAACCGTAGTGGAACATCAAGGGCGAACCAGAATGGGCCAAGTGCGTATGGTTTTAGGGGCAATAGTAAAAATCTCGATCTGAACCGCGATTTCATTAAAACCGATTCGAAAAATTCAGCAACATTTCAACTCATTTTTAATACCTGGCAACCTGAAATATTTGTAGATACGCACACCAGCAATGGGGCCGATTATCAATATGTAATGACGCTTATCCCCACACAAAAAGATAAGCTAAACCCTATACTTTCTGATTATTTAACCAAAACTTTAGTGCCTGATCTATATGCAGGTATGGAAAAGCTGGGTTACCCGATGATTCCTTATGTAAACTCAATAGGCGAAACCCCTGAAACCGGGATAACAGGTTTTATCGAATCGCCGCGTTACTCAACTGGTTACACCACACTGCACAATACCATCGGTTTTATGCCCGAAACACATATGTTAAAATCGTACGATTTACGTGTTGATGCTACCTACAAGCTTTTGCAAACCTATATTCAGGTTGTAGAACGGGATGCCAAAGTAATTGGGGAGAATAAGAAAAAGGCAGACGAATTTGTGGCTGTACAAAAAGAATTTCCTTTAGCATGGAAATTGAATAAAAACGAGGTTAACGATATCACTTTTAAAGGCTTTGAAGCCGGCCAAAAACCCAGCGCGGTGAGCGGCGCTGATCGTTTATACTACGATCGTAACAAACCTTACACTAAAACCATTAAAGAATGGAACAAGTATGAACCTTCATTGTCTGTTCAAAAGCCTGTGGCCTACATCATTCCAAAAGCCTGGGATCGCGTAATTTCCCTGCTTAAACTAAATCAGGTTAAAGTCAGCGAACTAAAAAACGATCAGATAATTGCTGTCGACAGTTATTATATCGGCGATTTTAAAACGGTGAGCCGCCCATATGAAGGTCATTACCTGCACTCCACTGTAGCAGTCAATACTGTTCCACAAAAGCTGCAATATTATGCTGGTGATTATGTGGTTTATGTAAACCAGCCAAGTAACCGGTATATTATAGAAACTTTAGAACCCCAAGCTACAGATTCTTATTTCAACTGGAATTTTTTCGATTCTATTTTAGATATGAAAGAGCACTATTCGGCCTATGTTTTTGAAGATACGGCCGCAGAACTGCTAAAAAACAACCCTGATTTAAAAAGTAAACTGGAAGCCAAAAAGTTGGCCGACCCCGAATTTGCAAAGAATGATGCCGCACAACTTGATTTTGTGTATAAAAATTCTGATTATTACGAAAAAACACACAACAGATATCCCGTTGCACGTTTGGTTACAGATGTAAAACTGGATTTAAAATAAACCCAAATGGAATACTTCAATATAGCACCAGTTGCCTCCGTAATTTTTGTTTTTACCATTATTACCAGTCTATACGCTTTCTATGATCATTCGATTTATGGAAAGTTTATGCTGCATCCTTTTAGTGTTTCTAAAGGGCAGAATATTTATACCTTAATTACCAGCGGACTTGTACACGCCGATTGGATGCACCTGTTTTTTAACATGTTTACCTTTTACGCTTTTGCCTTTGCACTCGAAAGTATGATGGGGAGCTGGCGATTTGGATTGCTTTATTTTTTGGGTTTGGTACTGAGCGATCTGCCAACGGTGATCAAACATAAAGATAACTTTAATTATAATAGCCTTGGTGCCTCAGGGGCAATCAGCGCGGTACTTTTTAGTTATATTTTATATAATCCAATGTCTAAAATTTATATCATGTTTATCCCGATCGGGATTCCTGCCGTAGTTTTTGGGATTATATATTTAGTTTATTGTGCTTATGCTTCCCGCAATTCAAGGGATCATATCAATCATGATGCACACTTTTTTGGGGCCTTAACCGGATTGATTTTTACGATTATCTTCGTGCCAGGTATTCTACAGAACTTTATCGCCGTGTTAACGGGAGGAAGGTAGTGTTAACATTTAATGTTAGCCCAAGCCGTTCCCCGCGATCGTCATGCTGAATTTATTTTACAAGCAGAACTAGTATTTTCAATTGCCTTGTAGCTACTACGTGGTCAGCATCTTTCCAGCAGGTAGACCCTGACCTGTAGCGAAGCGGAAAGCTACGAAGTAAAATGAATTCATGGTGACGGGTTCATTATTACCCCGCAGTAGGTAAACAAGGTTTCTCGAAAAAACTCATCGGCTCATCAGGGTTTTTAATAATCTCAAACACCACGTATCCCCAGGGTTTCCAGAAGTTTTCCAATACCTGCGCATATATTTTATGCTGCCAAACATCAAAAAGTGGTTTGGTCATGTTGCCACGCAAAGGCATCGCTTCAATATAAATGGTACCTTCTACAGGCATAAAGGTATATTCGGGCAAGCGGTTAAAAAGGTAGGCTGAATAATAAAAGCGGGCGCTCAGCTCTTCAAATTGCTCGGCTGTTAAGGCTTTTCCTTTTATCTCATTAATGATGTCCTGATGGTAGCGTTTATTGGTGCCATTATCCTGTAAACAGGCGATGATCCCAAAATCTTTCATTTTTAACGAGAAGGTTAAAGTGTTAATCTCATCACGGAAACTGAATGGTGTTTCTCCGTTTTCCAATTTTACCACAGTAATAGACCATGGTGTGAAATCTTCAAACTCCAGGCTGGTATACAGGTTTTGCATCATGAAATTCAGGTTGGCAAATTTCATCATCAGCGATTGCGACATGTTTAAGCCATCGGCAGTCATTTCTTTACGTAGTGCTGAATGCATTTCGATATATACAAAGCCATATAAAAATTTGCCGATCCAGTTAAACAGGTCCAGTTCTGGCAATGCGGATACCGCATCATAACCTTCTGCAAAAGCAGCTTCAATTTTATCTTCCAGCGGATTTAAAAACTGCCCGTTGATCTCGGTATTTACCGGGATAACCAACGTATTGTACGAACGGATACTCTCATCCAAAAACTGGATCTGCTCTTCGCCACTTAAACCTGCCTGTTCCAACAACCAATTTGGAAGCAAAGGCACCTGAATAACAGGAGAATTAAATGTTTTTCCACTTAAAAAACAGGTTTTATATAAAAAATCGAAGTTTTGGAAAGGATTGTATAAGCCGGTATTCATCACTGCAATATTAGCCATTATATTTTTAGTGCTGTGTAATGATGTTTTATTTTAACGCAGGGATTACAACCACCTCAGTCTGTAACGGTATTATTTATCTTGACGATAAGTCTTTATTTGGAGCGCAAGGCCTTTGTTAAATGGGTGAGGGTGTTCCTGTCTTTTGCTTTTACGCTTCGCTGCCTCGTACCTCGTTGCTGCAGGGTAACGCTTCAGCCAGGGCTATTGGCTTCGGCAGCATTTCATATTGGGGTTGTAAGGTGCATAACCTTTGTTCCATCGGAGCTATAGGGAGCGGTGGGACTGCATACCGCCAAGAACCACAGTTCCCCTATTTTCTAAAATAAGCTGTTAACGTCGGTCGTTAAGACATCAACCGATAATATTGGATTCTGTCAATAGTGCCTTCACGAAGTTGCATTACAAGTACTGGAAGGATATTTTACCCAATCATAAACCTAACCAAATACATTGCTCTGTTATATCCTTTAATATAGTGAAATCTAGTAATTGTTATAATAATAACTGATATCATCAACCAGCTGGTTGTATATGGGTTTAGTAAATTCTAAAAACAAAGCATTTGGCGGAGGCGGTAATTGCTCCCTCCTTTTGGTAATAGCCAATTGTTGTTTAGTCAAGGCCCTATCGTCGCCCTTATAACTGGCCCAACTGTCTCTCCACACATAAGTTCCTGGAAATTTCTGTTGGTGAACCAATTTTCTAGTTTTCCAATCGGTAATGCTCATATCCAATAATCCTGACGACGAAATATTCTTTTCGAAAATGCTCAAAGTAGCTTTTACTTTACCATAAACTGGCTTTTTGTCTCGTGTTTCACCAATTACTATACTGTCGCGTTCTAGCTTTTCAATCCTTTCTTTTACATAGGTTTGGCCGACCACAAAATCGTCAAAGTTTAGGCTCAGTACCTGATCGGGAACAATTTTTTGCTCCGTAGCCTGCGCTTCACCATAAAAAATAACAAACTTGTTTCTTGAGTATTTTGCGATGTACTGATCAATCTGCTGTTGGAAATAATCGCCGCTCAATTTGTATGTATTACTGTTTATCAAAATTGGTTGTACCACAACTTTCGTAACGGCAGCCCAATAAGCATCTTCCATTTTAGCTTTTACATCTTTATAATCGGGTTGAAGATTGATCACTTTCTCAAATTCATAATATGCCTTTTTTGCCGCTTTACGGTTATTTTCGATCATGTAGCCCATACCAGAATTATACCTTGCAACAGCAGCGTAATATTTGCTATCAGCTAGTTCCCTGATGTATTTCGAAGGTTTTGGAATAATGACCAAACATGCCGGACAGCTATTGATGTCATCAGCCAATTGATTGATTTTTTGATAATCGTACATCACCGATTCCCACCTGAATAGATCGTTAGACATTTTAGCTTCCTCAATTTTCCGTAAATGATCTTTCAAAGCTAAATCGTAAGCCATTTTTAATACTTGCATGGCTTCGCTGTTTTTGGGTGAGTTTTGTAGCCTGCTTACCGATTTTTCAACAGATGCATCGTAATCACCTTTTTGTAAGGCATTTTTTCCTGTGGTACATCCTCCAATAATTATGAAGGATAAATAAATAAAATACCGTAATCTTGAGCTGTTTTTCATGGCGATGGCGTTATGTTAATAAACAAAGATAATTCGTAACACGATAATTACCTCATTTATTTAGTAGACGATTGATAATGAAAATTAGTTGCAGGCAATTTGAACTAGAATTAAAACATCCTTTTTCGATATCGAAATTTACCCGCACCAGCACGCCCTTAATGTTGTTAAAGATAGAACATAATGGTGTAACCGGTTATGGCGAGGCATCTATGGTGCCTTATATGGGTGAGAGTTATGGAAGTGCAACAGCTTTTCTGAACCTTATAGATTGGGATAAAATTCAATATCCGTTCGATTTCAAAGAAATTATTGCCTATTTAGATAGCCTTGCGCCTGGCCAGCCAGCGATTAAAGCTGCTATTGATATTGCGCTTAACGATATTCGAGGAAAACTGTTAAATAAACCTTGCTATGAGATTTATGGTGCAGACCCAGCTAAAATGCCGGTAACTTCTTATACTATTGGTATTGATACCCCTGAGGTTATCCGAGAAAAACTGAAAGATGCTGAAGCTTTTAAAGTAATTAAAGTTAAATTGGGAAGGGATAACGATCAGGAAATTATCGAAACGATCAGGAGCATGACCAATGTACCTTTATATGTAGATGCAAACCAGGGCTGGGTAGATAAGATTAAAGCCGTTGACTTCATTTATTGGCTTCATAATCAGGGTGTGGTATTAATTGAGCAACCTATGGATAAGAACAATCTTGATGGAAATGCCTGGCTAACCGAACGCAGCCCTATTCCATTGCTTGCCGACGAAGCTGTACAGCGTTTGGCTGACATGGATAAATTGAAAGGCGCTTATCATGGAATCAATGTAAAACTGATGAAAAGTTGTGGCATGTACGAAGGGCATCAGATGATTTTAAAGGCCCGTTCATTTGGGATGAAAGTGCTCATCGGGTGTATGAGCGAAACCAGTTGCGCTACTTTGGCTGCCGCGGCTTTGGCTCCTTTATGTAACTGGGCCGATTTGGATGGGCCGTGGCTCACCAAGAATAATCCATTTACTGATCCAGCTTTCGAAAATGGGAAGTATATCTTAAAAAATCTGCCAGGTTTAGGCTTGTCAGGTATTTCTTCCGATCTTTTTCTGTAGGCAGGGTAGAAATGATAGTCATGATTGAAGGAGGAGGAAAAGATGTTTGAATCTTGAAGAATTACACTTTACTCATTCAAAATTCACTCATTCTATCATTAAATTACTACTTCTGATCTTTTTCTTTAAAACTTTTTCTGATGTCTTTAGTAAGCTGATACTTAAAGTAGAACAAACAAGCCGTTGTACCTACCAAAAAACCAGCTGGAAGGTATTTATGATTATTGTAACACCAAACCAGTCCAAAAACAGAAAGGATAATGGCCAGGTTATAGAAGATGTTTAAAGCAAATTTTTTACCCACGGTAGAAATGATTGAGTTAGAGAGTGATTGAATGACTGAATTATAAAATGAATTTTGAATAAGCATTATGCTATTAACATTTACTCATTCAAAACTCATTCATTCTATCATTAATATACTTGCATATTTGGGTCAAAAGCCTCTTGCCAAGCTAAAATACCGCCTTTTAAGTTGTAAAGATTTTCAAATCCGTATTGTTGCTCTAACTGCATTACTGCTGCGGCGCTTCTTTTTCCACTCCGGCACTGAATAATTACCGGTTTATCTTTCGCAACCTTATCAGCCTCAATTAAGATTCCGCCCAATGGGATATTTTCGCCCTCAAGATTGGAAACCTCATATTCGAATGTTTCACGAACATCAATTAATTGAAAATCTTCTTTGTTATCGATTTTCTCTTTTAGTTCTTGTACCGATATTTCTTTCATTATAAAATGTATTTATGCAAATATAGGAAAATCAGCTTTATACTCGCCATCAAAAAAATGCCATAAATTTTGCTTAAAACTGTAACAACTGAACCCCTTAGGCGTTTAAATATAAATAGTTACAAATGGACAAACTGAACCGTTTCTTTTGGTTTTGTTCCGGCGCTCACATCCCAACGCTGGAAAAGTACCCTTCAGAACAAAATAAATATACTGGTATTGGCGCCACCATCTTTTTTACCGGCTTGTTTGCCGCACTTTCTGGAGGCTATGCTATGTATTTTGTGTTTAAAGGCGACGATATGGCTGTAATTTTTGCCATTGTTTTCGGCTTTTTATGGGGAGCAGCCATCTTTAACATGGACCGATACATCGTCTCCAGCATCAATAAAAGTGCGAGCACCAATAAACAGTTGCTACAGGCTACCCCACGTATTCTGTTGGCCATTATGATTGGTATGGTTATTTCGAGGCCAATAGAGCTTAAAATTTTCGATAAAGAAATTAAAGAACGCCTGAAAGTGAGTTACTTAAATGGTCAGCGAGCTAAAATCGATACGCTAAACAAAGCCTTTGAGAAAAAATATCAGGTAGAATTTGGCAGGTTAAACCAGCAGAAAGCCACTCGGGATTCACTTGAGAAAGGAATTAAAGCAGATAGGCAAAAGCTTAATTTCGAGATCTTCGGAAATAAAACCACCGAAACATCAGGTGTAATGGGCTATGGACCATATGCCAAACGTAAGGAAGCCGAAATAACGCAACGCACGGCAGAATTGGATTCGCTAAAAGCCAGCATCAATAAATCGGAAGGCTTTGTAGATAAACGCAAAGAATTTGATGGACTGTTTACCGAAAAGCTATACACCAAAAAGCAGTTAGACAGTTTATCTGATATTGCTGGTTTTGCCGATCGCAACTGGGCATTGGGGCAACTTAAATTCAATGTAGATGGCACGCGGGATAACAATACGGCAATTGCGGTTACTTTTATCGGGCTACTGTTTATCTTTTTTGAGTGTTTACCGGTGTTTGTAAAACTAATGAGTGCCCGCGGGCCATATGACTATGCGATAGCAGATGGAGATGAGGTATCCATTTACCATTCTAAAAAAGATAAAGATTTTCATTTCGAGGTAGCAGATAATATTCATGAAACCAGGGTCGATTCCGAATCGTCAAAGAAGAAAGAAATAATAAAAGGAAAAGCATACCGCGATCTCGAAAAATACGATTGGGACGGGTAATGAGGTAAGATGGATGATGGGGTATGTAAGAAGGGGGCCTGTTATGACCTTCAACCATGAACAATCGAACCTGACCAATAAATCACCCGCCAAAAAATCATAGATCTATCAGACAAAAACCTTAACTTTCCCTAAATTCAACACGCTATAAATTATTATATGAATATATGAAGAAAATATTCTTTTTTACCCTTTTGGGGATGGCAAGTTTGCAGCTTAAAGCGCAAAACATTGATAAAATCATCACACGTGAGTACACCGACCACCTGATTAAAACTTTAAGTGCAGATGATATGCAAGGGCGTGAAACATTTACGCCAGGGATTGATAAAGCCGCTACTTTTATTGAATCAGAATTTAAGAAAATAGGTTTGCAGCCCTTATCAGGTGAAAAAACATTCCGCCAAACTTTTAACAAATACCAGGTTGCTAATCAAAGTACCAGCGTTAAAATAGACGGGCAGGAAATTGCACGAGAAAATATATTGGTTACCGGCGTTACCACAGAAAGTGTTACGCTTGATAAATCCAACACCACTGTTGTTAAATTGGATCCTGAAAAGCCGTTTGTAGCGCAGTTCAGAACCATGCTGAACACGGATAAAAACCAGATCGTTTTAGTCGACAATAAGTTTGTTGATTTTTTTAAACGTTATAAAGATCATTTCAGCAAACCAACTACTGTTGATGAAAAAGATGTAAAAGCAACCAACGGCGCTGTACAGGTTTTTGTTTTAGGTAAAGATGCAGCAACAGATTTTTCAGCAACAGTTAAAAGTAAGGTAACCCAAATGCCCTTGTTCAATGTTGCAGGTGTAATTCCAGGTAAATCAAAAGCGAAAGAAATTGTAATTTTCTCAGGTCATTACGATCACCTGGGTTTCTTAAAACCGGTAGATGGCGATAGTATTGCCAATGGAGCCGATGATGATGCATCAGGTACTACAGCGATGATTGCTTTAGCGAAATATTATAAAGCACAGAAAAATAACGAACGTACCTTGATCTTCGTTGCTTTTACAGCAGAAGAAATTGGTGGTTTTGGCGCAAGGTATTTCTCAGAAAAATTAAATCCTGATGATGTGGTAGCCATGTTCAATATTGAGATGATCGGTAAGGATTCGAAATTTGGTAAAAACACAGCCTTTATTACCGGCTACGAAAGATCTGATTTCGGGAAAATTTTACAGAAAAACTTAGCAGGAACTGAATTTACTTTTCATCCGGACCCCTATCCAGACCAAAATTTATTCTATCGAAGCGATAACGCAACCTTAGCTGCTTTAGGCGTTCCGGCACATACCATCAGTACCGATAAAATTGATATCGATAAATTGTACCATAGTGTGAAAGATGAATACAGCTCTTTAGATGTAGAAAATATTCTTTCAACTATTAAAGCAATTGCCAAGAGTGCAACCAGCATTGTAAACGGAACAGATACCCCAACCAGGATTCCGAAGTTGAAACAATAATAGCGGCTGTTATAGAACGGTCGTCATTCCCGCGCAGGCGGGAATCTTAATGCAATAGGCTTTAAGATTCCCAATCGAGTTGGGAATGACGAGCCGCCAAATACAATATTATAAAAAATGGCCAGTGATTTTTTCACTGGCCATTGCTATTTTATAATCTTTGTAAGCAGATTACTTACTCAAATACATCGATTTATCTTTGTAAAGCTTGCGGAAGTAAGGATCTTCTAAATCTTTGATAAAACGGATGGCCTCACCAGTAGATTTCATTTCAGGACCTAGTTCCTTCGTCACCTCCGGGAATTTCTCGTAAGAGAAAACCGGCTCTTTAATGGCATAACCTTTAAGTTTGCGAACGATTGTAAAATCTTTCAGTTTGGCTACGCCCAGCATAATTTTAGCCGCAATGTTGATGTACGGAACATCGTAAGCTTTTGCGATAAAAGGAACCGTACGTGATGCCCTGGGATTTGCCTCGATTACATAAACTTTCTCATCTTTAATGGCAAACTGAATGTTTAATAACCCACGTACATCTAACGCTTTTGCAATTTTAATGGAGTATTCTTCCATTGCTTTGGTTACCGTTTCTGATAAGCTGAATGTAGGTAATACCGCAAATGAATCTCCTGAGTGGATACCTGCAGGCTCAATGTGTTCCATCATACCCACAATGTGTACATCTTCACCGTCAGAAATCGAATCGGATTCCGCTTCTTCTGCCCTATCTAAAAAGTGATCGATCAATACACGGTTGCCAGGTAAATCACCTAATAATTTAACTACTGCTTTTTCCAGGTCTTCATCATTAATTACAATGCTCATGCCCTGACCACCCAATACATAGCTCGGACGCACCAGTACCGGATAACCTACCTCATTTGCCACAACAATTGCCTCTTCAGCATTTTCTGCAACACCATACTTTGGATAAGGGATATTTAATTCTTTCAAAAGGTCAGAGAAACGGCCGCGATCTTCGGCAATATCCATGTTCTCGAAAGATGTTCCAATAATTTTGATGCCTTTTTCAGTTAATTTTTCTGCCATTTTCAGCGCAGTTTGTCCGCCAAGCTGAACAATTACACCTTCAGGTTTTTCAAGATCTATAATTTCGCGAACATGTTCCCAGAAAACCGGCTCGAAGTACAACTTGTCGGCCATGTTAAAGTCTGTTGAAACCGTTTCAGGGTTACAATTAACCATGATGGCTTCGAAACCCGATTCTTTTGCAGCCAATAAACCGTGTACACATGAATAATCGAATTCGATACCCTGACCAATACGGTTAGGACCTGAACCCAAAACAATTACTTTTTTCCTGTCGGAAGGTTTTGATTCATTCTCTTCTTCGAAAGTAGAATAGTAATATGGTGTTTTGGCCGGAAACTCCGCAGCACAAGTATCAACCATTTTATAAACCCTGTTTATACCCAAAGCTTTACGGCGATCGTAAACTTCATCTTCAGTAACATTACCTAACAACCACGCGATCTGGATATCAGAAAATCCTTTTTGTTTAAGTGTTACAAAGAAATCCTGAGGGATATTGTTTAGTGAATATCTTTTTAATTCAGTTTCCAAAAGAACAAGATCCTGAATCTGGTTTAAGAACCATTTATCAATTTTGGTTACCTTACGGATAGATTCCAAAGGTACACCCATTGTCATGGCGTCTTTTATTAAGAATAAACGGTTCCATGAAGCATGCTCCAGGCCGTCCATAATCTCTTCTATATTGCGAACCTGTCTGCCATCTGCACCTAAACCAGCGCGGTTGATTTCTAAACTCTGACAAGCTTTTTGCAATGCTTCGATAAAAGTACGGCCAATGGCCATTACTTCACCTACTGATTTCATCTGTAAGCCAAGTTCTTTGTTAGCGCCTTTAAATTTATCAAAGTTCCAACGCGGTACTTTAACAATTACGTAATCTAAAGTAGGTTCGAAATAGGCTGAAGTTGTTTTGGTAATTTGATTTTCAATTTCATCCAGGTTGTAACCGATAGCCAGTTTAGCTGCAATTTTTGCGATTGGATAACCAGTTGCCTTACTTGCTAAAGCAGATGAACGCGATACACGTGGGTTGATTTCGATGGCGATAATTTCATCGTTTACCGGGTTAACCGAAAACTGAACATTACAGCCGCCGGCAAAGTTACCGATTGCACGCATCATTTTGATCGCCTGGTTGCGCATATCCTGGTAACAACGGTCAGATAAAGTCATTGCCGGAGCAACCGTGATTGAATCTCCCGTGTGAATCCCCATCGGATCGAAGTTTTCGATCGAACAGATAATGATTACATTATCATTGCTATCTCTTAATAACTCTAACTCGTATTCTTTCCAACCTAAAACTGCTTTCTCTACCAGTACTTCGTGTGTTGGTGAAGCTTCTAAACCACGTTTTAGCGCCGCGTCGAATTCTTCTTTTTTGTGTACAAAACCACCACCAGAACCGCCTAAAGTATATGATGGGCGGATTACCAGTGGGTAGCCGATTTCCTGTGCAGCTTCTTTGCCTTCTAAAAATGAGTTGGCAATTTTCGATTGAGCAACACCTACACCAATATCAACCATTAACTGGCGGAAAGCTTCACGGTTCTCTGTTTTTTCGATTGCTGCAACATCTACACCAACTACTTTAACGCCATATTTTTCCCAAACACCACGTTCTTCAGCCTCTTTACAAAGGTTGAGTGCGGTTTGTCCTCCCATTGTAGGAAGTACAGCATCAATTCTAGGTAGATCTGCAGAGTCTATATGCTCTTGTAAAATAACTTCTATTGAATCAACAGTTAGCGGGCGCAGGTAAACATGGTCGCCGATAACCTTATCCGTCATAATGGTGGCCGGATTGGAGTTGATGATAGAAACGGTAATTCCTTCTTCTTTTAAAGAAAGCGCCGCTTGCGAACCTGAGTAATCAAATTCACAGGCTTGGCCAATAATAATTGGTCCAGATCCGATAATCAGTACTGAGCGTATGGAAGTGTCTTTAGGCATGATAAGGCTTAAACAATAATTAAAATTCTAAAGTATTTGAACCCGAAGGCGAAGAAGCAAGAGGTCTTATGCTTGCGAGAAGAAAAATCCCAACTGTTCTGTCGGGATGCAAAGATACATCATAAGATGTGATTTTAAGGCGTTTTTTTTAAAATAAAAAAGAGCGCTATTTGAGCGCTCTTTTTAGATTTTTCTTTTGAGAAATGAGTTACTGTTGTAATTTAATTTCGCCTAAATCAGTAGTCGCGCTATCTTTTACGCCTACCTTTTCTATTATAGCATCTTTATATGGTGCGTTGGCTTTTACTACAATTGTATAAACACCTTCTTTAAGGTTTGTAAAGGTAAAAACGCCCTGATTAATCTGTGCGGTTAGTGTGTCTTTAGCGGCTACAATTGATACAGATGAAGCGGCATCAATCGGCGTAATTTTACCAATTATTCCACCTGTTTTACTATTGGTAAAGGCAATTGCGCCCAAGCCAAATACAATCAATAGGGAGAATACAACACACAGTTTTTTCATTGTATAACGTTTTAGTTAGTTATTGTCTTGAATAGATAACAGCATTTAGTACAAAAAGTTTTAAATAATGAACACTATTTTTTGGATTGTACTATAAATTATACACGAATGTAAAATAGAAATGTATATATTTGTTTTCAAATGTTAATTAGTGTTAAAACAATTTCACTAATGTGTTACTGTTGGTCAGAATTAAGTCACGAAGTTGTGATGATCTCATTATTGGCAATAATGTTGTAATAACGAGAACATATATACGTTTTGTATATACTTTAGACAATGATCTAAAGCCTCCTCCGCGGATTAGTTACCCGCCATGAGGATTTCTTCATAAATAGTTTGTTTGGTTTATTATCCGGTTAGAGGAGCCCTCCTCAACCGGATTTTTTCTTTTAAGGCTTTTTCTTTTACATTTGACTGTATCCAGAAGACACATCGTGAATAAAAATATTAAAAAGATTGCTGTTGTTGGCCCTGAAAGTACTGGGAAATCTACTATATCTCAGTTGCTGGCCAAATACTACAAAGTTTCGTGGGTGCCAGAGTATGCCCGCTATTACTGCGAAAATCTGGTTACCGATTATACCCTGCAAGATGAAGTGAATATGTACTACGGACAGATCGCTTTAGAGGATGCAATTCTGTTTACCACAGAAAGTGATTTCATTATTTGCGATACCACTTTTATTACGGTAAAAATCTGGAGCGATGAAGTGCTTGGTGAAACGCCTGAGGTTGTATTGGATGCACTACCCAAAAAACCATACGACCTGTATCTTTTAATGGATATTGATTTGCCCTGGCAGGATGATCCACTGCGCGATTTTCCGGAGAAACGAGAATATTTTATGGAGGTTTGGCATAAAGAACTACGTGCCTTAAATGCAAATTACAAAGTAATTAGTGGTTTGGGCGATGAAAGGGTTGAGAATGCCATTAAGGCCATTGATGTTTTTTTGGGCAGATAAATAGGTCTGGGGTTTTTCTTTTTTTTGGAAATGATTGTCAGTAGCTTTTGGCTGCCAGCAGTCCCGCCCTTTGCTTAATCCCGATAGATGAGCTCGTAAATAAAACAATACTAAAATCGGGATAACGCTGTTGGTCGGGTTTATTGAACAGGGGTTTGCCACCGTGGTGCCTAAAACATGAAACGTTCCTTCGGAACGAAAGAAATAAACATTTTTTTTTCTTCCAAGCGTTCGTCCCGATGGGACGAAATGTGACTATAAATTATTACCCATCCTTTCTAGTTCGTATGAAAAATGTTCGTCCCGTCGGGACGGCTCATCGGTAGCCAATTGTACAATTGGCGGTTTCGTTCCGTAGGAACGTTTGGTGATGTATCGCGAATAGTTGTACCTGCCTGGCCACCTAAACCCGATTGGAACGGATGCCGATTTCCTTCAAATTGGCAGGAGGGAAAGCGGGACTGTAAATCCTATACGCGCAGAACCGCCAGTTTTCTAAAATAAAAACCAATAACTTTATAAAGTAATAGAATAAACGGTAGATTTTAATCAATTGGAATTGAAATTTGCTAGAATAGTACGAATTCCTAAATATTTTCTACATTTGCCCCATCATTAGGGGTGCCTTGTTTAAATAACACAAAAACAGGCTGAGATCATACCCATTTTATGGTGGAAGGTAAAAGGTGAAAGGTAGAAGGTTATGCGTATTGCAAAGACCCTAAGCCCTAAACCTCTCAACCCTAAACCTTAAATGAACCTGATCCGGGTAATGCCGGCGTAGGGATTGGAGTTATGGAAGTTTAACTGAAATCGGGGAAGCCCCTTTTTCCGATGGGTTTAACTAAAAACAATAAACTTGAAAAATTTACTTTTTGCAGCCCTTGTTGCAATGTTGCCATTCTTTGTATCGGCACAAATTTCGGTTACGGGTAAAGTAACAGATCAAAACCAGCAGCCGCTTCCTGGCGCTACGGTTAAATTAAGAAATCAAAAAACAGCAGTGGTAAGCGATGCTAGCGGGAATTACACCATTACAAACCTATCTAACGGAAAATATAACATTGTGGTAAGTTATGTAGGCTATAAAACAATTGAAAAAACGATAGAACTTCAGCAGAATGCGACAGTAGACTTTAGCCTATTGCCACAAAATTTCCTGGCTGATGAGGTAATTGTACGTGCAACCCGTGCCACAGATAAATCGGCAACTACATACAAGAATATTGGTAAAGAAGAAATCCAACAGAATAATTTCGGACAGGATTTGCCTTTTATCCTCCAGAACACGCCTGGCGTTGTGGTTAATTCTGATGCTGGTGCTGGTGTGGGTTATACCGGAATCCGTATTCGCGGGAGCGATAACAGCAGGATTAACGTCACGGTTAACGGCATTCCTATCAACGATAGCGAAAGCCAGGGAACTTTTTATGTAAATATGCCCGATTTTGCTTCATCAGTAGATAATGTGCAGATTCAGCGTGGCGTGGGTACCTCAACCAACGGCGCAGGCGCATTTGGCGCAAGTTTGAACATCCAAACTACTGCCAGCGAGACAGAACCCTATGCTGAATTGAACAATACTTACGGCAGTTTTAATACCTGGAAAAATACCGTAAAGGTGGGAACAGGTTTAATTAACAACCGTTTTAGTTTTGACGGGCGTTTATCGAGAATCAGTTCTGATGGTTATGTAGATCGTGGATCTTCTGCATTAAAATCGTACTTTTTATCTGGTGCTTATCATGGAGATAAAGACTTATTGCGTGTAAATGTTTTCTCTGGAAATGAGAAAACCTACCAGTCGTGGAACGGAATCCCGCAATCGCGTTTAGAAAATGATTTACCTGGAATGCAAGCTTATATTGATAGAAATGGACTGAGTGCTGAAGATGCGGCAAACCTGCTAAACTCGGGCAGGAGGTATAATAGTTTCCTTTATAATAACCAGACGGATAATTATACACAGAACCACTATCAGCTCATTTATGCAAGGCAGATTTCTGATCAATTGTCTTTCAATGGCGCTTTACATTATACTAAAGGCGAAGGTTATTATGAAGAATATGTAGTACAGGATAGTCTGAAACATTATGGCTTGAACCCCGTTGCTGTTGCTGGTGGTACACCTATTGCCAAAACAGATTTAATCCGCCGCCGTTGGTTGGATAACGATTTCTACGGTGTTACTTATGCCTTTAACTATGTACCCCAAAAGAATTTAAACTTTACTTTGGGTGGTGCATACAATGAATATAAAGGCGCGCACTTTGGGCAGGTAATCTGGGCACAATATGCTTCAAATGGAAACATTGACAGGCATTATTATGATAATGATGGTTTTAAAACCGATTTTAATGTTTATGGCAAAGTAAATTATAGCCCTATTGAAGATTTGAGTTTATTTGCCGATCTGCAATACCGCCGTGTATATTATGATATTGCCGGAACAGAAAATAAGTTAAATACGTTGGCCATTAACCAAACCTTAAATTTCTTTAATCCGAAATTTGGGGCAACCTATTTTATCAATCCACAGAGCAATGTATATGCTTCGTTCAGTGTGGCGAATAAAGAACCAAACCGCGATGATTATGCGGATGCAACAGTTGGCATTACCCCTAAACCGGAGCGTTTGAACGATGTAGAATTGGGATACCGTTTTAAAAATGAAAAATTTAATATAGGTGCCAATGCCTATGGAATGTTCTATAAAAACCAATTGGTGGTAACCGGGAAAATAAACGATGTTGGCGGAAACTTCCGTCAGAATGTGGACAAGAGTTACCGTTTAGGGATAGAGCTTGATGGGTCTTATACCATGAGCAAACAGTTTATTGTAAATGCCAACGCTGCTTTTAGCCGCAACAAAATCAAAAACTTTACCGAGTATTACGATGATTACGATAATGGTGGACAAGTAATTAAAAACTATGAATTAACTGATATCTCTTATTCTCCAGGAGCGGTTCTTTTCGGAGAGCTGGTTTACAAACCGGTTAACGGTTTTGCGGTAGCTTTGCAAAGTAAATATGTGAGCAAACAATATCTGGATAACACGCAGAACAACGATAGAACCATTAATGGTTACTGGGTAAGCAATGCACGTTTAGGTTACGATTTTAAATTTGCCGGCGTTAAAAATATTAACCTGGGTTTGTTAGTCAATAACATTTTAGACAAAAAATACGCAAGCAACGGTTATACTTATGGCTACCAATTGGGAGGGAGCAGAGTAACTGAAAACTTTTTTTACCCACAAGCGGGCACCAACTTTTTGTTAAGCTTGAACGTTAAGTTTTAAGAAGACTAAAGCAAAAAGCTGAAAATCATTAAAATCGCCATTGCAAGATAAACGCTCAATGGCGATTTTGTTTATCTTGCTTTCCTGATCTTAAAATTCTTTAATTTTAACCATCCTGATCCAGCATGAAATACATCGAAAAGCTCCATTACATCACACACGATATCCCGCATTTAAGCCACATCGAACAGGTGCAACAGGCCTGTGAGGCTGGTGCAAAATGGATCCAGTACCGTTGCCTGAGTAAAACGGATGAAGAACTCCTGCAGGATATTAATGCTATTGCAGAAATCTGTGATGACTGGGGCACCACTTTAATCGTTACGGATCATGTTCATTTAAATGGAAAGGCCGATATCCAGGGTTTTCATATCGAAGATATGGATGCCGATTTTATCAAACTGCGCAAACTGGTTGGCCATGATATTACACTAGGAGGATCGGCGGATACAGTAGACAATTTAATCAGGCTTGCCAAAGAAGGGGCCGATTATGCTGGTTATGGTCCATTTGCAGAAACTGAAACCAAACCCAACAATTATGCGCTTTTAGGTATTGAGGGCTATCAGCATGTAGTAAAAGAATTGAAGACCCAGGCCATCAGCATTCCGGTATTGGCTGTGGGTGGGATTAAAACATATGATGTAGAAGCTTTAATGCAAACGGGTATTTATGGCATAGCCGTTTCCGGAGCCATTAATTTTGCCGACGATTTTATTGAAACTTATCAGGATTTTTACACAGTTGTTAAAGAAAGCGCTGTTAATTAACATTTTATAATTTGAACCAGATAAGATAATTTTTAGCTTTGGGTAAAACCAAATAAAATATGTCTGAAAACGCTCTTCAAAATACTGCTCCCTGGAACATTTATAAAAAAATTTCTTTCAGGTTCTTTTTTCTCCTCTTGTCTCTTTTCATTATCCTGAATAACAATGGAGCCTTTACGTTCCTTTCAGGTGTATTGCAGTTGCCGAACCTGGTATTGCACGATCTTATCCCCTGGTTCTCTAAACACATTATCCACTATAATTACGATTTTACAATTTACACCAATGGTAGTGGCGATACCTCTTATGATTGGGTATTGTTACTCTTTATATTTTTGGTATCGGTAATTGGTAGCATCATTTGGTCGGTTTTAGACCGCAAACGCAAAAGTTACAATACAGCTTACTACTGGCTTGTGGTACTGGTGAGATTTTATTTAGCCTTTACTTTGATATTATACGGCGCTATAAAAGTAATCAAACTCCAGTTCCCTGATCCTTCATTAATGAGGTTGCTTCAGCCTTTTGGAAATGCATCGCCAATGGGCCTCGCATGGACTTTCCTCGGCTTTTCAAAAGGGTATAATATTTTTATGGGCATTATAGAAGTTTCTGCCATCATGCTTTTGTTCCGTAGAACGGTAGTTGTAGGAGCCTTTCTAGCATTAGCTGCAACAGTACATGTAATGACGATGAATTATTTTTTCGATGTCCCTGTAAAATTACTCTCAACCGCATTGGTTGTAATGTGTCTGTTTATTTTGGCCCCTCATTTCTTAAAATTATATCGTTTCTTTATTAATTATGAAAGTGAGCAGCTCGAGAAAATGTACCGTCCAACTTTTAAAAAGCGATGGCTTTACTTCATGGCTTATGGGGCAAAATATCTATATATCACAGCTTCACTAATATTTTTGATATCCTCATTAATTGAACAAAGAAAAACTTATGGTAGCGCGGCGCCGAAGCCATTTATGTATGGTATTTATAATGTTGAAAGCATGAAAGTTAAGGGCAAAACCTTGGCGCCATTAACTACTGATAGCACGAGATGGAGACAAATGATTATTAATTATTCGGGTTATGCCCGGATAAAGAAGATGAACGATAGCGCTGCTAATTTCACTACGGTTTTTGATCAGAAGAAAAAAGAAGTAGTACTCAAATCAACCGATAAAGACTCGACAAAGTACGTTTTAACCTATAATCTTATTGGAAACGATAAGCTGATTTTATCAGGCCTAACGGAAAAAGATTCTGTATCGGTAATTTTTAAACGAAAAGATCTTAAGGAGTTTAAACTTATTAACAGGGGCTTCCATTGGGTCAGTGAATATCCGTATAATCGTTAATCATTTGACGTCCGGCTGATTCTTCCTTTACCTTACTTAAAGCGAAATTTATATATTCGCAGTATGTCTTCACACCATATTGTAAAAGAAAAACAAGAACCGGCTTTATACATTGATGAGCTTGGAAATTTTAACGAAGAATTTTTGGGGCAGCTGCTTGAATGGAGTCCTACACTTTTGGTTAATGGAGAAAATTACGATAAGATTTTTTCTTTGGGTTTAAAAGTAGATGTACTGGTAAATGGGAATGGGCAGGAAGCGCAGGAAGATACAAAAGTTATTCAAGGACCTGTTGATGCTTTAATGGTAGCTATTAATTATCTGTACGAAGAGAAATATCCTGCGGTAAATGTGATTACGAGGAAATTCGACCTGGAGAAATTTGCTGGATTTGAAGATAAAATTAATCTGGTGGTATTTACGGAGAGGGCAAAGCACTATCCCATAAAATCGGGATTCTCAGTTTGGAAACCTGCCGGAAGCGAATTTCTGATCCACGGCAACCGATATCTCGAAGTAACCAACCTTGCACAGAATGAAGACGAAATTTTCACTGTAGTTAAAGATGGCTTTGTAGAATTTACCTTTTCCGGACAACCGATTTTTATTAGCGAACCCATATGATAACCCTTAGAAAAGCAAAAGAAGAAGATATAGAAGTGATCAGGGATATTGCTGCGGCAACCTGGCCATCAACCTACCTGGATATTATCGGGCAGGCGCAGATTGATTATATGTTGGATAAAATGTATAGCAAAGGAGAGCTGCTGAAACAATTGATGGAGGGACATATTTTCCTGATTGCAGAAGAAGGCGAAAATCAGTTCGGTTTTGCAGGATATTCTATCATTGGTCATGAGGAACGCGTTTACAAACTGCATAAACTTTATGTGCTGCCATCTGCACATGGTAAAGGCGTTGGAAAAATCTTAATTAATGAGGTTTTTAACCAGGTAAAAAATGCAGGCGGAAGCGCTTTGCAATTAAATGTAAATAAACATAATAAAGCCAAAGATTTTTATCTGAAAGGAGGCTTCACCATTAAAGAATCGGTAAAACTTGATATTGGTGAGGGCTATTTTATGGATGATTATGTAATGGAATATAAGTTTTAAATCTTCTCAAATTATCGTCATTTCGAACGTAGTGCAATGCAGCCGAGAACCACGAAGTGCTCAGCGAAGCTAAATCTATCTTAGTAACCTGAATTCGATAATTATTTGCTAAAAATAGTGCTTTAAAGGCGATTGATTTCGCTCTATTCGTCATGCTGAATTTATTTCAGCATCTTTTTTAGCATGAAAGACCCTGAAATGAATTCAGGGTGACGACTCTGAATTGAAAATATCTTATAGGAGCCATTTAAAACTGGATTTTTAATCGAACTCAGGTTAGTAGATCTCTCCGTTACGCTGCGCTTCAGTCGAGATGACGAAAAGATCATCATCTAATTCTTCATCCTTCCCTGCTCTGCTTCAGTGCCTGTTGAGCGGCGACGGGCAGGTTTAATTTCATTTTTGCCAAAACGATAGGTAAAACTGATCCGGCCAATGCGGGTTTCATTTTTTTGATGTAAAGAGTAGGTTAAGCCAGGGTAAGCACTTGATAAATTATTTTCAGACATATTAAATACATCTGACAAAGCTAGTTTCAAACTTGCTTTTTTGTTGAACAGCGATTTGCTCAAGCCTGCGTCGATGTAGTAACGCGATTTTAAACTTAGCGTTCCATAATCCAGTGGCGATTCATAACTGCCATTCAGCTCTGCAGTAAAGCCATCCATAATGGTAAAGGTTTGCTGTGATTTAAATTGGAAAGATGTTTTTCCGGTTTTTAAAGCACTTCCGGCCAAATCAGGTGCTTCAAAACTAAGGTAAAAAACATTTAAATTATTATTGGTTTGCCACCATTTCGTAAGCTGAAGAGGAACGTTTAAATTGGCATTGTAGCTGATGTTAGTGGCAATGTTTGCATTGGTTTGATATAAAGATTGGTTTGCAGCATCAGGCAGGATTACTTCAGCAATTACATCATTAATCCTGCTATAACCTATTGATAACATGTATTTTTGTAGCAGGGTATAACTTAACTCAAAATTGTGTGTATACTGTGGGTTCAAAAATGGATTTCCTTTACTATAGGTAAATTCGTCTAAATAATAAATAAAAGGATTTAAAGCGTCATAACTCGGACGGTCTATCCTTCTGCTATAAGAAAATCCTAACTGATTATCTTTTGAAAGCTTTTGTTGAACAAACAAAGTTGGAAAGAAATCCCAGTAATTTCGTTCTACAACAGTGTTTTTAGTAATCAAATTTCCTTTAGAATTGGTTTGCTCAACCCTCAGGCCAATTTGTACACTAGTATTTTTAAACTGTTTGTTTACGTTGGTATATGCTGCATTCACATTTTCATCGTATACAAATTGATTACTTCTTTTAATATCGTTCCGCCATATATTATTTACGTACGCTTCTGCCTGAAGATCGTTATCGGTCTTCACCCAGCTGCTTTTAACGCCAGCTTCAAGTTTAACCGTTTTGGTTAGCGAAACATTATAATCAATTTTAAATGCTTTAATATCGATAATGGAAGGGGTATTGTTCCTGGTATAGATGATGGGGCGGATACTGTTTCCATTTTCAAACCGGTAATCATTTGCATAATCAGAACCATCATTTCCCTTATATCTGGAATAATCTACATCTGCCGAGATTTCTGAACCCGCCGTATCCAGGACAGATTTATAATTTAAATTATAAGAAACGTTATTGTATTTGTTTGTCTGCAATGAATTGGTTATCAGGCTCGAATCTGCTTTTTGGAAGGATGGACCAATAAAGGTTTTGTTAGCAGAAGCTTCAGTGCCATGGTTAAAATAACCATTTACCAATATACCAATGGTGTTTTTTTTGTCGATGAAATAATCTAATCCCGCCTTCAGGTTATTGTTATATTGTTTTCTGTTACTCTCACCCACTTGCGTAAAGTAAGTATCGGGTTTACCGTTCGAAATCCGGTCGATAGCGATCAGGTTATCGCGCTCAAACTTGCCATAATTATAATTACCAAAAAGATTAAGTTTCTGTGTTCGGTGGTTCAGGTTTAAACCTGCATTAGCCCTTAGGTTTTTACCATATCCTAAAGATCCGTTTACACTACCATTTGTTCCGCCATTTTTGTTTTTCTTCGTTTTGATATTTATAATTCCTGAGTTTCCTGAAGCGTCGTATTTGGAAGATGGATTGGTAATTAACTCAATGCTTTCTATGTCTGAACTCTGCATATTTCTTAGCAGGTTAGCCACATCGGCACTACTCATATAAGTTTGCTTGCCATCCAACTGAATGAGGACCCCCTGCTTGCCCATCATCGAAATCTTATCATTCTGATCTACCGTTACGCCTGGTGCTTTTTGTAAAACTTCGAGCGCAGTAGAGCCCGTCATAATCGCACTATTGGAAACATTCATCACAATCTTATCCATTTTTCTTTCGATTAACGGTTTGGTTACGGCTACATTCACTTCTTTTAAGTTTTGAGTGCTTGCAATAAGCTGTGCAGTTCCGAAATCTGCTTTCTGATTATCTTCTGTTAAAACAATGATTTTACTTTTAAGCGTTTTGTAGCCCATATTACTGGCTTTATAATAATAGCTGCCCTTGCGCGAAACATTGAAAGTAAATATCCCGCTTGGATCGGTAAATGCCGTTTTAACCACGCTCGAATCGGATGCTTTAAAGAGCACAACAGTAACATAATCTGCAGGTTTTTTAGTTTCATCTAAAATTATTCCGCTGATGTTCGGTTTAGGATTTGTTTGCCCAAAACTTATTGTAATAGTAAAGAGAAGTATAAGGGTAAATGTTATTTTGTATAGTGTTTTCATGTTTAGGTATTTATTCTTTAAAAAATGGGCAAAAAAATTCCTGTACCGCATGTGCATGCGCTTTCAGTTTAATTACCTGCTTATTTTAAAGTTTAGCCGGAAGCGAAAGGTTCCAATTGTTTAGTTATAGATAAGACGACCGTTTTTTAAAAAGGTTACAGAGATTTAAAAAAAAGGCCAAAATTGAGCGTCTTATTGTAAATTTGAGGTATAAAGATTGAAAAATCAATACAGCTTCGTTTAAATCAATGTTTATACTTGTTTCAACTAACTATGGCGATACGTAAATGCAAAATTTATTTCGTTACGTCATTCTGAACTTGTTTCAGAATCTTTTAAAGAGAGAAAGATATCTCCTATTTTCAAAAGAAGAACTACGCTTGTTGGTAGATCCTGAAACAAGTTCAGGATGACGATTTGCACTTAAGGAACTCGGCAAATCAGGAACCATTAATCAGTTGTCGGTTTGCAGTTGTCAATAACGAATTAGAACAATTAACGAATTGCCAGTTCATCGTTACCCGACGCTACAGGAAAAAAAACCAGTAAATAAAAAAGCCACAGACAAACAAGCTTACGCCTGCATATCTATGGCCTTTAATGACTCGTAAAAGAAATCTTTTATTTTACCCCAAGCACATCAACACCTTGTTCAAAAACCACATCAACCGGAATATTCTTTTTAGTTAACCGGTCCAGGTCTGTTTGTAGTGCTGTATGGATAACCGCTTTTTCTTTTTGTGCTTTTTCTACCGCAGTTTTATCGCCGTTACCCTGAAGGGTAAGAATAAATGCGCTTAAATCATTCATTGCCGTTGCAAATTTTTCGAAGTTTACTTTATAAGTACCTTTAGCTGTACGTTCAAAAGCGCCTTTTTCCTGGAAATAATTAAAGCACTGCATGTTAGCTTTTCCGTGTGCTTCAGAAACACCAAAGCGAACTGAGCGTAAGATACCGGCCATAAATGTGGTATAATAATCTTTTATATCACCTTTTAACTCCCCCTTTTTGAGCAGGCCAGTTACCATATATAAGCCTAAAATATCGGCTTTGCCTTCTTCTAACCAACTATATTGTTCTTTTAATGCGGCACGTACAAAACCTTTTCCGGTAATGGTTTTTTTAATTCCTAAGCCATGCGCTACTTCGTGAAACATTACGTTTGCAAAAAAAGCATCAAACTTAATATACTGTTGCTGGTCTGCTTCAATTAATTCTTTGGATATTGGTACCAGGATTTTATCAAATTTCGCTTGCATTGCATTTTTCAGCTGCGAACGGCGCGTGCCCTTTTCCTGTTGAATTTTTTCATCGTTCGGGAGATTAACGGCAATGGTTTTCGATCCGGCGTTACAATCTCCTGCATAATAAACTACATCATAGGCGTTTAGCTCCGAGTCCGTTCCAGGTGTTTCGGTTTTATATTTTGCTGCTACAGGCAGGTTTTTCTGTAACTCCGGGAGCATTTTTACATACTTCGCCAGGCGTTTGCTCCACTCTTTATCCTTAATTAGAACATAAGCTTCGTAACTGGTACGTGCATTAAAGAGTTTATCTTCATAATTTTCAATCGGGCCGATAATGATGTCTAAACCATTGGTTTTCATGTCTAGCCAGGCATAATCACTTGCGGTAAAATTATCTGTTACCAAAGCATCAGCCCTTAAGTTTAAATATTTTTTTAAACCAGCATCGTCTGCAATCAAAGCGGCCTGTTTTAATAGTGAGCTTGCTTTTTGTAATTCTGCAGCAAATAGTACGTGATAGGGTACGGTTGATAATTTGCCAGTACTGTCTTTTTGAATAACAGAATAGGCACCAAATTTATCTTTAAGATCTGATTTCTCTATGGCTTCTTTTGTAATTCCGTATGGATAGAAGAACGCGCCCTCTGGTTTGGGGCCTACACCTTCAACAAAAGGTTTATCATTATTTAATCTGTCCCAAGGACCATAATTGATATTAACAAAATCGCGTGTTTTTTCATCTTTAATAGTGGCCAAAAGACTATCTCTTTGCGGATAAGCTTGTTTCCAATAAAGTTGATCCATAATTTCAGCCGCCTGAATCAGCAAAGGCAAAATTTTACGGTCGGTAACACTAAGCCCGTTAATATTGGTGGTTAATTTTACCCTTTCGTAAATGGGTAACCGTTGTGCAACATAATTGGTAAGACTATCTTTTTGCACTACCACAGCTTCATCATTATTAGGTTTATTATTACCAGTACAAGACGATAAGGAACCTACCGACATGGCTATTGCCGATAAAAGCAGGGTTGATCTATATAAATTCTTCATGTTAAAGTATATGGCTGCTAAATTAGTAAATTTTGAAAGCTTTGTATAAAGTTTGATGCATTGGACGAAGTTTAGCATAACTTTGTACCTTCATTTTTTTAAAATCAACATACCCATGCTGTTTTCTAATTTATACAAAATATATGTATTAACTGCTTTTTCTCTGATCATAGTTTTAGCCTCATGCACCACCAGCAGGTATGCGGCAACAGAAAAAATCTATAAAGATAAGGCGAAAGGTTTTGCAGAAATTATTGGAACGGTACCTCCAGCCGGGCAATTGTACGATTCGTTAAATCCAACAAATCAGCAGTGGATTGGTTCTGTAAATTTTGGGATACGCAAACCAAATTTTGTGGTGATTCACCATACCGCCCAGGATAGTTTAGCACAAACGATAAAAACATTTTTCTCTACCAAAGCGGGTACCAGTGCGCATTACGTAATTGGTCGTGATGGTAAAGTAGTGCATATGGTTAATGATTATTTACGTGCCAACCATGCTGGTGTGAGTAAATGGGGAAAAGATACCGACCTCAACTCTTCATCTATTGGTATTGAACTGGATAATAATGGTTTAACTGACCCATGGCCTGATGCTCAGATGAACAGCTTGTTAAAATTGCTGGCAACGCTAAAACAAACATATAATATTCCTACCGCAAATTTTATAGGCCATGCAGATATTGCACCAGGTCGTAAAAACGACCCCAAAAATTTCCCCTGGAAGAAATTGGCAGATAAGGGTTTTGGATTTTGGTACGATGATGTTCTAAAAAATCCACCTGCCGACTTTGATACAGAAAAAGCCCTAAAATATATTGGTTACAATACCGCTAATCTGCCGGCTGCTATTGAAGCATTCAAAATTCATTTTATACAATCAGATATCACAAAAACGTTAACGCCTGTTGATATTTTGGTGCTCTATAATGTTTATATGAAGTATTAAGGGTGGAGCGTTTGGCGGTTAGTGTAAATAAGTCCGAAAGTCAGATGACCGGGGTTATGAAGAGTTTACTTGCCCCTTTACAAACTTTCCGTTCTTTGCCGTTAACAATGCAAGATGTAAAACGGATGAAGGAATTATTTGCATGAGGTAGTCAACCAATGGACTATTGGCTAATGAACTACGGAATAAAAAAAAGCACAGACAAGCCACAATAATCTGTGTTCATCTGTGCCTATCTGTAGTAAAAAAGTAGCTAAAAATTAGTTTGGCTTCTTAAATGTATCTTTTAGTGTTACCGTCCTATTGAAAACCAATTTATCAGCGGTAGAATCTTTATCTAAACAGAAATAACCCTTACGGATAAACTGATAGCGGCCATCCAAATCTGCATCGGCTAATGCTGGCTCAATATAAGCGTTTGGCAATACCGTTAAACTTTCAGGATTTAAATAGTCTTTAAAATCACCTTCTTCAGCATCAGGTGTTTCTGAAGTAAATAAACGATCATACAAGCGGATTTCGGCTGTTTTAGCATGGGGAGCACTTACCCAATGGATGGTGCCTTTAACATTAATCCCGCTCGTGTCGCTTCCGCTTTTAGATTCTGGAATGTAGGTACAATGAATTTCAGTAACGTTTCCGTTTTCATCCTTCACAAAATCTTCGCATTTAACAATATAGGCAAATTTCAAGCGTACCATTGCGCCAGGGGCCAAACGGAACCATTTTTTTGCTGGTACTTCCATAAAATCTTCGCGTTCTATCCAAAGCTCATTGCTAAAAGGGATCACACGTGTGCCTCCACCATCTTCAGCCTCAGGATTATTCTCGCCGATTAAATCTTCCGTTCCTTTCTCGTAATTCGTAATTACCAGTTTAATCGGGTCTAAAACTGCCATCACCCGGTTAGCCGTTTTATTTAAATCTTCGCGGATGCAAAATTCCAATAAACTGAGCTCAATTAAGTTTTCGCGTTTGGCAATACCAATACGTTCGCAAAACTCACGAATACTTTTTGGGGTAAAACCTCTCCTACGCAAACCACTTATCGTAGGCATGCGCGGATCGTCCCAACCATTTACCAGGTTTTCGTTAACCAGTTGAAGAAGCTTACGTTTACTCATTACCGTACTGGTTAGATTTAAACGGGCAAATTCATATTGTTTTGAAGGAAAAATCTCTAATTTTTCGATAAACCAATCGTACAGTTCACGGTGCGAAACATACTCCAACGTACAGATAGAGTGCGTGATGTTTTCGATACTATCGCTTTGTCCGTGAGCAAAATCGTACATTGGGTAAATGCACCATTTGTTGCCTGTGCGGTGATGTTCTGCATGTTTAATGCGATAGATAATCGGATCGCGCATTAACATATTTGGGCTGGCCATATCGATTTTAGCTCTCAAAATATAAGCACCGTCTGCAAATTCACCATTTTTCATTTTCGTAAAAATGTCTAAATTTTCTTCAATGCTGCGGTTACGATGTGGGCTATCCTGTCCTGGTTCTGTTGGTGTACCTTTTAAGGCTGCAATTTCGTCCGCAGAACTCTCGTCAACATATGCCAAACCTTTTTCGATCAGCTTAACGGCAAAGCCATACAACTCATCAAAATAATCTGAGGCATATAATTCATTTTTCCAGTTAAAACCCAACCACCTGATATCTTCTTGCTGGCTATTTACATATTCTGTTTTTTCCGTAACCGGATTGGTATCGTCAAAACGCAGATTGGTATAACCACCGTATTTTTGTGTTAGTCCGAAATTTAAGCATATCGCTTTCGCGTGGCCAATGTGTAGATAACCATTAGGTTCGGGCGGGAAACGCGTAACCAAAGTTTCATACTTACCACTATTTAAGTCGTTCTCAACAATTTCTTCAATAAAGTTCAATGACTTTTCTTCACTCATAAAAACCTGTAAATTAGGAATGCAAATGTAAAAAGATTGAGCGGATTTATACAATGATTATGGGTTTATTAGCCCATAGTTAATAGTTGATAGCCCAGAACTTCATTATACTGCTATGAAAGAACAAATATGTTAGTATAATAGGCTAATTTGCTATCGAAAACCACAACTATAAACAATGAGCCATCGTATTATCTGCTTTTTCATATTTATCAATTACCTAATAAAATCGATACATTTACATCAACTTAATATGAATGATGAGCAAAGTATTAAATCGGCCTATCCGCGTTTTAGTAGCTAAAGTTGGATTAGATGGCCATGATAGAGGGGCTAAAGTAATTGCAACTTCCTTACGGGATGCGGGCATGGAAGTAATTTATACTGGCCTGCGCCAAACGCCAGAAATGGTGGTGAATACAGCACTTCAGGAGGATGTTGATGCCATAGGGATTTCTATTCTTTCGGGCGCACACATGACGGTTTTTCCAAAAATTATTCATTTTATGAAAGAAAAACAGCTAGATGATGTGTTATTAACCGGCGGGGGAATTATCCCCGAAGCAGATCGGTTGAAACTGGCAGATATGGGCGTTGGGGAGTTATTTCCTCCAGGTACAACGATGGCAAGCATTGTAGAATATATTCAGAATTGGGTAACAGAAAATAGAAATTTTTAAGCTATGGCATATCAAAATTTAATCTCAGAACTAAAGGAAAACATTTTATACGTTACCATCAATCGCGAAAAGGCGCTAAATGCCTTAAATAAAGATACTTTGGCAGAACTGGCAGATGTAATTGCCTATGCGGGTAAAACGGATCAGGTAAGAGGTGTTATTTTAACCGGTGCAGGCGAAAAGGCTTTTATTGCAGGGGCTGATATTAAAGAGTTTTCTGATTATAGTGGTAAACAGGGAGAGGATTTATCCAAACTTGGTCACGACCAGGTTTTTAATGCCATCGAAAATTCCTCGAAGCCATTTGTTGCTGCAATTAATGGCTTTGCTTTGGGTGGAGGACTAGAGTTGGCTATGGCTTGTCACATGCGCGTTGCATCAGACCATGCTAAGTTGGGTTTGCCAGAAGTTACTTTAGGGTTAATTCCTGGTTATGGGGGTACCCAGCGCCTCACCCAGTTGGTTGGGAAAGGTAAAGCAATAGAAATGATTACCACTGCAAATATGGTTACGGCTTCAGTGGCAGAAAAAATAGGCCTTGTAAATTATGTTGTTCCACAGCCTGATCTGATTAGCAAGGCTGAAGAAATACTGAATCTGGTTAAGCAACGTGCTCCATTAGCTGTTTCGGCTGCAATAAAAACGGTAAATGCAGCCGTAAATAATAAGAATGGTTACCTTACCGAAATTGAAGAATTTGGCAAATGTTTTGAAACTGCCGATTTTAAGGAAGGCGCAGCTGCATTTGTGGAAAAGAGAAAGCCGAATTTTGTAGGAAAATAGAAGGTTGTAGTATTAAGTTGGCTTTTGTATAACAAAAATGTTGCAAAGTCTTTTCAATACAAATTTTTTTGAGTAATTATGTTATTAAATTATTAACCTAATGTATTATGAATGTATAATGGGTTTTTAGAATAACAACGCTACTCATGAAAAAGAAGATACTCATTGTTGACGATGAAATTAGCATCGGCTTAATGCTCTCCAAATTTTTAACTAAAAAAGGATTTGAAGTTTCGAATATAACAAGTGGTAAAAGGGTTTTGCAGGCGCTTGAAAAAGAGCGGTTCGATTTGGTATTATGTGATTATCGGTTAGATGATACAGACGGAAAAGAAATTTTAATCTACATTAAGGAGAATTACCCAAATACCAGTGTGATTATTATTACGGGTTATTCGGATATTAAGCTTGCTGTAGAATTGATAAAACTTGGTGCTTACGATTATATTGTGAAGCCACTTTACCCGGATGAAATTTTAAATACCATCAATAAAGCCCTGGAAGCACAGGGAGCACAGAAATTTACTAAAAATTTCGAAGATACTGGTTGCCATGCCATTTCTAATGCGCTGAATTCTCCAGCGTACATAAACGGGGAGAGCGATGCTTCGGTATCGTTGCTGAAACAGATCCAGCTCATTGCGCCAACAGGTTATACGGTTATTCTAACGGGGAAAAGCGGAACTGGGAAAGAATGTGTTGCTAAAACCATCCACTACAATAGCTCGCGCAGCGAACAGCCTTTTATTGCTATGGATTGCGGTTCTTTAACTAAAGATCTGGCAGCCAGTGAATTTTTTGGACATGAGAAAGGCGCATTTACCGGAGCAGCTTTCACTAAGATAGGCCACTTTGAGCAAGCTAATGGCGGCACGTTATTTCTTGATGAGATCGGTAATTTATCGTACGAGATCCAGGCAACTCTGCTCAGGGCAGTGCAGGAGCGGAAAATAAAGCGGATTGGAAGTACAAAGGAAATTGATCTGGATGTGCGGCTTATTGTAGCCACCAATGAAAATTTAGAGGAAGCGATTCAAAAGGGTACATTCAGGGAAGATTTATATCATCGATTTAATGAATTTTCGATACACGTTCCGGCATTGAAAGATCGTGATCATGATATCCTAATTTTTGCCGAACACTTTTTGGCTACCGTAAACCAAGAATTGAATAAAGAAATAAAAGGCTTTTCTGATGAAGTGAAGAAATGTTTATTGGCTTACAGTTGGCCAGGTAATGTACGAGAGCTGAAGAATGTAATCAGACGCATTGCCTTATTAACTGATGGCGATTGGATAGAACCCAAGGTTTTGCCATTGGAATTCGGTATGACTGATTATCGGAAGAAACCGAATGAAAAAAAGGTTACTCTTTTGTCGTCGGCATTAAATCATAACAAATCACTTAATTTGCGTCATGCCGCTAAAGAAGCTGAATATAATACAATTTTAGAAGTACTAAAAGCAGTTAATTTTAATAAAACAAAGGCCGCGAAAATCTTAAACATCGACAGAAAAACACTTTACAATAAAATTAAATTTATTGATGCTGGTGAGGGAATATAAATTTAAAATAGGGAAAACAAAACCAGCCATTTTAGCATTTACAGAATAACCTTATTGTCTCAGAATGTCAGTATTTTCTTATAAGCAGCGCAATAACATTAACCTGGTTATTATTATTGCGCTTGGGGTATTAATCGCATATTCCCTGCAGAGTATTTTTAGTGCTATTTTAAGTACTTTAGTGCTTTATACGATAATGCGGCCAGCCTATATCCATTTGGCTGAAAATAAGGGATGGAACAGAAGAGTAACGGCCATTTTCCTCATCGCTATCTCTATCATACTTATTGTAATGCCATTTTATGCGTTAAGCAGCATGGTAATCAGTAAAATTTCGGAGCTGAAGAATAATGAGGTTTTTTTTAAGAACCTGCTGATTAAATTACAGCACCTTATTCCGTTTAAAATTAATCAGCAGCTTATTCAGGAAGGGTTAAATCGTTTAGGTAATTGGGCAACCGATCTTTTTCCTTCTCTATTGTCGAGTGCGGTAAATATTGTATTAAGCTTGTTAGTCATGTACTTTTTACTCTACTTTATGTTGATAGAACGAGAAAGATTCGAATTTTCGCTTGTTAAATATGCGCCGTTTAGAGAGCAAAATGCGCTTCGCTTTGGCGATGAAATGAGGAATACAACATATGCGAATGTATTGGGACAAGGATTAATCTGTCTTGTTCAAGGTTCACTTGTGAGCCTTTCTTTTTACGTTTTGGGTTATAAAGACCCTGTGTTTTGGGGCGTAATTACAACATTTATTTCATTTGTACCTGTTTTGGGGCCTCCCGTTGTCTTTGTTCCCGCTGCAATATTGCAGATTGCAAACGGTAATAATTTTGCAGGCTGGGCCATGCTTATTTTTGGTTTTGTAGTGATTATCAATATCGATAATGTGCTGAGATTTATGATTGCAAAAAAAGTTGGTAATATTCATCCTATAATAACCGTAATTGGCGTAATTATTGGTATCCCTTTATTCGGAATACTGGGCCTTGTTTTTGGTCCGCTACTATTATCTTATTTTATATTGCTTGTTAAGATTTATGAAACCAGTACACTTGCATCAGAAAGATTGGAAAGAATTAAAACAAATAATGAGCATAGTGAGTTATAATATAGCTTAACAATAAATAATGTAATAGTTTTATATTGTACATAATTGTTAAACCCTTAAAATAAATTGATTATGAATGATAACTCAAAAGTTGTAGTTGCGCTTTTAGCAGGTTTAGCTGCCGGTGCAGCCTTAGGAATTTTATTCGCACCAGACAAAGGTGACGAAACCCGTGATAAATTAAGCCAATCATTAAAAGATCTTGGCGATTCTATCAAAGATAAAGCAGCAGATGAGATTAACAATCTGGCTAGCCTAAAAGATAAGGTAGTAAGCTCGATTAAAACCAAATTGAGAAGTGTAGAGGAAGAATATAGCGACGACGTAGAGCACGCATAATAAATAAAATATTGCATAGCCGGGTATTTACCCGGCTAAATCTCATCTGAATTTATGCAAGAGAATAAAGATAAAAGCATTGAAGATCTGGTAGATGATGCCAAAGGCTTTTTGGAAGCCAGGGTGGAGTATACGAGGCTTTATATTGTAGAAAAGGCATCGAAAATTTTTGCCGATCTGGTAACCAGTACTGCCGTTATTGTTTGTTTCATTTTAGCCTTTTTATTTGGCTCTGTGACTTTGGCACTATACGTATCAGATCTTTTGGGTAGTTATGCCGGAGGCTTCGGCTGTGTTTCCTTGTTCTATATTTTACTGGCCATAATTGTTTATTTAACTAAAGATAAATACATTGAAAAAGCAATTATCAATGTAGCCATTAGAAAATACTTTGATAAACTTGCAGATAAGGAGGAAGATGAGAAGTTATAAAGAAATCCGGAACTTAGAAGATCTGCAGGCTAGAAAATTAGAACTAAAGGTCGAGTATACCCTTAAGCAAAATATGCTTAAATCGGATACCAAAACCTTTTTTAAGCAGTTTACGCTTAGTGCGCTAATTAAACGATATGCCACTCCTAATAATCTATTTAAGGCAGACGAAAAATTAAATATCAGTGGTACGGCCATGTCATTGCTCTTACCAATGGTAATGAATAAAACCCTTTTCAGAGGGGCTGGTTTTTTAACCAAGGCAGCCGTAGGACTAATTTCTGGCAAGGTTGGTAAATCACTTGACGCAGAACATTTATCAGCAATTTTTAATTCTGTTAAAGGTTGGTTTGGTAAAAAGAAAGAAAAAAAAGACAAGAAGTTTATTGATTATGGCATTCCGCCAGATAGTGAAACATATTAGTCAAATTAGTTCAATGTTTCATTAGCCAGTAGTGAGCAAAACTTATAATGACATCAATCAAAAAAAAGCTTCAGGATTTTAAATTCTGAGGCTTTTTCATGCGTTTCGTCACCCTGATCCAATAGCTATCGGATTTATTTCAGGGGCTCTTTAAAAAGATGCTGAAAACGAGTTCAGCATGATGGATCTGTTTATAAATCTGTCTTAATCTTCAATTCTTTCAATTGTTTCTCATCAATAGTACTTGGGCTATCAATCATTACATCCCTACCTGAATTGTTTTTAGGGAAAGCAATTACATCGCGGATAGAATCTAAACCAGCAAAAATTGAGGTTAAGCGGTCGAAACCAAAGGCAATACCGCCATGTGGAGGCGCCCCAAATTCGAATGCATCCATTAAGAAACCAAATTGTTTTTGTGCTTCTTCTGCACTAAAACCTAAATGTTTAAACATTAAGGCCTGCAATGCACGATCGTGGATACGGATAGATCCGCCACCAACTTCCGTTCCGTTAATCACCAAATCGTATGCATTGGCGCGCACTTCACCTGGGTTGGTATCCAATAAAGCAATATCTTCAGGTTTTGGAGAAGTGAACGGATGGTGCATGGCATGGTAACGTGCTGTTTCTTCATCCCATTCTAAAAGTGGGAAATCCAATACCCAAAGGGCAGAGAATGTATTTTTATCACGTAAGCCCAAACGGTTACCCATTTCTAAGCGAAGCTCATTCAGCTGTTTACGTACTTTATCGGTAGAACCAGCTAAAATCAATAATAAATCGCCTTTTTCTGTTGCGAAGGCCTCACTCCATTGTTTAAGATCTTCCTCATCGAAGAATTTATCAACAGATGACTTAATGGTTCCATCATCATTGTGACGGGCATAAATTAAGCCTGTAGCGCCAATTTGTGGCCGCTTGATGAAATCTGTTAATTCATCCAATTGCTTGCGCGTATAGCTTGCTGCACCTTTTGCATTGATACCAACAACTAATTCAGCATTATCAAATACAGGGAAACCTTTTCCTTTTACCAGATCGTTAAGCTCCACAAACTGCATGGCAAAACGGGTATCTGGTTTGTCAGAACCATATAAACGCATCGCATCTGCATATTGCATACGAGGCACCTCCGGTAAATCGTAATTACGCACTTCTTTAAATAAAGTACGAATCAATCCTTCAAAAGTATTTAGAATATCTTCTTGCTCAATAAACGACATTTCGCAATCGATCTGTGTAAACTCAGGCTGACGGTCGGCCCTTAAATCTTCATCTCTGAAACATTTTACAATCTGGAAATAACGGTCAAAACCCGAAACCATCAATAATTGTTTAAAGGTTTGTGGCGATTGAGGCAAAGCATAAAACTCACCTTCATTCATGCGGCTAGGTACCACAAAATCTCTTGCGCCCTCTGGTGTTGATTTAATTAATACAGGCGTTTCTACCTCAATAAAATCTAAAGCATCTAAATAGCGGCGAACCGATTGCGCCATTTTATGCCGTAAAACCAGGTTATTGCGCACCGGGTTACGGCGTAAATCCAGATAACGGTATTTCATGCGCAACTCGTCACCACCATCCGTTTCATCATCGATCATGAAAGGCGGTAGTTTTGCTGCATTTAAAATCTCTAAGGCCGTAATTTTAATCTCTACATCGCCAGTAGCCATTTTTGGATTTTTGTTGCTTCTTTCTACAACGGTACCAACCGCTTTAATTACAAACTCGCGACCTAAAGTACGTGCAGTTTCGCAAAGCTCACGATTATCATCCATGTTAAAAACCAACTGGGTAATACCATAACGATCACGGATGTCGATAAAAGTCATACCGCCCAAATCTCTTGATTTTTGTACCCAACCACATAGCGTAACACTTTCGCCTAAGTTGTTTAGGTTTAATGCACCACAAGTTACTGTTCTTAACATATATATAATCTAAATTGAGCGGCAAAAATACCGATTTTGTTTTAAAGTTTTGGATAGAAGATTTAAGGAAATTTTGTGTTAATGATTTTATTATTGCTTTGACCACAAAGACGCAAAGATCATGAAGAAAAATAATTGGAAATCTCAACAATTAGGTATCTGTTGTAATATCATCCCAGTTATCCTCATAAAACGTGATCCAATTAATTGCCTGGTGCCATTCTGGAACCACATCCGGATTGATGTTTGGAACTTCTGTATCATCTATGCCGGCCTGTCTTATTGCCCAATGTATTCTATAAATTAAATCAGAGGCATTAAGGATTTCGGTAGTATCCCTGATCACCGCTCCATTTACAAACTCTTCGCTTGGCTCCATATATCCGGGGATCAGATTGAATATTTCAGAAGCTTCATCAATGGGTAGGCCCAGATCATCTATTTTGTTTATTGACCATAGTAAAACCTTGATACATTCAACACACCAAGAAAGATTCATGGCTTCTTTCTCACTTAATGTCTCTTTATTAAAAAGAGCCTGCTCTCTTTGAGAGACATCACCCCATAAACTTTCTGCTTTAAGATAAGCGATTATATCCTGTTTATCTTCCTCATTATGAATTGTTGTATATAAGTAAGCAAGAATCAATATACGTTTAGCAATATCTGCTGCAGGTCTGATTACCGCTTCATTTTCTTCCTCTATTAGAGGTAAATATTGATTTATTGGGATGTTATTTTCTTTTAGGATTATTTCCGTTTGATTCTTACGTTGTTGAGCGTTCATGTTTTAATGATAATAATTTAAAATTACATCTTAAATCTATGCTTTTGATTTTAATCTGCTCAACGTTTCCTGAGAAATATTCAGAAAAGAGGCAACCATTTTGTTCGGCAAGCGCATCACTATGCTCGGATTTTGTGCAAGTAACTGGCGGTAACGCGCTGTGGCATCAAGCGTAATAAAAGACATCAGTCTGTTGGTATTAGTAACGTAGGCATACTCCAGGTAATGACGGTAAAGTTTCTCCCACTGGGGGATAATTTGAAGCAGGTGATAAAAATCTTTTTGCGAAATGTAATATAGAATCGTGTCTTCTATGGCCTGCACAAATTCCTTTGAAGTTTCGTTAGTAATAAAACTGACCAAGGCTGTTGCAAACTGATTTTCGAAAGCAAAATGCCTTGTGGCTTCGGTACCACCTGCTGTTAGGAAGAAAATTCGTAAGCAACCTTTATCAATAAAGTAAAGACGCTGACACGTTTCACCAGGACTGATCAGGATTTCGTTTTTCTTTACCTGCATCACTTTGAAAAGAGACAATACCTGTTCCACCTCCTCATCACTGATGATAATTTTTTCTCTGATATAACTAGAAAGCCGTTCGCGCATTAAACTTAGTCTTAACCAAATGTAATAATGTTTAGGTTTTAGAAGTGACCTTTTCTGCCAGTTTCCGTGCGTTGGGAATAATGATAAAGGCTGCAAAATAAGCGACAGGTAGCATAACGCTCCAGGCCTTTAAGAATTTGAGGAACCAACCTTCGCCAAAACCATAGTTCCGCATTAAACCCACAAATGCCATTATTAATGTCATAGGAATAACCACAAAAAGCGTGTTGATGTGTTTGAAATGTTCTTTTTTCATTTTAAATATTTTAATATGCCAAAGGTGTGGGTATTAAAAAACTTAACCTTTGATGTAGGTCAAAAAATGAAAGGAAGCTTAAGTTTATACAATATGACAAATTTAATATTGCTGTTTTACGATTTCTTATGGGGTAAAGAATGTGGAAAACGGGAGTTCGATTAATAATCTGTTCTTAAAATGTTTTATTTATTAGTCTCACCCTGATCCAATAATCTATCGGATTTATTTCAGGCTCTATTTTACAGGAAAGATGCTGAACTGAATTCAGCATGACAACCGAATTATTTATATTATAAAATAATAGAACACCAGCTTAGTATTTTTCTTCCAGCACAATTTCAAGAGCGATTACCTTCCATTCTCCTTTAATATTTTTCCAATGATAAATTTCTTCGGTCTGTATGGTCTGTTTTTTAGAGAAAATGAGCATTTTAGGTTTTAAAATAACCGATTTTCGGGCAATTTTTTCGATAAAAGTATCATCTTCAATGGAAAATTTAACCCTATAATGGCTGGTCTCTATTGTTTTGGACCCGCTGAAATATTTCTTTAAATCGATGGTAAAATCACGTTTGTTTATAGTTGGTTTTTCGAAGGGTGTAAAACTTAGATTGTCATCAAACATAGCCGTATACGCCGCTATATCTTTACTTTCTAAAGCCAGATTAGCTTTTTTATGTACTTCATTTATTACTGATATGATTAAGTCGGTTTCCATGGCATGAAGTTAATGGTTTGGATCAGGGTTTTCAAATTTATGATGATCAGGCAGCTGATTTTCCACAAATGTTAGAATGTGAAACTGCTTGTTTTGTATTGAGTATAATTATTTTTAGGTTTTGAAAATGAAAGGTTAGTATTTCATAGATGCTGTAGTCCCGCCATTCGCTTTATCCCGATTGAAAAAATCGGGATGCCCGCTCCTGCCGGGTTTATTTAACAAAGATTTTGATTTTCAGCGCACCAAACTTGGTATCTAAACCCGATTGCCGGGAAGAGCTTCCGATCCTTTATCGGAACTCGTACCAAAAAGCGGGACTGAAAATGCCAAAAGTGCAGAACCCTACATTTCCCATTAATAATAAAATGTTTTTCTTTTTAGGAAATGAAAGGTTAGTATTTCATA